>Ga0272444_10006414_pt1 | contig 10044 bp, 9 predicted proteins | sample SSMForm13_FD_201033 | JGI IMG/M metagenome (GOLD analysis project Ga0272444, IMG submission 201033) | Marine sediment archaeal communities from Little Sippewissett salt marsh, Falmouth, MA, United States - SSM-Form-13 | ecosystem: Environmental > Aquatic > Marine > Wetlands > Sediment ...
GGCCTTCGCCGCGTACCGGGAGGCCTCCGGGGATGCTGCCGAGGCCGGAGAACTGGCCGCCGCCGAGTCCGATGCCGAGATGGCCGGGGAGTTGCGGGCGATGGCCGCCGAGCGGGCCGCCGAGGCCGAGCGCCTCGAGCAGCGGCTCAGGGTCATGCTGGTCCCCAAGGACCCCAACGACGAGAAGGATGTGATCCTCGAGGTCAGGGCCGCCGCCGGGGGAGACGAGGCCGCGCTGTGGGCCGGTGACCTGTACCGCATGTATCAGCGCTACGCGGAACTGCGGGGGTGGGCCACCGAGGACATCTCCTCTTCGGAGTCGGAGGCCGGGGGTTTCAAGGAGGTGACCTTCGCCGTGAAAGGCAGGGGCGCTTTCTCACGCCTCAAGTACGAGGCGGGCCCGCACCGGGTGCAGCGAGTCCCCAAGACCGAGTCCCAGGGTCGGGTCCATACCTCGATCGCCACCGTTGCGGTGCTCCCCGAGGCCGAGGAGGTCGAGGTGGAGATCGACGACAACGACCTCGAGATCGACGTGTTCCGCTCCACGGGACCGGGCGGCCAGTCGGTCAACACCACCGACTCGGCGGTGCGCATCACCCACGTCCCCACCGGCATGGTGGTGACCTGCCAGGACGAGAAGTCCCAGTTGCAGAACAAGGCGAAGGCGCTGCGCGTGTTGCGCGCCCGGCTCTTCCAGATCGAGTTGGAGCGCCAGAACGCCGAGTTGGCGGCGAGCCGGAAGGCGATGGTGGGGAGCGGGGAGCGGGCCGAGAAGATCCGCACCTACAACTTCCGGGAGAACCGGGTCACCGACCATCGGATCGGGCTGACGATCAAGCGGCTGCCTCAGGTCCTCGAAGGCGACCTCGACGAGTTCGTCGACGCCCTCACCCTCGACGAGGAAGCCGCCCGGCTCGCCGCCGGGTGAGGCTCGTCGGCCCGGAGCGCCCGCCCGGGACCCTCGCCGTCGGGGTTCGCGATGATGGTGGGACGATCAGGAGGTCTCCATGCCCGCGCCCGGCAATCCCAGCGTCGGAACGGTGATGCTCGACTGCACCGACATCGACACGGCCGTTTCGTTCTGGACGCAACTGCTCGGGATCGAGGAGGCGACGCGGTTCCCCGGCTATGTGTGGCTCACGGCCATGCCCGACGGCGGCCCGGCGCTCGCGTTCCAGCAGGTCCCGGAGCCCAAGACGGTGAAGAACCGGATGCACCTCGATCTGACCGTCGACGATCGCGCTGCGTTCACGGCTCGGGTGCTGGAGTTGGGCGGCGCCCGCGTCGCCGAGCACGAGGTCTCCGGGTTCCACTGGAGCGTGCTGGCCGATCCGGAAGGCAACGAGTTCTGCGTGGTGGAACGCTCCGCCGGGTGAGGACGGCCATCCGCGGACCGCAGCCGGGGATCACCGCCCGGTGGCGCCCGGTACGCGGATCGGATCCGCCGCGACGCACACCGCGTCGAGGTAGTCCAGGCGGACACCCTCGCAGTGGCCGCACGGCCCTCCCCAGGCCGCGAAGTCCGCTGCGGGGCAGGAGGCGACTGCCGCCATCTCGATGACGGCGCCGTGAGAGAGGGCGAGCGCAGCCCCGTCGTGGGGGAGGTCGGCGGCGAGCGTCGCGAGGAGGTCGCGCAGTTCGGCGCCGCGGGTCGCCACGCCGCTGCCCGGGATCATGCGGCGGGCGAACTCGGCGAAGCCCATGGGCCAGTCGATCTCCGCCATCGCCGCCTCGCCGACGACGGCCAACTCCTGGATTTCGCGGTCGATCCCGAATCCCATGGCGATCGCGGTCTCCGCCGCTCTCGGAAGCGGGCTGGCGACGACCAGGTCGAACGGCCCCATGGACGATCCGGCCTGTCTGGCCAGGGCCACGCCTGCGTTCGTGAGATGACCCCAGTCGTCGTGGTGGCGAGCGGTGTGACGGCGGATCTCGATGGCGGCCCGATCGGCCACCATCGCTCAGGAAGCGAGGTCGATGGTCAACGCACCTCGCTCGTCCGGTGACTCTGAGTCCTCGAACCAGGTCTCCTGCCAGGTGTAGAGCAACTCCAGCCTCTCCGGTTCGACGCCGTCGGGAACGTCGAAGACCACGATTCCCTCCGAGCCTTCCACGACTTCGAAACGGCTCCCGATGTCGGTCGGGTCCTCGAACCTGACGCCCACAGTCGCGAACACCGGGCTGTGGACGCCGCCACCGCCATCCGTCATCTCCGACTCCTCCTCACCAAATGCAGAGAAGCGGACCACGTGCCCGGAATCGATCCGGATCACGGTCACCTCGACGGCGATGTAGATCCTTCCCGAGTCGGCGTCCGGAAGGTCGATTCCTTCCGGTGCGATGGGTGTCATCTCAACACCGGTGACCGTCACGGCGATCCGCTCGTCGGAGAACTCTGTCTCGGCCGGCTCCGGCTCGGTCGTGGTTGTAGTCGTCGTTGTCGTAGTCGTTGTGGTCGTCGTCGACTCCTCTGTGTCGGAGGTCGTGGTCGAACCGACCGATTCGCCAAGCGAGGTCGATGTCGAATCGGGGGATCCCTCCGACGTAGTGGAGGCGGCCGAAGTTGCGTCGAAGGCCGAGTCGCCGCCCCCACAGGCCCCCGCCAGCAACACTGTGCACAGCAGCACCATGAACCGTCGCACACCGACCCCCAGTCTCGCCGGAAGCCACCGTGTCAGGCACGGGGCCGGTATTCCAGGGTCCTCCGACCCGATCTAGTCCTCACCGCCGCGCCGCAACCAGCGGCTCCATGACCGAAAGTGGCCTGGAAGCCGGTGGGTGCACCATGGGTCGACCTGCCAGCCGTACATTCGGTTGAGCAACCGAACTGACCCTTCCCCACCGAGCGTCTCGAACCGACCGCTCATATGACACCTTGCGACATTGGCCCAACGGAGCCGACCCTCCCTCGCCGCAGGCGGGGGAGGTGGCCCGGGCCGAAGGCCCGGGTCGGAGGGGGCATCGGCGACGGCGCTGACGGCCCTCCCCCAAGCCTCTCCCATCGGAATGGGAGGGGGTGCAGAGTGGCTCCCCCAAGCCGATCGCCGAGCCGGCGTGAGCGGTGGGTGTCGGCGGTGGCACGCCTCCTCGGCGCCCCACCGGGCCGCGCCCGATGCGCCGTTAGCACTCACCTGTGGAGACTGCTAACACAGCGGTCCCGGACTGCTAACCTCGCCCCATGCTGGACGATCGAAAAGCCCTCGTCTTGCAGGCGCTCGTCGAGGAGTACATCCGCACGGGCGAGCCGGTGAGTTCGCGCGCCGTGCTCGATCACAGCCGTCTCACCTGTTCGAGCGCCACGGTCCGCAACGAACTGGCCGCCCTCGAGAACGAAGGCTGGGTGGTTCAGCCGCACACCTCGGCGGGCCGCATCCCCACCGACGCCGGCTACCGCTACTACGTGGACCACCTCTCGCCGGGATCGCTGCGGTCGTCGGTGCGTTCCCGGATCGACGGCTTCTTCGCCACGGTGCACACCGAGTTGCGCCGCATGCTGAAGGACACGTCGGAGTTGCTCGCCGACATCACCCACTACCCGGCGGTGGTGGTCGGCCCCGGGCTGCGGGGCCAGACGGTGCGCGACGTCCACCTGCTCCCGATCGAGCCCGGCGTGGTGCTGCTCGTGATCGTGACCTCCGGCGGCCAGGTGCGCCAGACGGTGCTGCGCAACGACCGGCCGGTCACCCCGCTCGAGGTCACCAGGGCCCAGGAGTCGCTCAGCGAATTGATCGCCGGCCAGGTGCTCGACGACGACGTCTCTTCGCTCGAGGCCCCGGAGGGGGGGAAGGACCTCCCGGTGGAATCGGCCGATCTGGTCGACCAGGCCCTGGGCGCCGTCGAGGCGGCGGCGCGCGGCGACCGGGACGTGTACCTGGGCGGCACCAGCCACATGGTGTCGCTCTGGGAGGACCTCGCCCAGCTGCACCGGGTCCTGGCCATCGTGGAGCGGGAGGCCGCCATCGTGGAGCTGCTCTCCGACGAGGGCACCGGAACCACCGTCAGGTTGGGGAGTGAGCTGCCCGCCAAGCAGGCCGATCTCGCCGTCGTGTCCCGCTCGTTCGGCTCCGGCGGGACCCCCGGGCACATGGGCGTGTTCGGCCCGATGCGCATGGACTACCGGCGCACCATCCGCGTCGTCGAGGAGTTCAGCGAGGCGCTCGACGAGCAGCTCGGTTCGTGATGGCCGACTACTACGAGATCCTGGGCGTCTCCCGCGACGCCACCCAGGAGGAGATCAAGCGGACCTTCCGCCGCCTGGCTCGGGGGACCCATCCCGACGCCAATCCCGGCGACCCGGACGCGGAACGGCGGTTCCGGGAGATCGCTCAGGCCTACGAGGTGCTGTCCGACCCGCAGAAGCGGGCCGCCTACGACCGGGGCGGCACGGTCGACCTCGGCGACCTGTTCTCGTCGTTCGCCGGTATCGACGACCTGCTGAGCAGGTTCTTCGGCGGTGCGGGCGGCTTCGGCTTCCCCGGGGCCCGGACCGGGCCGGCACAAGGGAGCGACCTCGCGGTCCAGGTGACCGTCGACCTCGCCGAAGCCGCCTCCGGCGTGCGGCGCACCGTGGACTTCCGCGCTCCGGTCCCGTGCCGGGCCTGCGGCGGCTCGGGTTCCGATCCGGACGTGCTGCTCGCCACCTGCGAACGCTGCAGCGGGCAGGGCTCGGTGCGGGTCACCCGTCAGACCTTCCTCGGCACCACCATGTCGATCGCCGCCTGCGACCAGTGCCGGGGCAGGGGGAGGGTGATCGTCGAGGCGTGCTCGGAGTGCGGCGGCGACGGCTCGGTCGTCGAGGACGTGGCCGTCGAGGTCGACATCCCCGCCGGCGTCGAGCACGGCAGCCGCATGCGGGTGCCGGGTCGGGGCGCGGCGGGCGACGCCGGCGGCCGCTCCGGCGATCTCTACGTGGAGATTCGGCTGGCTCCCGACGAGCGCTTCGAGCGCCACGGCCCCGACCTCGTCCACCGGGTGACCCTGGGCTTGTCCGAGGCGGCGCTCGGGACGACGGTGGCGGTCCCCACAGTGGACGGCGATCCGATCGACGTGGACGTGCCGGCCGGCACCCAGCCGGGCACCGTGTTCAAGCTGTCCCGGCTCGGGATGCCCCGTCTGCGCCGCCGCGGGCGGGGCGATCTGCTCGTGGAGGTGCGTGTCGCCGTCCCGGAGCGGCTCACCGTCGAGCAGGAAGACGCGCTGCGGGCCTACGCCGAGGCGGCGGGGGAGCAGCCCGCCGACCCGAAGCGCCGGAAACGCCGCCGCCGGGCCTGACGCCACGCTGCGCGGTCGGCTTGTGTGCGTAGCGCTCGCCAAGCGGTGATGAGATCGGTATGATGCGACTGTGCGCAGTCCCGCCGAACACCCGGCGGTGTCAGCGATTGCGAAGTTGGAGGAGGCACAGGGAGTGACGCCGACCTACAACGAACTCGTCGGAGCACGTCTTCGATCGATCAGGCGGCAACGCGGCCTGTCGCTCCAGGACGTGCAGCGCCTCAGCAGCGGTGAGTTCAAGGCTGCCGTGGTGGGTGCATACGAGCGCGGGGAGCGAAGCTTGTCGTTGCCGCGTCTGCATAGCCTCGCGGCCTTCTTCCAGGTCCCGATCACGCAGTTCCTTCCCCAGGAGGACGCCAAGGAGGGCACGATGGCTCCGCTGCCGAGCGGCGGAATCACCATCGACCTCCTCGCCGTCGAGCGCCTCAGCGGCACGGAGGCCGAGATCTTCGATCGTTTCCTGAGATCGATCCAGATGATGCGCCAGGACTTCAACGGCAAGGTGCTCACGGTGCGCCGTGACGACCTCCGCCTCCTCGCGCTGCTCCTCGACCAGAACGAGGAGGCCTTCGCCAAACGCCTCGAGGAGCTGGGCGTCACCAACGAGCCCTTCTGAAGGAGGCACGGCCACCGGCGGCCGACGCCCGGTGGTGCCGGGGGAACTGCCGTCCGGGGGTATACTGGCGTGCCCCGATGACCCCCGCGCTGCGAGGAGTTCCGTGACACCCCCTGCCTCCACCGAGGTGAGGCTGCGCGTCCCCGGCGACCATCAGATGCTGGCGCTGCTCGGGGAACGCGACGCATATCTGAGGCTCGTCGAACAAGCCTTCGGCGACGCCCGCATCGTGGCGCGCGGTGACGAGCTCACCATCACCGGCCCGGAGGATGCCATCCGCCACGCCAAGGCCACCTTCGAGGAGCTGCTGGTGCTGGTGGAAGCCGGACAGCGGCTCGACGCCGATCGGGTGCGCCGGGTGATCTCCCTGGTCAAGGCCGATGAGCCGAGCCCCTCCGAGGTGTTCACCGACGCAGTGCCGGTCGGCCGAGGCAAGGTGATCCGGCCCAAGACCCTGAACCAGAAGCGCTACCTCGATTCGATCCGTTCCAACACTGTGGTGTTCGCGGTGGGCCCGGCGGGCACGGGCAAGACGTACCTGGCGATGGCCCTCGCCGTGGAGGCGCTCGGCTCGGGGGCGATGGGGCGCATCATCCTCACCCGCCCGGCGGTAGAAGCCGGGGAGCGCCTCGGGTTCCTCCCCGGGGATCTCGCTGCCAAGGTCGATCCCTACCTCCGTCCCCTGTACGACGCCCTCTACGAGATGCTCGGCCCCGAGGAGACCCAGCGGCTCATCGAGCGGGGCACCATCGAAATCGCTCCGCTCGCCTACATGCGGGGCCGCACCCTCAACGACGCGTTCGTGGTGCTCGACGAGGCGCAGAACACTTCGCCCGAGCAAATGAAGATGTTTCTGACGCGACTCGGCTTCAATTCGAAGATCGTGGTCACCGGAGACATCACGCAGGTCGATCTCCCAACCGGGCGCGGGTCGGGTCTGCGCCAGGTGCGCGGCGTGCTGCGCGGCATCCCCGGCGTGGACTTCGTCGAGTTGACCTCCGACGACGTGGTTCGGCACCGCATCGTCGCCTCCATCATCGACGCCTACCGCCTCTACGAGCAGGAGCGGGACGAACCATGAGGCTGCTGTCGCGCGCCTCGGGCTTGGCGAAGGCCATGGTGCTGGCGTCCACGGTGGTGTTCACCGCACTCGTGCTGGTGGTGAACCAGGCCGAGGAGGTCGAACCGATCCGGCTCTCGGTGGGCGAGCCCGCCCCGCAGACCTTCTCCGCCACCGGCCCGGTGTCGGTGGTCGACGAGCAGGCCACCGAGACCGCCCGGGAGGAGGCCATCCAGGGGGTCGAGGTGCGATACACCGAGGACACCCAGGCGTCGGCCGCGGTGCTGGCGAGCATCCAGGCCTTCTTCACCAACGCCCGGCTTGCCGCCACGCCGCTCGAGGTGCCGGATGAGGACCCCGGCGACCTGACGCCTCCGACGACGACGTCGACGACCACCACCACGACCACCACCACGCTCCCCGAAGAGGACACCACCACGACGGGGGCCGGGGGAGACACCGGGGACACCACCGGCGAGGAGAGCACCACCACCGAAGAGACGACCACGTCGACGACGACCACCACCACCAGCACGACGACGACCACCACGTTGCCGCCGCCGCCCCCGCGCGAGTTGCAGATCGCCGAGTTGCGCGACCTCCATCCGCTGGTGCGCACCGAGACGATCGAGGCGCTGGTCGACGTTCTCAACGACGACTACGACAGGGAGATCAACGACGAGCAGCCCGTGTTCCGTTTCGTCGAGGACGAGGCGCTGACCCTGGCGAGCGAACGCCTCGAAGAGGGCATCCGGTCCACCGAACTCGAAGCGGTGCGCTCCGATTTGGTCACCAACCCGCCCCCCCTGATCCTGCTGCGCGATCTGCCGGAGACCCAGCGGGTGGAAGTCGAGGCCGCCGTGGCCGACCTGGTCGCCGTCTCGCTGCAGGGGAACTGGGTGCGTGACGACACGGCGACCGCCGAGGCCCAAGCGGAAGCGGCCGCCGCCGTCCCCGAATCGACCGTCGTGTTCCAGGAGAACCAGACCATCGTGCGGGTCGGAGACGTGGTGAGCGCCGTGCAACTCGAGGCGATCGAGTCGCTCGGGCTGCTGGAGCCGGAGACGGCCGGCCCGTCCCTGCGGGCGATGGCGGTGGTGGCCACGCTCATGGTGCTCCTCGGCGCCTTCTTCCTGTGGAGGGTGGGAGGCAAGTACTGGCGCCACCCGAAGCTGGTGCTGCTGTTCGGCATCCTCGTGGTGCTCGCCGCGGTGGCCGCCCGGGTCCCGGGCTGGGTGACCGGCAGCGTGGTGGAGCGCGGCTTCCTGCTCCCCGCGGCACTGTTCGGCTACCTGACCGCCAGCCTCTTCGACTCACGGGTGGCCGTGCTGATGGCGCTTCCGGTCACGACGTTCACCGCCCTGGCCACCGGCGACCTCGCCCTCGTGGTGTACGCGGCAGGTGCCGCACTGGCGCCGATCCCGCTCGTGTCGAGCGTCTCGAGCCGTGCCCAGTTGAACGCGGCGGTGCTGCTCAGTGCCGTCTTCCACGCCCCGCTCGCCGCCACGGTCGCCTGGTATTTCAACGGCTCGGACACGATCTGGCTCTCGGCGGTGTTCGGCGCGGCGTCCGGCCTCATCTCCGGCGTCGCGGCTCTCGGGGTGCTGCCGTTCCTGGCCGCGGTGTTCGGCATCACCACCGCCCAGACCCTGCTCGACCTCACGGATCGAAACCACCCGGCGCTGCGGCGGCTGGAGGAGGAGGCGCCGGGGACGTTCAACCATTCGATCATGGTGGGGAACCTCGCAGGCAGGGCGGCCCGGGCCATCGAGGCCGACGTGCTGCTCGCCCAGGCGATGTCGTACTTCCACGACCTCGGCAAGACGACGGCCCCGAAGTACTTCGTGGAGAACCAGTTCGGGGTGTCCAACCCGCACGACCAGCTCCCGCCGGAGGAGTCGGCCCGGCTCATCCGTTCCCACGTGTCGGAGGGCCTCAAGCTGGCCCGCGAGTTCCGGCTGCCGCCCGACGTCGCCCAGGGGATCTACACCCACCACGGAACGAGCCTGATGCGCTACTTCTATCACAAGGCGCTCGACCTGTACGGCGACGAGGTCAACCCCTCCGACTACCGCCATCGGGGCCGCAAGCCGCAGTCCAAGGAGATGGTGATCGTGATGCTCAGCGACGCCTGCGAGGCGGCGGCCCGCGCCATGGTCCAGCACGAGGACCCCACCAGCGACAGCCTGCGTACGCTTGTGGAGCAGGTGATCGCGGAGAAGGTCGAAGACGGTCAGTTGGAGGAGTCGGACGTGACGTTCGGCGAGTTGTCCCGCGTCAAGGAAGCGATCGTCGACGCGCTGATCGGCTACTACCACACCAGGATCCCGTATCCGGGGTTCCCGGGGAGGAGCGCAGCGCCGGCGTGAACGTGTTCGTGAGCGACGAACAGGACGAGCCTCTCGACGCCGCCGGGCTGCGACACATGGCCGAGGTGGTGCTCGCCGCCGAGGGCCTGCCCGAAACCACCGAGGTCGCGGTGCTCCTGGTGTCGGCGGACCAGATCGCCGAGTACAACGCCCGGTTCATGGATCGCGACGGCCCCACCGACGTCCTGGCGTTCCCCCTGGAGGACCTGCAGCCGGGTCGATACCCGACGCCGGGCCCGGGCGAACCCCCGCTGGGGATCGGCGACGTCTTCCTGTGCCCTTCCGAGATCAAGCGGCGCGCCCCGGCAATGGGTGTCGTATTCGAGGACTTCCTCTACCTGCTGGCCGTGCACGGCATCTTGCACCTGCTCGGGTACGAGCACGACGACGAGGAGTCGGCGACACGAATGGAGCGCCGGGAAGAGGAACTGCTGGCGATGGTGGGGAGGGCGCTGTGACCCTGCTCGCCCTGAGTCTGTCCCTACTGTTCACCGTGGCCGCCGCGGCCATCCGCTTCGGCGGTGCCTCACTGGTGCTGACGTCGCGCGCCGACGCGCTGCACGATGCCGCCGACGGGGACCAGCGCGCCGCCCGGGTCGCCGAGTTGCTCGAGGACCGCTCCAACATCCTCCCGGCGGTCGGCCTGGTGCACTCCGCCATGCTCGTGGCGGCCGCCATCCCCGCCGCCTGGGCGATCAGCGCCCTGCTGTCGGGCTGGGGGCTGGCCG
>Ga0272444_10006415_pt1 | contig 10043 bp, 9 predicted proteins | sample SSMForm13_FD_201033 | JGI IMG/M metagenome (GOLD analysis project Ga0272444, IMG submission 201033) | Marine sediment archaeal communities from Little Sippewissett salt marsh, Falmouth, MA, United States - SSM-Form-13 | ecosystem: Environmental > Aquatic > Marine > Wetlands > Sediment ...
CCGTCGATTTGACCGGCTTCAGCCACCTGCGGGACTCCAGGTTCTGGCTGTGGGTCTGCCCGAAGGCCAGCTTCGTGGTCGCTCTGGTGTTCAGGACGGACGTGAGCTGGCTCTCGATGATCGTGTTCGAATTCGCCGCCCAGGAGAGGCTGCCTACCTCCTGGCCGTTCCAGTTGTCGCTGTACGCGTTCTGGGTCAGCGTTAGATTCAGTTCAGACGCCACGTCCCATTCCGCCGCTCCGACCGGAGCGACCGCGGCAATTGCGGCCGCGACACAGAGTGCGATCGGCATCAACTTTGACACGGGGTTCTCCTCTCTTGATTGGCCGCGTCCGTACCGTACGAAGCAGCGCGGACGCGATCGGTCACGTGCTCTGTGTCTCCGTGCGCTCGGTTCATTTCGAGTGAACGTCCACCTGGGGATAGGGGATCTCGACGCCGGCCTTGGGGAGCGCCTCGAGAATTCCCTTCGTCAGATCGCCCTTGACGCCCCAGTAGTCGTCGGTCTTGGCCCACGCGCGCAGCACGAGGTCGACCGAGGAGTCTGCGAGTTCCGTTACCACCACGGCGGGCTCGGGGTCGTCAAGAACCTTCTCGTGCGCCTTCATCAAGTCGATCGCGGTCTGGAGCGCCGTGTCGACGTCGCTCTCGTAGGCGATGCCGACTGACACGTCGACCCGTCTGATCGGCATTCTCGAGAAGTTGGTGATCGGGCTGCCCCAGACCAGCCCGTTCGGAACCGTGATGAACACGTTGTCGGGCGTGACCAGCTCGGTCGCCATGATGCCCACGGCGTTGACCTTGCCTGTCAGTCCGTTGAGTGTGACGACCTCGCCGATGTCGATCGGGCGGAGTGCCGCGATCCAGGTGCCCGCGGCGACGTTGTTGAACGTGTCCTGCATGCCGAAGCCCAGGATGAGGCCGACCACCGCCGAGAGGCTCAGGAGAATCGATCCCACGGAGACGCCGAGCGTGCTCAGAACCACGAGGATCACGAGGACGTAGAGAAGGGAGCTGAAGAAGCGCCCGAGGAACTCGACGAGGACGTCGGAGAGCTTCGTCCTCTTCATCTGGCGCTTGAAGACGCCCACGATGATGCGGGCGACGATGAGCCCGACGACGAGCACGCCGACGGCGCTTACGAGCTGGAGCAGGGTGATGCTCGTGTACGGCAGTGTCTGTCCCCAGTCCACGTTCGGCCTCCTCAGGGAAGAGAGTGTGGGTGGACCACGAGTGCCTCCGGGCACGTGCGCGGTCTGATGCCTCATCTGGTGATAGGATTCGAGCCGACCGTTGTCAAGCCGCTTCGATAGGAGAAGGGGAGGGCGGCTCCTGCGAGGGGTCGGCGGGGCGGCGGTCGCGCCCGGACCGCCGTCGCGCCGCTCCGGATGTGCCGGAAGTGGCCTAGAATCGGGCAATTGGCCTTGACACTCTGCAAGTCACGCACTACCATGACCGCGAATCGGTCGGCCGCGCGCGAGGGAGTGCGGTTCGCTCCTACCGGTCTGCTCACGAGGGGTATGTAGAGATGTCTTCGCTCGGCCTGCAGCTCGCGCAGGGCCTCGCGGCTTGGGTGCTGGCCGCGTTCGCCGTCGGCCTCGCGGCCGGATGGGCACTCAGTCGCCGCAGGCGTCAGAGACTTGAGCGCGAGCGGGGCGACATCATCAAGAGCAAGCAGCAGCTCCAGGCGATCTTCGACGGCATCACGGACGGCCTGATCATCGTGGACAGCAACTTCAAGATCGTCGCCGTCAACAAGACGGAGGCGGCGTTCCTCGGGAAGGAACCCCAGGAGATCGTCGGGAGGCCGTGCTATGAGGTCTACTGCAGGGGAGGATCCGCCTGCGAACTCTGCCCGGCCCATGAGACCTTCGCGACGGGGCAGCCGGCGCTCGTCTCGCGGCTCGAGCTGACCACCGGCTATCACCGAAAGGGCGTCGACGTCTACACGTTTCCCGTCAAGGACGAGAACGGGGAGACGGTTCAGGCGATTCAGTACATCAAGGACGTCACGGATCGCCTCAAGCTGCAACGCCAGCTCAGAGAGGTGGAGCAACTGTCGGGGATTGGACAGATGGCGGCTAACGTCGCTCACGAGATCCGCAATCCCCTGATCGCGGTCGGCGGGTTTGCCAGGCAGCTCCACGAGAACATGGGGGCGGACGATCCGAACCGTGAGTTCACGGGCATCATCCTTGAAGAGGTGACCCGGCTCGAGCAGATCCTGAGGGAGCAATTGACGCTCGAGAAGCACCTCCAGCCCGCGTTTCGGCCCGTCGACGTCAACCAGATCATCCGGGACGTACGGAAACTGCTCTCGCACGGGATTCTCTCGTCGCAGGTGCGACTGAGCGGAGAGCTTGCGGACGGCCTGCCGGTCACGATGGGGGACGCCAACCAGCTCAAGCAGGCGTTTCTGAACATCACGAACAACGCCATTCAATCGATCGAGGACGTCGGAGAGGTCCACGTCTCAACGCAGCAGCGCGGCGAGTGGATCGTGGTTCGCATTGCCGACTCGGGACCGGGGATCACCGATGAGGTCATGGGAAAGCTGTTCGTGCCGTTCTTCACGACCAGGAAGACGGGCTCGGGGCTCGGACTGGCAGTGACACGGCGGATCATAGAGAATCACGGGGGCGAGATCGAGGTCGATAGCGAGATCGGGAAGGGAACGGTCTTCGAGGTCCGTCTTCCGATCGTTCGATCGAGTCCTGAGGCCGAACACAGGAAGCGATACGGCGAAACGAGCGAAGAGGAGGCAGGGAGGAACGACGTATGACCAAGCTCCTGGTGGTGGACGACGAGAAGAACATCAGAAAGCTGTACGAGACGGAGCTGACACGCGAGGGCTACGACGTGGTGACGGTCGAGAGCGCGGAGGATGCCCTCGAGAAGCTCGAGACGGATCCGCCAGACCTCATCGTGCTCGACATTAGACTCGAGGGGATGGACGGGATCGACTGCCTGCGGACGATCATGGAGAAGCGGCGTGATCTTCCTGTCATCCTGAACAGCGCGTACTCCACCTACAAGCAGGACTTCGCGTCCTGGATGGCCGACGCGTACGTCGTCAAGTCCGCCGATCTCTCCGAGCTCAAGACGACGATCGTGGAGTGTCTCGAGAAGCGCGGGAAGGCGTAGCGGGGCTGCCTCTTCGGGGCAGGGCAGGACTGTCCGGGGTAGCCCGCACCGTAGGCGCAAGCAACCACTGAATCCGAGGGTCATCGTGAAGCGCAATCCACTTCGCAGGGAACTGCTCGAATTCCGGAAGAAGCTCCGGACATCGGGTGACGATCTCGAGACGCTGCGTGAGCTCTCCGAGGCGTACCTCGAGTCGGCGAGGTTCGCGGACGCAGTCGTTGTGCTCCAGCAGCTTCTTGCGAGGCGACCGGGGGACATCGACGCGATGATCGCATGCGGCTGCTGCTACCGGGAGCTGGGATTGCTCGAGGCGGCGACCGGCGAATTCGAGAATGCGGCCAGGACCGCGCCGGAGTCCGCGGCGGCGCGGTACAATCTCGGGAGGGTCTACGATTTGATGGGCCGGGCCGACGAGGCGGTCGAGCAGCACCGGCTGGCCATCGAACTCGATGCGGACGACCCGGAGGCGTACTACCGGCTCGGCGTGACGTTTGCGCGACGCGGCGAGTTCGAGGAAGCCGAGACGTGGTACCGTCGTGCCATCGAGGCCGACTACGAGTGCGCCAAGGCCCACACGAATCTGGGCTACGCGCTGGACCGAATGGGGCGGACCGACGAGGCCATTCTGGAGTTCAAACGCGCGATCGAAATCGGTCCGGAACACGCGGAGCGCCACCTGAACCTCGGAGCCATCTACGGTGAGAAGGGGATGTTCGAGGACGCGATCGCGGAGTTTCAGCGTGCCGTCGAGATCGATCCCATGAGCGCCGAGGCGCACTTCAATCTGGGGACGGCGCTCCTGCGGAGCGATGCGATCGATGAGGCGCTGAACGAGCTGGAGCTGGCGGTGCGCTACGACGTGGACAACCCGATGGCGCACCGGGAACTCGGGCTGGTTCTGTCGCGTAAGGGAATGTTCAAGCGTGCGATCGCCGAGTTTCAACGCGTGGTCACGCTCGAGGGGGAGACGCCCGAGGTCTGCTACCAGATCGGCGTCGCGCTGGCCGCCCTCGACCGACTCGAGGATGCCGAGCGCTACCTGAGGTCGGCGGTCGAGGCCGATCCGGACGATCCGAGGTTCCACTACCAGCTGGGTATCGTGCGGGACCGGCTCGGGCACGACATCGAAGCCGTCGACGCATACCGCCGGGCCGACCGGCTGGTGAAGCGATAGCTCCGCGTGAACGGTTCGGCCGGCGCTCGGCGGCGCCGGCCGAACCGTAGGAAGTGCTTGCCTTGCTGAATAGACTCCTCCGGATCGCCGTTCCGATGCTCCTGGTGCTCTCCGTGTCCGCCGTCGGTGAGGCGCGTCCTGCTTCGGGCCCTCAGGTACGGCAGGTGACGCCGATGAACCTGGGCGACACGCGCGGGACCATGCGGCCTCCGAGCGACCTGCCGCTGGGCCACTGGGCTTACCCGCTGCTGGAGCGGCTGGTTGCCCGAGGCGTTCTCGACCTCGATCTGACGACGCGACCGGTTTCTCGCCGCGCGGTGGCGACGGCCCTGAACAAGCGTCAGTCGTCGGCGGGCGCGTCCCGGGACGTGCCCGATCTCACGAAGCGCGAGACTTGGGCCCTTCTCCGGCTGTCGGCGGAGTTCCTGAGGGGGAAGGTCGACCGTCAGACGCTCGGCGTGAGGGAGCGCAAGGCGTCGGTCGCCGTCGGCATCGATCTCGGCACCGGGATCCTGGGGGAATGGGGCGAATCGAGGGAAGCAGCTTCCGCGTCCGGTGCGCTTCTGCAATCCGCTGAGGGCGTGTCTTCCGACGACGGGGTCCGGCCCTGGATCGACGCTTCGTATGAGCTGTGGGGAGGAGTCGACGGGCTGTTCGGCGTCTACTCGCAGACCGACATCGTGCTCGCGGGTCAGGACGGACCGCGCATCGTCGAGCTGTCCGAGAGAGCGCGGTCGTGGCGCGGAATCACGGCATCGGCCGAGCGGGCGTACGTAATGGTCGAGCGTCCCCACTTCGCCGTCGCGCTCGGCCGTCGCGGGCCGGCATGGGGTCGATCGACCGACGGAGGGCTGCTGATCTCCGGCAACGCCCCGAGCTTCGATCAGCTTGACGCCCGGTTTGAGGTCGGGTCGTTCGCCTTCCATGCGCTGCACGCGATGCTCGAGTACCGGACGATCGGCACCGAAGAGGATCTGACGGCGGACGAGCGCGTCTACATGGCGGGGCATCGCGTCGTAGTGCGATCGCAGCGGGCGAGCGTCGGTCTCTCAGAGGTCGTCGTCTACGGCTCGCATCTGCCGGATCCGGTCTACCTGAATCCCCTCGTGCCGTACTACCTGGCGCAGCACAACGAGCGTGCCAACGACAACATCTTCTGGTCGCTCGACTTCGACTGGCGGACCGGAGGTGGAACGGAAGTCTATGGTGAGTTTCTCGTCGACGACCTGATGTACGAGCGTTACTCGGAGCACCCGGACAAGTACGGTTTCACTCTGGGCTCCGCCTACTACGGCACGATCCACGGTTTCGATCTCGAGCTCGAGGCCGAGTATTCGCACGTCCGGAAGTGGACGTACACGCACGGTTTCGTCGAGCATCGGCTCGAGCATGACGGCGTTCCGGTGGGGTTCGAGCTGGGCCCCGACGCGGACCGCATCACGCTTTCGGCGACCGTCCACCCATCGTTCCCGTGGGCGCTCGGTGTCCGCTACGCTCACTCTCGACAGGGGGAGGGCTCGATCGAGTCTCCCTTCGAGAACGGTGAAAGCTACGAGCCGGAGTTCCCGTCGGGTCGCGTCGTCGAGACGGATCGGATCGCCGTAACGCTCGATTACGCAAATCTCGCCGGGCGTTTCGGCCAGCTCGGGACGGCCTACGAGCGCGTCGAAGGAGACGATGACTGGAAGGTCTGGATCAGCTTCGGGTTCCGGATCTAGAGCTGCCGCGCTGGCGGGGGTGGCTCGACCGCTGAACGGCCTCATCGCTGCCGCGGCCGTCCTGGTCGGCGCCGCTGTGACGCGCCTTCCGCTCGCGGTCGGTTCCGCGCTCGCGGCGGGCGCATCGGCGTTCCTGATCGCCGGCGGGGCGAACGCGTACAACGATTTCGTCGACGTCGAGGCTGACAGCGTCAACCGTCCCGGCAGGCCGGTGCCTTCCGGGCGGCTTGGACGTCGAGACGCGTTGTCGGTTGCGTCCGTCTTCTACGCGTCTGGATTGGTGATTGCCGCGTTCGTCGGTCCGCCGGCCCTCATCCTGGCCGGTCTCTGGGTCATCGCGACTCTGGCGTACTCGCGGTCGTGGCAGGGTATCCCGTACGTCGGGAACCTCGTGGTCGCCGTCGTCGCTGCGTCGGCCTGCATCATGGGCGGGCTCTCGCAGGGGGGGATCTCGAGGTCGCTGGTGCCCTTCGCCCTCGCGTTCCTGGCACACCTTGCGCGCGAGATTTACAAGGACGTCGAGGACACGGAGGGCGACGTCACCCAAGGGAGAACAACGGCGGCCCTGCGATACGGATCGCGGGCGTCGCTCGAAGTGGCACGCGGCGTTGTCGTCGCGCTGATGATCGCGGCGGTGCTACCGATGGCGGCGGGTCTCTACGGCCGCTGGTACCGCGTGCTCATCATTGTCGTTGAAGCTATCCTCGTGTGGGTTGTCGTCTCCTCGATGCGCGGCGGCGCCGAGCATCGAGCAGGCTGGTTCTCGATCGCTCTCAAGTGCGCGATGGCTCTCGGGCTCGCGGCCATCGCACTGGGGGTCTTTCTGCGGTGACGATTCTGGAAGGTCTGCTGCTTGGCGTGCTTCAGGGGCTGACGGAGTTCCTGCCGATCTCCAGCTCGGGACACCTCGCGTTGGCCGAGTATCTCTTCGGTGTCGAGAGCCCCGGTGTTTCGTTCGAGGTGTTCGTTCACTTCGGAACGGCGCTCGCGGTGATCGTGTTCTTCCGGAAACGGATCTGGGCGATCGTCGTCGCGGTCGTCCGGTGGATCGTCAGGAAGGAGTACGAGCGGCGGGACGCGCGTCTCGCCTGGTACCTCCTGCTTGGCACCGTTCCCGCGGCGGTCCTCGGGTATCTGCTTGCGGATCGCGTGGCCGCGGCGTTCGAACGCCCGGTGCTGGTGTCGGCGCTGCTGATCGTCACGGGGTTCATCCTCTGGGCGACGCGGAACCTTCCGGAGGGGACCGGTGGGGGCGCGACGAGCGGTAGGGCGCTTCTGATCGGCCTTGCGCAGGCTGCGGCCATTCTGCCCGGAATATCGCGTTCCGGAGCGACGATCGCTGCGGGCCTGAGACTGAAGCTCAGGCGCGCAGAGGCGGCCGAGTTCGCGTTCCTCCTCTCCGTTCCGATCATACTCGGCGCGACGGCCGCGAGCTTCATCGAGATGTCGGTCGTTGGGGGGGTCGATGCCGCGCTCGCCGCCGTGAACGCGACGGCCGCCATGGCGTCCGGGTCGCTTCCCGGGCCGCTGCCGACGCCGGTTCCGACGTCGGCCATCGTCGCGGGTACGGTGGCCGCGTTCGTGTGTGCGATCCCGGCGATCTCCGTGCTTCTGAGGGCCGTCACGATAGGTAAACTACATCGGTTCGCCTACTATTGCTGGGTCGTCGGCGCCGTGGGCGTCATTGCTTTTCTCGTTCGCGGCTGACGTACGTCTCACCGGGAGGTGTCCATGAAGACGATCACACTCGCGGCGATCGTGCTGGCGGTCGGCCTCGTGACCTCGGCGCCCGCCCAGACGGAAGAGGTCGCGATCACGGTCTACAACTCGGACCTGGCGCTCGTGAAGGACGTCCGAACCGTCCGGCTTGAGGAGGGCGTCCAGGAACTCAAGTTCAAGGACGTGGCCGAGCGGATCGACCCGACGAGCGTGCACTTCAAGGTGCTCGATGGCCCGGAGGCCGAGGTGTGGGAACAGAACTACCGCTTCGACCTCGCGAGCACGTCGAAGATCCTGTCGAAGTACCTTGAGCGTGAGATCGACGTCATCACGGAGGACGCCGACCTCTTCTCGGGCACGCTCGTGAGCTTCGACGGCGGCGGCCTCGTGCTCGATCAGGGGAGGGGGACAGGCCCCATCGTCTCCCTCAATCGTGAGAAGATCACGCACATCCGGTTTCCGGCGCTTCCCGGCGGTCTGATCTCGAAGCCGACCCTCGTCTGGAAGATCGGCGCCAGAAACGGTGGGGACCGCGTCGTCGAGGTCACCTACATGACCTCGAGCATCAACTGGCACGCGGAGTACGTCGGCGTCATCGACGCCGGCGACGAGAGCGTCGACATGTCCGCCTGGGTGTCGATCGACAACCGGTCGGGCGCCGAGTACAAGGACGCCCAGCTCGATCTGGTGGCGGGCGATGTTCATCGAGAGCAGAGGGCGATGGAGATGATGAAGGCCGTCGGGGGCAGGGTGGACGAGGCGGAGTACGCTCCCGCGCCGGAGTTCGTCGAGGAGTCGCTCTTCGAGTATCATCTCTACAAGCTCGATACGCCGGCGACGATTGCGAACCAGGAGATCAAGCAGCTCACGTTCTTCCCGAGCACGACCGTCGCCGTTGAGAAGGTGTTCGAGTTCGACGGCTGGCGCGGCGGGGACGTGAGGGTCCTCCTCGTCTTCGATAACTCCAAGGAGGCCGGACTCGGGCTGCCGCTGCCGGCGGGCAAGGTCAGGATGTACAAGAAAGACTCGTCCGGGGCTCTTCAGTTCATCGGCGAGGACCGCATCGACCACACGCCGCGCGACGAGGAGGTCGAACTCTACATGGGCAACGCCTTCGACGTCGTGGCCGAGCGCACGGTCGTCGACCGGCGGAAGATCACCGATGCCGTTCACGAGGAGAGCTACAAGGTGTCGGTCCGGAACCACAAGGACGAGGGCATCGTGGTCCGCGTCGTCGACCATCCGAGCCGGTTCTGGACCGTCAAGGACGCCTCGCACAAGTTCGAGAAGGTCGAGGCCAACCGCATCGAGTTTGAGATTCCCGTCGGCGCCGATGGTGAGGTCGTTCTCACGTACACGATCGTCTACGAGCGGCAGCGTCCCTGACCGGGAGCGCTCCCGTCGCCGGTCGCGGACCGGTGCGGCGGGGCACGAAACATGAGCGGAGGAAGCCATGGAGTCCGTCGGAGCGATCCTGAGAAGAGAGCGTGAAGCTCAGGAGAAGACGGTCGAGGACGTGGCCAAGAGCACGCGGATCAGCTCCCAGACCATCGCGGCCCTCGAGGACGATCGTTACAGCGCCCTCCCGGCGGCGGTCTACGTCAAGGGGCACCTGCGGACCTACGCCCGCTACCTCGACCTGAACGAGGACGAGATCGTCGAGAAGTACCTTCGCTTCACGCAGCAGCAGAAGGAATCCGACGAGCTCGACGAATGGGACGAGGTGGAACTCGTTCTGCATGAAGAGCAGCGGACGGCGACGAGGCGCTGGGTCTGGATCGGGGCGGCCGCCGTTGCGGTGTGTGCCGTGATCATCATCTGGTCCCTCGCGGGCCGCAGGCCGCCGACGTCGCCGACGTCCCCGTCGCCCGGCGCGGCTCAGGAGGAGGTTCCCGCGCCCGTTGTCGCGGCGCAGACCGCTCAGCAGGACACGATGATCGAGTGGAACAAGCTCGAACTCGTTGCGATCGCGAGGGCGAGAACGTGGCTCCGGGTCTCGGTCGACGGCACGCCGGTCTCCGATCTCACGATGGAAGCGGGGGCGCAGCGCTCGTGGGAGGCGGATGAGCGCTTCCAGCTCGACGTCGGGAACGGCGGGGGCCTCGAACTCTACCTCGACGGGGAGTTCCTGGGCACCGCGGGCAGCGGTTCGAGGCTTGTTGAGGGTCTCGTGGTGGACGAGAACGGCATGTCGCGGTGACGGCCGGCGGCGGTCCGCGGCTTGATCGACAGGGAGGGCGGCCATGCCGCGGAGCTTCGAGCTCGTGTCGGGGTACATGCCCCGGGGC
>Ga0272444_10006416_pt1 | contig 10042 bp, 8 predicted proteins | sample SSMForm13_FD_201033 | JGI IMG/M metagenome (GOLD analysis project Ga0272444, IMG submission 201033) | Marine sediment archaeal communities from Little Sippewissett salt marsh, Falmouth, MA, United States - SSM-Form-13 | ecosystem: Environmental > Aquatic > Marine > Wetlands > Sediment ...
ACAGTGCCAATCTTTGAGTATCGGTGCAAGAAATGCGGGCACACGACCGAAGTGTTGGAGAGCCCTGGCAGTGACGAAAAACATACCTGCGAAAGGTGCGGCAGCAGGGCCATGGAAAAGGTTTTCTCTGCATTTAGCGCAAGGGTTTCGTCGAGCTCCACGCCAAGCGGCAGTTCCTCCTGCCCGACGGGCACTTGTCCACTGACATGATGCAGAAAGCAAGAATGCAATTGGCGGGACGAAAGCGTTCTTGAATTGTCAAGCCTATGAGATCGACGGCGAGGAGCTCAGGTTCGCTTTGCTGGAATTGCTGTCGCATTGGAGGAAGGTTTTCCTTTTGCCAGGGAGGTGTTAGATAATGCAAGGATCTGGCGGAGCTGGTGGAGGAAGAGGTACGGGTCGTGGTGGTGGACGTGGACGGATGGGAGGTTTCGGCGCAGGACCTGCCGGGAACTGCGTCTGCCCCAAATGCGGGAAGAAGGTTTCACATCAGCGGGGGACGCCTTGCTACCAGATGAAATGTCCCGATTGCGGAACCACGATGACGCGGGAGATCTGAGCGCCCACGCTGTGGCAAGACTTCTCTTATCATATCGCACGAGCGGCAAGGAGCGATTAGCATGAAGATCTGTGTAACAAGCCGAGGTCCGGACCTGTCTTCGGAAGTTGACCCCCGTTTCGGCCGAGCAAGGTACTTCGTCATCCATGACGAAGAGACGGACACCTATGACGTGGTGGACAACCAGCAGAACGTGAACGCGGGCGGCGGGGCCGGCGTGCAGTCGGCCACCACCATTGCCGAGAAAGGCTGTCAGTGGGTGATCAGCGGCCACATGGGCCCGAAGGCCCTATCCGTGCTCAAGGAGGCCGGCATCCGAGTGGCCACGGGCGCAAGCGGCAAGGTTTCGGACGCCTTCGTAGCCTTCAAGGATGGCAAGATCCAGGAGATCGATGCCCCCGACGTCTCTTCTCACTGGTAGACTCCGAACTCAGAAGCCCGACCTCGGTCGGCAGCAGTCGCGTCAGGAGAACCGAACATGCCAAAGGTGCATTTCCCCCAGTACCGGCGGGCCCGGCACGGGATCGAGCTGTTCGCCGGCACCCTCCTCGAGCACGCGCGCAGGGCCGGGGTGGAGATCCCGTCGGACTGCGGTGGCCTGGGCAAGTGCGGGCATTGCGTGGTCCGCATTGACCGGGGAGCAGAGTGTCTTAGCGCGAAGACCGAGCCGGAGCGCGGTCAGCGCTTGGCCCCGGGTGAGAGGTTGGCCTGCCAGGCACGGGTCGTCAATCCCGTGGTGGACATGACGGTCTTCGTGAAGGAACTCGGCAGGTACAGCATCGTGACGGAAACCGTCGAGACCGATGACGTGCCTCTGGAACCGTCGGTCAAGCGCGATGGACGGCACGTAGTGAATGCATCCGGCGAGGTGTTGGGCCGCTACGAAGGCGAGGTGTACGGGCTCGCCCTCGACGTCGGCACGACCACGCTGGCCATGCAGATAGTTGACCTGGAAGACGGCCGCATCATCGCCACGGCGGCCCGGACCAATCCCCAGATATCTTACGGCAACGACATCATCTCGCGCATCGGCTACACTATGCAGCACGACGGCGGACTGCGCGAGTTGCAGTCGGTTGTAATCGAGGCCGTCAACGACGAGCTGGAGCAGATGGAGGAGCAGCACCCCGAGCTGAGGAAGAGCATCTTCAACGCGGTGGTGGTGGGCAACAGCACAATGCGCGACCTGTTCTTCGGGCGAGACGTCAGTTCGCTGGGAGTCATCCCCTTTGAGCCTATTGGCACCGACCCGGTGGAGGCCGGAGCCCATGAGCTTGGCCTGCGCATCAGTCCACAGGCCCACGTCTACGGCGGCGCCCTGATCGGGGGCCACGCAGGTGCAGACGCTCTGGCCGACGTAATAGCCTGCCGGCTCCACGAATCCGACGGCGTCTCCATGGTGATAGACATAGGCACAAACGGCGAGGTTGTGATCGGCAACAAGGATAAGATGATGAGCGCCTCCTGCGCGGCCGGCGGTGCTTACGAGGGCGCCACCGTCACCTGCGGCAGCGGAGCGGTGGAAGGGGCGATCAGCAACGTCTGGATCACTGACGGCCACGTCACCTACGAGACCATCGGCGGGAAGCCGCCGGTCGGCGTATGCGGCTCGGGGCTCATCGACCTGCTGGCAGAGCTCCTGCGCAGCGGCCACATGAGCAGGAAAGCCAAGATAGGCGAGGACTTCTGCCTTGCCGACGGCATCTGCATCACTCAGCGGGACATCTACGAGCTCATAACGGCCAAGGCCGGGCTGCGCCTGGACCAGGACCTGCTGATGCGCTACTACGGGGTCGAGCTGGCTCAGGTGCAGAAGATATTCCTGGCGGGCGGCTTCGGGAACTTCATCAACGCCGAGAACGCCGTGGCCATCGGCTTGCTGCCGCCCGCGCCCGAGAGGGTCGTGCGCATAGGCAACGGCGCGCTGGCCGGCGCCCGGGAGATGCTGATCAACCAGACGGTGCGCCGCAGATCGGAGCAGATCGCCCGGAGCATCGAACACGCAAAGCCGAACGAGAGGGAGCCGGATTTCCCATACCTGGTGGCCGAGAAGATGTACTTCTGAAGGGTCGGGCGGCGCCGGAGCACCCGGGTCACACGGAGGCGGAAAGGGCATCCCTCAGCACGGTCGACCGAACGGCCGAGGTCAGCGACGGCAAGACCCCGTCGCGTCCCGAAGGAGACAGCGCATGAGAATTGCCATACCTGTTGTTAACGGTCAGCTCGCCCGGCACTTCGGGCACTGCGAGGAGTTCATGCTCTTTGACGTTGATCCCGATGCGGGCAGCATCGGGGGCGAAAGCTCCCTGCAAGCCCCGCCCCACGAGCCCGGCCTTCTGCCCCAATGGCTGAAGGACCAGGGCGTGGGCATCGTCATCGCGGGCGGCATGGGCCGCAGGGCCCAGGGGCTGTTCGCAGACAGCGGTGTGAAAATCGTCGTCGGGGCTGACTCCGACGACCCCAGGGCAATCGTGGAGCAATACCTGTCCGGCGCCCTTGCTACGGGCGATAACCTGTGCGACCACTGAGGCCGCGCGTGACTCGGTGAGCCGAACGGACTCCGTGCACCGCCGCCTTGCCGGCAGTGGGAACTTCAACCCAGGGAATGGGAAGCATGCAGAGAAAAGCTGATGTAGTCGTCATCGGAGGCAGTGCAGCCGGCCTGACGGCCGCGTTGACCGCCAAGAAACATTACCGTGACAAGTCCGTCCTCGTCGTCCGCCAGGAGGAGAAGGTCCTCATCCCCTGCGGCATACCATACATCTTCGGCACCGTCGGCACCCCGGAGAAGAACCTCATCCCGGACGGCGTGCTGTCGAAGAATGGGATCGAGCTGCTCATTGACGAAGTAGAGAACATCGACCGCGAGAAGTGCGAAGTGAACACGGCGAGCGGCGAGACCATCACCTACGACCGGCTCATTCTGGCCACCGGCTCGTTGCCGTCCATGCCGCCCGTTCCGGGCTTCGAACTGCGCAACGTCTTCCCCGTCTTCAAGGACGTCGCGCACCTTCGCAGCATGCAGGAGGCCCTGGCCGGCATCTCGGACCTGGTGGTCATCGGCGGCGGGTTCATCGGCGTTGAGTTTGCCGACGAATGCAAGAAGGCAACCAAAGCGAATGTGTGCATTGTCGAGATGCTCCCGCACTGCCTGATGCTGGCTTACGACGAGGAGTTCTGCTCCCACGCGGAGCAATTGCTGGCAGAGCGGGGGATCACCCCCATCACGAACGCCAGGGTTGCCCGGGTCTCCGGCAACGACCATGTGGAAAGCGTGGAACTGACGGACGGGAGAACCCTCCCGGCCCACGCCGTCATCGTCGGCATCGGTGCGAGTGCGGACGTGAAGCTGGCCAAGAATGCCGGTCTGCCCATCGGGCCTACCGGCGGGATAGTCGCGGATCGAACCATGCGGACCGAGGACCCACGGGTCTTCACCTGTGGCGATTGCGCTGAGAAGGTATCGTTCTTCGGCGGGCGACCATCCTCTCTGAAGCTGGCTTCTATCGCCACGGCCGAGGCCCGCATCGCGGGTGCCAACCTCTACGGCACGCGGCGCCAGAACATTGGCACCGTGGGCGTGTGGTCCACCGTCATCGGCGACACCGCCTTTGCAACGGCGGGCTTGACCGAGGCCCTGGCTGCCCGTCACGGCTACAACTACGTCGTCGGCATGGCCGAGGCCATCAACCGCCACCCCGGCGGGATGCCCGGCGCCCATCCGATGAAGGTCAAGCTCGTTTTTGAGAAGCGCACGGGGGTGATCCTCGGCGGCCAGGTCACGGGCGACAAAGCCGCCGGCGAGGTCATAAACGCCATCAGCGCCTGCGTCCAACAGCGCATGACGGCCGAGGACATCGCCATGTTCCAGACGGGGACACACCCGGCCCTGACGGCGTCGCCCATCGCCTACCAGTTCGTCAACGCGGCGGAAGCAGCCAGCGCGGCGTTGGACTGAAAGACGGTCCAACAGAGAAAGCACAGATGCCCCCAAACCCGGTCAAAGACGGCGATGCCGACTCGCTCGCGGTCGGCCGGCGCCGCGGGCGCGTGGAACTCCGGTCTCGACAGCAGAGGAAGGGACGAGCGTTATGGTGATCACCATCGCCAGCGGAAAGGGGGGCACGGGCAAGACAACCGTAGCCGTCAACATGGCCGCTGCCCTGGCCCGAAGCGAGAGCGCAGAAACACAGGTCAGGTTGCTCGACTGCGATGTCGAGGAGCCCAACGACCACCTGTTCGTCAACCCGCGCTTCTCCGCCAGGGAGGACGTGCAGGTCCAGCGGCCGCAGTGGAACGCCGAGCTCTGCACGGGTTGCAGGAAATGCCAGGAGGCATGCAACTACAACGCCATCGCCGTGGTGCGCAGAGGCAACCCGGACGGCAGCGTGACGGCACAGCGTGAGGCAAAGGTCCTGATCTTCCCCGAGCTGTGCCACGCCTGCGGCGTGTGCAGCTACATCTGCCCTGAGGGGGCTCTCACGGAATATCCCGTCTCCATCGGCATGGTGCAGGCCGATCCGGACGGCGGCGAATTCTACTTCGCCCACGGCGTGCTCAAGGTGGGCGAGCCCCTGGCACCAACCGTGGTCAAGGGCGTCAAACAGCACACGGCGCAGCAGGGCTTGACGCTGATCGATGCTGCCCCGGGCACAGCGTGCCCCGTCGTGGAGGCGATGCAGGACGCGGACGTCGTCATGCTGGTCACCGAGCCTACGCCGTTCGGGCTGAACGACCTGCGGCTGGCGCTGAACATGGCGTTAAAGCTGGGCATCCCCGTCGGCATCGTCGTGAACCGCTCGGACGGGGAGGACAAGATCATCCGGCAGTATGCCGATGAGGTCGGTGTCCCGATCCTCGGCCGCATACCGTTCGACCGGAGATACGCCGAGGTCTACTCGCGGGGTGGCCTGCTGGTCGACGAGTTCCCCGAGGTCACCGAGGCCCTCCTCGACATCCACCGGAAGGCCGCGGCGCTTGCCAGCACTGAGCCACCGCCGGCGCCGGAAGAGGAGCTGCTCTCCGAGATGGCAGCCACCGCCGAGGGTCGGCCGAGCAGCTCTGCAGATGCGGACTACCGCGAGTGCACCGTCATCAGCGGCAAGGGAGGCACAGGAAAGACTACTGTCGTGGCGGCTCTGGCCGCCCTTGCAGAGGACAAGGTCCTGGCCGACTGCGACGTGGACGCTGCCGACCTACACCTGCTGCTCCGACCCGAGGTGCGCGAGGTGCGCGACTTCTACGGCGGTCAAAAGGCCGTCATCGACGAGGGTCTCTGCACGGGCTGCGGACGCTGCGCCGAGCTCTGCCATTTCAACGCCATAGAACCTGCACAAAGCGAAGACCAGGAGGGAGCGCTGACCTACCGCGTGAACGATTTCGCCTGCGAGGGATGCGGCATGTGCGGGTACGTGTGCCCCGTCGACGCCGTCGAGGTGAGCCAGGCGCGGACCGGGCAGAGTTACGTCTCCCGGACCCCCTATGGCACCATGTCCCATGCCCGCCTGGGCATAGCGGAGGAGAACAGCGGCAAGCTGGTCACCTGGGTGCGCGAGCGGGCCTCCAACCTGGCCGCTGAGCTGGGAAGCTCCCTCATACTCAACGACGGCTCCCCCGGCACGGGCTGCCCGGTGATCGCCTCAATCTCCGGCGTCGACTTCGCCCTGATCGTCACGGAGCCCACCGTCTCCGGCGTCCACGACCTGGAGCGCGTGCTTCAGCTCTGCAGCCACTTCGGCGTGCAGAGCCTGGTTTGCATCAACAAGTGCGATCTGAATCCCGAGCAGGCAGAACGCATCCGCACGATGGCCCGCGAGCACGGGGCTCGCGTAATCGGCGAGATCCCCTTCGACCCGGCCGTCAACGAGGCGCTCTGCGCCGGCAAGAACCTGGTGGAATTCGACCGGGGACCGGCCGCGGCGGCCGTGCGGGGCATATGGGACGCGCTGAAAAGCGAGATACTCGGCGGCTGAGGACCCGCTATGGGTAAGCGGCAAGGCACAGAGAAGGAGCAATGGCCGCTGGAGGCCACCCAGGCCAGGGCCATCTTGGATTCCATCGGTGACGGCGTCTTCACGGTGGACCTGGATTGGCGCGTCTCCACGTTCAACCGCGCAGCGGAGCAGATCACCGGCATCGCCCGCCGGGATGCCCTCGGCCGCCGCTGCTGGGAGGTTTTGAAGGCCAGCGTCTGCGAGTCGGATTGCCCCCTGAGACAGGCCAGGGAAACCGGCCAGGCCGTCACGAACGAAGCCATATACATCGTCAACTCGAGCGGTGAACGGGTACCCGTCAGCATCTCGGCCGCCGTGCTGCTCGGCGAGGACGGCGAGGTGGTCGGCGGGGTGGAGACGTTCCGAGACCTGAGCGCTGTGGAGGCTCTGAGGACAGAGCTTGACGGCCGGCATCGCTTTGCCGACATGGTCAGCAAGAACGCCCGGATGCAGGAGATCTTCCAGATTCTGCCTCAGATTGCCGCGAGCGACAGCACGGTGCTCATCCAGGGAGAGAGCGGCACGGGCAAGGAGATGATCGCCCGCGCCCTGCACAACCTAAGCGAGCACAGGGACGGCCCCATGGTCTGTGTCAACTGCGGCGCCCTGCAGGACACGCTCTTGCACTCCGAGCTGTTCGGGCACAAGGCCGGGGCGTTCACCGATGCTCGCCATGACCGGCCGGGCCGCTTCGACCAGGCAAAAGGCGGCACCATCCTGCTGGACGAGATCGCCGAGACGTCGCCCGCCCTCCAGGTGGCCCTGCTCCGCGTTCTCGAGGAGGGAACATACCAGCCGCTGGGCGGATCGCAGACGCTCCGGGCCGACGTGCGCGTTCTGGCCGCTACTCACCAGGACCTGCGCCGGATGGCCGGCGAGGGCAGGTTCCGCCAGGACCTCTACTACCGCATCAACGTTGTGCAGATCTCGCTGCCACCCCTCCGCGAGCGCCGCGAGGACATTCCCATCCTGGTCGACCACTTCATCCGCAGGTTCCGCAGCCTGAAGGGCAAGGTCATATCCGGGCTTTCGCCGCAGGCCCTGGCGCTGCTCATGAGCCACGACTACCCCGGCAACGTGCGGGAGCTGGAGAACATCATCGAACACGCCTTCGTGCTCTGCCCGGGCGGCATGATCGAGCCCGGCCACCTGCCCACTGAACTTGCCGGCGAGGACCCCGTTGCCGCGTCCAGGCCGGGGCTGAGCCTGGAACACGCGGAGAGGCTGCACATCCTGTCCACGCTCCAAATGCACGACTGGAACCGGGACGCCGCCGCCGAGGAGCTGGGAATACACCGGACGACCCTCTGGCGGAAAATGAAAAAGCTCGGAATCGAGGCGCCGCACATGCCGGAGGACGCCCGTGAGTGATGCATGCCTGCATCGTCCCGGCGGAAACCATGTTGCAGTGCAGCAACGCGCCGTCTGCCATTCGCGGCCCCTATTGGATGCCCGTTCCACCGTATCTCACTTCCTGTTGAAGGCTTAGGGAACCGCACGCCACTTGGTGGCGATTCCGGCACGGGCTGTGCATTAGAGGATATTGCCCAGCATCAAGGAGCAGCCGGCCGATGAGGATTGCCGTACCAGACTGGAAGGGCCGAGTCTCGCCAGTGTTCGATGTCGCCCGGCAGGTGCTGGTTGTTGACCTCGACGGAGGGCAAGAGTTGCGGCGGGCGACCGAGAATCTGGGACAGACGCTGCCTCCACTCAGGGCTGGCGAACTGGCGGGGCAGGGCGTCAACGTGCTCCTGTGCGCGGGCATATCTGTGCCTCTGCTCAGAATGCTGGAGGCACACGGCATCCGCGTCATCCCGGGCATCTCCGGCGAGGTAGACCAGGTGCTGCAAGGCTATCTGGCGGGACATCTGGCTGACGGCAGGTTCTCTTTGCCCGGATGGCGCGGGCCCGGGGGCCGGCGACACCGCCGCGGCCGGGGAGCGTGGTGATTGGCAAGACCGAGGGCAGCGATGCGTCGGCAACGAATGACCACATGCAGGAGGCAAAGATGAAAACCTACCTCGATTGCATGCCATGTTTTGCCCAGCAGGCCCTGGATGCGGTCTCCATGGCCACGGACGATCCCGACCTGCGGTTGCGCGTCATGCACCAGGTTTTGCGAGCGATGTCGGACTTCCCCCTGGACTCCTCCCCGCTGCAGATGGCGGCGCGGATTCACAACCTGATCCGGCAAGAGACGGGGGACCCCGACCCCTACCTCGAGGTCAAGGAGCGCGCGAACGCCGCCGCCCTGGAGATGATGCCCCGTTTGCTCGAGCGGGTGACCAGATCGGCAGACCCCTTCGAGACGGCACTGCGGATGGCCATTGCCGGCAACATCATGGATTGGGGCGCCCGGCACCATACGCAGCTCTCCGACCAGGTTGTTGAGGAAACCATCGAGCAGACACTGGAAGCCCCCATCAGGGGATGCTCTGTAGAAGAGTTCCGTCAAGAACTCCAGGCGGCGGGCGCCGTTCTCTACCTGGCCGACAATGCGGGCGAGATCGTCTTCGACAGCCTGTTCATCTCGTTCGTCCCCTGCAAGAACATCACGGTCGCGGTCAAAGGCGGCCCCACGATCAATGATGCGACAATGGCGGATGCGGAGCAGATCGGCCTATCGGCACAAGTGCGAGTCCTGAGCACCGGAAGCGACATGCCCGGCACCGTACTGGACGACTGCTCCGATGAGTTCCGGGAGCAGTTCGGCTCCGCCGACCTGATCATTGCCAAAGGGCAGGCCAACTACGAGGCCCTCAGCGAGCGGGAGGGGCCGATCTACTTGCTGCTGAAAGCCAAGTGCCCGGTCATCGCCCGTGACATCGGATGCGAAGTGGGCGACACGCTGCTGTTGGGGCCGAGGACAGGCGACTCGGCTCCTATGTCGGCAACGGAGGAGGTGGCACAAGATGCCCGGCTTTGACGGGACAGGACCGAATGGCAAAGGGCCCCACGACGGGGCGCCGGGAAGGCAACTGCGCCTTGGAGCGCAAGCGCCACGACGGCGCGGCCGGCAGGCCGGTCGAGATCGCACTGGACACTAACCGAAGGGAGGCATACGCAATGCCACGCGGAGACGGAACAGGACCGCCAAGTGGCGGCGGGGGCGGACGGGGCCGAATGGGAGGCCCTTTGGCTGCGGGGCCGGGCGGCAAGTGTGTCTGTCCAAAATGCGGCCACAAGGTAGCGCACACTGCCGGGCAGCCCTGCAATCAGAAGGCCTGTCCGAAGTGCGGCGCACCCATGACCAGAGGTTAATGCTGAAAGGAGCCTTATCATGCCCCGTGGAGACGGAACGGGACCGGCAGGAATGGGTCCGATGACAGGACGTGCAGCTGGATACTGCGCCGGGTACCCCGTGCCCGGATTCATGAACCCGGCCGGCGGCGGACGGGCCTTCTATCAGGGCGTGCCCTACGGGGCGGCGACTCCCTTCGGCGCGCCCGGGGTGGGCTACATGCCGCCTGCCTATGGCGCTGTGCCCTAC
>Ga0272444_10006417_pt1 | contig 10041 bp, 6 predicted proteins | sample SSMForm13_FD_201033 | JGI IMG/M metagenome (GOLD analysis project Ga0272444, IMG submission 201033) | Marine sediment archaeal communities from Little Sippewissett salt marsh, Falmouth, MA, United States - SSM-Form-13 | ecosystem: Environmental > Aquatic > Marine > Wetlands > Sediment ...
TAGGGCGGCAAGGCATGTGTGCCAGGTGCCACCGTGGTCTCTGGGCTCAAAGGCGACAATCGCGCCCGAAAGCGCGGCGACTGTGCGATTGCGGATGAGCGCATACTTGGCCTGAAGAGGTTCGCGTGGGGGGAACTGGCCCAGCACACACCAGCTGCCGTGGCCCACCTCCGGGAGGGCCGCCCCCTTCCATCTGTAACGAAGGATGCCCATCGGCGGGACAAAGACGGTGCTGCCACAGCGAAGCGCTCCGCGATGAGCCGCACTGTCTATGCCCCTTGCCCCGCCGCTGACAACTGATACGCCCGCTGCGGCCTGGCGCTCGGAGAAGGCCTGCGCCGCCGCACTGGCAAGGGCCGAGGGCGTGCGTGAGCCCACCACCGCCACGCACTCGCGGCCGGGCAGCCCCGCGTCACCACGCACGAACAGGACCAGCGGCGCAGCATCCCCCAGCAACAGGGAAAGCGCCGGCGGGTAAAGGGGCTCGCCCTCGAATACGACGCGCACACCCGCCCCGCGCAGCCCCTCCAGCAGGTCGTCCACTTGATGTGGTGCGGCCCAGGCCCTTGCTGCCGCGGCTGCGGCGGCGCGCGTCAGGCCGAATCGTGAGACCAGCTCCGGTGTCTCAAGCGCCGCGGCGGCCGCCACGGACAGCCCCTGGGCCCGGGCGCCTGACAGGAGCCTGCGAATGCCTGCCGGCCCAATATCCGGCTGCACAGATAGGCGCATGGTCCATGCTCTGTCCTCGCCAACGTCCTTCGATGCCATCCGAGGCGGTCTCCTCAAGCGCCGCTGTAGGCCCGGGTTGGACACCTGCCAGTAGGGACAAGCCCGGGTCACCGCGCAAAGGCTATACGCACAGATAGCACGAACCCGCTACAATGTCAAGGAAAAAACGAAGGCGTCCGGCGAACTTGGCTTGCCCGTGCCCCCCCGTGCGATGCCCGACGGCCGCCCGGCGTGCGCAGGAGCCGGGCAGTGCTTCGCCCTTTGACAGGCTCGCGGAGGCGCGCCCCGGGGGGCAGCTCGGAAGGACCTCTAGATCTGCCTTAGGATCAGCTCCAGGAGCCCCGCAAGGGTCTCCATGACACCTTCGCTCTTGGTTGCGATGGCCGGGAATTCGGGGACGTGGTGCTTGTTGAGCTGCTCGCCCAGTTCCCCCATGTCCACCGCGTCCGGCAGGTCACGCTTGTTGTACTGCAGCACGTGCGGCAGCCTGTAGAGCTGCACGTGGTGAGCCAGGAGATTCGCTTTCAGGTCATCCATCGAGTCGAGGTTTGCCGCCATTCGGGCGCGCTGGCTGTCGGCAACAAACACCACGCCGTCGACCCCCTTCAGGAGTATCTGTCGCACGTTGCTGTAAGGGGCATGGCCCGGGACGGTGCACAGGTGGCAGGCCAGGGGGAACCCCTTGAGCATCCCGGTCTTGATGGCCAGCATGTCCACCCATAGGCTACGGCGCTGCCCAACGCTCCTTGAGACCAGGCGCCCCCTGGCGTTGGGGGCCAGTTGGGCATAGATGGCGCGCAGGTTGGCCGTCTTGCCCGAGAGGCCGGGCCCATAGTAGACGATCTTGACCGCCGTGCGCTTCTTGGCTGTATTTATGGTTGACATTGCTCCGTAGCCGACAGGGGCGTTCTTCGGCCCTACCCATCGACGGGCCCAGGCTCAGGGCGCGACAACATGTTATGGCGCGCCCGGACTTTTCGCAACTGCGCGCGGGCGCCGGGCATTCCGGCGCGGGGCTGAGGAGCCCAAGAGCGCCCCCCCCGGCGGCAGGGGGAGTCACCTCTCGGCACGGGCACCTGGGGGACCTGCCGGCCAATAGAGCCTGGCCTGTCCCTCTGTGTCTACAGCCCAGTGCTGGTCGGCCTCGTACAGGGCGGGCGGGGTGAGCATGTGGAAATGGCGCTCGATGACCTTCTCGGGCACCCGGCGGGGGCGGGTCCCGTTGCGGCGGAGCGCCTCCGTCATGCTCACGTCAAGGAAGTATGCATGCACCTCCGCCCCTGTCCAACGGGCGGCCTGCACCGGCATCCTCCTGAGCTCTTCCATGTAGTTGGTGGCGTCGAAGGTGACCGTCTCGCCGCGCCGGAGGCAGGTGCGGATCATGTCGGCGCAACGCTGGAACACGAGGAAGTTGCGGCTCTGGTCAGCGGGGTCGCCCGTGAGCTCGGCGCGCATAAGGTCGGAGGAGACCAGTCGGCCTTCGCCATGCGGGCCGCCATGGCGGAGGTGGCCGGCGGCCCACGACGACTTCCCCGCTGCGGCCGGGCCTATCAGCAGGTTCAGCCGGCCCCTCGGCTGGCCGGCCTCTTCCAGCAACCTGCGGCGGCACCAGTCAGGGGCACCGAAGCCGGCGGCCAGCCAGAAGTAGCGTAGTGCGTTAGCGGCCCTGTGAGCCGCGCGGGGCTGGCTGAAGCCCAGACGCGCGACATCCTTCGTGCGGAGGGGCGCCGCGGGCGGTGAATCAAGGACGCCGAGGCGCTCGGCGCGGTTGCGGAAGGCCTCCAGCCGACCAGCCCGGTGGGGTGGTGCGATGCCCGCCTGGGCCAGCGCGTCGGCCTCGGCGCGGGCCAGTTGATGGAGGGCCCCAAGGTGCAGGCGACAGGCAAGGCGCAGCAGGGTGGCATCAGGCGCCCCGGAGCGCACAAGGCTCTGCGCCTTGCGCTGGTTCAGTATCAGGGCGACGGCATGCTCGCGCACTTCGAAGGGAAGCCCTATGCGCCTGAGCCAATCCCGGGCGAGTGCCGCTCCGGCACGCTCGTGGGGGGGCGCAACGCCGCCGGGCGCCGTGCCGGACCAGTGGACCGTGCCGAGCCCCACGTACTTGAACAGCCCGGCCGCGTAGAGGGCGGGCATGGGGTGCCACCAGGGCGGGCGCGCGTCACCCTCTGGGGGCTGGGCGAAGGGGAGATTGGTGCGCAACGCGTCAACCACCAGCTGCGTAAGCGCCAGGAGGGGAATTCCCCCCAGCGTGAACCCGGTCAGTGCCCGCAGCGGTGGAAGGTCCGGAGCGAGGTGTGCAACGTCAAGCGGCTCCGCGCCTGCCAGGGTCTGTTTGAGCTTGTTCATCCTGCCCGGAGCCCCGCTCTGCGAATATCTGCTGCACCAGGCTTGCGGGGACCAATGAGCGCATGGCGGTCTCGCCCACCACGGCCCCGTTCAGGACGTACTGGCGCCGCACGCGTCCGCCCACGGAGCACGTCAGCTCGTACGGCACCCGCCCGAGCAGGAGGGCCATCTCCTCGATGTTGATCCGGCGGCCCCGCTGCTCGCCGTAGATCACCACTTCATCGCCGACCCCGGCTCCGGGGACGTCCGTGACGTCTACAAGCGTCTGGTCCATGCACACCCGGCCTACCACCGAAGCCCGCCGCCCCCGCACGAGCACCTGCCCGAGGTTCGAGTACTGCCTCATGTAGCCGTCGTGGTAGCCGATGGGCAGGGTGGCAATCGTCGACTCGCGCCAGGTGGTGAAAGTATGGCCGTAGCCGAGCTTCTCCCCGGCCGGCACCCGCTTGCAGAAGGATATCACCGTCTGCAGGGACAGGACGGGCTTCAGGTGGACCGCAGACCTGCTCAAGTGGGACAGGCCCTGGGGATGAAGCCCGTAAAGGATCAGGCCGGGCCGAACGCAGTCAAGGTAGCTGTCGGGCATGCGCAGGACGCCGGCGCTGTTTGCCATGTGGATGAGGGGTACTCTCATGCCGTCGCTCTTGAGGGCTGCCACCACCTCCAGGAAGCGGGCGAGCTGCAGCTTGGAGGTTTGCTGGCCCTCCGCGTCGGAGCAGGCGAAATGCGAGAAGATGCCCTCAATCCGGATGTTAGGCAGTTGCCCAATGCGCAGGATGGCCTCGCGGGCCGAGGTGTGGTGCAGCCCCACGCGCCGCATGCCGGTGTCCACGTTCACGTGAGCCGAGGCCCTCAGGTTCCTCCTGACGGCCCTCTCGGACAGTTTCCGGGCAAAGCCTTCGTCTGTGATGCACGCGCTCAGGTCGTAGTCGAGGATCTCGTCGATGTCAGATTCGGCCACGGCCGTGAGAAGTATGACGGGCTTGCGGATGCCGCACTGGCGAAGCTCGACGCCCTCCTCGGTCATGGCCACGCCGAACATATCGGCCCCTGCGGCGCTCATGGCGCGGGCGACCGCCGGAGCCCCATGCCCATAGCCGTCGGCCTTGACTGCTGCACACAGCTTGCGCTCGCCGATGAGGGCCTTGACGGCCCCAACGTTGTGCATCACGGCGTCTAGATCAATTCGTGCATGCGTGGGTCGCGCCACGGCGTGTCCTCCAGGCGCTGGGTAACTGCAAGGCGGAGTATAGGACTTCGCCCGCAGGGAAATCAATCCGAGCCTCCAGACAGTCCCGCTTTGTTGCCTGGGGGGCGGTCAGGGCAACAAAGAGGGAGCGGGAAAAATACGTGCCATTGTGCGCGAGTTCTCCCCCGCACTTGGCCGTGGAAGGTCGGGGAGGGAGGCGCGGCGGTTGCACTCGGGCCGATATAGGCGAATAATACGTCATAGTTCCGGCGGGGGGCCGGGCCAGTAGGAGGGAGTTGCCATGACTGACGAGGACAGGTTGAAGGATGCGCTCCAGCACGAGGACGAAGCTGTGAAGCTCTATAGGAAGTACGCCCGCGAGGCTGAGGACGGGCGCCTCCAGGAAATGTTCGAGCAGTTCGGTATGAACGAGAGCTGGCACGCGGCGGCTATCCGTGCCAAGCTCGATGCGCTCCAGAGGTAGAATGGGCCAGAGCAAGCGTTCACGCACTTACCGCGGCATTGGGGTGGCGCCCGGGGTCGCCGTGGGGAAGGTGAAGCTGGTTGACGTGGGCAATCTTCCTGCCCAGGCGCCCCGCTACACCATCGGGGAGGGCGACATCGAGCGCGAGGTGGCCAGGCTGCGGGATGCCTGCGGCAAGGCGCGCGAGGACGTGACGGCGCTTGCGGACAGGGTCGAGGAGCGGCTGGGGCGCCGCGAGGCCGACCTGATCCGTCCTCAGGCCCTGATGGTGGAGGACCCCACCTTCATTGCCAGGGTCGAGGAGCTCATGGTCGAGAAGAGGCAAAACGTCGAGGCCTGCGTGGCCGAAGTGATGGACGGGTTCGAGAAGCTCATCCTTGCCACTGACGACCCCTACCTGCGAGAGCGAAGCGTCGACGTGCGCGACGCCGGCCGCAGGATCCTGGCCAACCTGCTGCACGTCGACGGCGAGGTGGCGGTGGACCTCAGGGAGCCGTCCGTGGTCGTCTCCACGCACCTCGTGCCCTCGCTGACCGTGCGGCTCGACAGGAGCATGCTCCTGGCGCTGGCTACGGAGCACGGAGGCTATACGTCCCATGCGGCCATCCTGGCGCGGGCGATGGGAATTCCTGCAGTCACGAGTCTGACGGGGATTGCCGATGAGGTTGTGGACGGCGAGACTGTGATCGTGAACGGGTCCGCCGGCACGGTAACCGTGCATCCCACCAGGAAGCGCTTGCAGACCTGCAGCCATCTCGCCCATGACCTGGCCGTTCACAGGCAGGAGGCCGCAGCAGCCTGCGCAGAGCCGGCCGTCACGCAGGACGGCTGCAGGATTTCGGTGCAGGCCAACGTGGGCCGGCCCGAAGAGGTCGAGCTCGCCGCCAAGTGCGGCGCCGAGGGCATAGGGCTCTACCGGACCGAGTTCGAGTACCTGGCCGAAAGCAGCGTGCCCTCGGAGGACGCCCTCTATCAGAGCTATGCCCGCGCGGCGGAGGCATTTGGGGATGCCGGGGTGGTGGTGAGGGTGCTGGATATCGGAGGCGACAAGTTCCCCTCCTCGGTGCCCCTGGCGCACGAGGAGAACCCCTTCATGGGCATGAGGGGGCTGAGGCTGCTTCTGGAGCGTGCCGAGGAGCTCATGCTGCCGCAGCTCAGGGCCATCTTGCGGGCGTCCGCGCACGGTCGCGTCTCGGTCCTGTACCCCATGGTGACGAGCGTTGAGGATCTGGTGGCTTCCGGCAGGCTGTTCCGGCGGGCCGCGAGGGAGGTCGGAGTGGCCGAATCGTCCGTCCGGCAGGGGCTGATGGTCGAGGTCCCGTCCTGCGTGCACATGCTGGACGAGATGCTTTCCAGGGCAGCCTTTGCCAGTGTGGGGACCAATGACCTGGTGCAGTACGTGCTCGCCGCCGATAGGAACTCAGAGCGCATGGCGGACACCTACGATGCGTTCCATCCGGCCGTTATCAGGATACTCAAGGCGATCTCCGCCACCGCCCTGGCGGCCGACAGGCCGGTGAGCGTGTGCGGAGAGGTGGCGGGTGATCCCCACTTTGTGCCCCTGCTCCTGGGCCTGGGCTACCGTGCACTGAGCGTGAACGTGGGGTCCATACCCCTTGTCAAGCGGGTGATCAGGCAACTGAGCCTGCCGGACTGCGAGAAGCTGGCTGGTGAGGTCCTCAAGGTTCCCACTTGCCAGCGGGTGCGCCGGGCGGCGGAGCGCTTTCTGCACTCCCGCGGGGGCGAGCTGTCTGCGAAGGCCTGAGCGTGATGTCGCGGCCGGGCAGAGGCCCGGTGCGGGTGTTGGGACGGGTGGCATGCGGTGCCGAGTGCCCGCCGCCGGGCGGCAGGCCTCGACCTTGCTCTGGAGGGGCGCTGCGCTATGCAGGTGAAGGACGAGCGACAACTGCGTAGGCAGTTCTGCGAAGTGGGCGCCTGGATGTACGAGCGTGGCTATGTGGTGGGTACGGACGGAAGCCTGAGCGCTCGTCTTGCGGTCAACTCCTACTTGATGACCCCGACGGGCAGTTGCCTGGGCAGGATGCAGCCGGAAGAGATGGTGCTCACCGATGCCGGCGGGCTGCCTCAGCGGACCGGCCGAGACCCCACTGGCGACTGGCGCCTGCACCTGACATGCTACAGGGAGAGGCCGGAGGTGCGCTGCGTTGTCCATGCGCACCCGCCCTGGTGCCTTGCGGCTTCGGTGGGTGGGGTGTCTCTGGACCGCCATGTGCTGCCGGACGTCGTGCTGGCGCTGGGCACCATCCCCACCGCGCTCTACTTCACCCCAGGCACCCAGGAAGCCGCGGATGCCGTCAGGAGCCTCATCGGCCTGCACGATGCCGTCCTCTTGGACCACCACGGGGCGCTGACCGTGGGCGAGACCCTGGAGGAAGCATTCACGAGGCTTGAGTCCATGGAACTCCTTGCCCAAGTGCTGGTGGCAGGACACGCGCTGGGCGCGATCAAAGTGCTGCCGAAGGCAGAGGTTGAAAAGCTCAAGGCAATGCGTAAGGCGATGGGCCTGAAGGCCGAAGCTGTCCAGCCCGACCCCAGTTGGGCTCCCGATGGCACCCGTGGCCCTGCCCGCAAACCCGATGAGGGGGCGGCAGGCCGGTAGGGGGGGCCGCGTGCGGCCGGGCGCAGCCGCCGGCGCGGAGGGCGTGAGGGCATTGCGCCGCGTCAGCGGGCCGGGTCCGGGCTTGGCCGCATTCTGGTTGGTCGGCTGGTGAAGCTTTCATAAATGCGAGGGCACATGGCAGGCACGAGCCTCAGCATGGGTGGTGCGGCCGCGGGCCGGGTTCTCGTCGCGGCCCTGCTCTGGCTCGCCCTTGGGGGGGCGTGCCTGAGGCCCGCCGCGGCACAGGTTGAATCATCCCCGCCCCCCGGCCTGGAGCTGGACTGGCAGGGGAGGCAGGCCCGCGTGCGCCGCGCGGGCCACTATGAGATGACCCTTGACCTGGAGCGCGGCGCCACCATCAGCAGCCTGAAGCTCGGACAGCTCGAAGGGACGGAGCTGACCGGCTGGAAGTGGTTCAGCTGGGGCGGCCTGTTGGGAGAGGCCCACACGGCCGACGTGCCTTTTCGACTGACGAGGCAGGAGGCGGGCGCAGCCGGCTCCTTGCTGGAGTGCGAAGCGAGCAGGGGCGACCTGCGGGTGCGCAAGAGGTTCGAGTTCAGCGCCTCCAGCCCGACCGTGCGCGTGAGCATGGAGTTCGAGAACACGGGGTCATCCCCCCTCTCAGGCACTGCCGCCCCGGCCATGTGCAACCTCGTTCTGCCGGCCGGGGGTGAGAGCAGCGGCAGCGAGTACTACTGCCTGGAGCGCGGCCGCGGGCCTGAGGCGCTCACCGCTGCCACCGTGCTCAGGGGGCTGCGCCCCTGGGGGGCAGGGGGCGGTCCGCTCATGTGGTTGACGGTGACGGACCCCGCCGGGCTGAAGGGCCTTGGATTCGTCTTTGCGGATGATGCCGCGCGGAGCGTCTGGGCCGAGAGAGGGCCGGACGGAGAGATCATGCTCTGGTGGCGCTACAGCCCTTTGCCCCCGGGCCAAGTGCTGCGCACGGAACTCCTCGTGGTGCCCATTGAAGGGCTGGCCGCCGTCAGTTGGCTCAGCGAGCGCTTCGCCGCTGACACCACTGTTGCGCCAGCCCGCGAGGCTAGCCTGGAAGTGAACCTCCGGCTGATGCCGATTGCGGGCGACGTTGCCAGCCTGACCGTTGTCAGCCGCACCTACGGCCCGGAGGGGAAGGAGCTGGAGCCCTGCGAGGCACTGGCCTTCGAGGACCTTCAGCACTACAAGGTGACCCGCCGGCAGTTCCTGATTTTGCCGAGCGCGCCGCGCAAGGAGTGGCTACTGCACGAGATGTACGTGGACGGCAAGCGCGTCGGCTCCTACCCGGTGCGGCTGCGGGAAGGGCAGATGCCCCCGTCACTCGCCCCGGCCCCGCCCGGGGCCGCAGTCGTGGGGCCCGCTGGCGACAGTGCGGACGGGCTTCAAACGGACGGCCAGAGCGGGCTGCTGATATGGCAGGAGGACGGCGCTCCCCCGCGCAAGATGGGCCGGGCGCTGAATGTAGACCTGATGGCGGGGGAGAAGGAGACGCTCTTCTTCGGCATGAGGGCGCTGAAGGCCGTCCCCCCCGTCAAGCTCAGCGTGGTGGCGGACCCCGCCGGCGCCGGCCGGGGGATCAGGCCGCTGCATCCGGCGGCGGCCTTCTTGAGGGCGGTGCGGCCGGGCCCGGACGGCATGGACTGCCTCGTGCCTATGACCGATCTGACCCTCGCGGAAGGCGATGCCGCGTGGGTGGCACTGCTGCTGGATGCAACTCCATTGGAGCCCGGTACCTATGGCGCGCGCCTTTTCTTCCAGGGTCTCGGCGCACCCGTGGAGGTGCCCCTGACGGTGAACGTGTCCAGGGCCGCCCTGCGGCCGCGGGACGGCTTCGCTCTCTGGTTCGTGGACACGGGTCTCGACGCCGAGCCCGTGGGCCGGACGGAAGCGTCCAGGCTCGTTTCATACACGGTTTGTGCGCTCGGCGTGCCCGCCTCAAGGGCGCCTGCAGACGTTCGCAAAGCATGGGCGTGGGGCCTCGACATGTTGGGCTTCCACTCCCCGGGGGAAGGGGTGGGTGTCGCCCAGCGAAGCCGATTGGGAGAGGGCGTCCTGAACGATCCTCACATGCCCGCGCCCCCGTTCTGGATGCTCTGGAGCGCCTTCGATGACCTCCGGGCCGCCGATGAGCTCTCGCGGCTCGGCCTTGTAGAGGCCGTGGTGGTGCGCCGGCCGGATGAGCTTCCCACGTTGCGGGCAGGGGGGCGGGCCCGGCTTGCGCTCGTTGAAGGGGGATGCGGGCCTGGCGGCCTTGAGGAACTCGCGGCCTCCGGCCGCGTTGCCCCCGGCGACTCCCTGTGGCTCTACGTGGACCTGGGAGGCGCGGACTGGCGGCGGGAGATCGTCGATCTAAGGGCATCGGCATTGGCGGCTGCATCGCAGGGCCTGGCCGGCATGGCCGTCAGCTGCCCGCGGCCGCTCAAGGAGGGCGACCGCCAGATGGCCCTCTGGCATGTGCTGCGAGACGCCCGGGAGGAAGCGGCGCTGCTTGCCATGGCAGCCGGCAGGGCGCAGGATGCACAGGCCCTGGACCTGGAGACAGGCGAGCTCCAGGCGCGCCGCGCGGCGGCGGTGCTCGAGGTCGGCTCGCTTGTGGGCGCCGGAGGTTCGCGCGCCCTGCTCTGGATGCGGCAGGAGGCGGAGCCCTTCCGGAAGGTGATGAAGGTCGGCGCGCCCGAC
>Ga0272444_10006418_pt1 | contig 10040 bp, 9 predicted proteins | sample SSMForm13_FD_201033 | JGI IMG/M metagenome (GOLD analysis project Ga0272444, IMG submission 201033) | Marine sediment archaeal communities from Little Sippewissett salt marsh, Falmouth, MA, United States - SSM-Form-13 | ecosystem: Environmental > Aquatic > Marine > Wetlands > Sediment ...
GGTCTCACCCTCCACAACCCCTGGAAGATCTCCGTGTGCTGGATTTCACCCTGATGCTGGCGGGCCCCTATGCCACCATGATGCTCAGCGATTACGGAGCAGAAATCATCAAGATCGAGCAACCCGGAAAGGGGGACCCCACCCGAAAGATCGGACCCTTCTCGGATCAAGATCCGGAGCATCAGGCAGGCGGGTTCTTTCTTTCCATCAGCCGTAACAAGAAGAGCCTTACCGTCGATCTCAAACATCCCAGAGGGGTTCGTATCATCAAAGAACTCACAAAGACGGCCGATGTGGTCATAGAAAACTTTCGGCCGGGCGTGATGGAGCGGCTCGGTCTCGGCTACGATGTTCTCAGTGAAATCAATCCAAAGATCGTCTACACGAGCATTTCCGGTTTTGGTCATACCGGTTCCTACCGGAACAGGCCCTCTTTTGACATCATTGCCCAGGCCATGGGGGGCGTCATGGCCATGACCGGGCCGGAAGGTGGCCCTCCCTGCAAGGTAGGACCTGGCATTGGAGATATCTGGGCGGCCACAATCGGCGCATATGCCACCATGGTGGCTCTACATGAGGCACAAAAAAGCGGGCAGGGGCAGTACGTGGACTGCGCCATGTATGACACCATGCTGTATATGATTGAACGGGCGGTTATGATGTATTCCATGGCCGGAATCGTGTCCGGTCGCCACGGAAACGCTCATCCCCTCTACGCGCCTTACGACTGCTTTGCAACCCAAGACCATAAATATGTGGTCATCGCGGGACACTGGGAAAAGCAGTGGAAAAATCTGTGTCATGCTATGGGCAGAACCGATTTGCTGCAAGATCCCCGGTTGGAGACCATGGGAGACCGGGCAGAGCATGCCAACGATCTCAGGTCGGCCATATCCGAGTGGACCCTGTCCATGCCCCGGGACCACATTGTTGATCTCCTTATTCAATGGGATGTGCCTGCAGCGCCGGTCAACGCGGTTGATGACATTTTTGTCTGCCCTCAGGTGGCGGACAGAGCGATGCTGGTGGAGACGGAGCACCCGGTGGCAGGTCTGCTCAAGATTGTCGGCATCCCTGCCAAGCTGTCCCGAACACCCGGGCGAGTCGCGAGCGCCGCACCGCTTCTCGGTCAACATACCACCGACATCCTGAAAGGGCTTCTGGGATACGGGGATGAACAGATCCAGGCACTGAGAGAAGACCACGTGATTTGAATCCTCTTAAGGAATTGACCGTACCATCAATAAGGGAACTCAATATGGGCTTGATGAGAGAAAAGATCCGGGAACTCGGGGAAAGGCGGGCGAAGCTGGAACTAGGAGGGGGGCCCGCCAAGATCGACGCACAGCATAACAAAGGGAAATTGACCGCCCGGGAGAGGATTCAGCGACTCGTGGATCAGGGAACCTTCGTGGAACTGGGTCTCTTTGCGAAGCATCGCTGCACCCGCCTGGGGATGGAAAACAAGGAGCTTCCCGCAGACGGGGTCATCACGGGCTACGGGGAAGTCGAAGGGCGCACCGTGTTTGTCTATTCACAGGACTTTACGGTCATGGGGGGATCGGTAGGTCCGGTTCATCAGAAGAAGATGGCTGATACGGCAGCCATGGCCTTCGAGGCGCGAGCGCCGCTGATCGGACTCTATGACTCAGCCGGGGCACGCCTCCAGGAGGGATCTGAAAATATCACGTTTGCCCGCCTTTTTTATCAGAATGCGAGGTGCTCGGGGGTGATTCCCCAAATCGCCGCCATTATGGGGCCGTCCGCGGGCGGTTCCGTCTATTCCCCGGCCCTGATGGATTTCATCATCATGACAAGGAAAACCAGCTTCATGTTCATCACAGGACCTGCAGCGATCAAGGCGGTTACCGGGGCCGAGACCGATAATGCGGCCCTGGGGGGATCGGCCGTTCACGCCCGAAAGAGCGGTGTCGCGGATCTCGAAGCGGAAAATGACGATGACTGCATCGAAAAAATCAAGGCGCTGCTTGCGTACCTGCCTGCCAGTTCTTTTGATCCGGCACCGCGAATCCCATCCAGCGATGACCCTCTTAGATCCTGCCCGATCCTGGAAACCATGGTTCCGGCTGAACGGAGGAAGGTGTACGACGTCCGAGGGGTTATCCGTGAAATCGTAGACAACGGGACCTTTTTCGAGATTAAGCCGGACTATGCCCAGAACATGGTCATCGGCTTTGCCAGAATGGATGGCCGAACCATCGGTATTGTCGCCAATCAGCCGAAGGTCCTGGGCGGCACCATCGATATTGATGCCTCTGACAAGGGATCGAGATTCATTCAAATCCTGGATGCCTTCAATATACCGATCGTGACCCTGATGGACACCCCCGCCTTTCTGCCGGGCATCAACCAGGAATACGGCGGGATCATCCGGCATGGTGCTAAAATGCTTTATGCCTACTCAGAGGCCACGGTGCCGATGATCACCATCATTTTGAGAAAGGCTTATGGTGGTGGTTGGTCGGCCATGGGTCCCAAGGAATTGGGAATCGATTTGGTATATGCCTGGCCCACCGCCGAGTGTGCCTCCATGGGACCTGAAGGGGCGGCTGAGGTGATCTGGGCCAAAGAGATCCAAAGTGCACCGGATCCCGTGGCCGCAAAAGAGCGGTTCATTAAAGAATACGACCGAAATTTTGCGAACCCGTATCTGGCAGGGGCCTTGCGGGTGATCGATGATGTCATCGATCCGGCTGAAACCCGAATCAGGATTGTTCAGGCTCTCAAAATGATGGAAAGAAAGGATCGCCCGCGCCTTCCAAGAAGGCACGGAATCATGCCGGTTTGACGTGAGGGCGGTTATGTGAAAAGGACAGACAATTTCAGGAGATAGACAAATGGACGATAAGAGAGATGTGGTAATCGTAAGTGCGGTGAGGACCCCTTTTGGGCGTTTTGGAGGCGTGACCAGCGATATTTCGAGCATCGACTATGGCGTGATGGTGGTCAAAGAGGTGATAAACCGAATTGATCTGGCGCCTGCCGAAGTCGATGAGCTTTACTATGGGACCTGTATTCCAGCGGAATATGCCCCCTATCTGAATGTGCCGGCAAGGCAGATCACCCTCCTTGCCGGGTTCCCGGCAGACAATATTTCCATGACGCTCGACCGGGCGTGCTGTTCATCCATGACGGCGGTCCACCTGGGATACCGTGCCATTCGCTCCGGGGAAGCGGATGTGGTGGTCGCCTGTGGCGCTGAGAATATGGCCAATGCATGTCACCTGATTGAAGCCAAACATGCGCGATGGGGGCAGCGGCTGGGGCATGTTCAGCAGCTGGATATCCTTTTTGAACTCGGCTACGCAAAAAAGGGCTTCAACCCTGTGGCCCGCGACTCCGGTGAAGTGGCCCTTGAGTATGACATCTCAAGGGAGGATCAGGACCGGTGGGGACTGCGAAGCCAGGAGCGCTGGTTCCAGGCATATGAAGAGGGTAAATTTAAGGTGGGTGAAGAGATTATGTCCTTTCAGATCCCCCAGCGAAAGGGAGATTCCATACAGTTCGACAGAGATGAACCCCCGCGGAAAACCTCCATGGAACAGCTGGCCAAGCTGAAGCCGATCTATGGCAGCCCTACGGTAACCGCGGGTAACGCCCCGGGCATGAACTCGGGGGGCGCCGCCATCGTTATTATGAGCAGGGAAATGGCATCGGCCAGAGGACTTGAGCCGCTGGCAACTGTTGAGGCTGTGGATTGGGCCGCAGACGAGCCGAGATATATGGCCACCTTGCCTGCAAAGGCCATTGGAAAAGTTCTAGCCAAGGATGGAAAGACCATCAATGACATGGAGGTGATCGAAATTAACGAGGCCTTCGCAGCCGTTACTCTGGTATCCCTCAAGATTCTGGCAGAAATGGATCTCTCGAAATGGGAGGCGCTTCAGGAGAAAACCAACGTGAATGGAGGCGCCATCGCCATCGGGCATCCGGTGGGGGCGAGTGGGGCTCGGGTGACCATGACGCTGATGTATGAATTGATGCGGCGCGGCGGGGGACTCGGTGTAGCCGCGATTTGCGGGGGATTGGGTCAGGGGGAATCCCTTATTCTAAGGGTTTAGAGAGAAAGGGAGGAACACGCTCATGGCGGATATGTCAAAGCAAGGGCAGGGCTTGCCACCTTACACCCTTAAAGTGGATTGGGTGAAAATCAAGGAATTGGTTCATGCCATTGGGGACGGCAACCCCCTCTTTCTGGAAAAGGAACCGGCCCTTTCAGAGGGGTATCGTGACACCCCGTGTCCTCCTACCTTCATCACATTGGCCTTTCAGGAGTTTACCGGCGCCTATTTCAAAGCATTTGAGGCGCTTGGCGTGTCGCTTGGGGATGTCTTGCACGGCGAGGAAACCTACGAATATCTTGGGGAGATTTATCCCGGGGACCTCCTCACGTGTCACATGGTCTTTGAATCGATTGTTCAAAAGGAGACAAAATCGGGACAGATGTACCTGATCACCCTTCGCACACGGGTGACCAATGACAGGGGAGAGGACGTCTTAACGGCAACCTCTCTCATCATAGAGAGAATGACGTAGAATATGAGTGGAGACCGAAATGACACACTATATCGATTTCGATTCACTGCAGATAGGCGACGCACTTCCCGCCCTGACAAAGGACCCCATTACCAAGGTGCAGCTGGTTCGCTACGCCGGCGCATCGGGGGATTTCAACCCGCTTCATACCGATGACCAGGTTGCCCTGGCGGCTGGTATGAAGGGGGTCATCGCCCAGGGGATTTTGATCATGGGCTTCATGGGGCAGGCCATCTCAGGATGGGTCCAGCTACGCCATTTGAAACGATTTAAGGTCCGATTTAAAGGGGTCACGTACCCTGGAGATGTCATCACCGTGAAAGCGTGGTCAGGGAAAGCAATGTGTCAAGCAAAGGGAAGGTCGTCCTGTGCGACATCATCGCTGAAGATCAGAACGGGGAAACCAAGGTTTCTGGAGAATTTGAGGTGCTAAAGGCCGTCTGAGAAGACCGATCTTTCAGCATAGCCTTACTATTAAAGGAATGCCGAATCAATCTTCCGTCGCAAAAGAGGGGACATGGCATTTCAGTTTATACGGGTTACGAAGAAGACCCACATCACTACGGTGACCATCCAACGGCCTGAGGTGATGAATGCACTTCACCCGCCCGCATGCCGGGAACTCAATGAAGCATTCGACGCCTTCTCAGAAGACCCTGATTCCTGGGTGGCCATACTCACGGGTTCGGGTCGTCGTGCCTTCTGTGCAGGCAATGACTTCAAATGGCAATCCCGGCATGGCGAGGAAGCCGTTGCCAAGGGATTGGCCGCCTTGAAGGGCGGATTCGGCGGTATTACGTACCGTTTTGATTGCCTCAAACCGATCATTGCGGCGGTTAACGGCGCCGCCCTAGGGGGTGGGATGGCCATCGTGCTCGCCTGCGATATCGTGGTGGCTGCTGAAACGGCCGTCTTTGGGCTGCCCGGGCCGAGGCTGGGAACCATAACCCAAGCCGGAGGCGTGCATCGGTTAATGCGACACATCCCCTTCCATCAGGCCATGGGGCTCATCCTGACAGGTCGGCATATCACCGCACAGGAGGCCTTTCGACTCGGAATAGCGAACCGCGTGGTGCCTTTGGTAAACTTGATGGCCGAGGCCAATGAATGGGCTGAGGAGATCCTGGCCTGTGCTCCTCTGGCGGTGAGGGCCAGCAAGGAAGCGGCTGTACGGGGTTCCCATCTTTCCCTGAGGGAGGCCATGGGAACGGTTTTCCCCGAAACCCGGGCCATGAACATGTCGGCGGACCTGAGAGAAGGCCAAAGCGCGTTTGCCGAGAAACGACAACCGGAGTGGAAAGGAAAATAGAAGGGCATCGGCATACGATGACGTTCAAGAAACGCTATCTGCAAAAGGAGGGTACATATGAGACTGAATAACAAGGTGGCTATTGTGACAGGGGCTGCAAGAGGTATCGGCGAGGCCATTGTTTATCGGTTTATCGAGGAAGGGGCCCGGGTCACCCTGTGCGATGTGGATAAACCGGCTCTCGAATCCGTCAAGAAAAATGTCAACGAAATGAACGGGGCCTGCCTGCTGGCTGTAGGCGACATTGCTGACCGGGCGTTTGTGGGTCAGATGGTGGATGCCACTGTCAAGGAATTTGGGACCCTGGACGTGATGGTCAACAATGCAGCCATTACCCGCGACGCGATTCTGCACAAGATGACCCAGGAACAGTGGGAAGAGGTGATGAACGTCAACCTGAAGGGGACCTTCAATTGCCTTCAGGCAGCCGCTATCCATATGCGTGGCGTGGGAAAAGGAACCATTGTCAACGTTTCGTCCACATCACGGTATGGGAATGTGGGACAGCTCAACTATGCGGCCTCCAAGGGGGGTGTTGTGGCCATGACCCGTACGGCCGCCAAGGAACTGTGTCGAAAAGGCGTCACGTGTAATTGCATTTCTCCCGGTACCATATGGACCGACATGCTCAAGGCGGTTCCTGAGCCGGCCCAGGAGCGATTGAAAGCGGGAATCCCTTTGGGAAGGTTCGGCGACCCGAAGGAGGTGGCGCAACTGGCCGTTTTCCTCGCCTCTGATGAAGCATCCTATATTACCGGACAGACCATCAATTGCGACGGCGGTTCTTTCATGGCCTGAGCGGCTGTATCGGTCATCGCCAGGCGCAAAGGAGAACATCGAGAGATGCCGATGGAGATAGATCTCAGCGGAAAAGTGGCGGTCGTGACCGGCGCCAGCAGAGGCATTGGAAAGGCCACAGCCATGGCCCTGGCCAGGGCCGGTGCAGACGTGGTCCTGGCTGCCAGGACCCGTTCCCAGCTTGAAGAGGCTGCTCGTCAGATACGGTCGATCGGGACGCGTGCGCTTCCAATCCCGACAGATATTACACAGAAAACATCTGCGGAGGAACTCATGGCAGCGGCGCACGATCACATGGGCGGGCTTCATATCCTCGTAAACAACGCGGCGGTTATGGCGCCGGGGCCGCTGATGGAACAGACCGAGGAAGACTGGGACCGGGTTATGGCGGTGAATCTCAAGGCCGTGTTTCTGTGCACCCAGGCCGCGGGGAGGCATATGATTGATCAGCAATATGGAAAGATCATTAATATGGCATCTACCGGTGGGGTGATCGCCGGTCCAAAGAATTCGGCCTATCATGCCAGCAAGGCCGCCGTCATTCACTTTACCCGCTCCGTGGCCATCGAATGGATCCGTCATGGTATCAACGTGAACGCCGTCGGTCCCGGCACGGTCGACACGGAATTGGTGGATCAGTTTATTCAGGGGGGTAACAGAGAGGCCATGCTGAAGGGCATTCCGATCCGGCGGATTGCCAGTCCTGATGAGATTGCCCACATGGTCGTGTATCTGGCGTCGAATCTGTCCGACTACATGGTTGGGGAACACGTGATTATCGACGGAGGTCTGACCATCCCCTGAGACAACCAAGGCGCAGGGCCTTATCATTTTGGAGAGATCTATGGATTTTCGTTATACCGAAGCGGAACAGGCATTCAAGAACCAGTTTGAATCATGGCTAAGCGCGCGTGTGCCGGAGGGTTTTGGCACACCTGAGTATGTACCACCTGCTACGTGGGACGGCATTGCCGATGAATACCGTCGATTCCAGGGCGATCTCTTCCGTGCGGGATATGCCGGGATCAATTTTCCGAAACGCTATGGCGGAGCTGAAGGAAGCGTTATTGAGAACATCATTGTGTCGGAATTGACCGGGCCGGTTTACTTTCATGCTTTGGGGGGATGCCATGTCATTTCACTCGGTCTCACGGCGCCGACACTTCTCGCGTGGGGAAGCGAGGCCCAGAAAGAAGCCTTCCTCCCCAAGACCCTGAGTGGTGAGATCATTTGGGGCCAGGGATTTTCAGAGCCCAACGCAGGGTCTGACCTTGCCAACGTCGGGACCCGGGCCGTCAAGGAAGGCAATGAATACATTCTCAATGGCCAGAAAATATGGAGCAGCTTTTCTCACATCGCGGAATGGGGCATCGTGGTGTGCAGAACAGACACCACCGTGGCCAAGCACAAAGGACTGAGTTACTTTCTGGTGGATCTGAGACTCCCGGGTGTCGACATCCGTCCTATTCGGAACATCTCTGGGGACCCTGAATTTAACGAACTTTTCTTCGAAGACGTGAGGGTCCCCGAAACGATGCGGGTAGGGGAAGAAGGAGAGGGTTGGAAGGTGGCGCTGACAACTCTCGGCCATGAACGGTATCTTGGCGAGGTGGCCATGGCCTCCACCTTTTTCAAGGAATATCAGGAGTTGGTAGCGCTGGCCAAGAGAATGCCCCTGAGTGGACGGACGGCATCCAAAGACCCGATTGTTCGACAGCAATTGGCACAAACGTACATCGAACTGGCCGTTATGCGGTGCAATGGCTACAGGAATATGTCCAAACTGGCCAGGGGCGTCATGCCGGGGCCTGAGGGCTCCGTGGGAAAGCTCTTTTGGAGCCAGTTACATCAGCGGATGACAGAAGTGGCTCTCGACATTTTAGGTCCGTATCACCAGTTAACCGGTGACAGCCGCCACAGCATTGACCATGGGAAATGGGTGTATCATTTCCTGCGGGCCAAGGGAAATACCATTGAGCAGGGAACATCGGAAATTCAGAAGAATATTATTGGCGAGCGCGTATTAGGACTGCCCAAGGATTCGGCCAGAATCGCAAAGAAACAATAGAAGGGAATAAACGGAACATGGACTTCACTTTCACCGAGGAACAGGAGATCCTGAGGGATTCTGCGAGACGTTTCATCGACAAGGAATGGCGAGCTGAAGACATTAAGGCATTTGTCGACCACCGGCGCTCTTTCACCGAAGAGATGTGGCAGAAAATCGTCGATCTGGGCTGGACCGCGGTCTTGATACCGGAGGCAGACGGCGGACTTGGGTTGACTTTCGTGGATCTGGCTGTCATCCTTGAAGAGATGGGCCGGGGACCGATGCCTGGGCCGTTCATTTCATCGGTCGTCCTGGCGGGGGAGGCCATACGTTTGGCTGGCCATCCTCATCAGAAAGAGGCCTACCTCCCGAAAATGGCCGAGGGAGAAATCCGGGGAACAGTGGCCTGGGCGGAGCCCGGTGATCTGAACGGCCTCACCCCGGTCAAACTCAGAGTCAACCGGTCTGACGGCTTCTTTGTTCTGAATGGCACCAAAATCTTTGTGCCGGATGCTGACGCTGCCGATGTCATCGTTTGCCTTGCCGACACCGGGAACGGGACGGGTCTGCTCCTGGTCGATAAGGATCTCCCGGGGGTTAAGATCCATCCGCTGGACACCATGGACAGGACTACGAATCTGTCGGAAGTGATTTTCGGCCATGTCAAGCTCCCCGAAGATCGATTGATGGGAAAGCCCGGCGCCGCAGACCCGCTTCTCAAACAGATCCTGAACAGGGTGAACGTTGCCTATTCCCTAGACATGATCGGCGGGAGTCAGAAGGTCCTGGATCTCGGGATTGAATACGCGAAAACACGAGTCCAATTCGGGCAGGCCATCGGTAGCTTTCAGGCGATCAAGCATATCTGCGCCGAGCTGTTGATGGGGGTGGAGTGTGCCCGATCCATCGCGTATTATGCAGCGTGGGCACAGGATCAGGATGATCAGGAGGCCTCCCTGGCGGCATCCGCTGCCAAAACCTTTGCAAGCGAAACCTACCGGGAGGTCACCAGAGAGGTCCTGCAAATCCTGGGTGGCATCGGTTTTTCCTGGGAACACGAACTCCACATCTACCTCAAGAGGGCCAAATGTCTGGGGGCGCTCTTCGGGGATGCCACTTATCACAGAGAAAGGGTGGCTCAGGAGCTGGCCTATTAGGACAATGGAAGTGTCGGATCAGCAGGGAAAGTTTCCCCATAGCGAACGACTCAACCTCAAAGAGCACGAAGATGAGGCGGCGATGAGATTTTGCCCCCATTGTGCCCGCAAATTGATTGTTTCCGAAATTGACGGGATTCCCCGCAAGAAGTGCCCCTCCGAATCATGC
>Ga0272444_10006419_pt1 | contig 10039 bp, 4 predicted proteins | sample SSMForm13_FD_201033 | JGI IMG/M metagenome (GOLD analysis project Ga0272444, IMG submission 201033) | Marine sediment archaeal communities from Little Sippewissett salt marsh, Falmouth, MA, United States - SSM-Form-13 | ecosystem: Environmental > Aquatic > Marine > Wetlands > Sediment ...
TGGCCGAGATGGCCGTCATGGAGGGCAAGTTTCCGGGCGGCGCCATCCCTTTCTGGGCGCCGTGGGCTTCCTGGGCGGTGGCCTTGCTGGCCCTCGTCCTGGGGGTCCACAAGGACACCCTGGGTCTTGTGTTCATCGGCGTCGCTCTGGTGGGATTGGCGCTTCTGCTGACCTATTTTCTCCATCGTCAGTCGCGCCGGGCAGACCAATTTTTTCGCCGCCGCGATGGTCTCATCCGCTGGGGTCGTGAGCTGGGGATGGACGCCGAAAACCTCCAGGCTCTGTTAAAGCAGAAGATGGATCTCCAGCAGGAACGGGACGAGCTGGAGGGCCAGCGAAAGGAGCTGGAGGATCGCCTGCCCAAACTGACCAAGGCCATCGACGATCTCACCCGTCAGGAGAAGGCCCGCCTGGCCGAGGTCGACCGGGCCCGCCAGAAGATCGGGCACCTCCGGGACCGAGTGGGCCTGGCCGATCTGGAGGCCCTGAAAAACAAACTGAAGGCCAAAAACGAGCTGCTCGGCGACGTGGAGAAAAGGTACAAGAGCAGCCTCAGAGAGCTGCTGGGCTCCGACGAGGGGGCCTGGTCCCGGGAGCTGGAAAAGTTGAAGACCATGGAGGAGCTCGCCCCCACCGAGGATGGGTCCGCCGTCAGCAAGCTTCAGAATCAGCTGGAGAACTGCCGCCGCCGGCAGCGGGACATCTACGAACAGCTCACCGAATTGGCCGCCGAGCTCAAGGCTCAATTCGGATGTCAGAAATTGGAGGAGGTCCTGTGGAAGGCGGACGACCTCAGGGGAGAGCTGGAGGAGCTGGAGATCCTGGAGCGCGCCGGCCAAAGGGTCCGGGAGACCTTCGAGCGGGTGCTGCAGCAGTCAGACGCCGTTCTGGACGACATCGTCGGCGGAGAGGAAGTCCGCCTGAGTTTCCAGAAGGTCACCGGCGGACGCTACCGCTCGGTCGCCATGGACGACCTGAACCTGCGGGTGACCGACGATCAGGACCGTCAGTGGGACTTCTCCAGCCTGAGCTCCGGCACCCGCGATCAGCTCCTGACCGTTCTCCGTCTGGTTCTGGCGGAGCGCCGGCTGGGGGGAAAGGGGTTCCTGATTCTGGATGATCCCCTGGTGAACAGCGATCGCGTCCGGCTGGGGAAGCAGATGGATCTGCTGGGGAAGCTGGCCAGGGGCGGCTGGCAGATTCTGTATATGACCGCCCAGGATGAGATCCGCGAGGAAGCCCGGGGGCTGGCCGATAGCGGCATCGATGTGCAGCTGATCGATCTGGAAACCGAAGGAGCCTGAGGATGTACCGGACCTTTGATCATTTGCAGAGGAGCGGATAAAGATGAAGGTGGCCATGGCTCAGATGAACCCCACCGTGGGCGACGTGACCGGCAATCTGGCCCTGGTGGAGAAGGCGCTTCGCCAGTGTGCCCCGCAGAAACCCGATCTGGTGGTCTTCCCGGAGCTTTTCCTGGTGGGCTATCCGCCTCGCGATCTGCTCGAGCGGGCCGATTTCGTGCAGCATTGCCAGGAGGCGGTCCAGCGCCTGCAGGAGATCTCCGGAGCCTATCAGGAGACGGGGATCCTGGTGGGCACGGTCACACCGACCCGGCGGGCGGCCGGAAACGGGCTCTATAACTCGGCGCTGCTCATTCACCAGGGGTCGGTCCTGTTCCGCCAGCACAAATCCCTGCTGCCGACCTACGATGTCTTCGACGAGAGCCGCTATTTCGATCCTGCCCCTGAGGTCGAAACGATGCCGTTCCGGGGCCAGGTGCTGGGCATCTCCATCTGCGAGGACGCCTGGAACGACCCGGAATTCTGGCCTCGGAGAGGTTATCCTGTGGACCCGATCGAGATCCTGGCCCGCCGGAAGGCCACGGTGCTGATCAACATCTCGGCCTCTCCCTTCTCCGTTGGAAAGGAACAGGTCCGCTTTCGGCTGATCCGCAGCCATGCCAGAAAGCACGAGATGCCCTTCATTCTGGTCAACCAGGTGGGGGCCAACGATGAGCTCATCTTCGACGGCCGCAGCCTGTTCATAGACGCCCGCGGCGAGGCGGTGGAGGTCTTCCCTCCGTTCCGCGAGCATCTGGCCGTCATCGGCACCTCCGCGGCCGGCGATCCACGGCAATACGTCCCCCAGGACGACGTCGAATCGATCCATCAGGCCCTGGTCCTGGGCATCCGGGATTACGCCCGCAAGTGCGGCTTCACCAAGGCCGCCCTGGGTCTTTCCGGGGGTATCGACTCCTCCCTGGTCTGCTGTCTGGCCGCAGAGGCCCTGGGCCCTGAGAATGTTCTGGGGGTGGCCATGCCCTCGCGCTATTCCTCGCAGGCCAGCCTGGACGATGCCCGCCATCTGGCCGAAGAGCTGTCGGTGAATTTCCGGGTCATTCCCATCGACGATCTGTTCACCGGCTATCTCGAAACCCTCAAGGAGGATTTCCACGACACGCAGCCGGACGTGACCGAGGAGAACATCCAGGCCCGCATCCGGGGCAACATCCTCATGGCCCTGTCCAATAAACTCGGGAACCTGGTCCTGTCGCCGGGCAATAAGAGTGAGATGGCGGTGGGATACTGCACCCTGTACGGCGATATGAGCGGCGGGCTGAGCGTCCTCTCGGACGTGCCCAAGACCATGGTCTACCAGCTGGCCCGGCATATCAACCGGGATGGGAACGTCATCCCAGAGGAGATTCTTAAGAAGGACCCCACCGCCGAGCTGAAACCGGATCAGAAGGACCGGGACACCCTGCCGCCCTACGATGTTCTGGACGCCATCCTGCGCCTGTACGTGGACGAGGGACGCCCGGTCAAGGATATCGTCGCCCAGGGGTTCGACCCCGAGACCGTTAGCTGGGTCATCCAGGCCGTGAATCGCAACGAGTACAAGCGCCGCCAGGCCGCTCCGGGATTGAAGGTGACCTCAAAAGCCTTCGGCATGGGAAGGCGGATGCCCATCGCGGCGAAATACGAGCATCCGTAGAAGGCCCCCCTCACTCCACCACCACGAACCCCGCCTCCCGCTCCACCTCCTGCCCGGTGTGCAGATCGGTGACCGTCAATTTGAGAACGTAATCGCCCGCTTCGGCCCCGGACAGTTCCACCTGCAGCCGGCCGATCTCCACCTCCGAGATACCCACGCTCTCCAATGAGCTGGACACCGACTCCCATCTTCTCCCGGAGGCGAAGGGGCTGGCTATGGACGACAGCGCCCGGGAGAAAAAGCCCTTTTGCTCCGGGACCCTGGCGATGGTGTATTCGGTCCGGAACCAGGTGCGGTCCCAGACATCCAGGTGCAGATAATAGACCTCGTAATAGACCACCAGGGGACGATCGGCCTGAACCTGCCGGCTCAGGCGCGGCACCATGACCACATCTCCTCGGCGGAACCGCTCCACCCCCTGCGGTGAAACCAGTTCGTTGGCCAGCACCAGCGAGGAGATGGCCAGAGAATCACCGCTGTAGTCACCGACCTCCACCGGGGTCTTGACGATGCCCAGGCGGCCGGAGCCCCGGTCGCGAATATTGAGGGCCAGCCAATAGCGACCGTCAGGAACGAAAAAGTCGGCCTTCTCCACCACCATGCGGTTGGGATTGGCCGCCTGGGTGGGCGGCACCTCGAAGTTCTGGACGTCCTCTGCCCAAGCCACCTCATTCCAATCCTGGTCGAACAGAACGGCCCGGCGCTCGATGACGGCCCGGGCCATCTGCCCGGAACGGGAAAATTCCAGACCCGGATTGGGGATGCCGTAGACCACCTGCAGCTCGGTGAGGCCGCCGGGGCCGCGGAACTCGACCGTATGAGAGAAATAATCCAGCGGTTCAGCCCCGTAATCGTGACGATAGTCCTCCGGATCGCTCTCCACCATCCGCAGGGCCACGGTGGCCGGGGAGTTGCGAAAATCGGCCGGGTCCCAGGATTTGTCCGGGAAGGGGAAGTTATACTCCCCGTTGAGAAAGGTGTCGGCGAAGACCAGGCTGACCTCCCGGCCCTCCTCACCGTAAGCCCACACCCATCGGGGCGGCACCAACCCGACCCCGGCGCTGACCTCCCCCAGCTCTCGCCACTTCACTCGAGGCTCCCCGTAACGGATGTAGAACTCCCCCCGTTTGGTCCTCCAGCCGGGCAGGTCCAGCCTGGGGACGGCGAAGTGGATGTTGGCGTGGGCCACCCGCCGGCAGTGCTCCAGCCAGCGTTCGTTGGCCACGGTGGTGGGGGTGGGATCGCGCTCCTTCCAGAAGCGGCGCAGAAAGTCCTCCCGGCCGGAAAGCTCTCGGACTGACAGCTCCCCCACGCCGGCATGCTCAGAGGCCGCCGGATCCCCGGGACCGGCATGCTCGTACGCCGCCAGCTCATCGGGAGCGGCCAGATACTCCAGGCTCTCGAAGGGACGGCGATCCTCCTCGGTCATCCGCTCGATGGCCACCCGATAGCTCTCCTGGGCCTCCTTCAGCCGCCCCTGCCAGTGGTGCGTCATGCCCAGCAGCAGATGGGCCTGGGGACGGGACTCGTCGCTCTGCACCGCCGTCCGGAGATGTTCGCCGGCCTCCTGGTAAAGGTCCAGCTCCATCAGGTTCATGGCCAGATGGCAGAGCACATCATATTCCCGGGGCGCGATCCGGGCCGCCCGGTCGAAGGCATCGGCCGCCCGGCGGTGCCTCCTGGCCGACTCGTACCTGAGGGCCGACTCCTCGTGTAGCAGCCCGATCTGATAGTGGGCCGCCCAATAGGTTGAGTCGATCTCCAGGACCCGCTCGAACTCCCGGCGGGCGTTATGCCCGAATCCCCGCTCCCGGTAGACGGCGGCCAGGTTGAAGCGGTACTCGGCATCTCCGGGGGCCAGAGCCACGGCCCGCTGGGCTCGTTGGGTGGCCAGCCAGCGGCCCCGGATATCGCCCCGCCGCAGATAGATCTGCCCCAGCAGATCGTGGGCCGGCGCCAGGCCGGGGTCCTGCCGGATAGCCTGTTCCAGCTCCCAGACGGCACTCTCGGTCTCCCCCTGGCGGTACAATTCCAGGCCCAGGCGGTAATGCCGATCGGCCTGGCGGTGAGCCTCCGGGGTGATCCGGGCGCAGCCGGCGCTCAGCAGGATCAATCCGAACAGCAGAATCGACCCGGCCAGCAGGGCCAATCCGCCGCATCGAGACCATCCGCTCCGCCGACCCATTCCAGCCGCCTGGACCGGTCCGGCCAGCAAACTCAACCTGGCCAGGACGTAAATGATATTGATAGAAGATGATTCCATCGATTCGAGTGCTCAGACCAGCTTCCAGGGCAAGAAAAAAGGGGGAAGTTCACTCTCCCCCTAATGTAAATTATGTTATAACCGCTGGCAATTGTCTCGATGCCGGCTGCTGGAGTCTATCAGTCGCTCGTTTTCCAATTCGGCAGAATATCGGACACCTATCTCTTGTCAACAAGAATTGACCTATATGGATTCTAATGTTGGTTTTGCCGGTATCCAGCATTCAGTATCCGGAATCAGATGTCAGTTTTCATCCCTCCGGGTGGGTCGTGATCAGCCCGTAATGCTGGAAGTACTTGTTGGCCACGCGCCGGATGTCCTCCCGGGTGACGTCCCGGATGCGATCCTCGAAATCCTCGACGAAGTCATACCCCAGCCCGCGGATCTCATCGGTGGCCGCCTGGGAGGCCTGGGCCGCGTTGGTCTGGTTGTAATACAGTCCCTGCATAACGATACAGGCGCTCTTGGCCTGTTCCAGCTCCTCATCGGTGTAGGCATCCTGCTTGATCAGCTCCTGTTTTTCCAGAATGATCTCCAGGGCCGTGTCGGCCGTAGCCGGGGTGGTGGCCGCCTGGATGGCATAATAGCCGGGATGGGAGCGGGCGTCGTTCCAGGCATGCACGAAATAGACCAGCTGATTGCCCCGCAGGGTGGTGTGCAGCCATCCGCCGGGATAGCCGATGCCCGAGGTGATCCCGTCGATGACCCGCATGGCAAACCAGTCGGAGTCTCCCAGCTTCATGCCCGGATAGCCCATGTAGATGACCGTCTGCTGCCGGTCGGTGATCAGTTCGTCGATGATGTTTTCCTCCAGGGGCGGCTCCCCGGGAACGTCGGGGAAGACCACCTCTTTGGTTTTCAACTTGGCGAAGTGCTTTTTCACCAGGCTCTCAATCCCGTCAGGGTCGATGTCCCCGAAGATGGCCAGGACCATGTTGTTGGGCACGTAATAGGCCTGGAACGTCTCCACCAGATCATCCCGGGTCAGGGCCGAGACGCTGCCGCTCTGACCCACCGGCGTGAACCGATAGGGATGCTGGCGGAAAAAGGTCTTCTGGAAAAAGACCTCCGACTGGGTCCGCCAGTCGTCGTTCTGCCGGTCGATCTGCGCCAGGATGAGCTGGCGCTCCTTCTCCAGCTCCCCGGAATCGAAGACCGGGTTCTGCAGGATATCGGCTAAAATGTCCAGCCCCTTTTCGGTGTGCTCCTTGAGGACCTCCACCGAGACGTGGGTCAGATCGTTTCCCCCCGATGATCCGATGGATCCCCCCATGGTATCGATCTGCTCGGCGATCTGCTCGGCCGTGCGCTTCTTGGTGCCCCGGCGCAACATCCGGGCGGTGAGATTGAACCGCCCGTTGTCCTGCTCGGTCTCGTACAGCACGCCGCCTCTGAGATAGGCGTGCATGGAGACCAGCGGAAAATTGGGATTGCTCTTCATCAGCAGGGTCAGACCGTTGTCCAGAACCACTCTCTGCATCTGTCCGGTAATGCCCGCGGTGACCTCCCGGACCGCTTCCTGTGCCGGCATCTCGGTCCCGGTGGGCCTGAGAACCGCCACGGTCATGGCTTCATCACGGAAATAGGTCCGCACCACACGGCGAATATCCTCGGCCGTAACCTCCTTGATCCGTCCCAAGTAGTCCCGGCCAAAGGACGGATTCCCCGTTCTGATGAGGTCCTGGCCGATCTGCATGGCCTGATCCTGGGCCGTCTGGTTGGCGAAGACCTCGGCGCTGAGGCGCTGATTCTTGGCCTTCTCCAGTTCCTCCGGAGCGATCAGCTCCTCCCGCAGGCGGCCGATCTCCTCCAGGATCGCCTCCTCGGCCCGGTTCGCGTTCTCGAGATCCAGGGTCGACAGGATCGTGAAATCGGCCGCATCGTAACAGGGATTATAGGAACTGGCGGAAATGGTGTGGACCAGTTGTCTCTCGTTTCGTACGCCTTTCACCAGCCGGGAGCTCTCCCCGCGGCTGAGGATGTCCTCCAGCAGGTGCAGGGCGTACAGATCCGGATGGGTCATCTTGACGGTGCGCCAGCCCATCATCAGGTAGGTGGTCTCTATGTCCATCTCATCGCTCACCCGGCGGGTGCCCATCTGCTTCGGATCGGTCTGAAGATAGATCTGGCGCAGCGGTTTCCGCTCCGCATCGGCGCAGTACTTTTCCACCAGGCCGAGCGTCTCCCGGGCGTCCAGATCGCCGGCGATGACGAAGATCATGTTGTTGGGCACGTACATCCGATGGTAATAATTGACCAGATCGTCGCGGGTCAGCTCCAGAAAGACGTCCTCGTATCCGATGGTGGGGTGATGCTCCGGGTGCTTGACGAACATGGCGCCGTTATACAGTTTGCCGATCCTCCGGCGGGGCTCGTCCTCGCCCATCTCGATCTCCCGGGTGATGACGCCGTGCTCCCGTTCCACCTCGTGGGGATCCATGGCGTTGTGCAGCACCCAGTCGGACACCAGATCGATGGCCGTCTCCAGATATTCCCTCGATGTGGAAACGTAATAGGCGGTGTGATCGCTGGTGGTATAAGCGTTCGACGCCCCGCCCAGCATATTCAGGATCTCATCGCTCTCCGTCTCGGTCCGATTGGTTGTGGTCCCCATGGCCACCAGGTGCTCGCAATAATGGGAGATGCCGGCGCCCAGAAACTCCTCCTCGAAGATGTGGCCGGCCCGCACGTACATCACGGCCGTGACCACCGGGGCGGCGTGATTCTCCTTGATGACCACCGTCATGCCGTTCTTCAGCGTGGTGTGAAGCAGCTCCGCGCCGGACGGCGCGACGGAAAGACCCGTTAAACACCATGCAAGCAAAAGGACAACACCGATACGGTATTTCATTTTCTCACCTCCAGGCAGGATGTGAAAGCAGGAGCCCGTTCAGCATCGAACGGCTCCCGCCGGAGTGTCTTTTCTCTATCTACGCTATTTTCATCAGGTGGTTGCCTAATTTCAGGCTCTCCTTTCGACCGGTCGATTCGAAGCCACCGACATCGTTCTTCGGCTTGCTCACAGCCATGACCTTCCCCGGGGGAGCCTCATGCCCAAGGATCGACCCCGGCGATGATCCCTGGCAAGACGTCCGCACCCATTCGGTCCTCAGAACGGCAGACCTTTCCAGAAGAAAGCGCCCATGTCGCCGAAAAAGGAACTCCCCATGAAAAAGGCGACGACCGGCTGGGCCAGAAGGAAGAAGATCCAGGCGATGGTGGCCCTGATTATGCTGGTCTGGAACACGCCCTTGATGACCAGCAGGGTCAGCATATAGCCCAGGAGAAATCCGAAGATCGGCCCGGCCACCGGCAAAGAAATAGTCAGCAGATATCTGACCACCCAGGCGACGGCGATCCCCAGAGCGGCGGCCAGGATCGCCTTGAGGATATTGGCTCTGTGAACTCCGGCCAGACGGGCGCCGGCCCATATGAAGACGGCGCAGATGAGCACCGAGAGAGCCAGGATAAAATAATACTGTTGCTCGAGAAAAAACATCCTCAGCATCTGCCAGTTCATATATCAGCTCCTATTGGGGTAAAGATTTCTCAGAGACATCATCCCTCCTCCGACAGAGAATCCAGAATCTCCTCGGCCTGTTTCAGATCGCCCTGGGCGTCGATCCCCCGGAACATGTCCCGGGCCTTCCCGGCCGACTCCCTGGCTTCCTGCGGGCGTTCGGCCAGTCGATGGAGCCGGGCCAGGTCCAGCAGGGTGCGCCCGATCTCCTGTTCCATGCCCAGTTCCTCGAAGATCTCCCGGCTGCGCCCCAGTTCCAGTCCGGCGCTTTCGATCAATTCGGCCCGCTCCTCACCGCCGGCGGCCGAGGCCATCTGCGTTCGCACCTCGCCCCAGACCCGCCTGGCCAGGCCCTCGTTGCCCCGCTGTCCGGCGGCCACGGCCAGGGTGAGGGCTTCATCGGCCATTTCCGCAGCCTCTTGGAGGCGGTCCATCCGGCAGCAGGCCTGCGATAGATAACTGCAGGTGATCGACTCAAAATCACCCAGGCCGAGCTCTTTCTGCAGATCGAGGCTTTCATCGAGGATCTCGCGAGCCCGGTCGTGCTGGCCGCATTCCAGGCTGACCAGGCCCAGATTGGTCAGGGACATGGCCACACCATGCCGATTGCCGATCTCCTGACGGATCTCCATGCTGCGCTGGAACATCTCCCTGGCCCGGTGATAATCACCCTTGTCCTGTGCCAGGCTGCCCAAATTGTTATACAGGCCGGCCACCCCCAGCCGGTAGCCGATCTGCTCGAAGATCTCCAGGCAGCGCTGGTACATCTCTACGGCCAGGTCTTTCTTCCCCTGGTTCTTATAAGCGATGCCCAGGTTATTGTAGGACAGCGCGATCCCCCAGCGATCATTAATCTCCTCCCGCAACTTCAGGCTCCGGGTGTGCATCTGAACGGCCGAATCGTAATCCCCGCGGCTCCGGTGCACGATGCCCAGGTAATGATAGCCGGCCGCCAGATTGGCCGAGGCGCCGCTGTCCTCCAGAAGATCCAATCCCCGGCGGATCTCCTCCTCGGCCTTCTCCACCTCACCCATCTTATAGTGCACGGCGCCCCGCTCGATCCAGATGCGTCCCAGCTCCCGGCGGCCCTCGTCCTGCTCGGCTATCGTCTGAACACATTCCTGCGCCTGTTGAAGGCTCTCCAGGGCCTGGTCGAAGGCTCCCTGCTTCTCACGGACGCTGCTGGTCTTGCGCATCAGACAGGAGCAGCGCTCGCCGGGCAGGTCCTTCAGGTTCAGCGCGCCGGCGTAGGCCTCCAC
>Ga0272444_10006420_pt1 | contig 10038 bp, 11 predicted proteins | sample SSMForm13_FD_201033 | JGI IMG/M metagenome (GOLD analysis project Ga0272444, IMG submission 201033) | Marine sediment archaeal communities from Little Sippewissett salt marsh, Falmouth, MA, United States - SSM-Form-13 | ecosystem: Environmental > Aquatic > Marine > Wetlands > Sediment ...
TCGCTGGGCCGGCCGGGGTCGCCCACCCCCTGGGATCACATTGGAGGCGGGGTGCCCCGGGAAATCCTGGTGCGGGAGGCGCTGCGGGCCGAGGAGGCTTGCCGATGAAGCTGGCGGTGACTTACGCCAAGACCGGATTGGCCCGGTTCATATCCCACCGGGACTTGATTCGGGTGATCTTCCGGGCCCTGAGCCGGGCCCGCATCCCGGTTGAGTTCTCCCGCGGCTTCAACCCCCACCCTCGGGTGGAGTTTTGTCCTCCCCTGGGAGTGGGGATGGAGGGATGGGCCGAGGAGTTCGAGGCCAGGTTGAAGGAGGCGCTCGAACCGGGAGCGGCGAGCGAACTCCTCAACCGCTTTTTCCCCGCCGGGATCAGGGCGCACTCGGCTCTTCTGCGCGAGCAAGACGAACCGGGCTTGAGCCGGCGGCTTAAGGGGGTTCGCTATCTTCTGCGGCCGGGCAGCTTGCTTTTGCCTTCGGAGGAGGATCTGGCCCGGTTTATGGCCCGCAGCGAGTACCCGTTCACCCGCCTCACCGCTGCCGGCGAAAAACGGTTGGACCTGCGTCGCGGCTTGCTCAGGGCCGTCCGCGAGCAGGACGGTCTTGGTCTCGATTTTGACTTGAGCTCAGGCGGCCGGCCCCGCCTGGTCCTGGCTGCCTTGTGCGGGAAGGACGAGGAGGAATTGGCCGGGGTACCCATAACTAGAACAGGATTCATCCCGGAGAAAACCGGCGTTTTCACGCGGAATTCCCCGGCAAGGAAAAGGAAATGAAGAAAACCATATTAATCAACTGTCATCCCAACCAGACTCGGGTTGCCGTCCTGGCCGGCGGCGTCCTGGAACAGTTCTTCCTGGAGGTTGGGGGAGAAGGAAGTCCGGTCGGGAACATTTATAAGGGAAAGGTCAGCAGCATCCTCCCCGGATTGGGGGCGGCCTTCGTGGACATTGGGCTGGAGAAAAACGGATTCCTCTCGATGTCGGAGACGGTGGAATCATCCACCCTGAAGGGAGCCTTCGACGACGATGAAAGCTCGGATTCCCCAGGCAAGTCCCCGGAAACCATCGAGAACGTTCTGCAGAAGGGACAGGAGATCCTGGTCCAGGTTCTCAAGGAACCGATCGGGAGCAAGGGAGCCCGTCTTTCCACGCAGATCAGCCTGCCCGGCCGTTTCCTGGTCTTGATGCCGTTCGAGAGCCGGATCGGAGTTTCCCGCCGGATCTCGGAGCGGGCGGAAAGGGCGCGCCTGCGCGGGCTGCTGCGGGAAATCGGGCTCCCGGAAGGAATGGGGGCGATCGTGCGCACCGCTGCCCTGTCCGCCACCAAGCGGGCCCTGACCCGGGACCTGCGCTACCTGCTCAACGCCTGGAAGCAGATACAGAAACAGCAGGCCAGGCAGAAGGTCCCCTCCCTGGTCCACGAAGAGATGGACCTGGTCCTGAAAAGCATTCGCGACCATCTCCTCACCGATGTCGACAAGATCGTGGTTGACAGCAAGGTTGAGTTGAAAAAGATAAACCGCTTCGTGGACATCGTGATGCCCAGCGCGATCAAGAAGATCGAACTCTATCGAGAACGCAGCCCCCTGTTTCGCAAGTACGGCCTGGAAGACGAGATAGAAAAACTCTTTCAGCCGGTGATCCGGCTCAAGTGCGGCGGCTCGATCGTGATGCAGCAGACCGAAGCCCTGGTCTCGATCGACGTCAACACCGGCCGGCACAAGGGCAAGAAGGATCAGGCCGCGACCATCCTCAAGACAAACCTGGAAGCAGCCGTCGAGGTGGCCAAGCAGCTGCGCCTGCGCAACGTGGGCGGGATCATCGTCATAGACTTCATCGATATGGAGTCCCGGCGACATCAGAAGCAGGTGCTGAGCGCCCTGATCAAGGAGCTGAAGAAGGACAAGGCCCGGACCCGGGTTTACCCCATCTCCGAACTGGGCCTGGTTGAGATGACCCGGCAGAGGGAACAGGAGAGTTTCCTGCATATGCTCTACGAGACCTGCCCGGCCTGCCGCGGGCAGGGACTGGTCAAGACCCTGCCCAGCCTGCAGTTGGAACTGGAGCGCAAGCTGATGACCGTGCTGCACGAACAGAGGGGCATCCGCCGCTTCCGGATCGAGGCCACCCCCGGCTTGGCTCGCCATCTCCTGGAGGAGGGCTGGGACAACCTGAGAAGGCTGGGGCGCATCAACCGGGTCCGCATCAACGTGGTCGACAACGTCGAACTCGGTTTTGGCGAGTATGTGATCTGGGCCGTCAAGCGTGATTCCGAGGAGAAAGTTTCCTGACCGCCGCGGGCGGTTCGGGAAAAAGACTGTTGACAGCACCTCTTCCCTTGGCTAGATTTCCCGGTCTGCATCTATGGAGGAACATTCAATGAAACTTGCTGTTGTAGAGGTGGCCGCGAAGCAGTTCCTGGTTGAGGAAGGTCAGGTGATCGAGACTCCCAAGTTGACCGGGAACCAGGCCGGGGACGAGGTAAGCTTTCCCGACGTGCTGATGTTCTGGGACGGGAAGCGCCTGGAAGTGGGTCGGCCCCGCCTGGAAGGATTCTCGGTGGAGGGCACCGTACTCGAATACCTGCGTGGACCGAAGATTATTGTTTATAAGTTCAAGCGGCGCAAGGACTCGCACAAGAAGGCGGGTCACCGTCAGGATTTCTGTCGGGTAAGGGTTACGGGAATCAAGACCGCCAAGTCAGCCGCCAAGGCTGCGCCCAAGGCGGCTGCCAAGGCTCCCGCCGAGGCGGATGATCCCGAGCCCGGACAGGAATAAGGAGGCAGGCAATGGCTCATAAGAAAGGAATGGGGAGTTCCCGCAACGGACGGGACAGCCGCTCTCAGAGGCTTGGCCTCAAGCGGGGCGACGGACAGCTGGTCCGGGGCGGGACCATTCTCGTGCGCCAGCGCGGGACCAGGATCAACCCCGGACTCAACGTGGGCAAGGGCAAGGACGATACCCTCTTCGCCCTGACCGACGGAAAGGTTGTTTTCGAGCAGCGGGGAGGCCGTAAGCAGGTCTCGGTGCAGCCCGTCGAAGCCAGCTGAAGCCCGCTTGAAGAGCCCTTTCATCGACAGGGTCAGGATCGATGCCCGCGGCGGTGACGGCGGCAACGGCTGTCTCAGCTTCCGCAGAGAGAAATACGTTCCCCGCGGAGGCCCCGACGGGGGCAACGGCGGTTCCGGCGGCGACGTGATCCTGGAAGCCAGCCGGCAGGTTCCCACCCTGATCGATTTCTATTACCGCCCGATCCTCAAGGCTCCCCGCGGCCGTCACGGCCGGGGGAAAAAACAAACCGGCCGCGGCGGAGACCCCCTAGTGGTCAAGGTCCCCTGCGGCACCCTGGTCCGCGCCGAAGCTGACGGGAAAATTTTGCACGACCTCGTTGAGGAAGGCGAGCGCTTTACCCTGGTCCGGGGGGGCAAGGGCGGCCGGGGCAACGCCGCCTTTACCTCGTCTACCCGGCAGGCCCCGCGCATCGTCGAGGAAGGACAGCCGGGGGAGGAAGGGATCTTTTTCCTCGAACTGCGCCTGATCGCCGACGCCGGCCTGGTCGGCTACCCCAATGCGGGGAAGTCCACCCTGTTGTCCCGACTTTCCCGGGCCCGGCCCAAGATAGCATCCTATCCCTTTACCACCCTTTCCCCGGTTCTGGGCATCCTGGAAAACGACGAAGGGGAACGTCTCACCATTGCCGACATTCCCGGCTTGATCGAGGGAGCCCACGCCAACGTGGGTCTGGGGCACGACTTCCTCCGCCACGTCACCCGGACCCGCTTTCTCATCTTTGTCTTGGATATGGCCGGCGAGGAGGGCCGGGACCCGCTCGATGATTTTCGCTCGCTCCGGCGGGAGTTGAAGTTGTACGATCCTACCCTGGCGCAAAGGCCCTACCTGGTTGCGGCCAACAAGATGGATCGTCCGTCGGCCCCCGAGAGCCTGGTCGGATTTCTTGCCGGCCTGGGGCGAACTCCCCCCGGGGGGGTCTGGCCGATCTCGGCCCGGGAAGGGATGGGGCTGGAGGAATTGGCGCAGGCGGTCCTGGCCCTGGCCGCGGCGGTGGGGGAAGGGGAGAGGGGTAAAAACAAAGATGACGCGCAAGAGCAATAAAACCAAGAGCCGGACGGAACTGCTGGGCGAGGTCCGTCGGGTGGTGGTCAAGGTCGGGACCTATCTCCTGACGGGAGGACAAACCGGACTGGACGAGAAAATGATCCGTTCCCTGGCCGTTCAGGTGGCCGCCCTCCGCCGGGAGGGTTATCAGGTGGTCCTGGTCACCTCGGGGGCGATCGGGGCGGGGACGTTGGAGCTGGGACTGGATTGCCGTCCCCGCTCCCTGCCCGGCCTCCAGGCGGTGGCCGCCGTCGGGCAGAGCGTGTTGATGCATCTTTACCGCCAGGAGTTTGCCTCCCACGGCTGTCTGGTCGGACAGGTGCTTTTGACCCGGGAGGATATGGACCACCGCCTCCGCCACCTCAACGCGCGCCATACCATCGAGGCACTCCTGGAGATGGGGACAATTCCCATCGTCAACGAGAACGACACCGTGGCGGTGGAGGAGATCAAGTTCTGCGACAACGATTTTCTCGCCGCCCAACTGACAAACCTGGTCCGGGCCGAGTTGATGATCATCCTGACCGACGTGGACGGGCTGCTCCGGCCCGGAACCGGCACGCCCTGTGACTGGGACTTGGTGGCCCGGGTCGACCGGATCGACGACGGAATCAGGGAGATGGCCTGCGGAAGCACCCGGGAACATTCCCGAGGAGGGATGGCGGGCAAGCTCGATGCCGCCGCCATCGTCACGCGGGCCGGGGGGATGGCGGTGATCGCCAACGGCCGCCGCCGGGACGTCCTGGCCGGGATCCTGGCCGGGGAGGAGGTCGGGACCCTGTTCACCTCGCCGTTTTCCCGGGTCCGCCGCCGAAAATGCTGGATAGCCTTTTCCCGGGTGCGTCGGGGCTGGATCGAGGTGGACGACGGGGCCCGCCGGGCCCTGGTCGAGAAGGGACGCAGCCTCCTGGCTTCCGGGATCACCGGGGTCGAGGGGACGTTCCGGCCCGGGGATATGGTTGGGGTCCGCGGGACGGACGGGACGGAGTGCGCCCGGGGCCTGGTCAATTACAGCGCGGAAGACATTGCGAAGATCAAGGGGAAGCGCAGCGCCGAGATCGAGGCCATCCTCGGCTCGGTCGACTACGATGAGGTTGTCCACCGGGACAACCTCCTGGTCCTTTGAATGTCGGGCGACTGCTGAAAGGGAAGGAGATTGATACTATGGATTACGACAGCTATGCCCGGGAATTGGCCGGGAAGGCCCGCCGGGCTTCCCGGGTCGTCGCGGCCCTGGATGCGAACGCCAAGAACAAGGTGTTGGAGACTATGGCCCGCGGCCTGGAGGACGCTGCCGAGCGGATCGGGGAAGCCAACGCCCGGGACCTGGCCGCCGGGCGGGAAGCGGGGCTGGCCGCCGCGATGCTCGACCGCCTTGAAGTCACCCCGAAGCGCCTGGCGGCGATGGTGGACGGCCTGCGACAGGTCGTCTCCCTCCCCGACCCGGTGGGAAAGGTCGTCGACTCCCGCATCCGGCCCAACGGGCTGGAGATCTCCCGGGTCCGGGTCCCCATCGGGGTGATCGGGATCATCTACGAGTCGCGTCCCAACGTCACCGTGGACGCGGCCGGGCTTTGCCTCAAGGCGGGCAACGCCGCAATCCTGCGCGGAGGGAAGGAGTCGATCCAGACCAACCTGGTTCTGGGGGACATCCTGGCCGAATCCCTGGCCGCGGAGAAGCTCGATTCCGCCATCGTCCAGGTGGTCCGGGTGACCGACCGGGAGGTGGTCAACCGTCTCCTCAAGCTGGACACCGAGATCGACCTGATCATTCCCCGGGGCGGGGAAGGGCTGATCCGGGCGGTGGTGGAGGCCTCGACCATTCCCGTGATCAAGCACTACAAGGGGATCTGCCACGTCTACGTAGCCGCCACGGCCGACCTGGGGATGGCCCTGGAGATCGTGGACAACGCCAAGACCCAGCGTCCGGGGGTCTGCAACGCCCTGGAGACCCTCCTGGTCGACGATTCCGTGGCCGCGAAGTTTCTCCCCGTCCTGCGCGAGCGCCTCGAACCCGAGGGAGTAGAGCTGCGGGGCTGTCCCCGGACCCGGGAGATCCTCCCGGACCTGGCCGCGGCCGGGGAGGACGACTGGTTGACCGAGTACCTGGACCTGGTTTTGTCCGTCCGGGTGGTGAACGGCCTGGAGGAAGCCATCGAACACATCGACTTCTACGGCTCGCACCATACCGACGCCATCGTCACCTCGGATCGGGCCGAGACCGAGGAGTTCCTGCGCCGGGTCGACAGTTCCTCGGTCTTCGTCAACTGCTCCACCCGCTTCTCCGACGGGGGCGAGTACGGGCTGGGGGCCGAGATCGGGATCAGCACCGACAAGCTCCACGCCCGGGGACCGATGGGACTGGAGGAGTTGACCACCTATAAGTGGGTGGTCCGGGGAAGCGGGCAACTGCGCGGATGACCGGACTCGGGGCAGTGCTCGCGCCCCGCTGGGGCCTGCTGGGGGGGACCTTCAACCCCGTACACGAAGGGCACCTGGTCCTGGCCCGGGCGGCCGTCGAGCGATTCGGCCTGGACCGGATGATCTTCATCCCCGCCGCCTTTCCCCCGCACAAGACCCCGTCGTGCCTGGCACCGGCCGCCGACCGCCTGGAGATGCTCCGCCTGGCCATATCCGCTCGGCCGGATTGGAGCGTGAGCGCCCTGGAGATCCGACGGGGAGGGAGGTCCTACACCGTCGAGACCCTGCGCGAGCTGCGACGGGAGCTGGGGGAGGGGGCGGAGTTCTTCCTTCTGGTCGGGGCCGACAACCTGGCCGAGATCGGCACCTGGCGCAGGATCGAGGAGATCGCCGAACTGTGCCGGATCGTGGGTTTCACCCGCCCGGGTTTCCCCCTGGCGGGCCAGGACCCGGACAGCGCGGCCTGGCTGGTCCGACTGCTCGGGGAGGACCGGGAAAACCTGATCGAGCTGGAGATCCCGGTCTCCTCCACCGAGGTTAGGGAGAAGGCGGCCCGGGAGGAGCCCCTGGACGGGCTGGTCCCGCCGCCGGTGGCCGAGTACATCCGCCGCCGGGGCCTCTATCGCGAACCGAACAAAAAGACGAGCTGAAGACTATGGAAGACTGGATGAAGGAAGCAATGGCCCGGGCCCGCACGGCCGCCGCGGCGGCCGAGGAGAAAAAGGCCGCCAACATCGTTTTGCTGGATATGCGGGAGCTTTCCAGCATTTCCGACATCTTTATGATCTGCGGTGCGGCCAACGAGCGCCAGATCAAGGCCGTGGCCGACGAGATCGCCGAGCGCCTCGACCCCGCCGTCTCCCGGCGCATCCGCCGGGACGGGGAGTTCGGCTCGCGCTGGGTGGTGATGGACCTGGGCGGGGTCCTGGTCCACATCTTTTTGGAAGAGGAGCGCGAGCGCCTGGAACTGGAGAAGCTCTGGGGCGACGCGCCCCGCATCCCGGCCAAGGCCTGAGTCAAAACCTTGATCAGCGAACCTGCCCGCCGAAGCTCTGACTTATCGGAGCGAAGGAGGGTTACGCGAATTCCCGCGAATTAAAGGCAACGGCGAAAGGCAAAGGCTTGCACAGGGAGAACCCCGAGATCACAGAGAAAGGCAAGGCAAAGTCAACGGCGAAAACAGACGATTGAATGTGATGGGATGTGACGTTTGGGAAGTCGTGGCGAGGAAGAGTCCGAACAACATCCATCGACGCGGCAATCTCCAGAAACGAAAGGCAAAGGCGAAATTTACCAGGAAGGACTTGAAGGAAATGAAGGGGATTAAAGTCTTCTCAATCGCTATCGCAGTCGCTATCGCCATCGGGCCTTCCCATTCTGATTTCTGAATTCTGGATTCTGAATTCTTTGACTTTAACCCTATGCTCTACGCCCTCTGCCCTATGCCGTTACACAGACGAATTGAATGTGATGGGATGTGAGTTGGGGAAATAGTGGCGAGGAAGAGGCCAAACAACGTCCGTCCACGTGGCTATCTCCAGAAACGAAAGGCAAAAGCGAAATTTACCAGGAAGGACTTGAAGAACCGCCTTTAACTTTAACCTATGCTCTACCTGTCCGCCATAGCCTGCAGGGCGAAGGAGGATGCCCTCTGCTCTATGCCGTTACGCAGACGGGCTAATGTGATCGGATGAGGATTCCAAAAAACGAAGCGAAGGCAGGAAAAGCCAGGAGGAGATTATGAACAAGTGGCTGCGCCGGATTCTCCTGATCAACCAGATCGGGGGCGGGCTGATCGGGCTGATGACGATCACGAACGTCTTTTCGTTCGGCCGGGTCACGGCAACCACGGTCGTGCTCGCGATAATCTGGGCTGCGCTGTTCTGCCTGGGGATCGTCGCCGGGCTCGCCTTGGTGGAGAAACCCCGCCTGGGGTTGCGCCTCTCCCTGATCTACCAGGCAATCCAGGTGCCGATGCTGATCTCGCCGCTGATCACCTATGCGTTTGCCTCGGGTTTCACGATCGCGGCCCGGCTGAGGCAGGGCTCGAATCTGCTCGTCAATTTCAATTTCGGGGGGCAGTTCAGCCTCGAACTCTTTCAGGATCATCCCTGGGGCTTCGGGATCAACCTGGTGGCAGCGGCTCTTTTGATCGCGATAAGCTTGACCCTCCGCCGGCGATCTTCCGCCCGCACATAAATTCCCGGCGCCGCCTCCATCAGCCTTTATGATGCCGGGGGAAATAAGCCGGGAGCGAAAGGAAACAGATGAAGGTTAAGGAAGAAAACGTGTTTTCCGACCGGATCCGGGACGTGCCGCGCTCGTTCATCCGCGAGATCCTCAAGGTCGCCCTGGACCCGGAGGTGATCTCGTTCGCCGGCGGGCTGCCCAGCCGGGCGCTTTTTCCCGTGGAAGCGCTCAAGGCGGCCGCCGCCCGGGTCTTCGGCGAGCAGGGCCGGGACGTCCTCCAGTACGGTAACTCCGAGGGAGATCCCCGCCTGCGCGAGTACATCTCGCAGCGCTACCGCCAGAAGCTGGGGCTGGAGGTCCCGGTCGAGAGCATCCTGATCACGAGCGGTTCCCAGCAGGGCTTGGACCTGCTGGGCAAGACCCTCCTCAACGAGGGCGACCCGGTGGTGATCGAGGAGCCCGGCTACCTGGGCAGCATCCAGGCCTTTTCCCTCTACCGGCCCGAGTTTTTTCCCGTCCCGGTCTCCGAGGAGGGGATGGACCTGGAGAAGCTTCGAGCTGCGATGAATTCTCGCCGCCCCAAGCTCCTCTATGCCGTCCCCAACTTCCAGAACCCTTCGGGGATCTCCTACGGCGAGGAGAACCGCCGCCAAGTGGCACAGATCCTGGAGGGGACCAGTACCTTCCTGATCGAGGATGACCCCTACCGGGAGCTGCGCTACGAAGGCGAGCCGAAATCCTCCTTCCGAAAGTACCTGCCCGAGAACACGGTGCTGCTGGGCTCGTTCTCCAAGATCGTCGCCCCCGGCTTCCGCCTGGGCTGGGTCGTCGCCCCGCCGGAATTGATGCAGCGGCTGATCACGGCCAAGCAGGCCACCGACCTGCACACCACCCATTTCATCCAGGCCATCGTCTACCGCTACCTTGCGGACAACGGCCTCGACGATCACGTCCGGGCCATCCGGGAGGTCTACGGGCGGCAGTGTAGGGCGATGAAGGAGAGCATCAAGAAACATTTCCCGCCCGAGGTCGGGCACACCCACCCGGAAGGGGGGATGTTCCTCTGGGCCGAGCTGCCGAAAGAATTCTCCTCCCTGGACCTGTTCGAGCTGGCGGTCGCGGACCAGGTCGTCTTCGTCCCCGGCGACCCCTTCTACGTCAACAAGACCGGGACGAACACGATGCGCCTGAACTTCTCCTGCGTGGACGAGGCGACCATCGAGGTCGGCATCCGGCGCCTGGGCCACGCCATCCGACAGCTCGAGGAGCTGAAGCGGGACTAGACAGGCAAAGGCTTGCACAGGGAGAACAC
>Ga0272444_10006422_pt1 | contig 10037 bp, 12 predicted proteins | sample SSMForm13_FD_201033 | JGI IMG/M metagenome (GOLD analysis project Ga0272444, IMG submission 201033) | Marine sediment archaeal communities from Little Sippewissett salt marsh, Falmouth, MA, United States - SSM-Form-13 | ecosystem: Environmental > Aquatic > Marine > Wetlands > Sediment ...
CCCCGAGGTCCTGATCAGCAGGTCGGGATCGGGGATGTTGGCCGTGTACAGAAAGTCGGAGAACAACTGCTCGTTGATGTCGTTGACGTCGATCATCCCGGCCTTGATCGAATTGCCTATGGCCTTGACGGCGTCAAGAATCTCCGTCCGCCCACCGTAGTTGAGGGCGAGGTTGAGCACCAGACCCTTGTTATCGCGGGTCTTCTCGACGGCATCGTTGATGACTCTCCGACGTTCCGGCGACAGCCCGCTCATCCGCCCGGTCGTGATCAGTTTCACGTCGTTCTTCATCAGGTCGTTGAGTTCGTTGATGGTCGTTCGGGTCAGGAGGGACATCAGGGCGCTGACTTCGAGCTTGGGACGTTTCCAGTTCTCGACGGAGAACGTATACAGGGTAAGATATTTTACGCCGAGGGGCCCGGTGGCCTGAACCACCTCCCGAACGGCTTTTACCCCGGCCTCGTGACCGTAAGTGCGCGGCTTGTTTCGAAGCGCGGCCCACCGGCCGTTGCCGTCCATGATGATGGCGATGTGAACCGGAATGCGCTCCAGGCGAGCCTTTATTCGCTCTTCCAGATCTTTCAGAAGGTCGGTCATGGGGGTCAAACTACGCCCGTCCGGTCGGCTTGGCAAGTTCAAACGGCTCTTCCACCAAAAGCCGCGGTCCGGGCGAAGGAATCAGCGTCAAGGCAGGATTATTATATCGGTGACGCCGGTCTCGGTTCGATAGTTTTCAGAGCTGAATATGCCGAGTTTCGTCCCCACTTCCCAGACAGAATCGGGGAATACGAACCCCTGGGACTCGATCAGCCGAAACGAGCGCGTGAATCGTCGGTACCCTTCTTTATCGGGATAGTAGAGATAGAGGTTTTTCATCACGTAGCTCTTGCGGTCGATGACCAGCAGGCCGTCCGGCTGACCGGTCGCGGTCGAGTCGGAGGTCAGACCGATAGCCAGCCCGGCGCCCCCGGTATCGTTGGGAAACAGGCTCAATTCATAAGAATTGTCAAAGATGTGAGGAATAGTCAGATCGGCCTTTCGGGCACAGGCCTCCTTCCCTTCCCCGGCGCGGAGTGAGTCCAACCTGTTGCCGGTATAGAAATACTCACAATTGACGGTATCAGTTGAGGCAATGCTGCCGCCGGAGCCGATCCGATGACAGAAAGTCCGCGCCGTGATCTTGTATGAAACGTCGGTATTTGACGGATTAGTGGCCCGGGCCGTCTCGGCGGCGTTGTCCCAGTAATACTTCAGCACCGGGTCCGGTTCTTCGGTCCGGGAATGTCCCGCCAGGCCCAGGATCAGGGCGACGGACAGGACGACCGGGAAAACGTGGATTTTTTTGATTGATTTATTCCTCATTCAACACGTATTTAATACACCGACGGTGAAAGATCGGCCTCAAGGAACAACATAACCGTCGGACGGGGGCGGCTCAACCTTTTATTGCTCCCTGGAAACTTTACGGAAGAAAACAAGTTTCAGTTTTACAGAACCAGCTCTTCAGTCTTGCGAGGTATCCATATGCAGGTTAAGGACATTCTGAGAAACAAGAATCGCGAAGTCATCACCGCCACGGCCGCCACCATGGTGCCCGAAGCCATGAAGGCCCTTATCGCCAACAAGATCAGCTGCCTGCCGGTGGTCTCGGAAGCACATGAACTCGAAGGCATCATCAGCGACAAGGATATCTTCAAAAAGGTCCACGAGGATCCCGAGGGCTTCCAGAACTCGACCGTGGGTGAACTCATGTCGCGGGAGCTGATCGTCGGCTTGATGGAGGACGAAATCGCTTACATCGCGGGTGTTATGACGAATAACCGGATTCGGCACGTGCCTATAGTCGAAGATTCCAAGTTGAAAGGCCTGGTATCGGTCGGGGATATTGTCAAAACCCAGATTGAGAGTATCAAAGTGGAGAACCGCTACCTCAAGCAGTACATCGCGGGCGATTACCCGGCCTGAAATACCGATCCCGAAATGAAAAAAGCCCGGACCGAAATCCGGGCTTTTCCTGTTTCCACTTGAACCGCGATAGCAGAGGCGGAAGCTCCCCCTGAGGCTCAGACCTCCATTACGTCCTTCTCTTTGGCCTCGAGGAGATCGTCGATCTTCTTCGTATATTCGTTGGTCATATCCTGTATTTTGTCGTGACCGTCGGCTTCCTGATCCTCGGAAATTTCCTTGTCCTTCTGGGCCTTCTTGAGCTGTTCGTTGGCGTCGCGTCGGACGTTGCGAATAGCCACCCGGCCCTCTTCGGCCAGGTTCTTGCAATGCCGGACAAGCTCCTTGCGTCGCTCCTCGTTGAGAGCTGGCACCGGCAGGCGGATAGTCTGACCGTCGACCGCCGGATTAAACCCCAGGTCGGCTTTCTGGATGCCCTTGACTATATCCCCCACCGTGGTTTTGTCGAAAGCCTGTACCATCAGGAGGCGGGGCTCCGGAGCGGTAATGGTGGCCACCTGGTTCAGCGGCATGGTCGTGCCGTAGGCCTCCACCTTGACCGTATCCAGAATGTGGACAGAGGCCTTGCCCGTCCGAACCGTGTCCAGCTCGCGCGAGGTAGCGTCGACCGACTTCTGCATCCGGGTCTTGGTGTCCTTGTAAATCTGTTCCAACATAGCTAAGATCTCCCCTGTCTATTTATAGATTCCGCGATCGTATCAGGAGATAACGGTACCGACCTCTTCGCCCAGCGCCAGACGTCGAAGAATCCGGGGTGTGGTGATGTTGACTACCCGCACCGGGATACCGTTTTCCATCAGGAGCGATACCGCCGTGGAGTCCATGACTTTCAACTCCTTCGTCAGGACCTCCATATAGCTCAACTGCTTGTAGAACTCGGCGTCTTTGTCGACGTTGGGATCGGCCGAATAGACGCCGTCAACCTTGGTTGCTTTGATCATGACCTCGGCGCCGACTTCCATCGCCCGTAGCGAAGCCGCCGTGTCGGTGCTGAAATAGGGATTTCCGGTGCCGGCCGCCAGAATGACCAAGCGGCCTTTTTCCATATGGCGGACGGCTCGACGGCGGATGTAGGGCTCGGCAAAAGCTTCGATTCCCACCGCCGACATGACGCGCGTGAAAATGCCCATGTGTTCCAGATGGTCCATCATGGCGAGGGAGTTTATAACGGTGGCCAGCATCCCCATGTTGTCGGCGGTGACGCGGTCCATGCCGCGTTCGGAGGCGTTAAGGCCGCGGAAGATGTTTCCGCCGCCGACCACGATGGCGATTTCCAGCCCGAGATCTTTGATGTCCTTGATTTGCCGACAGATGGCGTCAACGCTGGCGGTGTCAATACCGTAGTCGGTGGGGCCCATAAGGGCCTCCCCCGAGAGCTTCAGCAAAACGCGCTTGAAAATCGGTGTGTCGGCGTCGGACTCCATATTACTCGCCCAGTCGGAAGCGGGTGAAACGCTTGATCTGAATGTTCTCACCCAGCGAGCCGATCGTCTCTTTGACCAGATCGCCGACCGACATGTCGGTATCTTTGACGTACGGCTGCTCGAGCAGGACTATTTCATTATAGTATTTCTCGATCTTGCCGTCGACGATTTTATCGATAATATTTGCGGGCTTGCCGTCTTTTTCGGCCTGGGCTTTGAAGATAGAGCGCTCTTTTTCGACCAGCTCCTGATCGACACCTTCGCGGCTGACGCACAGCGGGGCCGAGGCCGCGATATGCATGGCGACGTTGCGGGCGAACTCCTTGAAAGCATCGGTGCGCGCCACAAAGTCCGTCTCGCAGTTGATCTCGACCAGCACGCCCAACTTGTCGCCGGGGTGGATGTACGGGACCACGGCGCCCTCGGAAGTAGCCCGTCCGGCCTTGGAAGAAGCTTTTGCGATACCCTGTTCACGAAGTACGGTGACGGCTTTCTCGACATCACCTTTGGCCTCGCCCAGGGCTTTTTTGCAGTCCATCATGCCGGCCCCGGTCTTGTCCCGAAGCTCTTTTACCATCTTCGCTGTTATTTCCATCGTAGCCTAACCTTCCGTCTTCTTTTCTTCTTCCTCATCTTTGTCTTCCCCGATGCTGTAAGTAGACAGCGGGACCTCGCGCTCGGCATCGGCGGTAGCCACCATCTCCTCGGGAGTGACGGCGGCCTGTACCTCGATGGCGGCGTCGACCAGCTCCCGTACCAGGACGCGGATCGACTTGATAGCGTCGTCGTTGCCTGCGATCGGGAAATCGATCGGATCGGGATCGGCGTTGGTATCGACAATACCTATAATCGGAATGCCCAGCTTGGAGGCTTCGGCCACGGCGATCTTCTCTTTCTTGGCATCGATGACGACTACCAGACCGGGCAGGTAGTTCATATCCTTGATACCGCCGAGAATCTTCTCCAGCTTGGCCGCTTCGTTCTCGATCTTGGCGCGCTCTTTTTTGGTGAACTTGCTCAACTCATCGGTCTGGCGCATCCGCTCGATATCTTTGAGACGCTTGATGGAGTTCTTGATGGTGTTGAAGTTGGTGAGCATACCCCCGAGCCAGCGCTCGACTACGAAGAAGCCGTTACACTTGGGAGCTTCCTCGAGGATAACTTCCTTAGCCTGCTTCTTGGTACCGACGAAGAGAATAGACCGGCCCGCAGAAAGTACTTCACGGACTTTCTTCTTGGCCTGATCAAGGGCGTTGACCGTCTTCTGAAGATCGATAATGTAAATGCCGTTTCGGGCCGCAAAGATAAACGGCTTCATTTTGGGGTTCCATCGACGGGTCTGATGACCGAAATGGACCCCGGCCTCGAGAAATTCACGGATTCTGGGAGTAATCATACTGATCCTGTGGCTTTTGGTTCTACTTCGACTCGACTTCATCCCCGAGCCGCCACCCTAGGCTGGCGGGACCGGCGGCCGGGTCAGTCGAGACTGCTTATTTCCTCTTCAAACGAGAGGATATCCAACCGAAGACCGGATTAACGCTTCGAATACTGGAAGCGTTTGCGGGCCTTGGGCTGGCCGTATTTCTTACGTTCAACAGCGCGGGGATCGCGGACGAGCAGGCCGGCTTTGCGCAGGGTCGAGCGAAGATCTTCGTTAAGAAGACAAAGGGCTCGGCTGATCGCCAGGCGAATCGCTCCCGCCTGACCGGAAAGTCCGCCGCCGCGGGCGCTGCACACTATATCCAGGCTGCCCTGCATCTCAGTGGCCAGCAGCGGCTGCTGGGCGTGATTCACCAGCGTGTCGCGAGTGAGATACTCGTTGATCGGCCGGTTGTTGATCTTGAACTCGCCCTTGCCGGGTGTGATTCGGGCCCGGGCTACCGAGGTTTTACGACGTCCCGTCGCTGAGTAAATATTCGACTCCATAAATCTCTTCTATCAAGCCAGAGGCTAAAGTTCCAGTTTCTCCGGTTTCTGCGCCTGGTGCGGATGACCCGGACCGGCGTACACGTGCAGCTTCTTGATCACCTGGCGGCCCAGGCGGTTTTTCGGCAGCATCCTCTTAACCGCAAGCGTAAACACTTCGGCCGAACGACTGCTCATCATCTTGGAAAGACTGGTCTCTCTGAGACCGCCTGGATAGCCGGAGTATCGGTAATACTTCTTCTGTTCCATCTTGCGGCCGCTGATGCTGGCCCCGGCGGCGTTGACCACGATGACGTTGTCGCCGTTGTCGTAGTTGGGTGTGAAGATCGGTTTGTTCTTGCCGCGGAGGATGTCGGCCACCCTTACCGCCACGCGACCGAGCGTGGCGCCCTGCAGGTCAATGACATACCACTTTCGCTCGCTCGAATCGATTCTCGGTGAAAATGTTTTCATCTCTACTATCAGCCAAAAAAAATATAGGTTTCCTGTTTTCCAAGAGCCCAAGAATATAAGGGTATTCAACAGATTGTCAAGCAGCGTTAGAAAATTTTGGCAGATTTTAGAGGCCTCAAGCCGCTCCGGCTGTGGTCGCTTAGGCTAAGCCGTGGGGAGACAACTGGTTCGGAGGCCAAGCCCGTCCAACCGGGCTCGCTACCGAACGCCCCCCGGCGCTCCAATAATTTGGCCAAATGCATACCAGGACACGACATACGGAGAAAACCGAATGACTTCAGGAAACCCCGCTCAACCCCGATAATGTCAATATATGGGCAAGTACGTTGGACAAAGGAGGGAGAGGGACGTGGAGAGGTTTCTGATTCTCTTTGAAGAAGCCGTGAAAACGCAGGCTAAGGTTGTCGGAGTCGAAAAGGCCCGGGAACAGGCCAAGTCCGCCGGTCTGGGGATTTCACCATCGGGGAATGTCGTCAGCTGCACCGGCAACCCGATGGTAGTCCTGCTGAAACTGATCAAGTCGTTCACCCAGGACGGCAACATGGCCGCCCTCACCGCCTGTGAACCGTTGATAGAGAAACTGACCAAATGGCAGGCCGAACAGGAACAGGTCAGCGTTTGAACTGCCGCTGTTGACGCCGGGCTGAGTCTTTCAGCCTGAGTTTGTATCGACGATCGTAGCGCCCGCCGGCGGAGCAGGTTCCGCACGAGGCCATTCGGAGGATTTTCTGGCGGGGGTACTCGGTACCACAATTATCACAAACGTATATGTAACGCGGCGGCCGTCGCAGCGACGGATGTGATCTGGCGCGAACGGAGGCGCCTATTCGAGAGGCCTCGGCCTTGAAGGCGGCGTCGTGCTTGAGATGGATCATGTGGATCATCTCGTGTTTCAATGTATCCGCGACCTCATCGGGGAAAACCCGGTGGTATTTGACACCTATCCGAATCATCCGCCGACCGGGAATATAGGCTCCGGCCGAGGTCATCCGGCTTGAATACTCGATTGTCGGGCGCGGCAGGGCGCCCTCGAAATACATCCAGTTATAGCGGTCAAAGAGACGGTATAGATCGGCGACAGGTGGAAGCTCCGGGGAGAGCGGCTCAGGACGGCTGTTTTCCAGTGAAGACACGGCCTCAGCCGTCGGATGGGCGTGTTCTCGGATCAGGGCGTGAATCGTGGCCGGAGCCGGGACAGAGATGTCTTCCGGTTCAAAGAGGTCCAGGTTCAGAGCGGCCAGCGCCTTGAGTTGTCGTTTGGTCTTCCTCATGTCAATCCCGGCAGGTTAAGAACAATAGTAGGATTATCGGCCCCCGGAGGGCAATTCTAAAACAGTCCTGTCGATGGAAAAAGGTCAGGTCGGACGACCGCCCGGTTTTACGCCCCCGTCGGTAATGAAACCTGTTATCAATTCGTTAGGGGTTACGTCAAAAGCCGGTGAGTACACCTTGATATTCCGGGGGGCGGTGGGTAACCCGAATCCTTCGGTAACCTCTCCGGCTGAGCGCTGTTCGATTTCGATCTGCTCACCTGAAGGAGTATCGGGATCGAAAGTGGTCGTCGGGGCGGCGACATAAAAGGGCACGCCGTGGGCCCGCGCCTGTACCGCCACGCCGTAGGTGCCGATCTTGTTAGCGGTGTCGCCGTTCTTCGCAATTCGATCTGCCCCCACGATAACATGATTAATTTTCCCCTGGGCCATCAGCACTGCAGCGGTGTTGTCGCAGATCAACGTGCAGTCGATGCCGGCCTGCTGGAGCTCCCATGCGGTCAGGCGTGCCCCCTGGAGCAGCGGCCTGGTTTCATCGGCGTAGACGTGAATCTTCTTCCCCTGTTCGTGACAGACGTACATAACGGCCAGGGCGGTGCCGATCCCGCCGGTAGCCAGGGCCCCGGCGTTGCAATGAGTAAGGATGGCATCGCCGGATATTATCAACTCCGCACCGTTCTCCCCGATTCTTCGGCACATAGCGCGATCCTCTTCGTGGATTTTCTCCGCTTCCCGCCAGAGCATCGAGACAACCTCCGGCTGCGCTCTTATACTTCCGTCAGGCAGAAGTCCCAGCAGGCGATCCACCGCCCAGGCCAGGTTGACCGCGGTCGGGCGGGCGGCTTTGATTCCTCGACCCAGTTCCCTGACATTTTCCAAAGAGAATTGACTTTCGGAAAGCCTGCCGGCCGCAATCGCCAGAGCGTAAGCGGCAGCTATACCGATAGCTGGGGCGCCCCGGACCTCCAGACGCTGTATCGCCGTGATTATGTCGCGATGGTTGTCATAGTCGTTGTAAACAAGTTCGCCGGGAAGCCTGGTCTGGTCAAGGAGGCGAAGTTTATTCCCGACTCGCTCAATAGCCTGCACGTTCAAGAGTTTATTCTCCAATCAGTTGAAATACTACCCGACGGTTGCGGGTGCGGTTGTCGAAATCGAGGAAGACCACCTGCTGCCAGGTCCCGAGTATCATTCGACCTTCACTGAAAGGGACCGTGACATCGGGACCGATAAGAGCCGCTCTCAGATGCGAAAAGCCGTTGCCGTCGTGCCACGTCTCATCATGCTGATAGGTCCGGTCGGAAGGGATCAACTTCTCCATCAATTCGGGGATGTCTTTCAGAAGCCCCGGCTCGCACTCGATCGTCGTAATACCGGCGGTGGAGCCGGGGACAAAAGCCGTTATCGTGCCCGAGGTCAGCCCGGAGGAAGCCAGGGCTGTCTCCATTTCGGGGGTAAGGTTGATGATGCTGCCGTCACCGTTAGTGGCAAACTTGATAGTCCTGCTAACAACCGTACTCATGAACTGGATTTCTTGCGCTCATCGAGGTAGACGAAGCGTTTGATTTTCTTCGTTGATGTCTTTTCCAACTCCTCGAACTGGATGTCGAAGTCGGAAATCCTCTTGTAGTCCGAAACCTGTTGGTTGAGCTGCGCCACTTCCGCCTGGAGTTGCTTCGTCACTTCGGCGATATCGGGCGCTTCCTTCGACAGCCCGATCTCAGCTTCAAACTGCTCCAGATCAGGGACGATAATGGCCCTAACTTCTTCCCCCTGCTTCCCGTCCTTTCGCCTGCCGACCACGACAGCCTCCAGCACGAACCGTGATTCGATGAGCTTTTCCTCCAGTTCTTCGGGATAAATATTCTTGCCGGCGGCCGATACGATGAGGTTCTTGGCCCTTCCGGTAATCCAGACATGTCCGTTGTTCAGGTGCCCCAGGTCGCCGGTGTGCAGCCAGCCGCCGACAATCAAGGCGGCCGTCTGCTCCGGATTGTTCCGATAGCCCGGAGAACAGCTCTCTCCCCTGACGAGGATCTCGCCTATACCTTCGGCGTTCGGATTGTCGATCCTGATTTCGAGGCCCGGCAGGGGCGGGCCGGCGGAACCGAACTCGATATCGTCCGGCCGGTTCACCGAGATTACCGGCGAACATTCGGTCATACCGTAGCCTTGCAGGAAGTCGAACCCGACCAGGTTAAAAAACCTGCTGATACTGGGTGGCAGGGGCGCACCGCCTGACACGAACATCCTGATGGAGTCCATCCCCGTCTTTTTCCTCAGAGAGGCGAACAGGCCTTTCCCCCATTTCCGGCCAAACCGCCATCCCAGCGAAGACAGGACCATCAATACACGAAGGACCAGCCGTCGGTGCGCCGGCGCGGCGGCAATGCCGCGCTGAATGGCCTGGTACATCTTTTCGAAGAGCAGCGGGACACCGCACATAATCGAGACCCTGTTGAAACCGATATCTTCGAGGATATCCCGGGACTTCAGCGAACGTGCGTATACCACTGTCAGACCGGACGTCAGCGGCATCAGGAAACCGCAGGTAGCCTCAAAGGTATGATGCAGCGGCAACACCGAAAGCATCGTGTCGGAAGGCCTGAAATCCAGCGCCCTGGCAACGCCGTCGAGGTTGGCCAGCAGATTCCGGTGAGTAAGCATCACGGCTTTCGGGGCTCCCGTAGTACCGGAAGTGTAGATCAACGCAGCGACCGTGTCCGGCGTGCACAGCGGTTCGACTTCCTCGGAACCGTCCCCCAGACTTTGCCAGGCGAAGGGACCCCCGGCTTCCAGTGAGATTACTTCCACCGGCCTCTCAAGGCTGTCCAGGAAGTTTTCGAAGCGGCCCGACGCAAAGACCAGCTTGAGGTCGGCGTGTTTGATGATCGCGGCCTGTTCGTTGGGCTTCAGGTTGGCGTCGATCGGCACGACTGACTTTCCGGAAGAGACTATAGCTAGATAGGCGATGGGCCATTCGGGGCGGTTTTCG
>Ga0272444_10006423_pt1 | contig 10035 bp, 8 predicted proteins | sample SSMForm13_FD_201033 | JGI IMG/M metagenome (GOLD analysis project Ga0272444, IMG submission 201033) | Marine sediment archaeal communities from Little Sippewissett salt marsh, Falmouth, MA, United States - SSM-Form-13 | ecosystem: Environmental > Aquatic > Marine > Wetlands > Sediment ...
CATAATTCGACGATCCAGATCGACCGTTATTCCCGCTGCCAGCACGGGCGGTTCATTCCGCCCGTTTTGCAGGAGAGCCCGGATAACGCCTATCAGGACTCTAACAGTTTTCGGCATCTGCCGTGCCGCACAGCTGCCCCGTCCGCAGATACGGTGGTTCCCTGCTGTGGTTTGCGGTTTGACAAACGGCGCCGCCCAGGTGACCGGATCACTGACAACCCATTAAGGAAAGGAGAATGTCCATGCGAAAACATCGCCTCACCATCAACCTGGCCGTCATTATGGCTTTGCTGATTTTGGCCGCCGCGCCGATAACGGTCGCCGCCAAAGAAAAACCCAAGGAAATTACGGTGGCCTATTTCCTGGAATGGCCCACCGCCAACCAGGTGGCGCAGGTTGAAAAATGGTATGACGAGAAAATGGGCCTGAAAGTCAACTGGCGCGCCTTTGGCAACGGCAATGAGATGTCCGCGGCCATGGCGTCCGGGGATGTGCAGATCGCCTATTCCCAAGGGCTGGTTCCCTATGTGGTGGCGGTCAGCAAGGGGTTGCCGCTGCAGCTGGTGGGGGTGGCGGTTTCCTATGCCGAAAACGACAATTGCGTGGTGCATGACGACTGCGGGGTCACCAAAGCCAATGCCGCGGATCTTGAGGGCAAGAAGGTGGCCACGCCTATCGGCAACGTCACTCACTACAAGCTGCTGCGCACGCTGGATCATTTGGGTGTTGACGCCAGCAAAGTGAAAATACTGCCCATGAACGGTGCCGAAGGGGCGGCGGCCCTGTCCCGCGGCGACGTGTGCATGGCCTGCGCCTTCGGCGGCCCGTTGACGCGCATGAAAAATTACGGCAGCGTGCTGATGACGGCCAAGGAGCAGGAGGCCATCGGGATCCGCGTTTTTGATGTCATTTCCGTGACCAAAAAATTTGCGGACGAATACCCTGAACTGGTGACGGCCTTTCTGCAGGTGACCGAGGACGCCAACCGGGCCTATGCCAAGGATCCCGCCTACGCCCGGCCGATTATCGCCAAAGCTTCCGGTATGACCCTGGAGGATTCAAATGCCATGCTGGCCTTGTTTGATTTCCCCAGCCGGGAAGAACAGTTGTCTGATGAATGGCTGGGCGGAACCGTGCAGTCTTTTGTCAAAGGTGTCGCTGATTTTTTTGTCGAACAGAAGCAGCTGCCCAAGGCGCTTGATGACTATTCACCCTATATCCATGCCGAGTTTATGAAAAAAGTGAAATAGAAGATTCAGCCGCTGAAGCGCTGCTTGCAGGCGGCGCTTCAGCGGCTGGCTGCCGGAGGATTCGATGAGCGATCTCGTGTTACAAGATGTTGCCATGCGTTATATACTGCCCAAAGGCGGCGGCTTACAAGCTTTGGTGGATATTTCCTTCACGCTCAAGCAGGGGGAAATTCTTACGGTTTTAGGGCCCTCCGGTTGCGGCAAAACAACATTGCTCAACATTATCGCCGGTTTTCTGGCGCCGACCGAGGGGCAGTTGACCCTGGGGGACGAGCCCATCACCGGGCCCAGCTCAGAGCGGTTGATGCTGTTTCAGGACGGGGCGCTTTTCGAATGGCTGACGGTCAGAAAAAACATCGCATTCGGTCCCAACATGCAGCATCGACCAAAGGCGGAAACCAAAAAAAAGGTGGATTATTTGCTGGAAACCGTCGGCCTGCAGGGTTTCGGCGACAAAATGATCTACGAGTTGTCCGGCGGCATGCAACAGCGGGTGGCGTTTGCCCGATCGCTGGCCAATGATCCCAAACTGCTGCTCATGGATGAACCGCTCGGCGCGCTGGACGCCTTGACGCGCCAGAAAATGCAGGGACTGATACTGAAACTCTGGAAAGAAACCGGGAAAACCATTGTGCTGATTACACACAGCGTTGAAGAGGCCCTGTACCTCGGCGAACGCCTCTTCGTGATGGAACCCCGGCCCGGACGCATCCTCAAGGAATACCAGCTGCCTTTTGCCGAAAGAGGACTGACAGAAAGTCCCCGCGACATCAAGGCGTCGATGGAATTTATTAAGGTAAGAGAAGAGGTCCTGGCCATGATCTGGGAGATGGAGGAGGAGATTATGGGCCGTCAGGAAGCCAGCAGACAATAAAGGAGACAGCTGATGACCAGAAGACAAAGGGCCATGTTGAAGCTGGCCATCTGGCTCGGTTTGGCCAAAAGCAGCTTTCAGCAGCAAAAGACGGTTCGCTTCGGCGATGCAACCACGGTAACCGGCGGTCGGATATGGAGTTTGTTAACCCTGGTGATTTTGGCGGCTGTCTGGGTCATTTCCAGCATTTATCAGTGGGTGAACCCGATTTTCTGGCCGCCGCCGAGCGCTGTCGGCGAAAAATTGATCACCACCGTCAGCGAGGGGTATCGTTACTACAGTCTGTGGCAGCATGTCGGCTACAGTGTTTTCCGCGTGCTGGCCGGTGTTTTTTTCGGCTGTGTCGTCGGCATCCCGCTGGGATTTGTCATGGGCCTGTCCACCATGTGTCGGGGTTTGTTTGACCCGGTTGTCGAATTCATGCGCCCCATTCCCCCGTTGGCGCTGATTCCCATTACCATTATCTGGTTCGGCATCGGGGAAGAATCCAAGATCATCCTTCTGTTTCTGGCGACGGTGTTCATTATGACCATCGCCGCCCGTTCCGGTGTTTCCGGCGTCAAGATCACCAAGGTGCATGCCGCCTACACCCTCGGCGCCACCAGAGGCCAGATTTTGCGGCATGTCATCATGCCCAATGCCCTTCCCGAAATCTTCACCGGTGTAAGAACCGCCATGGGTGTTTGCTGGGCAACGGTGGTGGCGGCCGAGCTGGTGGCGGCCAATGTCGGTGTCGGATTCATGATCATGTCGGCGTCCAAGTTCATGTCCACTGATCTGGTGGTACTCGGCATCATTATCATCGGTCTGATCGGCTTCGGAATCGAAATCGGCATGCGCAAACTCGAAGACAGGCTGATTCCATGGAAAGGCAGAGGATGAGTTTGTTGGGTTTGTTAAGTTCGATGTTACTACATTTGCGTACCGAATGCCATGCTCTTTCATTTCAATATCAAAATTTATGAACTCGCAAGAAGTCATCTTTGTCTACAAATCGTCATTCCGGCGCACGCCGGAATCCAGTAAGACCGACGACTTCTTTTTATTCCCTATTGAACGTCTCTCGTGCACGGACACGTAAATGTGCGCGTGCGCGGTTCTTCATGTGTGCTGCAAACACCGAGCCAGATCCAAGACCCGGCTCCATCGCTTTTTCTGAATTGCGGCGTGCGGCAATTGCCGTTTTTCCCATTCAACCAATCCAACCAACCCAACCAACCCAACCAATCTCCCTTATCGATCAAACCGGCAGATCCAGCGCCGCCGGCCGGCCGATACCTGGCACCTGACACCTGAAACCTTTCTACCGCCCCCGCCCTCCGTTATCTCCCTGCGCATCCAGCCTTGACACAAACAGGCGCTTATTGCATAGTCAATCGAAGGAATATGCCTATGCAATTTATCGCAAAAGCCGCCATCCATTTGATTGTCGGCCTGTGCCTGCTGTCCATGGCATGTCAACAGAAAAGCGACCAGAACGAGGTTGACAGCATTAAGATCGGTGCGCTCTTTCCCCTCAGCGGCGACCTGAAAGACAAAGGCATCGACAGCATAAACGGGATCTTGCTGGCGGCGGAAGATATCAATGCAGCGGGCGGTATTCAGTCGCTGGGAGGCGCCCGACTGGAGATCACCACAGCGGACACCCGCGGGCGGCCCGACATCGGCATCAGCGAAACCAGACGGCTGATTAAGAATGAGGGCGTGGCCGCCATTGTCGGCACCTACCAGAGCAGCGTTACCAAACCGGCCACGCGTGTGGCGGAGCAGCTGAAAACCCCATTTGTGGTAAGCATATCCGTGGCCAATATCATTACGGAAAGGGGTTTTCGCTATACCTTTCGTATACAGCCCAAGGCTACTTTTTATGCCCGGGATCAGGTTCGGTTTCTAAAAAATCTGCAGCGGCTTGCCGGATATCATGTGGGGCGGGTTGCGCTGCTGCACGAAAACACGGACTTCGGCACATCCACCGCACTGGCGCAGAAAGTGGCGCTGAGAAAACACGGCATGGAAGTGGTCGCCGATGTCAGCTATCGCGCTGCGGGAGTGACCACCTTGAAGACGGAAGTCAGCCGGGTTCTGGCGGCAAAACCGGACGTCATTTTGACAGTGACTTATCTGGCGGACAGCATTTTAATCCGGCGGGCCCTGCTGGAGGCCGGTGTTGGTATTCCGTTGGTCGACACCGCCGGCGGTGCTGTTTCTCCCGAATACATTCAGACGCTTGGCGCCGGTGCGGAAGGTGTTCTGACGGTGGCCGAGTTTTCAAAATTCGCCGCCGGGGGAAAGATGCTCAACCGCCGCTTTCGAGAGCGATATGACACCGACATCACCGGAGACAGCGCTCACGCCTATCAGGCGCTGCTGGTGTTGAAAGATGCCTTGGAGCGCTGCGGTGGTGTTGAAAAAGACCGGCTGCGCAATGCCCTTTCCGCCACGGACATCCAAAAAGGTCCTAATCTGGTGCTGCCGGCAAGTCGATTGCGCTTCGACAAAAGCGGACAGAATGAGTTTGCACAGCTTTTTGTGGTCCAGATCCAGGATGGTGAGTGGGTGCCGGTGTGGCCTGAAGCTTATGCGGCCGCCGCCCTGCGGTTGGGCTGGGCGGCCGCGCCATGAAGTCAACATCCGCGGACACGGCAGCAACCTCAGGCCGCCGCCGGAGTTTGGCCACGCGTCTGACGTGGCTGACACTGGCAATGGTTGTTCTGGCGCTGACGGCCGTTGGCACAGGCTTGATCTTCATTGCCGAGCGCACCCAGCGCGAAGCCATGTTCCGTCTACAGCAGCAGCGGGCCGAACGCGTGGCGCAATTGATATCCGGCTACATGACCGAAGCGGAGGGTCGGCTGCGTTTTTTTATGGAATACGAATCCCTGGCGGCTCTGACGCCCGCACGGCAGCACCTTGCCCTGGAAAACCTGCTCATCGGCAGCCTGCCGTTCTACAGCCAGCTTTCCCTGCTGGATCGCAAGGGGCGGGAAACGGCCAAAGTGTCTCGCTTCCACACCTTCCTTCCTGAGGAATTGGCTTCTCTTGATCAGGAACCTGCTGTTGCAGCTGCGATCCGCGGCGAGCGCTATATCGGCCCGATTGATTTCCTGGAAGACACCGGTCTGTTATCCCTGCAGATTTCCCTTCCCCTCAAGGCGGTGCCGACCGAAATCACGGGCGTGGTGATGGCCGAGATCAACATTTCACATTTGTGGCAGGCGGTGGCCGCCGTTGAAATCGGGCGGACCGGCTATGCATATCTGGTGGACCGGCGGGGCCGCTTTATCGCATACCAAAAACCAGCTGAAGTGCTGCAGCGCTACGGCGAGGACATGCGCAGCAAGCCCCCGGTGGCGGCCTTCGGAACCAGGCAGCGGGAATCAGTAGGGGGGCTTGAAGCTTACAGGGGCTTGCTTGGGGAGACAGTAATCGGGGTTTACGCGCCCATCGGCGGTACCGACTGGGCCGTTGTGGTGGAGCAGCCGGTGCGTGAGGCCTATGCCGGCATTGCCGAAATGAAGCGCTATCTTTTCTGGCTGATGGGGGTGTGCGTTTTGTCGGTCGGGGGCATGACCTTTCTGGCGGCCCGTCATCTCATCCGTCCGGTGCGGGCGTTGACGATCGCCGCCCAGCGCTTCGGCTCCGGGGATCTGGAGGCCGATTTTGTGACGGTGAAAAGACCGGATGAAGTGGGCGTGCTGTCACATGCCTTCAACACCATGCAACAGCAGCTGCGGGAGCTGTATGCCGGTATGAAGGAAAAAGTGGCGGAACTCGAAGAGGCGCACAAGGCCCTGCAGAAAAGTGAGGCGGATTATCGACTGTTGATTGAAAACCAGTCGGACCTGGTGGTCAAAGTGGATCCCGAAGGCCGTTTTCAGTTCGTGAGTCCCTCGTACTGTGCCCTTTTCGATAAAACCGAAAACCAACTGATCGGCCGGCATTTTCTGCCGCTCGTTCACCAGGAGGACCGGGAAAAGACGGCCCGGGAGATGGAAAAGCTGTACCAGCCCCCCTATTCAGCGTATCTCGAACAGCGCGCCATGACCCGTTTTGGATGGCGGTGGCTGGCCTGGTCGGACAATGCCGTCCTGGATCGCAGCGGTAAAATAACGGCCATTATCGGGATGGGCAGAGATATTACAGATCGGGTCAACGCCGAAGCCGCATTGAAAAAAAGCGAAGAGCGGTTTCGCACGCTGGTGGAGCAGTCGCCGCTGGGCATCGCGATTATCAGCAGCAGCGGTCGTTATCAGTATGTGAATCCGCGCTTTCAAGAAATGTTCGGCTACAGCCTTGAAGATATTCCAACCGGAAGGGAATGGTTTCAGAAAGCCTTTCCGGATCCGGCCTATCGGCAAAAGATCGTCCAATGCTGGAGTGATGATTTAAAAAATACGGGAGCCGGCCGCTCCAGGCCGCGGATTTTTCATGTAACCTGCCGGGACGGCACCCGGAAGGAGATTCATTTTCGTCCTGTGACCCTGGAAAACCGGGATCAGTTCGTCATTTACGAAGACATCACCGAGAGAAAACGCATAGAGCGGCAACTGCAGCAGAGCCAGAAATTCGAGGCCATCGGCACCCTGGCCGGCGGCATTGCCCATGACTTCAACAATCTTTTGATGGGAATTCAGGGATGTGCTTCGCTGGTGGCGGCAGATGGCAACCTCTCACCGTCCGATATGGAGCACATTGAAGCCATTGAAAGCTATGTCCGCAGTGCAACCGATTTGACCAAGCAGCTGCTGGGGATCGCCCGCGGCGGCAAATATGCGGTCAAACCGGTGGATATCAGCGAGTTGATGCGCAAAAGCGCCGCCATGTTCGGCCGCACCCGCAAGGAAATTCGCATCCACACCAAAACATGGGATCGGCCGCTGGTGGTGGAGGCGGACAAAAGGCAGATGGAGCAGGTGCTGCTGAATATGTATATCAACGCCTGGCAGGCCATGCCAGGCGGCGGTGACCTCTATCTGGAATCATCGGAAACCGTACTGGACCAGACGACGAACGGCGTCCATGTGGCCGGTCCGACACGTTTTGCCCGGATCTCAGTGACCGACACGGGTGTCGGCATGGATGCGGGTGTCCGGCAGCGGATTTTTGATCCCTTTTTCACCACCAAAGAAAAAGGCCGCGGTACAGGACTGGGGCTGGCCTCGGCCTACGGCATCATTCAGAATCACGACGGCATGATCACCGTCTACAGTGAGCCCGACCACGGATCGACCTTCAATATTTACCTGCCGCTTTCGGATCGCGAAGTCGGCAACCAGGAAGGCACCAAACGGGGTTTGGTAAACGGCACCGGTACAGTGCTCCTGGTTGACGATGAGACGATGATTGTCAATGTTGCCAAGGCCATGCTTGAAAAGCTGGGCTACCGTGTACTGACGGCGAACAGCGGAAAGGCCGCCGTCAAGCAGGTGGCCGAGCAGGGGGAAAGCATCGATCTGGTCGTTCTGGACCTGATCATGCCGGGTATGGACGGCGGAGAGACGTTTGATCGAATCCGCGAGCAACAGCCGAAAATGCCGATACTGCTGTCCAGCGGCTATTCCATCAACGGGCAAGCCGCCACAATCATGGCCCGCGGCGCCGACGGTTTCATTCAAAAACCCTTCAACCTGGCCGCGTTGTCCGAAAAAATCGGCGCCGTATTAGACAACGCTGCTGGACACAGAAAGCCCGAAGCGAATGCGGACCTCAATCCGGAGCACGCCACTGAAGACCCGGGAACCGCGCGTAATCCCGATCCAGCGTGACCCATTCATGAAGCATCCATGATATCTTCCAGATCGCTGGAACGGTTCAGGTCGACACCCGGCAAAACACCGCCGCCTGCTTTGGAAACGGGCAGTTTCACCTGTTTCCTGTCAACGGTTTTGGATTCTGCCAGGACAATCGTCAGACCGTCTTCTATCAGGGATGTCAGCGTGCGGCCTTCATCAATGGCGCGCTTTTTTGCCCGTCTCAACAAATCATCATTAATGCGGATCGTGGTACGCATGCATCAATCCAAAACAGCTATGCATCAATATGTCAAGGATTCTGCCGGGTGTTATAAATTTTTATGACCGTCGCGCGCAACCGGGTGCGAAAATTTCAATTTGCAAAACAGGAGGAAAAGATGAACGTCGTCAACATGAATCAGGCCGCAAAAGAGCCGCTCGACAATGCGCTTTTCACCAGCGCCGTTGCCCTGCAGACCCTGGCGCCGGACTCCAGGGAATTTGACGTCAATGTCGTCCATTTCGACAAAGGGGTCCGCAATAAATATCACGCACACGACGGCGACCAGGTGCTGATCGTGACCCACGGCAGGGGCATTATCGCGACCCGGGAGGAAGAGCGGATCATCGGTGTGGGAGACGTCGTTTATATTCCGGCCAATGAAGTCCACTGGCACGGTGCCGTCCCTGATTCCGATTTTGCCCACATCTATATTGTAGCGCATCAAAGCCGGTTGGTGCAGCACGAAAAGTGAAGCGTTGTTGGGTTGGTTGAGTTTGTTGGGTTGGATGTTACTACATTTGCGTACCGATTGCCATGCGCTTTCATTTCAATATTAAAATTGATGAACTCGCAAAAAGCCATCTTTACCTACAAACCGTCATTCCGGCGCATGCGGGAATCCAGTAAAACGCGGCTGCGTCTTTTTACTACGCCGTGATTGTTCTTTGTGCACGTTTACGCTTCTTCATGCGCGTCGCAAACACCGAGCCGGGTCCAAAACCCGGGTCCATCGCTTTTTCCGGATGGCGACATGCATGGCGAATGTGGTTTTTCCCATTCAACCAATCAACGAATCAACCAATCCAACCAATCACGCGTTCAAAATTCACAACTTTGCCGGCACCCAGCGCCGCCGCCGGATGCCGGACAGAGCATTGCCTGCAATGGCCGCCATGAGAACGGCGCCGCCGATGAATGTCCAGAGGCTGGCGCTTTCGCGCATAAAGAGCCACACCCAGACCGGCGCCAGCAGGACTTCGGTCATGCTCATGAGGGCCAGTTCGGCAGCCGGCACTGCCTTGCTGCCGAAGGTGTAGATGGAAAGCCCCAGCCCCAGCTGAAAGGCTCCCATGAAAAGGGATACACCTGTGTCCCAGGCGGAGAGAATGATGGGCTGATTCAGCAGGCGGCACATTACCAATGCCGTAAAAAAAGCAAACACGCCGGAAAGAAGCACGGCAGGCAGCATGTCTTCCAGTTTGTGCCAGCGCAGGGCAATCGTGAAGACGGCAAACCCCATGGCCGATGATATGGCGGCAAGGTTGCCGATCATCTGCCCGGCGGCAAGACCCTCACGGAACATGATCGCCATGCCCAGGCAGGCCACGAAAATGGCGACGGCCGTGGTCCGGCGCACCGGTTCGCGCAGGATGATGCGCCCCAGGATGGCCGTGAAGAACGGTGCGGTGGCAAACAGAAAAACCGCATTGGCCACCGTGGTGGACTGAATGGCGAAGATGCCGCCGGCAAAGGCGAATACCAGTCCCATCCCGCCGACGGCCGCCGGTACGCCGGCTTTGCGCACAATGGTCAGCAAGTGGTACTTGGAGCGCCAGGAGATGTAAAAACCCAGCACGGGCAGCATGCCGATGGAGCGATAAAACAGAATCTGCCACGTCTGCGCTTCTTCCATCAGCCGGATCATCAATCCGGTCGTCGACCAGATGGAGCCGGCCAGCAGCACGAGCAAGACACCGGAGCGGTAAGTTAATCCTGTCGCGGCCATTTAAAAAACGACGCATTGTGAGTTGAAAGATTGTCTTGCATTCGTCCCTGCGCGGTTTATGGGGACGAACAATCGGCCGCTTCGTTCAGCTTTTTCAGCAGGGCGCTGAGATCGGCTATGGGCGGCTTCCTGGATGAAGGCATCGCGCAGTTCCATTATGGATCGTATCA
>Ga0272444_10006424_pt1 | contig 10035 bp, 10 predicted proteins | sample SSMForm13_FD_201033 | JGI IMG/M metagenome (GOLD analysis project Ga0272444, IMG submission 201033) | Marine sediment archaeal communities from Little Sippewissett salt marsh, Falmouth, MA, United States - SSM-Form-13 | ecosystem: Environmental > Aquatic > Marine > Wetlands > Sediment ...
GCCTTATGTCCCCTGTGCGGGAAACACGCGCCCCGCTATCCCGCCCCAGAATCGACCGCGGTCGGCCGCGACCTCAGGCCGCTTGCGCCTATCGCTTGATGTTCATCAGCTCCACCAGGATTTCATCGCTGGCGGTGATCGATCGGGAGTTGGCCTGAAACGCCCGCTGGGTGGTGATCAGGTTGACGAATTCGGTCGCCAGGTCCACATTCGACATCTCCAAAGATTCGGAGATGATGCCGCCCAGGGTGCCGCTGTCCGGGGTTCCGATGGTGGGCTGACCCGAATCCGTGGAAGTCGTGTACAGATTGCCGCCGATATTGGTCAGCCCCCAGGAACTCGTAAACGAGGCCAGGGCAATCTGGAACAGCTCACCGCTTTGACCGTTGCTGTAGGCCGCCGTGATGATCCCGTCTTCACCGATGGAAATGGCCTGGAGGGTGCCCGACGCATAGCCGTCCTGATTCAGGGCCGTGGTGGACGAGGTGGCGGCGTAGCCGCTGATGTCGCCGTTGGAAGAGCCGCCGGCATCGACCAGATCCCAGGCGATGGAATGGGGACTGGTGGCGCCGTTGCTGAGGCTCAGGGTGATGGTCTCATCGCTGCCGTTGCTCAGGACACCGTCGGAGTCAAAGGTCAGGGTGCCGCTGCCGCTGGTGACGCTGCCGGATGAGCTCGGAATGCTGGCGGCCCAGTCCCAATCGCTGCCGTTGCGGGTCATGGTGACGGTCAGATCGATATCGTTGCCCAAAGAATCATAGACGGTCAGGGAGGTCGAATATTGATCCCCGTCGGAGGCGCTCGCATCCAGATTCATATCGATTGAAAATTCCGTGGTGGCCGATGGGGCCGATGTGGCGTCGCCGATGTTGACGTCGCTGATCTCACCGCCGGTCCCGACGCCCGCAACCATATCCCAGCCCTGCACGGCATATCCGTTGCCATCGACCAGATTGCCGTTTTCATCCAGTTTGAATTCGCCGCAGCGGGTATAGTAGTCGGTCCCTTCGGCGTCCTTGACGACAAAAAAGCCGTCGCCGTAAATGGCCAGATCGGTGGCACTGTTGGTGGTCTCCACGGAGCCCTGCTCCATTTGGGGGACGATGTCGGATATGCTCACCCCGTTGCCGATTTCGCTGCCGGCAAATCCCGATTGGGCCTGGCTCAGAATGTTGGCGAAGGAGACGCTGGAAGACTTGAAGGCGGTGGTGTTGACGTTGGCGATATTGTCGCTGATGACGGACATGGCGTTGGAATTGGCGTTCAATCCGGATATCCCGGTAAACAATGAACTCAACATGTTATACACTCCTTTCGGACAATGAATGATGATGGTAAGGTGAAACGGTTCTCTTTAACCGCGGCGTCTCGCAGGACACCCCGCAACGCGCCTCTACTCATCGGGTTCGGAAACCTCCAGGACGGTGTCCGGATCGATCTTTTGCTCTCCGATCTTCAGATAGGTGACGTCATCCTCATAGGTCACACCGGTGATGGTGCCGCCGACGAAGGTGCCGACATCCAAACTATTGCCGTTGGCATCCACCGCATAGACCTCGAAGCGATAGCTGCCATCGGCCACCCGGTCGCCCTGGCTGTCGCACCCATCCCAGTTCAAGCTCTGTTGGCCGGCGTCCATCTGACCGGTTTCGAGGGTTTGGACCAGGCCGCCGCTTTTGTCGTAGATATAGGCGTAGACCCCTGCGGCGGCGTCGGCCAGATCGACCCCCATGGACCATTCGTCGGAGGCGTCATCGACATAGACCGTATCGCCGGACGCCGTGACCGTCTTGCCAATGAAATCGACCGCTTCATAGCTGCTGAGGGAGTTCTGGATCCCTTCCAGTTCATCCAGATTACTGTTGACGTTGTAGAGCTGTTCCAAAGAGCTGAATTGGGCCAGCTGGGCCGTAAATTCGGTGCTCTCCATCGGATTCAACGGATCCTGATACTGTAGCTGGGTGACCAGCAACTGCAAAAAATCATCTTTGTCGAGGGAATTGACCTCGGTCGATGCGACCTCGATCGCACTCGATATGCCCGTATCCAATTCAACGAGTGACATGGTTCAATCTCCTTTTTTCCCCCTCGCCGGCTATGCAAAAAAATCGATTCGGTTCGACGACGAGGGGCTGTTTGGCATGACGCCGGTGCCGTCCGGCTCGTCTCCGATATCCGGGCCGCTCGGTTGCCGGTTCGCCCTCAGCCCATTTTGGCGCCCATGGGATTGCCGCAAATGATGACCGCCGAAGCGGTGCTGCTCCTGATCGACCACAACGTCGAATTTGTCTATTTCCATTCCCTGTTCGCTGAAATTCGCCCTGAGCTGGTCCAGATGGGTTTGAATCATCTCTTTGACCAGGGGCATTTCGGTTAACATTTCGACGGACACGCCCCTCTCGCCGGCCATGATCCGCATGTCCAGTCTGCCTAAAAAATCGGGCCGCAGTCGAATCCTGATTTCGTTTTGCCCCTCTTTCAGGCTCAGCACCGCCCTGCTGACGATTTGATCGGCGATGGTCGAGGGCAGCATTCGGTCGGACGCTCCCGGGGCCGGCATTTCGACGGCGGACGTCGGAGGGGCGGATGACGGCGGCCCTGCTTCAGCGCTCGAGGCGCTCGCAAAAGCGCCGCCGAACGCCGTTCCCTGCCCATCGGTGTTCAACGACACAGCCCGGACCGCAGACACCGGCGGACGGTTGATATCCTCGGCCGCCGCCCGATGCAAGGCCTGGAGTGTGGACGCCGGGCCGGAGGTGTCTTGTGGCCCGTCGTCGTCAACGGCGCCGTTTGAAAATTCGAATGCTGTTTCCGGTTTCCGCGCCCGAGAATCCTTGTCCTGAAAGGCCGCCTGTCCATGAGACGATGCCGGTGACCCATCGCCGTCCGCGCCATCTGCCGCTCCGTCGGCCGCGTCAACCATTGGCGCTTCCGAAGGCGGTTCTTCTACCGCGGGCTCCTGGGTCTCTCCCTGCTCTAATGGCGCCGCCGCGGATTTGGGGGCCGCGGTTTCCCCGCCCGTGGGTCCGCTTGCCGGCCGGCTGACGTCGCCATCGTCTTGACCCCCGGTCGGTTCTGTCACGTCCGACAGCAGCAGGCCATCGCTCTTGTCCGTGCATGCAGTCAAAAGGGTTTCGCCATCGGACATCCCAACCCCATCCATCTGCGGGGCGCCGCCGTCCGAAGGCTGCTCCGGGGGGGGAAATACCGGCCGATCTCCATCGATGCCCGCCCCGAGGCTCGGCTGTTCCGGGATTTGCGGCTGATCGGACGCTGTCATGCAAGGATCTTCTTCCCGGATCGAGGCCAAGTCGCCCTCCACCGAATGCGGCAGACCCTCCCCTCCGGCCGGTGCCGAAGCGGTCGCATCCGCCGCACCGCCGGCATCCACCAGATCCGGAGCTCCCGTCTCATCCCGCCGCTTGCTGCACTCCGGTGGTCGCAAGCCCGGGTCGGCCTCGGGCCGCTTCGCGGCCGTCTCTTCGCTCTTCTTCAACGCCGCTTCGAATGCGGCCGGCGGACATGACGCATCGCGGTCCGCCGAAATCCGAAGATCCCGGGCGAAGATCCCATATCCCCCGTCGAGGATGTTGGGAACCGAAGGATCCGTATGATTGGCGCTGATCTGGGAAGTGACCATTTCAGAGTCTTTCCTTGCGGCCGTACCCCTGTATGGCGATGTCATTCAAAGAGATCTGTTCCCGCTTCGACCGGTCCCGTTTATAGGCCAGCCTGCCCTTTTCCTTGAGTTTGTCCAGAATTTTACGCCGCTTCATGGCGGCAACCAGATCGTCCCTCTTTTGATCGACATCTTTTTCGACTTCCGAAATCTTCTGTTTCTGCTCGGTCAGGTTAACCGCCAAAGATTTTAGATAATCACAAAAGAGGGTCAGATCCGCCGCCGCTATGGGGGTTTGCAGTCTACGATCGATGCGCTGTTGACATTTTTGATGCAGCTGGCGATAGGTGCTGAGTTTTTCCTTTTCCTCCGCCAGAAGCTGCAGGCAAATGGCCAGTTCCCGCTGCAAGAGATCCTCGGTGAACTGGCGCTGCTTCAAAAGCGGCTCTAAACCGAAATGATACATGGCATTCCGAGGCCTTGTCTCTGTTTGGTCCTGTCGGAAAACGACCGGCGGCTCCTCTGAGCGGGATTAACGCCGGCGACTGTTGGCAAATCCATCAACCGGCGGCCGCCAACTGTTCGAGCTGGGTGATGCTGTCCGCCAGGGAAACGTTGGCGGGAATATCCTGCCTGCGATAGCCGTTTATTTTATCAATCATCTCGATGGCATGATCGATCTTGGGATTGCTTCCGGCGACATAGGCCCCGATATTGATCAGATCCTCGGCCTTGCGGTAGGTGTCGAGAACCGCTTTGATTTCATTGGCCCGGCGGCGGTGCTGCGGATCCGTGACATCGTCCATCAGCCGGCTGATGCTGCTCAACACGTCGATTGCGGGATAATGGTTTTGCATGGCCAGATCCCGGGTCAGCACGATATGGCCGTCCAGTATCGAGCGCACAGCATCGGCGATCGGTTCGTTCATGTCGTCCCCTTCGACCAAAACGGTGTAGAGGCCCGTGATCGACCCGCCATGCATGGAGGTCCCGGCGCGCTCCAGCAATTTGGGCAGCAGGGTAAACACCGAAGGGGTATACCCCTTGCTGGTGGGCGGTTCACCCAATGCCAAACCGATCTCCCGCTGGGCCATGGCAAAACGGGTCACCGAATCCATCATGAGAACCACATCCCGCCCCTGATCGCGAAAATATTCGGCGATGGCGGTGGCAATGAAGGCCCCCCGCATGCGGATCAACGGCAGTTGGTCGGAAGTGGCCACCACCAGTACGGACCGCCGCATGCCATCCTCCCCCAGCGCCTTTTCGATAAAGTCGTTGACCTCCCGGCCCCGTTCGCCGACCAGCGCGATGACGTTGACGTCGGCGGAGGTGTTGCGGGCGATCATGCCCAGCAGCACACTCTTGCCGACCCCGGATCCGGCAAAAATGCCGACCCGCTGGCCGCATCCCACCGTCAATAGGCCGTTGATGACCCGAATGCCGACGTCCAGGGGTTGGCTGATCCGTTTTTTGTCGATGGGATTGATCGTCTCGGCATAGATCGGGACCTCGTCCGTCAAATGGATCGGACCCTTGCCGTCGATGGGATTGCCGAGCCCGTCGATGACGCGGCCCAACAATCCGTCGCCCACGCCGAGGCAGGCGTTTTGTTCTTTGGCCACCACCCGGCTTCCGGGGCCGATGCCGGTCAGCTCCTCCAGCGGCATCAGCAGGACGCGATCCTCCCGAAAGCCCATGATCTCGGCGCGAATCCTGGGCCGGTCGTTCAGGGGGTAGATCTCGCACAAGCCCCCCAGCCGGGATGAGGGCCCCCGGGATTCCGTCACCAGGCCGACGACTTTGGTGACCCGGCCATTGGCCTGAATCGGGCATGACAGGTCCAGCGAACGATAATACCGCCTTAAATCGATGGCACACTCCATGGATGGTTCCCTCAGATGACGTTGGCTTTTTGCAGTTCCCGTTTAAACAGGTCTTCCACCGCCTCGATCTGTTTTTCGATTCTGGCGTCGACGCAACCCATTTCGGTTTCGATCAGGCACCCCCCCTTTTGCATGCTGCCGTCGGCTTTGAATTGCAGGTGATCGTATCCGGCCAGCAGATCGCATATCCGGTTGTCGGCGCTTTGCATGTGGGCCAGATCGTCGGGATGCAGAATGATGCTGATGCTGTCTTGACCCTCGACTTTTTCCAAGGCTTTTTGCAGTATGTTTTCAATGACCTGGGGCTGAACGGATATTTCCTGGCCTACGATCTTGCGGGCGATGGCCAAGGCCAGATCGACGGTCTCCCTTTCGGCCGTCAGACGGATCTTGCGTTTCATCTGTTCGATGGCTTCCAGGGCCTGCTGAAAATTCCTCAAGACCGGCTCCATTTTGCGTTGGCTGTGCTCCAGGGCACGGCGTTCTCCGGCCTCATAGCCCTCGGTATAGGCCTTTTCTTCGATCTCCCTGGATCGGCTGCCGGCATCGTCGGCCCGCAGCCAGGGGCGCGGCTGTCCGCCCGCCGTCGAATCGCCCCGCAGCCCGCCCTGTTTGAAATCGACCGGTTGAAATTGGGCGGCACCCGTCATGGACCCGGGCGGTTGGGTCGATCCATCGCAGGATATTTCCGGGAAGCAATGCAATCTCAGATTGTCGCTCGGATCGAGTCGGTTGTCCTTGATGATCTTATGCAATGAACTCTTCTCCTTTTCTTCCGCTGATGATGATCTCGCCCTTGTTTTCCATATCCTGAATGATGCGCGTAATCGTCTGCTGGGCTTCTTCCACCTCACGCATCCGCACCGCACCGACGGCCTCGATCTCCTCTCCCAGCATTTCGGCGGCGCGTTCGGACATGTTGCGGTAAATTTTGTCGCGTACATCTTCGGAGGCGCCTTTGAGCGCAATCGCCAACTCTTTGGTTTCCACTTTGCGCAGAACTTTCTGCATGCCGCGGTCATCGACCAGGGTCAGATCTTCAAACACGAACATCTTCTCCTTGATTCTGGCGGCCAGATCGGGATACTTTTCCTCGATGCCGTCCAGAATCATTTCGCCGCTCACCCCATCGCTCTGATTGAGGATTTCCGCCAGACGGTTGATGCCGTCGGTCTTGTAGGTTTCCGAACTTTTTCTGTTTTTCAGGATTTCCGCGAAGACCTGATCGATTTCGTCCACCATGCCCGAAATCACCTTGTCCATGTTGGCGATTCGCAGGGAAACATCGATTTTCAATTCATCCGTCAGCATCATCAACACGTCACCGGCGACATCCGATTTGACATGAATCAGAATGATGGCGATGGTCTGGGGGTGCTCCGCCTTGATCAATTCGAACAGCTGATCGGCTTCGAGTGACCGCAGGGTCTGCAGATCGGACGATTCGGCCTCCGTCTGATCGGAGGATGGCGCAGTCCCGCCGGATCCGCCCTTGGCGGCCGATTGACCGTTTTGCATCAGGCTGTAAAATTCATTGACCACCGATTCAACGACATTGGGAGGTATCGTTTCCAATTGGGACATGCTCTTTCGGATCAATTCCGTTTCGGTCGGATTCAAAGCGGTCATAAACTGCTGAGAGATCTCCGGCCCCATGGATTGAAGTAAAATGGCAACTTTCAATGATCCGGACAATTGATCGCTGTTCATGTGATATGACATCCTGTATCAGTGCATTGATCCATTGCTGGGGGTCGTTTCAACCGTTTTGGCCGGGCCGGGACCTCCCGAGCGCCCTCAGCTATCCTTCAGCCAGTTGCGCATCACGCGCACAACGGCCTCGTTATCACCGGACAGCAGCTGGCCCGCCGGCCCGCCGGCCGGCAGTCCTCTCCTTCTGGCATCGTATTCCCTCTCGATTTCACCGACTGTTTTGGGAAGCTGAGGAATCATCTCCAGCTCTGCGGGGGCCGCCGCAGTAACCCAGCGCACCAGAGGCCGCATGACGATCAAGAACAGGCAGAGCAGCATCAGGCCGCCGGCGGCGTACTTTAAAACCGGTTTGAAGGGCGCGATGGCATCCAGCCAGCTATTGCCATTCGCCTGCATGGACGGATCGGCGGCCGGCGTCGATTCAAAGGGCATGTTGACCACTTCCACGCGATCGCCCCGTTCGTCGTTGAAGCTGACCGCACTCTTGACGATATTTTCGATCTTTTCCATCTCTTCCGCGCTGCGGGGAACATATTCATGTTGAATCTGGCCGTCCTTTTGCTCCAGGCGATGATAGGTTCCGTCCACGATGACGGCCACCGATATGCGGGTGATCTGTCCCACCGGTTCGATCACATGGCTGGTCATCTTGCCCACTTCATAATTGACCGTGCGGTCCTGCTTCTTAAAGCCACTGCCGCCGCCTGGCAGGTCGTCGACGACCGGCTTGCCCGGCGGCCGGGCGGTCACCCCCGGAATTCCGGAAGGATTGGTCGAATTCGAGTTGGTTGCTTCGTTGAGCATCTGCTCGCTTCTGATGACCGTATTGTCCGGATAATAGCGCTCCTCTCTTTGTTCATAGCGCTTGAAATCCATCAGGCAGGATACCCGCACCACCGCCTTTCCGACGCCGAAGGCCTTTTCGAGCATGGATTTGACCCGCTGCTCCAAATTTTTTTCGACCTTGCCCTGAAGGGTCAATTGATCGGAGCTGATTTTTTCGACCGAAAGGGGATCCTCCTTGCCGGCCAGAAGTTTGCCGTTGTTGTCCACGATGGTGACATTTTCGGGGGACAAACCGGAAATGCTCGATGACACCAGATGAACGATCCCCTGGACCTGCCCCTGGGTCAACCATTTGCCGGACCGCACCTTGACAACCACCGAGGCGCTGGCCGCCTGCTCCCGTTCGAGGAAAAGCGATTTTTCCGGCATCACGATATGAATCCGCGAACTTTCGACTTCGTTGAACTGATTGATGGTGCGGGCCAGCTCTCCCTGCAGGGCGCGCTGGTAGTTGACATTTTGGATGAACTCGGTCATGCCCAGCTTGGCGTCGTCGAACAGCTCGAAACCGGCTCCGCCGCTTTGGGGCAGCCCCTGGGAGGCCAGTTCCAAGCGGCTTTCATATATTTTGTCCCTGGGAATCGATATCGAGCGGCCGCCGGCGGAAATTTGATAGGGCGTTTTCTGCTCCCGTAATTTCGCCAATATCACCCCCGCATCTTCGGGATTCAGATCGGCGTACAGCAAACCGAAGTCGGGGCGGGAAGCCCAGCTGACGATCAAAACAGATCCGCCCACCGTCAGGCTGACGAGCACCATCAGCGCCAATTTTTTGCCGAGACTCAGTTTTTTGAACAAGCCGGCGGCACCCGAGAAAAACTCATAAACCGCTTTTTCCATGCCTCTGTTTCCCATCTATCAGATCTGCATCCGGGCGATCTCCTCATAGGCGGAGACGACCTTGTTGCGTACCTGCATCATCAACTGGAAGGATACCTCAGCTTTGGTCAGGGCGATCATGGTCCGATGGATATCCGGCTGCGCACCCGTTGTAAAATCCTGGACGGCTTGATCAGCCTGGGTTTGCAGCCGGCTGACCTCCTCCATCGAGTCGGTCAACAAGTCGCCGAAAGAATCCGCCTCGGGCTCTGGGGCGGATTTCTCAAGGCCGCCCGCCGAGGAGGGCAAAAGGGTCGCTGAAATGCGTAAAGGATCCATGATTAGCGTCCGATCTCCATGGCCTTCAGGGCCATCTTCTTGGATAGATTAATGGCGGCCACATTGGCTTCGTAGCTGCGGGCGGCCGACATCATGTTGGTCATCTCCTCGACCAGATTGATGTTGGGCAGGGATACGTATCCTTTTTCGTCGGCATCCGGATGGTTGGGATCATATTTGACAATGGGCGGACGGGGATCGCTGACCACCTCCGTAACCTGAACTTCGGAAAACTGCTGCTTGAGCTGAGACTGCATGATGCTGTCGAAAGAGGTCTCCAGCGGTACGGCGGAAAATACGGCATCCTGCCGCTGATAGGGTCCGCCCGCCTCCGTTCGGGTCGTGTAGACGTTGGCCATATTGTTGGAAATCAAATTCATTCGCAGTCTTTGGGCGCTGAGCCCGGACGAGCTGATGTGGATCGCATCTGAAAAATCCATCGTTATTTCGCGCCTCCTTGAATGGCATTTAACAGCCCTTGGTATTTCTTGGCCAGAATCTGGGCCGAAGCATTGTAAGTCAGCGAGTTGGCCGACAGGTTGGCCATGATCCGATCGATGTCCATCTGGCCGCCCTCTTGGAAAAGCCCCGCCGCGGTGGGTTCATAAGGTTGCGGCTCGACCGCCGTGGTCTGGTCTCCATGACCGGCAAGGTGCCGGCTTTGACTGGTTTCGAGCCTTAATTTCGGAGGGTCGGCCATTTTCTGCAGCTCCTCTTCCACAGCCAGATCAAAGGGCTGATAGTGGGGCGTGTCGATGTTGGCCAAGTTGGCGACATTCAGTGTATGGCGCAGGGATCTGAGATCCAGGGCCT
>Ga0272444_10006426_pt1 | contig 10032 bp, 11 predicted proteins | sample SSMForm13_FD_201033 | JGI IMG/M metagenome (GOLD analysis project Ga0272444, IMG submission 201033) | Marine sediment archaeal communities from Little Sippewissett salt marsh, Falmouth, MA, United States - SSM-Form-13 | ecosystem: Environmental > Aquatic > Marine > Wetlands > Sediment ...
GGCATGGAAAAGGTCCTGCTTGGAGGCCAGTCACGAGTTGCGAGTGGAGAGCGATTACTGCAGCGAACAGTAAGTGATTCGCTAACCTGGAAGGACCCAACGGATCTTGAAATAGGGGCGGCTGTAGAGTATGGCGTAAGCGGGAAGAACGTTGCGTACTCCGAGTTCATCCGACCGTGGGTCGTCAGCTTAGGGAAGCAGTCGCTTGTCGACGTAATCGTTGAGACTCCGTGTTATCGAATTGCCTACTTGGAGAGGGACGCCGCGCGCGAATACAGACCTCGGGGAGAAGAGACCGCGAGGGTAGATCGCTATAGAAACCGTCTTGTACTTCTTGTAACTCTCTACGGCGACAGCCCGCGGTTCACCCGTTTCTATCATGGCGTCCTAACCCAGAACCGCAGAGTCTTCCAGTCACGTTGCGATACGGCAGACCAGTGGGCATCCACCACCGCCTTCTGGCCAACTCTCCCAAATACAGGAACGTGATCAGTTTCGAGTTCAGGGTGGATGATCTGGACCCCGGAAGTCCCTTCGAGTTCCGGGTGGTCAGAAGCTTCGATGAGCTTGTGTTCACCATTGACATGTCGAGGATCGGAACAGCGGCCTTCAAGTAGTGGAGATAGTCATGCAACTGCGCAAAGGAGTCTATGACAGACTCTCGATCTACATCCCTTAGAAGGCCCAGAAGGAACATCCTATTGAGCGCCTCATCGAGCTTGGTGAGAAGCAGGACCGATCGATCGACTACATCACCGTTGAGGCAATCATGGAGTTCTTGGATCGAGAAGACAAAAAGGCCCGATCCCACCCTTCTCAAGCTCTAACCGTTGCCCAACGAAAAGGGTTCAGAGCGTCGCTCGATCATCCTTGAAGAAGCGCGCCTAGCACAGCGGCGGACAGAAGGAACAGCGCGAGCCAGAGAGTAGCCCTCAGCAATGTGGTTGGCTCCGGCCTCGTAGATCCGCTCTTCATTGTTGGCTCGGACTTCGCCGATACGCTCTCCTCTGTCGGCTCTGGCTCCGAAGTGACAATGATTGTCCGAGTAACGTAAGACGTAGCCTCCCAATTGTCGGTAATTGCGAGCGTTACTTCATACGATCCAGGCGCTTCGTACGTATGAGTATTGCCCACACCTACCCCGAGCGTTCCGTCTCCGAAATCCCAGGAATACCAAGGCTTCGTCCCATCTGGATTGGAAGCGCCAACGGCCATGAGAAGCACGCCTGATGCGGCAGGCACTTGCACACTGTCTGACCCCGCCGGTATATCAAAGTTCACCGCGATTCTTGCGGATGGTTTTGGGTTTGTGATCTCAACTGCTCTGAAACGGAAGTCATATCCACGATCTTCTCCAGCCACAGTCAACGTGAGATAGAGGCCCAACTCTGTGCCGCCCTCAATTCTCATAGGAAGGATTTCCCATCCGTCGTCAGATGTGTAGTTGATTCTCTTGGTCGGGATAACAGAGTCAAGGACCGCACTTCCAGCAGGCACAGTGATCGGGGCGCTGTACCTGCCAGCGTCTACGTATCTTGTGCCCTCATGCATGACATTGCTGGCTTCGCCAGAGGGCAGCGTAATGCTAGACCTGGACCAGTCAATGATTATCGCTTCCTCCGAGGTATTCAACAGCGTAAACCCGATTCGCCTGTAGTAGCCATCTTCCCGGGCAAACCTGAGTTGGATCTCTACCACCTCGTCATGGAATGCAAGCGTTCTGTTCTCAACAGGGGCGAGCAACTTGAACGTGTCGGAAGCAGTCGCGAGGACTGTGACTACGAACAAGCTGCATGCAATCCACACGCTCAATCTGACTGTTCTACTCATCCCCTACCTCCGGGAAGCAATAGCTCATCAAGGATCGCACTTAGGCATGATACCGGATGAGCGAATGACGCCAGGCAAAAGGCTTTCAGAATCTGTCAGGCTGCTGCGGTCGCCGGTTGGCGAAAGGATTTCAGAGCGTCCTCAAGCTCCTCATCAACGATGTGGGTGTAGATCTGGGTCGTGGCCAGGTTCGAGTGTCCAAGAGCTTTCTGAGTCAACCGGATGTTGGTCGTCTCCCGATACAGGTCCGTGGCAAATGAGTGCCGCAGGGTGTGCGGTGTGATGTCCTTCTCAATCCCCGCCTTGCCCGCATACCGCTTCACCATCCGCTGGATGTACCGAGGGTCAAGGATGCCCCCGTCCTTGGTCGTGAAGACGTTCTGAGGGCTTCCGGCGCACTCCTTCGTCTGTCTCTCCCGCCACGCTTGCAGGGCTTCCAGGTTGGCCTCACCGGTCCACAGACTGCGGTCCTTCGCTCCCTTGCCCTGGCGGACCATGACCTTGCCGCTGTTGAGGTCGATGTCCTTCCACTGAAGATGGATCGCCTCGGAGAGTCTCAGACCCGTGTCGAGCATCAGCCGAAGCATGACCCGATTGCGCTGTCCGGTGAGGTATCGGGGATTCGGTTGAGAGAGAAGCGCCTCTTGCTCTGTTGCAGTGAGGATTTCCGGTATCTTGCGCCCCATGCTGGCCTCCTTGGACAGTCCGTGTTTTGGATATTATACGGACTTATACACGTACTCTAGCATGGGTTGCTCCAGATGTCAACAAGAAGCGGCTTGATTCACAGAGAAGGGTCGAAGCTGCACTGCCTCCTCATAGTGTTCAGAAGCCCTGGATGCGGGCTTCTCCGATATCCCACAGGAGGTGTTCGGATCATCAGAGGGGCTCTCAGTCGATCGAGGCGAACTGACGCAGACAGTACTAGATCCGCGATGCACAGACTTTCTGGTTGGGGCGATTGCGCGCGAAGCTCGAATCTCCCCCCCCGGAGGAGGGAAGCATCTCCAACTGGCCGATCACTTATTCCTCGAAGAACGGTTTGATGCGGTGCTTGAAGCCGAGAAATGCGGGATGCACTAGATAGGCGCGGAACTGGAGTCTGCTTCGGAAGCAAAGCGACCTCAGGCTCTCAAACGTCTCCCGGTCTTGCGGAGAGAACATGGAGCAGCCCAATCCAGCAGGGTGGCTGTGATACTGACGAATCTGTGTTGCGCCCAATTGGCGCGCCACCATCGGCCACTTCTGAACGTTGTCAGTAGCGCGACACTTGTATCGACTGCCAACGTTTGCCGTCACCCTTAGGACCTCGCTCTCTGTGCAGAAGGCAGCGACCCACACCTCGTTACGCTCGTGCGACATTCCAACGATCATTCTCTCTTCAAACTCTGGAATGGACTGCCGCACATTCAACCCGTAGCGCGTCTTGAAGGCAGGTCGCCGCTTGCTCCGAGTGAGCGTTCTGCCGGGACTGAACTTCCCGTAGTTGAGCAGGAAGAGCATAGCGAGCCCCCCCACTGCCACCACGAGGATGATCAACGGACCTGCTTCCATGACTAGGAGCATGCCACTGATGCCGAGTGAAGCACAAGAATAGAGTAGATGAGCATGTGCGGATCGACCGGGACAGCTCTGCAGCCACGATCTTCCTGGTGCCCCACCAACAACCACACTCGGCCTTGAGGTTCGAGGGCAATAGCGGGGCTCTCAATCGATCGAGGCCAGTGATAAGTCTCATCTTGCTGCCGCATACTCATCCCGGTTAGGGTCGCTTCTGTGATAGATTGCTTGGCACGACTTCCAGTGCCTACGGAGGTGTGGAATGAAGCGAGCGTTGGTGGGGGCTGGTTATGTGATCTTTCTTCTTGGTCTGCTCGTCTGTGCCCAACAGAACGAAATCTCACTTCCTGATGGGGCCATGGCCCGGCTGGGCTTGGGAGAAGTCCGAGCCGTTGCCTTCTCCGCGAATGGCAAATATCTGGCAGTATTGACGAACATCGGGGTGGAGCTTAGGCGGGGCGACACGTATCAGCCAGTGCGTACTCTCGTTGGCTATGTGGGCTCAGCTCCTTCTGCTGCCTTCTCGATCTACTCCCTGGCTTTCTCTCCTGATGGGAAGATCCTTGCTTTAGGAGCGAATGATGCGACTATCAGGCTTTGGGATGTGGAGACAGGTGAGTTGATGCACACCCTCGATGATCATTGGTGGTGCGTCTATTCTGTTGAGTTCTCTCCCGACGGGACAACCCTTGCGTCGGGGAGCCTAGACGGCACAGCCAAGCTATGGAATACGGAGACAGGCGAGTTGATGCACACCCTTGGCAACGAAGGCATTGTGTATTCCGTTGGCTTCTCTCCTGATGGCATGACCCTGGCTTCGGGGTCAAGTGACAACACGATTAGGCTGTGGGATGTCCCAACGGGCAAGCTCCTGAATGTTCTCCTTGGCCATACAGATTCAGTCCACTCCGTTGACTTCTCTCCTGACGGGATGACCCTGGCTTCGGGGTCGAGTGACAACACGATTAGGCTGTGGGATGTAGCGACAGCCAGACCATCTGGCGAATTGGTCCGCAGTCTTGTCTCTCACGCAAGACCTGTCTATTCGATTGCCTTCTCTCCCGACGGGATGATGCTGGCCTCAGGAAGTCTGGATGGTACGGTCAAGCTGTGGAATGCGGAGACGGGTGAACTAGGCAAGACGCTCAGTTCATCATTCGTAGTTACCTCCACCGCATTCTCCCCCAACGGGGCGATTCTTGCGTCGGGGATGCCGGGGGGCACGGTCAAGCTTTGGAGGGTGGAGACAGGCGAATTGGTCCGCATCCTCATGGGCTATGCAGGCTGGGTCTATTCCGTTGCTTTCTCTCCGGATGGTACGACCCTTGCCTCAGGCGATGGTACGATCAAGTTATGGGACGTGAAGACGGGGGAGTTGATGCGCACTCTCGCAGGCCAGCGAGGTAGTGTCCGTTCTGTTGCCTTCTCCCGTGATGGAACGACCCTTGCCTCGGGGACGTTGGACGGCGCAATCAAGTTATGGGACATGACGACAGGGGAGTTGACACGCATTCTCATGGGCCACCGAGACAGTGTCCTCTCTGTCGACTTCTCCCCCGATGGACAGAGCCTTGCCTCGGGGTCAGCGTTCGATACGGTGAAGCTGTGGGATGTTGAGACGGGCAAGTTGACGCGCACTCTCGTTGGCCACACGAATCAGGTCTATTCCGTCGCTTTCTCTCCTGATGGAATGACCCTTGCCTCGGGTAGCCTAGACGGCACGATCAAGGTATGGAGCGTGGAGACAGGCGAATCTGTGCGCACCCTCGTTGGCCACACACCGGGTGGCTATTTCGGTGCGCTGAGAAGCCGGGATGGTGGCAAGACGTGGGAGCAAGCTGATCCTGGATCGGAATCGATATCAGTTCATTCCGTTGCTTTCTCTCCTGATGGGAAGATCCTTGCGGCGGGGTTGGGAGATGGAAAGGTCAGGCTATGGGACGTAGAGACAGGCCAGTTGGTGCGTACTCTCCTAGGCCATACATATGTGGTCGGTTCTGTTGCCTTCTCTCCTAGCGGAGCGATCCTCGCATCGGGGAGTTCGGACGAGAACGTTAAGCTATGGGATGTGGCGATAGGCCGGTTGATCCGCACCTTTGGTGGACATACAGGCCCTGTTTGCTCCGTTGTTTTCTCTCCGGATGGGATGACTATTGCATCGGGGGCTTGGGACGCGACGGTACTTCTCTGGGCTGTCCCGGACATGCCGTGAGGTCTTCCAAAACCGATCACACACCAAGAGCCCGTCTTCCGTTGCCAGTGGTTCCCGCCAGCACCTTCATACTGGCTCAGATAGGTGGGCTTGCGCCTGGGTTTCTTCCTCCTCAAGATCGTTTCTCTCAATGGCAAGAAGCTCGCTTTGGGCGCGCCGAGAGAGCCCTTCGAGCGCTTGTGCTTGCTCCGGCGTCAGAGGGATGTACACATCTGGGCATCTCGCTCGTTCGAAGATCACGGTCGACTCACCGTTGAGCAACCGCCGGTGTCGCCGGACTTCTAGTAGCGCTCGTAGCCCGTTGGTGATGAGTGTGGCTATCTGATTAGGCGTCATCGAATCCAGACGCGCCTGTGCTGCTTTGCGGACCTCCAGGGGAGCATCCTCAGGCGGGAATAGCATCTCAAGCGCCAGCAGGATACCCCTCTGCAAGCGGAAGCCGAGTTCATCGAAGACCTCGATGTCGTCAGCTGTGCGCTTTGCCAGGATCTCCGCTCTCCGAGACTCTGTGTTTCTCACAAGATCCGCGGTCTTCCTCCTTTGCTCAGCAATCCAGTTGCCCGCGTTTGGCCCTCCGTGTGATCGCATCGTTTCGTAAGTCACGCCATACTTCTCGGCTGCGTCGTCCAGCGACATCCCGGGCATATTGACTACGTCGCGTCTGATCATCTCCCAGTTGAGTCTTGATGGAGCATTGCTCCTTTGCCTCGACATCTTTCCCACCTCCCAAAGCAAAACGGCTGAACCTTGGTCATCTCAGGTTCAGCCCCTAGAGGCAGCAGATCTCAATCGCACCACGTTGATCTCACTTGCGCCGAAACCATTCTACACTTCTTCCGTACGATGATCAAATAGCGTTCTCTTGCCGGTTAGACGTCCCCCTGTGATGCTTGCCAGCATTGCGTGCCTGGCTGCTTGGGTGGCGATGCTAAGGAAACGATGCGCGGTCCGAATGCACTCCCCTCCGTGACGACGCTTTCCAAGATTGGGCGAAACGGGATCCACTGGACACTGGTTCCATGACGGGCTCGGCTCGTATGTCGCTAGACAACCTGGCGCCGCGCAGTTCTGTAGTCGCTTTCGGTGCAGGAGCGAATGACGGCTGCCTGATCAGCGAGGATGGTGCGATGTCGCTACACCACTTGACAGGACGTGACCTGCCCCGCCCCCTTCTCGATCGTTCGTGCATAGACTTGGAGCCTGGACCGTGTTTCAAGAGGCACGTCATGCCTAGCCAAGTCTGGCGTGGCACCAGCAGGGGCGTCCTGCGTGGCAATCCGCGTGACATCTAGCGTGGCAGCTACCAGCCTGTCCCGATATGCGCCTAGGAGAGGGCATTCCAGTGCGTGGCATCCACTCTGGTTCTTGCCGCGGTTACTGTGACGTGACGCCCCCCTCTTCTAGAGAGGGGGGGCATCACGCTGTCACAGCTACTCAGTCACAGTCGCGGAGCCTTTCCCCAACGGCAGCGCCGTATCGATGATCATCAAGCGCGACAACCTTCCCCAAATAGCGGAGTCGTGCCACGGCCTTCCTAGCGGTGGCATCCTTCAGTCCCAGCCTGTCCGCCATCTGCTTTGGCGTGAGCGCGGTCTCGCTGGAGGTGAGTAGGCGGAGAATCCTCTCTCCGGAAGGCAGAGCATCGGAGAGTCTCGCGACTTGCTTGAGGTCGTGCCTCGCGACAGTGATCGCTCCTTCTTTCCCCTCGAAGCATAGCTTCAAACCGATTGGCCGTTCGAGCCGTGAGAAGTTCGCCTTGCGAGGGTAGATGCCGACGATGGCCACATCGTCTCCTGCATCCTGATAGCGACGCACTTCCGCCGTCCCACGCGCCAAAGCATTGAAGAAGCCGGAGCCGAATATCGACCGGTGCTTCAGGTCAGCGTTCTTCGCGTTGTGCGCCAGAATCAGCGATGTGCAGGAAAGCGTTCGCAGGGCGCCGTAGAACTCCTGAGCCGACTGAGGGGAATTCAGGTCCCCGCCGGCAGCCGGTCCTAGGCTGTCCACTACAACCCAGTTAGCCTGAGCATCGCGAACGACTTCCTGAACAGACTCGATATCGTGAGCTAGGGGTGACACACAGTGGCGGTAGGTGATCAGTCCGCCCAGCTCCACGCGAAACCCTTCAGCAAGTCGTGATAGGCGGAATGCCTGATCCTGTGCGCTGGATTCCCAGTCGAGGTAGACAGCCTTCATGGGCTGCTGGCATGAGAATGGCGGAACTTCGACTTGCGGACAGATCGCGATGCTGGTCAGGATCAGGGCGAGATAGGACTTCGATGTTGCAGGATCGCCGAAGAAAACGTACGGATGGCCGGCAAAGATGAGCGGCGATACTGCCAGTGCTGGACACTCTCGTTCGGAGTCCGCTGTCTGGAGAAGCACGGGAGGGCTTCCCCGCCGGAAAGCGCGCAAGACGATGACGGCGAATTGCTCGACAAGTGTGCGCCAGTCCTTGTCCTGTTGCCGCGCCTCAAGCGCCGCGGCCAACTGGTCCTTTCCTCGCGTGCTGGTAAGGCCAAGATAGCCCTGGTGTAGCAGTCCCTTCTGCCCCGGCGAGACGCTCAGCCATGTCACCTCGCCGCCCGGCCCGTAGGCTCTGTCGGCAAGTCTACGGACTTCTGCAACCACTTGTTCATTCTCCCAGGTTAGGCGGAAGACGTTCCCTGTCTGTTCGACTATCGGGCCACTCATGATCGCTCCAGCGGGAGGACAGGGCCGAGGGAGGAGTACCCTCGGCGGCGCCTAGTGAATGCGCTCCCAAGGCGTTTGACGTATTCCTCAAGTTCGTTGAGACGCTGCTCAATGTGGTTGTGCTGGTGCAGCAACTCTGCAGAAGCCAACAGGTATCCGCTCTCGCGTGCGAGCGCGCGGAACCACTGCTTCTGATAGGTGGGGCCTAAGCACTCGGGCTTGTACTTGAGGATGTCTTCGCCGTAGTTGGGGCCCGGCTCGAACATGGAACCCTCGTAACCTCTTCGGTTACGCATTTCGCCCCTCCTCGCGTGCATCAGCATCTTGCTGAGACGCTAGGTACTGCAGAAGCGCGTCTCGAACCAGCCAGGAGATTGGCCTGCTTTGCCTCGTCGCCTCAGTTGCGAGGCGCTGCAGCAATTCGGAGGGGAGTGAAAAACTCCCTACGTGATGGGGCATTTGAATGCCTCCGTGGGCATCGTCCCAGGTTCGGGTTCAGCCCCTAGAGGCGAGTGGATCCCAGACTCAGTGGCCGCACCGATGTGAATTTCGGCCACACAGAATCATAACAATTATGGTCCTCGAATTCAAAGCCTTCTGATCTTCGAACATGGACACGCAGAGAGGCTACGCGCCAAGCCTATCTACTGGGCTCGCCTTCGCGTGAGCCTCTTGCAGTCCGACGCCAGCGAGGTTGACGTAGATCATGGTCGTCTTGATGTCGGAGTGGCCGAGAATCCTCTGCAGGCTGAACGGATCGCCTCCGTTCTGGATGTAGTGCGTCGCGAAGGTGTGTCGAAGGATATGCGGTGTGATCCTGACTCCATCGAACCCCGCCCTCTCCGTGATCCGATCCACGATCCTCTCCACGTTGCGCATGTCGAGGCGATTCCCTTCCTTGGTGAGAAAGAACGGTGTCTCTCCCTCGTAGAATCCACGGACATCGAGCCACCTCCGCAATACCTTGACCAGTGCCCGCCCCATGTAGACGTGCCGTTCTTTGTCGCCCTTTCCGCTGCGTATGCGGATGGTGCGAGTCCGCAGGTCCACGTCCTCGAGATTGAGGCCGATGAGTTCGCTCAGCCGCACGCCTGTGTCCAGAAACGTCGTCAGCATCGCGGCGTTCCGCTTGCCGGTCCACGAGTTGCGTCGGGCTCCCGCCAGGAGCTTCCTCGCCTGCTCCTTCGAGATGATCTCGGGATACCTAGCAGGCACCTTCGGGATCTCCACGCTCTTCATCGGACTCGACTCGACGATTCCCTCGCGCTCCAAGAAGTTGCAGAAGGCGCGAATCGCTCGCATGCGTATACGGATCGTCCCTCGTGCGACTCCGTGCCCAAGCATCTCTGTGATGAACCCCCGGAGGGTTTGAGTCGATGGAATCGGTGGGCTGGCTTCATCATCCGACAGATGCTGTCGAAGGCGTTGCAGGGCATAGGAATAGGTCTCCAGCGTTCGCTCCGCAAGCCCCTTGCTCTTGCAGTAGAGGGCAAAGACCTCTGTCGCTTCGTCGAGGTTCATTGTAGACATGACCGCATAACTCCCCCTTTTCGGGTGTTTTGTCTGCGGTCACTGATTCAGAGCGGGATGCAAGCCGAACCCCCTACAGGAGGCTCCAAACACCCAACGCTATAATCCGCCTGACCTGCCAGCGTAGCTCAGTGGTAGAGCAACGGTTTCGTAAACCGTCGGTCGGAGGTTCGACTCCTCTCGCTGGCTCTTCCCTTGTGCGCGCC
>Ga0272444_10006427_pt1 | contig 10032 bp, 6 predicted proteins | sample SSMForm13_FD_201033 | JGI IMG/M metagenome (GOLD analysis project Ga0272444, IMG submission 201033) | Marine sediment archaeal communities from Little Sippewissett salt marsh, Falmouth, MA, United States - SSM-Form-13 | ecosystem: Environmental > Aquatic > Marine > Wetlands > Sediment ...
CCCCCACCCCTAAAAGGGGTGGGCTATCCAACGGCACCAAGCCCCGTGAACGGGGCTCCGCCTCTGCCGCACGCACACATGACAGAGGCGTGCCCTTCGCCACACCCGACACCTCCACGCCCCACCGGGACCCCGTCGCGCCCAGCCTATTCCTCTTCGCCCTCGCCCATTGACACATCGGCATGATGCGGATAGCATTGAGCTATCGCATAGGGCAGAATCAGCGCGGGTGAACGTGCTGGCTGAGCCACCTGCACAGCTGCAAAGGAGAGTGGTCATGCGTCTGGGATGCCTCTTCGTAATGTGCACTGTTGCGATCGTCAACCAGGCGCTCTTGGCACAGGAGCCGCATCCTGAAGGGAACGGTGCCGAGCCGCCGCCCGTGGTGCCGCGCGACGCCAGGGACGTCATGCTCGAAACGATCGGAACCATGTCGCATATGGAGCTGCAAGGCCTCCTCGGGCTGATGCTGGACGACCCGAGTCCGCCTCCCGCGGCGGCGCGGGCCGCCATTCGCCGGGGGTTTCTGACCCGCGTGGGGGGACTGCCGCGGAGTGCGGACATTGCGATCGCCCGACCGGCCCTGTGCCCGAAGGACCTAGCGTCGGTCGTTTCGGAACTGGCTCGTGGAGGGGTCATCCGCACCGACGGGGCATCGGAGGTGCTTCGGGCCGCCATCCTGCTCGGCAAGCCCGTCAATAAGGACGACTTGGAGATCCTGCGACGAAGTAGGAGGCGACGAGTCGTCTTCGCGGCCGAGCTCGCGGCGGCGCTGCTGCATCCCAGTCGAGACGACTGGCCCCTAGAGCGGGCCATGCTGCACCTGCGGGATCGCCTCGGTTATCTTGACGCTTGGTGCGTGTCCGTCTTGGCCGCAAAGGTGGGCCCGAAGGAGAAGAAGAACCATCTGACGCCGATGCTGCTGCGTGAGGTGAAGCTGCTCCGATCCCTGCTGGGATCGGGGACGCCGGACACCATTCCGGACTATCACATGAACATGCAGGACTGGCTCACGAAGCCTGCCGACGATGCTGTTCGATGGGAGAGGATCGAGAACATGGTGGAACTGCTCCTGGAACATGAGTTCCCGGAGGTGGTGCCGGAACTCAAGCCGCTTTGCGGGCGCGAGGACGTTCCGGACATGCTACGCGCGAAGGTCGAGCTGGCCCTGGCCAAGGCCGGGGATGCGGACGCGCTGACCCGGGTGCGCAAGCGATTCGCCAAAGACGAAGGCCTTGCCTTGGCGCCGGTCTTGTCGCGTATCAAGATTCTCCAGCTCGACAAGAAGGACGTGCTCAAGGGGCTCCGCCAACTGCTGAGCAATCCTGAGTGGCGTGGGGCTGCCTTGCATGCCCTATGCAAGCTCGACGCCGCGGAGGCCGAGAAGGAACTGAGCAAGCTCTGCACGTCAACCGACCCACTTGACCAAGCTCGCCTTGTCGAAGCGGCTTGCCGACTGGTACCGGACAGCGCCGTTGCGCGCGACATCCTGATGTCGCGGATACGCAAGGACGGCTCGCAAGACACCGAGGTGCTCTACGGACTGTCGAAACTGAGTGGGGTTCGGGTGCCCGTTTCGGCCACGGAACACTGATCGCCCATTCACGCCGAAACAGCGCGACGGGTTAGGGGACGCCCGAATCGAGTGCTCCGCCCGGGGCGCCGCCGCGAACCGGCCGAAGATCATGGTCACGCTTCGCGTGAACCATGTCACCCGCCGGTCTCCCGTGGCACGGGCATCTTGCCCGTGAGTGCCAGGGCCATCTTGGCCCTGCAAAGGCCGTCTTTCTTCCACGGGCTTTCCTGCCCGTGGGACGCATGGCCAGGATGGCCATGCCACGATGTGATGCCGCACTCCTACGCCACGCACCCGGCGAGCCAGGGCCAGATGGCCGCGTGGCTCAGCGGGGCCTCGTGGTCGCCGCCGCCGATCTCGATGTAGGTGAACCCCTCGCGGCTGCGCATGGCGTCGGCCAGGCGCTGCGACTGGCGGACAGGAATGAGGGCGTCGAGCGTCCCGTGAATGACCAGGACCGGCATGGTGAGCCGGTCGGCGTGCTGCACGGCGGAGTGAGCGGCATAGACGTCGGGGACGGTCTCGGGCGTTCCGCCGTAGGCTTCGGCGATGGCGCTGCGTATCTCGTCGCGGACGTCGCCGGGATTCGCGCGGCACCAGTCGTGGTAACCGCCCACGTCCGTCGCGGGACACATGGCCGCGACCGCCGCGATGTCCTCGGGATGGAGCGCTGCATACACAAGTGCAGCGCTGCCGCCCATGGAGCCCGAGACGACGTAGAACCGCTCGACGCCGAACTCCCGCCGCGCGGCCGCGAGCAGTCGGCGAAGCTCCCAAGCCGTCCGCGGGCTCATCCAGTGTGTGCATCCCAGGTGCGGCGAGAGGATGCCCAGCCCCAGGCGGCGAAGCTGGGGCACCCACAGCCGGGCGATGTCCTCGCGGACAAACGGCTGGTCACCGCCCGAGCCGTGACCGTGCAGGTAGAGCGCGCAGGCCGCGCGCTTGCGTCCCGGCCACCAGACGGCCCAGTCACGGTCGCCGTCGGCCCTCTGCCATGAGAGGCGCATCGCGCCCTCGGGCGCGGCCGAAGCCTGCCATGGCTTGATGTTCAGCATGTTCACCTGCCCTACCTGATCGCAATTCCGGCGGCCGGCCCGCCGGACACACGCCCAAAAGATGCCGCAGATTATTCAGCGCCAAGCCCTGCAAGGCAAGCAGCATCCTCCGCCAGTGCCGCGGAGGGGCCACGGCCGCGCCGGGCTGTCTCGACGAGACACTTTCGGGCCGCGACGGGGTTTAGAACCTGTATGAGAACGGGTGCCACACCTTGACCCCGATTGCATCCTCGACGTTGCATGTGATCAGGCAACGTCGGGATCGGGGCAAGGTGTGCTACCTTACAAACACACTTTGGCCCCGACTTCTGTCGGGGCTTCAAAGTGTGGCACCCTCGCAACACGCCATCATAAGACAGGAGCGAACGAATGACCGGACGGGGCAACTTGAGAGTCCCGGCGGCGGTGACCGCCGTGCTGCTGGTCGCCGTGCCCGTGGCGGCCCAGGAGGCCGCAGAGGAGGCTGCTGCGGAGGAAAGCCCGCGTGCGGTGGTCCTCGACACGACGGGATTCTGGCGGATGTACCACGTGCTGGCGGCACCGGTTCTGGCGATGGACGACGGCCCGAAGCCGATCCTCTACGACCAACCGTGGCTGGACGGGCGCACTGCGCCGCCGCCGGCCGGCTGGACACGTCCCGACTTCGACGACAGCGGGTGGGTGCGGGCCGTCGCGCTGCGGGCCTGCAAGACGCCGTACCTGGCCGAGGTGTGCCTGAGGGGCAAGTTCGAGGTGACCGATCCGGCGAAGGTCAAGGCTTTGACCCTGACGGTGGGGTACCACGGCGGGGCGGTCGTCACGGTCAACGGCACGGAGATCGCGCGGGGCCATCTGCCTGCGGGTCCGCCGAACAAGAAGACGCTTGCCGAAGGCTATCCGGTGGAGGCGTTCCTCATGCCGGACGGCAACGTGATCGGCCGCCGGTCGCAGGGTCCGGAGAAGGTTCGTCGCGTGGCACTGCGCGAGCGCACGCTGGCCGACGTCCCGGTTCCGGCCAGGCTTCTGCGGAAAGGTCTGAACGTGGTGGCCGTCCAGGTCGTCCGCGCGCCGTATCACAAGATCATGGACGCCAAGCAGGCGAAGAATCGGGGGGGAGGAACCCAGCACCTGCTGACGTGGTACACGTGCGAGGTCCGGCGCGTGCAGCTGTCGGCGGCGAGCACCGACGGGCTGGTGCCCAACGCCACGCGGCCGAAGGGATGGCAGGTGTGGAACAGCCCGCTGCTGATGTCAGACTTCGACATGGACTTCGGCGACGCGACGGAGCCGCTCCGGCCGGTCAGGCTGGTCGCGGCCCGGGGCGGCACGTTCTCCGGCAAGGTCGTGGCCGGCTCCACGAAACCGATCCAAGGGCTGAAGGCGACGGCCGGGAACCTCACCGGCGACGCCGGGACGATCCCCGCGTCGGCCGTGCGCATCCGCTACGCCATTCCGTGGGGCAATGAGTGGCTGGTCATTCCGTACGCGGGCCAGCTCGCGCCGTACCCGCGCGCGGCGGACGTGTTCGGGGCCCTGCTCGAGAAGCCGCTCGAGGAGTTTCCGGTGCGCCAGAAAGAGCCCACGCGATCGCGCTACATGGTGCACACACCGAACCAGCCGGAGCCGGTCGCCGGGGCGGTGGTGCCGATCTGGATGACGGTGACCGTGCCCGCGGACGCCAAGCCCGGCACGTACGCCGGCCGGGTGCGCATCGAGGCCCGGGGCGAGAAGCCGGTCTCCGTGCCGCTCGAGGTGCGCGTCGCCGACTGGGCCCTGCCGGACCCGCAGGACTACAGGACGTGGGTCGAGCTGGTCCAGTCGCCCGACACGCTGACCGTCCATTACGACATGCCCCTGTGGTCCGAGCGCCACTGGAAGATGATCGACCGGACCATGAAGACCATGGGCGAGGTCGGCAGCCGCGTGCTGCACATTCCGCTCATCGCCCAGACCAACCTCGGTCACGAGCAGTCGATGGTCCGCTGGGTGCGCAAGGCCGGCGGCGGGTGGGACTGGGACCTGTCGGTGCTGGACCGCTACCTGGACTCGGCGCAGAAACACATGGGGCGGCCAAAGATTATCGTCTTCTGGGTCTGGGACATCTACCTGATCGAGAAGGAGAAGTACCATGGCAAAGATCACCTGATCCTGGAGCAGGCCATTGCTGCGCGAGACGCCATGCGCGGCACCGGCCCGATGGTCACCGTTGTGGACCCCGAGGGTGGGAAGCCCGAGACGGTCTCGCTGCCGCCGTACAAGGACCCGTCGAGCGAGGGCCTGTGGCGTCCGCTCATGGCGAAGATCGTCGCGCGGCTGAAGGCCCGCGGGCTGGAGAAGACCATGATGCTGGGCATGATCAACGACACCCGGCCGGCGAAAGAGGAGGTGGCATTCTTCGACAAGCTGCTGCCCGGCGTGCCGTGGGTATCGCAGGCCCACGGCGGGTTCCGGCACAAGACCCTGCTTCACGGCATCGCCCGGATCGGCTACCAGGCCCGCGTGTGGGGCGTGCACTTCTCGGCGACGGAGTCGTTGCACGGCTGGAAGCTGCCGTTCCTGCTGGCCTACTACGATCGCGACCGGTCGCTGACGCCCAAGACGCCGGCCCTGTGGTCGCACCTGGCCGAGATGACCATCACGGGCGACCAGCGGGGCATCGGCCGCCTGGGGGCCGACTTCTGGCCGGTCTACAAGGACCGGCGAGGCCGGCTGAGAGCCTACGTCTGGATGCGGTACCCCCACTCCAGTTGGCGGAACCTGGACCTGCACAGCTACTGCCTGGCCCCGGGCCCCGACGGGCCGGTGGCCACGCCGCACTTCGAGTACCTCCGCGAGGGCGTGGAGCACTGCGAGGCCCGCATTCTCCTGGAGGAGGCCCTGCTCGATCCGCAGCTCAGAGAGAAGCTCGGCGAGAAGCTCGCCGCGCGGTGCCAGGGCGCACTGGACGAGCGGCAGGCGGCCATGGTCAAGGGAATGGCCCATCACCAGATGGACGACCCCAACAACCGGCGGCCCACGACTTGGCGGTCGAGTTCCGAGATCGCGGGACACATGTGGTTCGTCGGGTCCGGCTGGCAGGAGCGGAGCGAGATGCTGTTCGACCTGGCCGGCGAAGTGACGAGGAAACTGGCCGGGAGGTAACCCGGTCAGACATCGGCGGGTAGCACGGCGCACGGTCCCTCAGGAAGCACGGCCCGTACGGGCCGTGGCACATCGCGAAGGGAGGTCTTTCCCGGCCCGCTAGCCTTCGATGGTTTCCACCTGGTCGACGTGGGTCATGACCTTGCGCCACGCGGCCGCGACGGCCTCGGCCACATCGGGCCCGTTCGGCGGACGAAGCGGCATGGTCATCCCCGTGTGCCAGCCGCAGTGTTTGACCGCGACGGGGAACTGGTCAAGCGAGTAGTCCACCTGAGAGTCGCTGCAGGCCCACGGGCATCCTTTGCCGTAGGCGTTCTTGGCGGCGATGGCGGTCATCTCGGGCACGGGCCAGCCCTGCCAGACGCTCGTCTCGACGCCTTCAGCCACGAGGGCCTTGACCAACTTGTCGCGGAACGGCGCGGGATCGTCTGCGTGGCCCAGGGCGTCCATGTCGAAGCGGATGGTGTAGTTGTAGAAGTTGTGGCGGTAGCCCTCGGGCTCGGTGGGCAGGATCAGGTTGGGCACGTCGGCCAGACACTCGGTGAGGCGCAGGGCGTTGACGCGGATCTGTTCGAGGTAGGCGTCGAGCCGTGAGAGCTGGGCCCGCGCAAAGGCCGCGTTCAGGTCGGTGCTGCGGTACATCCATCCCATGCCGTAGGCGTGGTAGCCTTCGCCGGCCTCGGGCGGGCGATGCTCGCCGAAGTACCACAGGGTCTTGCCGCGATCGAACATCTCCTTGTCATTGGAGAGGAAGAACCCGCCCTCGCCCGAGGAGAAGCACTTGTTGTGGTTGGTGCTGAAGGCCGCGCAGTGCCCGAAGTGGCCGGCACGCCGGCCCTTGAAGGTCGCCCCGTGGGCTTGGCAGCAGTCCTCGATGACCTTCAGGTTGTGCCGCGCGGCGATGGCCATCACCTTGTCCATGTCCACCATGATCCCATGAAGATGGACAATGACCATGGCCTTGGTGCGCGGCGTGATGGCGGCCTCGATTCTTTCGACGTCGATGTTCATGGTGTCCCAATTGATGTCCACGAACACCGGGATGGCGTTGTGGTGGATGGCGCAGGTGACCGACGACGGCCAGGTGTAGGCCGGGACGATGACCTCGTCGCCGCAACCGCACTCGCAGGCGACCATGGCCATGTGCAGCGCCGCGGTGCCCGAGTTGCAGAACACGGCGTGCTCAAGGCCGGCCCACTCGGCGAACTCGCGGTCCAGGGCCTTGTAGTTCGGCCCGACCGTCGGCTCGCCGCCCTCGAGCGACGCCAGGACCATCTGCCGATCCACGTCGTCCACCGGCGGCCATTTCTTCATCAGGCCCTCCGGCACCGCGCGCGGGCCACCGTGAATCGCCAGCGTCTCACCTGTCTGCGTTGCCATCGCCATGCTCTCCTTCCTATCCGCCCTGTGCTCGCCGACCTGCCCAGTGGTCTGACACAAGTCTTGTTGAGTCCGTCCGCGGCCCCCACGGCGGCCCCCTCCTTCGCCTCGACTGCGTCGACGGCAGGCTCAAGGCTTCGGAGGACAAGCACTCCGGCCGCCCCGGCCCCCATGGTGAACAACTCACCCGACGGCGCTTAGGCCCACAGGCCGTTGATCACCTCGACGGTGCGGTCCACCAGCACCTGCCCGCCCTCGGGCCCGACCTGGTTGCTCGCCACCTCCGCTCCGTAGCTGAGTCCGGCGACCGCCCGCTCCGTGGGCAGATAGCCGCTGTAGTCGCACGCGAGCTGGACCAGGAACGTCTGAAGGGCCTTGCTGCGGGCCTTCATGCGGAGCCCGAAGTCCAGGAACAACTCAAACGGGTTGGTGGCTATCGCCACGTCGCCCAGCCGCAGCACGTGCAGCTCCACGGGGCGCGTCGCGTGGGTCTTCTGCCGCTCGTAGCGTTCCATGACGCGCCGGTTCCGTCCCATGTGAACGAACCGGCGGGACGCTTCCATCTCGGCGTCGGCCTCCAGCGTCTTGTACTCCGCCTCGGCCTGCTTGTATTCGGCGTCCGTGACCAGGCGGGCGGGTAGCTCAACCGTTTCCACCCGATGCTCGAAGACAAGGTCGGTCCGGACGTCGGCGGCCGCAGGTTCAAAGACGTCGTCCACGCCGTTGGCGATGCGGCGCGCTATCTCCTGACGTTCCGGGAGCCGCTTGCGTGTTCGCTGGGCCACCGACTCCTCCAGCCCCCGGAGGTACACGTCGAGGTCGGCGTCCGGGTAGGTGCGGCGCCCGCGCATGGCGGCCTCCAGGTCGTCATAGAGCATGAAGTGCGGCGACTGGTCGCCCGCGGGCGAACACTGCGGCAGGACGAAGAGGCTCTCGCCGTACTGGCGGCGCAGCGCCTGGCGCGTCTCGTGCCAGAAGTCGGCCGAGACCACCTGGAGGTGCTCGGTGGCCTGCGACGGGCAAGCAAGGTTCACAACCATTCCCGTCAGAGCCTTCTGTGCGTCCCAGGTCAACAGCACGTTCAGACCGTGGTCCTCGTAGCCCTCGATGTGCGAGAAGTCGTCCCGGTCAGTCTTGCCGTACATCTGCGCCGCCTCGTCGAGGTAAACGGCGCGGCGATTGTGTCCGACGACGGCCTGTCCGAATCCCCAGCTCACGCCGCCGGGTGCGCGGGCCTTCCACGCCGCCTCGGCGGCCTCCGCAACGCGCTCGACGAAGAAGGCAGCGTACTCCGTCGGCGTCATGACCTCGGAGCCCTGCTCCGGGTACTGCCCTTCGGCCAGGGCCGGCGCGTCGTGCGTGTGCGTGGCGCCGATGAGGAGCATCTGCGGGTCGAAGTCCGTCAGGCGCGGCCGCAGGGCGTCGCGGACCTGCTCCTGGACCTCGGCCGACAGGCCGACCAGGTCGCACGAGACGATGATGGCCTGCGACGGCCGACCGCCTGCGCCGGGGGCTTCCAGCGCCAAGGCCGTCGCCGTAATCGGATCGCCGACCCCCTTGGACACCCGAACGTAGAACTGCCCCCGAAGCAAGTTGGGCCGATCGGGCGTGATGTCCCGGCTGGCCCACCCGATCGCCAGGGGGACTGCACCACGATCCTGCTCAGCCATCACCTCTCCCTTCTGCACCTGGGCGACACACGGTCCCCATGGCGCGTAGGCCGGAACCCTACACGCCGCGACATCGGCTTTCAACCAAATTCCGGGCCGCTTCGGAACAAGCTGAACCCCAACCCACCATGGCCGAGTTGCTTGACACCTCGTGCAGGCGGAACCATAATCGGCAAGCCACATGCGGAGCGCACCGGGGCGACGGTCGGACCGGCGGTCGCCCCCGCACGTCGCGGTCACGCAAGCCGAAAGGAAGTGCCCGTGGGACACGGCCATGGTCGTGAGGAGTGCAGGCAGGCCTGTGCCATGTGCCCGGTTCACCCGAAGACCGTCCTGGTGGCGGGCACGGTACTGTTGGCGTTCCTCATAACTGGGATCGCCGGGGCCCAGGACGCCGGGGCTGCTGCCGCCGCGTCTGAAACGGAGGCGCAGACGGCCAGGCAGGTGAGCCAGTTCGGCATCACCTGGACCTCCGACAAGGAGTACTCTGTCGGCCGGTTCGCCGTGCGGCGACTGGTGGGTCGCCGGCCCCGTGACGATCGTCCGGATCGACCCGCCCTCGACGGACAACATGCCGGACTACTCGGCGCGGATGGCCGGGCAGGTGGGCATCGTGTCGCTGGTGCGCCAACTCGACCTGCCGAACGACCAGAAGCTGCCGCTGGTCGTCGGCCTCGCCCAGGTCGGCATTGACCTCTACGACGTGGTCCGCGGCGGCGGGCTACTTTGAGAGCGGCCATGGAGAAAAGGGGACGACGGTGGAAACACCTCCGCAGAACGTGGCACAATCGATCTCGGGCTTCAGGGAGCGGCGCGAGGCGTTGCTGAGAGCCCTGGTGCCCGCCGACCTCACGGCGGAGAAGGTGACGGATCCGGTGTCGGACCTCTACGGGGAACGGGCCGTCGCGTGCCTTGTGCTGGGCCGCTTCGCCGCCGAGGCCAACGCCAGGCTCCGCCACACGACCGGATGGTTCGACCGGCCGCACCCCACGGGCAGGAAGCACAAAGGCGAGTGCGACTTCGCGGCCATGAAACTGTGCCGCGCCTACTACCTGTTCCGCGACACCGAGAAGCTCGAGCCGTCCACCGTGAAACAGATTGTGCGGTTCTTCCTGACGACCGACTTCGAGAGCATGCACGGCTCGGAGAATCACCACCTGCTGTTCCGCACGAGCCGGTACCTGATGTCCCAGGCGTTGCCCGACGAGCGGTTCAAGGCGTACGGCAAGAC
>Ga0272444_10006429_pt1 | contig 10031 bp, 8 predicted proteins | sample SSMForm13_FD_201033 | JGI IMG/M metagenome (GOLD analysis project Ga0272444, IMG submission 201033) | Marine sediment archaeal communities from Little Sippewissett salt marsh, Falmouth, MA, United States - SSM-Form-13 | ecosystem: Environmental > Aquatic > Marine > Wetlands > Sediment ...
ATGTTACACCGGATTGAAAATGTTACAAAAATGTCTTTTATCGGGTAACTTTGAATAGGCCGACAATTCCCGCAGGGCGGCCGGCCTGACAATGCGAAATCGAGGCCTCACCCTAAGTCGTTGCCGATGAAAAAATTAATTCAATGATATGATCCGGCCTTGGTTGTTGACTTTTCCCGGTTTGATATTAAATTGGCCTAATTAAAATATAATGACAAAACGTGGTCGTTAAACCAAAAGGCAGTTTATGAGACTTTATGAGTTTGAGGGCAAGGGTTTGTTCTCAAAGTACGGTATTCCGATTCCGGATGGCAAAATCGCCGGAAGCGGCTCCGAGGCGGCTGCCATCGCCAAAGAATTCGGCCGGCCGGTGGTTCTCAAGGCTCAGGTGCTGACCGGGGGGCGGGGCAAGGCCGGCGGGATTAAGATCGTCGATAATCCTGAGCAGGTCGGTGCCGTTGCCGACGAGCTTTTTGCCATGAAAATCAAGGGCTTTCCTGTGACCAGGGTTCTGGTCGAGCCGAGGCTGGATATCGCCAGGGAAATGTATCTGGGGGTAACCATCGACCGTATCAATTACCGGTTCGTGGTAATCGCTTCGGGTGAAGGCGGGGTCGATATCGAGGAAACCGCCGAGAAGAGCCCCGACAAAATAGCGCGGCGGCCGATCGAGGTCGGCGATCAGGTTTATAATTTCGATGCCATTGCCATAAGCAAGAAATTGGGTCTGGAGATGAGTCATTTCAAGGCGGCGGCCCCGATTATCAGGGGGCTTTACCGTCTGTTCGTAGAATACGATGCCAAGATGGCCGAGATTAATCCTCTCGTTTTGACCTCCGGGGGGAAGTTGCTGGCGGCCGACAGCCGGATTTCTCTCGATGACGACGCCGTCTTTCGTCATCCGGACCTGGCCGAAATGGGGATCGAAAAACGGCATGAGGAAGGGGAGATGACGCCTCGCGAGGAGCAGGCTACCGAATGGGGAATTCCCTACCTGGACCTTGACGGGTCGATCGGGATGTTTCCCGGTGGAGCCGGATTCGGAATTATGGGCAATGATTTCATTCATTATTACGGCGGCAAGCCGGCCAATTTCATGGATTCCGGCGGCGGCCCGTCACCGGAGCGGCTGGCCAGGATGCTGGTTTTGCTCGATGAAAATCCCGGTGTCAAGGCTATCTTCGGAGCGCGTTTCGGCGGCATCTCGCGGTGCGATGATTTCGCCAAGGGGGTGACCATGTTTTTGAAAGATCATGGCCTGTCCAAGCCGATGGTGTGTCGCATGACCGGAAACATGTGGCAGGAGGGGGTTCGTCTTTTTGATGAGGCCAAAAAGGAAAATCCGGAGTTGTTCGCCAATTTCGAGTTTCACGGTATCGAGACGCCGATCGAGGAAATAGCCAAACGAGCGGTGGCTCTGGCCGAGCAGGCGAAAGGGGGCAACTGATGGCGATTCTGGTCGATAAAAATTCGAAAATAATGGTCCAGGGAATAACCGGAGGAGCCGGTTCGTTCCACACCAGACGAATGCTCGAGTACGGCACCAATATCGTCGGTGGCACCTCGCCGGGTAAAGGCGGACAGAGTGTCGAGGGGAAACCGGTTTTCGACAGCGTCGAGGAATGTGTCCGGGAAACCGGCGCCGATACCTCGGTCGTCTTTCTCCCGGCCCGATTCGTAAGGGAAGCGGCCATCGAGTCCATTCGAGCCGGGATTCATTTTATCGTGGTTGTCCCGGAGCATATCCCGATACATGACATGCTTAAAATACGCCAGGAAGCGGTCAAACATAAATGTACCGTCTTAGGCGGCAATACGGCCGGCATTATTTCCCCGGGGCAGGCCAATCTGGGCATAATGCCCGATATCGCCTTCGCGCCCGGTCGGGTGGGAACAGTCAGCCGTTCGGGATCGATAACTTATTATATCGCGGATACGCTGACCCGATCCAAATACGGTGAGTCGACCTGTGTCGGCCTCGGCGGTGATCCCATTCTGGGCTCGACTTTCGATGAGATCCTGTGGATGTTCGAGCAGGATAAGGAGACCAAAGCGGTCGTGATGACCGGCGAAATCGGCGGTGTCTATGAAGAGCGTGCCTGCGATACGATTTCGAAAATGAAGACGCCGGTGATCGCCATGATCGGCGGTATTTATGCTCCGCCCGGCAAACGTATGGGGCATGCCGGAGCCATTGTCGAGGGACGGATGGGCACCGCCCGGGAAAAGCTGGAGGCGCTGACCGAAGCCGGAGCGCATCCGGCCAGGACTTTTCTGGATATTCCTGATATTCTCAGGAAGCTGGGGGTTTAATCCTGAAGCTCTGAGAGTTTTATTGGATATATTTTTGTGTTATTCGGGAGGACGCTATGAGGGATGAAAGACCATGGCATGAGCGCGACCGATTCTGGGAGAAAGCTCTCCCGGTTCTGTTCCACAAAGACAGGCTGGAATCGACCCCGGCCGAGGTCGATAAAATTATCGACCTGGCCGGTCTGAAGCCGGGGATGAAAGTTCTCGACCTGGGTTGCGGTGTCGGTCGCCACGCACTGGAATTGGCCCGCCGCGGTTATCAGGTGACCGGCGTCGACATAACCGAAATTTATCTCGAAAGGGCCAAAAAGGAGGCTGCCCGGGAGAATCTGGAAATCGAGTTTATCAGGGAGGATATGCGTCAGTTTCGGCGACCCGGAGCGTTCGATGCGGTCCTCAATCTATATACGTCGTTTGGGTATTTCGAGAATCCCCAGGATGACCGATCGGTCGCCGGTAATATTTTCGACTCCCTGGCGCCGGGCGGAATTCTGGTGATGGAGATGATGAGCAAGGAATTCCTGGCCAGAAATTTCAGGGAACGGAGCTGGCGCCGGATCGATGATCTTATTATTCTCGAAGAAAGCCAATTGCGAGACAGCTGGAGCTATGTCGACTCCCGCTGGATTATGTTTAAAGACAGTCAGCGCGAGGAAATCGATCTGTCTCTGCGTCTCTACAGCGCCTCGGAGATGCGGCAATTGCTGTTCGATCGCGGTTTTGAGAGGGTTTCGATCTACGGCAATTTAATGGGTGATCCGTACGATCAGAAAGCCGCCCGGCTTATAACGGTAGCGGGCAAAAAAGAGAAGGTCGATAAGGTCAACGTATACGACTATCCCGAGTACTATGAAATCGCTTTTTCCTGGCGCGATATCGGTGCCGAGGTGGACTTATTCGAAGAATGCTTCAAGCGTTTTCCCGGCCTTCCGGTCAAATCGGTTCTGGAGGTCGGCTGCGGCAACAGCCCGCACATGCTGGAATTACTGCGACGGGGATATAAGTACAGCGGTTTCGATTTGAGTGATAAGATGCTCGAATACAGCCGACGGAAACTGGAGGGGACCGATTACCAGGCTGATCTGTTCCCGGCCAACATGGCCGAGTTTTCAACCGACGAAAAATACGATTTCGTGTTCATTTTACTCGGTTCTCTTTTTACCACCAATACAGCCGAATTGACCCGGCATTTCGCCTCGGTGGCCGAGGCGCTCAAGCCCGGCGGGTTGTATTTCCTTGACTGGTGCGTCCAGTTCGAGCCGCCCTGGGAGACGCAGGGGGGCAGCAGCTGGGATATGGAACGCGATGGCATAAAGGTCAATACAAAGGTAAGCTGGCAGTCGATAAATCCGTCCCGACAGACATTTCGGGAAAATATAACATTCAGGGTCGATGATCACGGGCGAAAACTCGAACTGGTCGGCGAGGATATTCACCGGGCCGTGTACCCACAGGAATTCCTGCGATTTATCGAACTCAACGGTCTTTTCGAGTTTATCGGCTGGTGGAATAACTGGAACCTGGATCAGCCGCTGGAAAATTGCCGGGAGATATCACGACCAATCATCGTCATCAGGCGTCGGTAATCATCACCGGCGATTTCGACCATTAATCGGTTTTTCCCTTATATATGCGGAATTTTTGGGAATTTAACGGTTTTCCAATCGTATAGTTTAATTTATCATTGAGAATGTTATTCGGACGTAAGAAGGTCAACGGGAAAGGTGGCTGGTTGAAATCGAAGACGGTGGCGACGGCCGATGATTTAGTCGAGGGTTGTTCCGGCGACGGCGATTCATCGGAAAAAAGCGGCGTCAGGGTGGCGCCGCTGATTATTACCGGCCTGATAATTATCGCCGGGATGATCCTGACCAGTCTCTACAAAGAAGAGATCAATGCGTTCGGAATGCATTTGATGGGAACGTACGGCCGGACATGGGTGGACGGAGCACTCTTCCTGGTTTGCGCCATTTCATGCACGCCGCTGACATTGCCGGTCTGGGGATATGCCCTGATCGGGGTCGCCATGGGTTATAATGTTATCAGGCTGGCGGCGGTAATGGCTCTCGGTTCGGCGTTGGGCTCCTTCGTGACGTTTTCGATCGGACGCTTTTTCGCCAACCAGGCCTGGGTTAAGAAGCGTTTCGCCAGCTTGCTCGAACATCCCTGGGCCAGGGGTAGATCGAAAAAATATGTCGGCTGGATTTTACTGGTCGGGACCGCCTCGCCGATACCCTGCGATGTTTTCTACGCCGCCTGCGGCGCCAAAAAATTTCCCATTCCTCTTTTTATCGCCCTGACGCTGGCCGGGCGGTTTATTCGCTATCTTTATCTGGGTTACGGCTTCAAGTATTTCAGCAGCTATTTTTAATAGAACATTTATCCATAAAATGTCCATAATTCGGGAGTAAGACATGATTGAATATGTTGACACCGTCGAGGGGATCACTCCGGGCCGGCTGGAGGGGTTTTTTGTCGGCTGGCCCAAAGCGCCGTCGCCGGAGACACATTTGAGGATACTGAAAGGCAGTGCCGGTGTCGTTCTGGCGGTTGACAGCAAAGACGATCGTGTGGTCGGCTTTATCAATGCCGTAAGTGACGGCATCCTGAGCGCCTATCTGCCGCTACTGGAGGTTCTTCCGGAATATAAAGGGCAGGGTATCGGCGGGGAGCTGGTGCGGCGGATGATAACGCGCCTGAAGGACTACTATATGATCGATCTGGTTTGCGATGCCGATATGGTTCCCTTTTACGAGAAATTCGGCCTCAAGAAAATGATCTCCATGAGTATCCGTCGTTTCGACCGGCAGTCCGGACGGTAAGAAGGGCACGTCTCGTTTCCGATTATATTTTCAATGAACGAGAAGGACGCAAATTCGTCTAATATAGCAGAGAAAGTTCCTGGGGGATTTTGCCGCCGGATTTATCTGCATCAAGAGGGATTATCTCTTTTAATAAACATCGAATGCCTGTGGGAGGTTTAGTTGAATTCGGCCGTGCTTCAGGGCACCTGACCGGCACAAAGGAGGGTTAAAATGAAACGTCTATTGGTTATTTTGTTTCTGGCCGTTTTCGGTCTGATGTCCTGGCAGTGTTCGGACAATGAGCCGCCGCGTAATCCGGGCGGACCGGATGATCCCGATGATCCGCCGGTAATGGGGCCGGGGGATATAAGTCGGGTCGATCAGGGTTTGATCGATGCGGTCAACCGGTTCAGCCTTAAGATTTTCAAGGCTGTCGAGGCTCAGGAGGCTGCGGGCAGTAATATTTTCATATCGCCGCTGTCGATGTCGTTAGCCTTGGGCATGACCAGCAACGGGGCTAAGGGGGAAACCAAACAGTCTATGAAAAGCGTCCTGGAGATAGCCGATTTATCCGACAGCGTGATCAATGAATCTTATTATAATCTGACCGATTTTCTGGTCAATCTCGATCCGACGGTGATTTTCGAAATTGGCAATTCAATCTGGTATATGGATGGTTACACGGTGGATACCGATTTTTACAATATCAGCCGTGATTATTTTGATGCCGGGATTTATCCGATAGATTTCTGCGCCTCCTGGGCGGCCGATACCATCAATCACTGGGTTGATGTCAAAACGCACGGCAAGATCACTGAAATCATCAAGCCGCCCCTTGGTCTTGATATTGTCGTCATGTTATTGAATGCCATTTATTTTAAGGGCACCTGGACATATCAGTTCGATCCGGAGGAGACTTTCGACGGCAAGTTTTTCCTGGAAGATGGTACCATCGTCGATTGTCGAATGATGTTGCGGCAGGACTCGGTTATGTATTACGAGGATGGCCTGCTTAAGGCCGTTGATCTGCCCTACGGCGACGGCGCTTTTGCGATGGCTGTTATCATGCCCAAGTACAATGTCGCCATGGATGAAGTCGTTGAAGTGCTGACTCCCGAAAGCTGGTCATTAATGATGCCTCATTTTGTGTTGACAGAAATCCCTCTTGCCATGCCGAGGTTTAAATTTGAATATAGTATTCCTTTAAATGAGATACTCATGGACATGGGAATGGCTGTTGCCTTTGCACCGGGCATGGCCGATTTCTCGCGCATGTTCGTCGATATCAATTTCTGGATTGATAAGGTTCTCCAGAAAACATTCGTCCAGGTCGATGAATCCGGAACCGAGGCGGCCGCGGTCACGATAGTCGTGGGAACGCTGGGCCCGTCGCCTCATATGACTGTCAATCGGCCGTTCTTGTTCGTGATTCACGAGCGCGAGTCGAACTCGATCCAGTTTATCGGCAAGGTGGCCAACCCGGTTTGGGAGGACTGAGTTTGGGGAATTCAGATTTGACGGGTTAATGAGACGGCCTGCCAGCCCGGTTTTGTCGCCCTTTTTCTGCCGAACAAAAATATCGGTATCCTGTGTTTTGTGCCACTGGCGGTGGCGCCTGCTTTTTTGTATATTGTGTTTCGGTATCCGGGGAGCGGTGAAGGCTCCCGCGGTGCCGAAAACATGATAGAAGGAAGAGTGGTATATGACAACAGTGGTTGCGAAAGTGCTCCGGGGCCGAAGAGAGGAATCGGTGCACTATGGTTCGGTGGCGGTGGTCGATAAGACCGGAAAGCTGACGCATTATGCCGGTGATCCGGAATTTTTTACGTTCGTGCGATCATCCTCGAAACCGTTCCAGCTTATTCCTCTTATTGCCGAGGGGGCCGCCGATCATTACGGGTTCAGCGCCAGGGAGCTGTCGATAATGTGCGGCTCGCATATCGGCACCGACGAACATCGGGCGGTCGTTCTGAGTAATCTGGAAAAAGCCGGCAACAAACCGGATGATCTGAAATGCGGGACACATCTGCCCATTTTTATGATTATGTCGGGCAATTATCCCCGGCACGGCGAACATCTCGATGTCCTCAGGCATAATTGCTCGGGAAAACACTCGGGGTTTCTGGCGCTGGCCGGATTTCTGGGAGAGGATGTGGGTCATTATATCGATCCCGACTCGAAAGTCCAGCAAAAGGTTCTTGAGGTATTCTCCCGAATGTATGAGTATCCGCGGGAGGAAATAGTCGTTTCCACCGATGGTTGTTCGGCGCCCAATTTCGGATTGCCGCTGGTTCATACGGCGAAGGCCTTTATGAAACTGGCCAACGCCCGCGGGGAAAACGATGAGGAATCGGCTATCCTGAAGCGAATCAGGGAAGCCATGACCGAGTTCCCGGAGATGTTTTCCGGCGAGGGGCGCTTCGATCTGGCTTTGATGCGGACTTTTTCGGGCAATGTCATCTGCAAGGTCGGGGCCGAGGCGATTGAGGGTATAGGTCTGGCCGATCCGCCAATCGGTATTGCCGTCAAGATTCATGATGGCAATCAGCGGGCGCTTTATCCGGTCTGTATTGAGGTCCTCAGGCAGTTGGGCATTATCGATGATATTGACCGTTTTGAGCATCTGCTGCCGTTCTACAAGGCGGAAATACACAATATGCGGGGCATTCTCACCGGTCGCGTCAGTCCCGAATTCACCTTGAAAAAGGCCTGATTTATGCTTACTATATGGCGGTAACAACTAATCTACCCTGGAGGAGTTTTGGACGAAAAAAAACACCCGGCCGAGCCGTTTCGAATAAAGTCGGTGGAATCTATCCGGCGGCTTCCCCGAGTCGCTCGCGAGCAGGTTTTAAAAAGAGCCAAGTTCAATATATTCAAGGTAATGGCCGATGAGATTTTCATCGATCTTCTCACCGATTCCGGAACCGGAGCCATGTCCAACGAACAATGGGCGGCGATCATGCGCGGCGATGAATCATACGCCGGCGCCCGGTCGTTTTATCGATTCGAGGAGATGATCAAGGAAATAACCGGCAAGCAGAATGTTATTCCCTGTCATCAGGGCCGTGTCGCCGAGAATGCGTTTTTCTCGACCGTTCTCAAGAAGGGCGATTTCGTGCCCAATAATACGCATTTCGACACCACCCGGGCCAATGTCCTTCATAAGGGGGGACAACCGCTCGATATGCCCGCGCCGGCGATTGCCGCCGACGATGAGACGCCATTCAAGGGCAATATCGACCTGGCGCGTCTGGAGCAGTTTATCGAAAAAGAGGGGCCGGAGAAGATTCCGGTGGTATTTATCACGGTGACCAATAATTCGGCCGGCGGGCTGCCGGTTTCGATGAAAAATATCCGGGAAACCGCCGAGCTTTGCCACCGGTATGATATAAAGTTTTATTTCGACTGCGCCCGTTTCGCCGAGAACGCCTATTTTATCAAACGAAACGAACCGGGCTATGAAGGCAAGCCGATCAAGCAGATCGCCCGGGAGATGTTTTCGTATGTTGATGGGGCCCTGATGTCTGCCAAGAAAGACGGGCTGGCCAATATGGGCGGCTTTATCGCTCTTGACGATGATGATCTGGCGCGGCAGATTGTCGAGCTTTTGATTGTTATCGAGGGTTTCCCGACTTATGGCGGCATGTCGGGGCGGGACATGGAAGCGGTCGCGGCCGGACTGCGCGAGGTGCTCAACGAGGATTATCTGGCTTATCGGGTCGGGCAGGTGGCTTATTTCGGGCGTATTCTCGAGGCGGCCGGGGCGCCGATTGTCAAGCCGACCGGCGGTCATGCCATTTTTGTCGATGCCGATGCCATGCTGCCGCATATCCCGGCCGAGCAGTTTCCGGGCCAGGCCCTGACGGTGGCTTTGTATCGCGAGGGCGGGATTCGAGCGGTCGAGATCGGCTCGCTCATGTTCGGCGGCAATGATCCGGAGACGGGTAAATTCTATGCCGCGCCGCGCGAGCTGGTACGGCTGGCGGTCCCGCGGCGGGTTTATACAGCCAGTCATCTCGACTACGTGGCCGAGATCATGGGGAAAATCAGCGCCCAGAAGGAGACGCTCCGCGGCTACAAGATCACTCGCGAGGCGAAATTGCTTCGGCATTTCACGATCGAGCTGGAGGAACTGGCTCCGGAGAAGATCGAGGTGGGGTAAGATCGCAAAAAACGCCGATTATTTCCCCAAAAACTGTAAAAATTTGCGTTATATTTGATAGAAATGGACCTGACCTGATTACCTGCCGGATTTTGTAAGATGCACAAAATCAACCACTTGTATATTTTGAGTGAAAATCGCGAAATTTGGCCGATTTTTTGCGGAACTGATTGAGAGCATAATATTGGAGACCGTATTGAAATATTGACTTTTTACTGAAACTTTATATATTCATTGCGGTTATAAAAGCAGGAGGAGGCGTATAGAATAGTCAGTTAAAGAACGTGTGAACTAAGAAGAACAGATAAGTTGTAATTTGACTTTTTTTGACGGCTCTTTAACTGTGAAAAACGCTTGCTCCTATTTTTATGGCCATTTTTCATCCCGGTGGGGATGCCTGATCGCTCTCATTATATATGTCGTTCCCTGTCAGTTGTTTTCTCAGGATTTGTCTGTAAAAAGCGACTATTATAAAGACTTTCAAGTTTCAAGCTCGGATGACAGGGGCATCTCGCTGGTGGTCGATATCGATGCTCCCGAAAGGTATTTGACCGATTACGGCGATTCGGTATACACCCTGGTGGTGCCTTTTTTGATCGGTGTTCCGCCGGGCTCGGAGGCTGTCATGGCCAATGTATCGGGAGAAGAGGCGGTGCCTCTTGGTCAAATCGGCGGTTTCCCGCTGGTCTCGGTTTCGGCCAGTCTGGCCGAGGTGGCCAAATCCCGGCTTGTTCGGGGACAGACGATTG
>Ga0272444_10006432_pt1 | contig 10028 bp, 10 predicted proteins | sample SSMForm13_FD_201033 | JGI IMG/M metagenome (GOLD analysis project Ga0272444, IMG submission 201033) | Marine sediment archaeal communities from Little Sippewissett salt marsh, Falmouth, MA, United States - SSM-Form-13 | ecosystem: Environmental > Aquatic > Marine > Wetlands > Sediment ...
GTCCTATTTATTATTATAAGTGTCCATTAGCGTCCATTTGCGGTAAAAAAAACCACGAATGAACACGAATAGACGCCAATAAAAAAATAAATGCGCACCACAAATTTAGGCATAAAATTCTATTTTTTATATATGTCCATTTGTGTCTATTTGCGGTAAAAAAAACCACGAATGAACACGAATATACGCCAATAAAAAAATAAATGCGTACCACAAATTTAGGCATAAAATTCTATTTTTTATTTATGTCCATTTGTGTCTATTTGCGGTAAAAAAAAACCACGAATGAACACGAATAGACGCCAATAAAAAAATAAATGCGTACCACAAATTTAGGCATAAAATTCTATTTTTTATATATGTCCATTTGTGTCTATTTGCGGTAAAAAAAACCACGAATGAACACTAATAAACACGAATTTAAAAATAACGATTTGGTGTATCAAGTTGCTGGTTGTGCAATGGAAGTGATCAACGAACTTGGACATGGTTTAAGGGAAAAAACTTACGAAAAAGCATTGACGGTTGAGTTTGATAGAAACAATATCCAATGTGCTCAACAAAAGGTATTTAAAGTCTTCTATAAAAATGTACATATTGATAATTATATTCCCGATCTTTTAGTTAATAACGATCTTATTGTCGAAGTTAAAGTCGCAGAAAACATCTGTGATGAACATATCGGACAAATCATCAATTATTTAAAAATTTCGGGATGCTCTCTGGGTTTGATTTTAAACTTCAAACATCCGAAACTCGAATGGAAAAGAGTTATATACACCGAAGGTGAAGCAAGTTAGGTTAAAAATTAGTGTTTATTTGTGTCCATCTGCGGTTATGGTTAGTATTTATATGCTTCAATCTCCGGTTAAATAAAACCACGGATGAACAGGAATACACACGAATTTTAAAAATAATATCTGTGTCCATCTGAGTAAATCCGTGTCCTATTTATTATTATAAGTGTCCATTAGCGTCCATTTGCGGTGAAATAAAACCACGGATGAACACGAATACACACGAATTTAAAAATAGAATCCGCGTTTATCTGCGTTAATCTGTGTCCTATTTACTATTATCAGTGTCCATTAGCGTCCATTTGCGGTGAAATAAAACCACGGATGAACAGGAATACACACGAATTTAAAAATAGAATCTGCGTTAATCCGTGTCCTATTTATTATTATCAGTGTCCATTAGCGTCCATTTGCGGTTAAGTAATAAGTTCTGTGTAAATCCGTGCCTATTTATTCAGGAGAGGTTAAAAGCCTGATCCGATAAAGTATGGAAAACAACCTCATCGAAATGATAAAGAGGGGAGAAGATTCCCAAACGCAATTTAAACTTCGCTTTGACAGTGTCGATGCGTTAGCTGCAGAAATTTCCGCCATGGCCAACAGTGAAGGTGGAATTATTCTGGTGGGCATTTCCGATACGGGTGAAAGCATCGGTATTCAAGATGTCCGTTCTTTAAATCAGATGATTTCAAATGCCTGCTCCCAAAAAATAGATCCCCCGCTGACGGTCAGCACCCACAATATGTTTTTTAAAAATAAACTTATCGTTAAAATACAAGTGCCTTTGGGCGCCAATAAACCCTACGCGGTAAATAAAAGAGATTTTTGGATCAAAGTCGGGGCGGATAAAAGGCGGGCGTCCAGAGAGGAGTTAAAAAGGCTCATGCAGGCATCCAGCGGTTTATATGCAGATGAGATGCCGGTTGCAAATACCGCCCTTTCAGATATTGACATATATTCTTTCCGCCGGTTTTATGAGGAACAATACGACCTGAAAATTGATGAAATTGAGTTGGCACTTGAAACACTATTGTTGAATCTAAGACTAATGATCAATAATCAGCTTACATTGGCTGGTCTGCTTTTGTTCGGCAGGCAACCTGAGATGGTAAAACCCCAATATCAGATCAAAGGTGTAGCATTTGCCGGTATTGATACCGGTGGCAATGAATATCTGGACAGCGAAGATATTGGAGGAACTTTACCTGCGGTCTATAAAAGCGGCATGGCTTTTTTGAAACGTAACTTGAGAAGGCAACAAAAAGGTCAATCCTTTAACCTTCCTGGAATATTAGAAATTCCAGAGATAGCACTTGAAGAGGCTTTTGTTAATGCGCTTATCCACCGCGACTATTTTGTTAACAGTGGTATCCGTCTTTTTGTTTTTGACGACCGGGTCGAAATTATCAGCCCGGGTAAACTGCCGAATACCGTTACGACTGAAAATATCAAATACGGCATACAAATTGTCCGCAATCCTTTACTTTTGTCATATGCCCCAAAACTAAAAATTCCCTACAGAGGAATCGGTTCAGGGATTTCTCGAATGATTCGAGAATGTAAAAAAGCGAAAATTCCGGCCCCGGAATTCATTGAAGACAGAAAGTCTGAGCTTTTCAAGGTTATCTTTTTCAGGGTGTAACCGCCAGCCATTCGAAACTCGAATGGAAAAGAGTTATAAACACCAAAAGTGAAGCAAGTTAGATTAAATATTAGTGTTTATTAGCGTCCATTTGCGGTTAAATAACACCACGGACCCGCCCGCCTCGCCTGAGCGAGCCAAGTGAGTATGATGTATTATACATATGTTTTACTAAGTGAGAGTGATAATTTTTACACTTGAGTGTGGCCCAGGCCGCCTCGCCTTGCCTGTCCGTTTTTGCCTCGCAGTGGCAGTCGGGCCCGTCCGCCATTGGCTGCGCCTCAGGCGAATGCCGGGGTGGGCTTGGCTGGCGGGCGAGCTCGCGATGGCGGGTAGGTGAACACGAATACACACGAATTTAAAAATAGAAAACTGTGTATACCTGCCCGCTTGTGCCTCGCATGGCAGGCGGGTCTGAGTAAATCCGTGTCCTAATTTATTTTAGGCATTTTAGGCACTTTAGCTCATTTTAGGCATTTTTATACATGTCCATTCGCGTCAATCCGCGGTGAAATAAAACCACGAATGAACACGAATACACACGAATCAAAGGTCTCATAGTAATGGGGCTCCGGCCTATAAGGAATTACGCCCCGGTGGGAGAGCAATATAGCTATTACATATAAAAAAAAGAAATAAGGAGGGGCTATTAATGGACCTAAATATAACTGTTGAAATATGGAAAAAAGGGAAATGGTTTATTGCCAAGTGTCCGGAATTGGATTTTATTTCTCAAGGTAAAACCAGTGATAAGGCTAAGAAGAATCTTATAGAGGTTATTAAAATACAATTTGAGGAGATGGAAGAGATGGGTACTCTGGATGATTATTTGGCTGAATGTGGTTATGAAAAACGAAATAATAATATTATTCCGCTAATGGAAATGATTGAATATGGAAAGTATTCATTGCAGGTGGCATAAGTGCCAAGAATTATACCAACACAAATGACACGAGGCGAGTATTTTAAGCTTTTAAAGCAATGTTAAACTATTTGAAGACACCTGATATTGAGGTCGTCCTTCTGTTAAATTTCGGCCCAAAACCAGAAATTAAGCGAAAGTTTCTTGATAATAACAGGAATTAATCTGTGTATACCTGCCCGCTTGTGCCTCGCATGGCAGGCGGGTCTGCGTTAATCTGTGTCCTATTTATTATTATCAGTGTCCATTAGCGTCCATTTGCGGTGAAAAAAACCTTACCTCAGAAATATGTAACAAAATACATACAATTGTGACAAATAAATGACGATAATATCTAAAAAGTTTCACATATGAATTCTGAAATTAAAATAACCATCACCGACAACTCCTCATAACTATTTGAATAAAAAGGTATATTAAAGATAAATTAAGTGATATGTGAATTTGGAAGGAATTGGCATTTATATTGCAACATTCGCACGTCAGTAAACGATCGTGTGTGTAATTCACTGATGTTGGTTAACAGCGATTATTTATTACTTTCCATCGAAATTCGGAGGTCTGGTTTCAGGTGTCAGGTGTCAGGAGGACGAACGTAAGAGCTGACACCTGACACCCGACACCTGAAACCCGGATTGCTTGAGCTAAATCACCAACAACCTTGATTTACACCCAACGATCGTAATTTCGTAAATTTTTGTGATTATCTGTACGAATCTGCGGCTATTAGTTTAAAAGAAGTATTATAAACAGGAAGTTAAAGCTAAAATGGTTTTGTAACTCAGGCGGCGGAGCTATATAAAGCCCTCTCATTGCTGAGCGAGCTTGCAATGGCAAGCGGGCGCGACTCCTTAACTTTAGTCACTTCAAACTTTAGGCACTTTAGATCACTTCAAACTTGAGACCCTCACATGCTATTCAATAAAAATGTCCTTAAAATTAATCCTGCCAAGGAGACAAAAAAGATCGCCGACTTTATGGCCGATCAGGCATATAAAGTATACCGAAGGCGCGGTATTGTTGTGGGACTCAGTGGCGGGATCGACTCTGCTGTCATGGCTGCAATCGCAGTACGCGCTGTGGGAAAAGAGAACGTTGTGGGCCTGATCCTTCCGGAAAAGGAGTCGAATCCTGTAAGCAGTCTGTATGCTAAAGAAGATGCTGAAGCCCTCGCTATTGAGTATCGGGAGATCGATATCACACCAACGGTGGATAGTGTGGGGTATTACCACTGGCGAGATCAATATATCAAAAATCTGATACCGGACTACAGCAGCGGTTGTAAATACAATATAACGCTTCCAACCGATCTTCTGGAGCGTAACGCATACAACTTCTATGTGCTTCAGGTACAGCTTCCTGACGGCACCGTGAAAAAGAAGCGGTTGAACTTGAAGGATTTTCGAACCATAACCGCCTTCGCGAGTATCAAGATAAGGTCTCGTATGATTCACCTGTACTGGGAGGCAGAACGCCGCGATTTGATTGTCGCCGGGACCACCAATCGAACGGAGCTTATCCTGGGCGATTTTTGTAAATATGGTGATGGCGGTACAGACACTGAAGCGCTGGCTTACCTGTATAAAGATCAGATCTATCAACTGGCCGGCTATCTCGGCGTTTCCAAAGAAATCATAAATAGAACGCCGAGTCCGGATACGTTCAGTCTTCCGGTAAGCGATCAGGAGTTTTATTTCCGTATACCCTTTGACAAGCTTGACCTTCTCCTTTTTGCGTGGGAAAACCAGGTTCCCTTTGCCCAAACCGCAAAAGTGCTGGAACTTCCCGAAGAGGCCGTAAATCGCGTATTCCGGGACTTCACCACAAAAAACCGCGCCACGGCCCACTTACGTGAAATGCCCCATGCATTGGAATAAAGGCAATAGTTGAACTAATAGCCACTATGACCCTAAGTGCTCTGATTTGTAAGTTCGATGACATATTTTTTTTATATTGTTTCACCGCCCGCTTCGCTTGAGGCACAGAGGGCGCAGAGAATAATTATTTTTCCATTGCCGTTGACCCCGAATAAATGGTCCTTTGGAATTTAACAGGGCAGGGACGACGGCAATGGAAAAGCACTAAGCATCTTATGCTGCAAGAAAGCAACCCATGATAGATGCTTTCAATACAACGAGAACTCAGATGTTATATTCCACAAAGAGTTGTGTCATTTTGCTTTTCGGCGTCCCTGCCCTGTGGAATGCGAACCCTATTACTCCGGGGTTGATGAATTCTATCATTTTTAAACTGGCCTCGCCCCAGGCGAGTTCCTTAACTTTAGCTCACTTTAGATCACTTCAAACTTTAGGCACTTTTAACTTAAGCTGTCAGAATAATATTTTTTGGTGCCTTTGTGTCTTCGTGGCTGTAAGTTTATGAACAATACTGCATAAAGGAGTATAATGACTCAGAATAACACAACTATAAAAATTTGCAAAAGATGTATTCTGCCCGTAACTTTTCCGGGAATCAAATTTGATGATCAGGGCATTTGTAATTACTGCCGTCGGGAAGAATCGGCAGCGGCAAGGGCCTCTGACAAAAAAGAAAAATATCGTAAGCGGTTGGATCAACTTGTCCATGACATCAAGGGAAAGGCCCCTGGTTATGATGCGATCATGGCGTACAGCGGAGGCAAAGATTCCAGCTATGCGCTGAAACTTTTAAAAGAACGGTATGATCTCCGGGTGATTGCGCTGACCTTTGACAATCATTTTGTGTCTCCGGCCGCAATGGAAAACATAAAAAAAATAACAGATTCTTTGGGAATCGACCATATTTGTTATCGACTTCCCTGGCCATTTATAAAGGAACTGTTCGCACTGACGGCCAGGGAGGACATCTTTTCCGCACCCACACTCCTTCGTGCAAGTTCCATATGTACGGCATGCATCGGGATTGTCAAAAGCCTGGTTTTAAAAACAGCACTTGAGATGTCGATTCCTTTGGTGGCCTTCGGCTGGTCCCCGGGCCAGGCGCCGATTCAGTCCGCTATTTTAAAAACCAATTCAGCATTGATTCGGCAAAATCAGTCCGCCCTATCCAATGCGTTTCCGGCCCAAATCAAAGGCCGGATGGATCAATATCTGGTTCCGGATGCTTATTTTGAAAAATACAAAGATCGCTTCCCCTATAACATCCACCCCCTGGCTTTTTTTCATTATGATGAGGAACATATTCAAAATGAACTGGTTAAATTGGGTTGGAAAGCGCCGGCGGATACCGATACCAATTCTTCAAACTGCCTGCTCAATGCGTTTGCCAATTATTGCCATCTTGAACGGCATAAATTTCACCCATATGTTTGGGAAATTGCCAACATGGTCAGGCAAGGGGTGGTGAACCGCGATCAGGGCATCGGCAAGATATATTCCGAACAGAATTCCGATATGGTTAATTATGCAAAGGAAAGGTTAGATATATGAGTGAGTTGAAAGATACGATTCGAGCATTTGTTGTGGAAAACTTCCTGTTTGGCAACAACGAAAATTTAGAAGATAATACGTCGTTCCTGGATGAGGGAATTATTGATTCCACCGGCATTCTTGAACTGGTCAGTTATTTAGAAGAAAAATTTTCCATCACCGTAGAAGACGATGATCTGGTACCTGAAAACCTCGATTCCATAAATAATGTAACTGCATATCTACAAAGTAAAACCTAATCACCTCTCACAGAGCCCGCAAAGCCCACAGATCATCAGAGTTACTAAGTACATGTATTCGGAAATACGGTCACGTATTTATACCTTGGTTTATTCATTCTATTTATGCAAAAGTTTAAAGTGCCTAAAGTGAACTAAAGTGCCTAAAGTTAAGGTATTCTATCCATTTTTAATTATAATTGATCGCGCTGAAAACGCGTTTCTTCAGCTATGCTGATGGTCCCAGCTTTGCTATGCAGGTATGTGAGTTTATATTCACCGCCCGCTTCGCTTGAGGCACAGAGGGCGCAGAGAATAATAATTTTTCCATTGCCGTTGACCCCGAATAAATGGTCCTTTGGAATTTAACAGGGCAGGGACGACGGCATTGGAAAAAGCACTAAGAAGCTTATGCTGCAAGAAAGCAACGCATGATAGACGCTTTCAATACAACGAGAACTCAGATGTTATATTCCATGAAGAGTTGTGTCATTTTGCTTTTCGGCGTCTCAGCGAAAAGCAAAAAAGAAAAACCAAAACCTCTGCGATCTTTGCGGCTCTGCGGTGAATAAGCTTTTATTGAAGATCCTTTTAGGGTCACCATCAAGCCACCCTTTTGAGGGGTGGTGTTTGACTTTGTATCTCGCAGAGCCCGCAGAGGCGCAGAGATTCAGACTTGAATGGTTTATGTGTGTTGTTTATGGGTTATAAAACGTTTGAAGAACTTGAAGTTTATAAGGCGGCCAGGGAGTTTAGGAAAAAAATTTATCAATTAATTAAAGAATTGCCGCCTGAAGAAAAATACAATTTGGATAACCAAATGCGCCGGGCAGCATTATCGTTGACAAACAATGTTGCGGAGGGTCACGGTCGGTACAATTATCAGGAAAATATTCAGTTTTGTAGGATTTCTCGAGGATCATTAATGGAACTAATTGATGACCTCAATGTTTGTATCGACGAAAAATATTTTCCCATAGACTATCTGAAGGATCTTAAAGAGGAAGGATATAGAATTAATAAAATGCTTAATGGATATATTGCTTACTTAAAAAAAAGAAAGGCCAACCAATCAACCTAATCAACCAGTGAACTTAATCAACTTAATCAACTTAATCAACCAATCAACCAATTTACCCCAATGACCCCAACAAACTCATCCCATTTAATCCACCACTTCTTAGAACAAAGCACCCAACGGTTTCCGGACAAGACCGCCCTGGTGCACGAAGATGTTCGAGCCACTTACGCCCAAATCAATTCAGGGGCAAACCAGTTGGCCCACTGGCTTATAAACCAGGGAATCCAAAGGGGCGACCGGGTCGCGCTTTTTCTTGAAAATTGTCTGGAATATGTGGTCAGTTATTACGGGGTTCTGAAGGCCGGTGCAGTTGCGGCTCCCTTGAGCAGCGATCTTAAACCGGATGGGTTGAGGCCGCTTTTAAAAGAACTGGATCCCAAAGTGGTGATCTCTTCTTCAAGATTTGAAAGGCTCCTTAAGGCAACGGATCTCACTACCTTCAATATTCAGAGTTTAATACTAAAACAAGCCAAATTAAAATGGTCTTCTTTGCCCGTTTCAGTCTTTTCCTGGGAAGACCTGATCGGGCACAAGGACTCTGTGAATCCTGATGTTTCCATTGATGAATCGGTTTTGGCAGCCATAATTTATACCTCCGGATCAACGGGAATACCCAAAGGAGTGATGCTGTCGCACAAGAATATTGTTTCAAATGTTCATTCCATCTGTGAGTATCTGAATCTGACAGACAATGATATCCAGATGGTGGTACTACCATTTTATTATGTCATGGGAAAATCACTTCTGAATACACACATGGCTGTGGGAGCTACGGTAGTGATCAACAACAAGTTTGCATTTCCTGCTTCTGTGATAAAACAGATGGCCGATGAACAGGTTACGGGTTTTTCCGGGGTACCGTCCACTTATGCCTATCTTCTTCATCGTTCTCCATTGGCCGGTTACCGGGACAGACTCGATTCGCTCCGGTATTGTTCACAGGCCGGAGGGCACATGTCACGAAAACTCAAACAAGAGCTTCTGCAGGTGCTTCCCAAACATACAAAGATTTATATTATGTATGGTGCTACCGAGGCATCCGCCCGGCTAACCTATCTGGAACCCCATCGCCTTGAGGCCAAGTTAGACTCCATAGGCAAACCCATTCCCCATGTTACGCTTCGAGTTTTGGATGACAAGGGAGAGGAAGTTCTTATCGGCCAAACCGGTGAACTCGTTGCCGGCGGTCCTAATATCATGCAAGGATATTGGAAAGATGAAAAAGCCACTGCCGAGGTTCTGGATCAATATGGATATCATACCGGAGATTTGGGATATAAGGATGGAGAGGGATGCTTTTATGTCACCGGCCGAAAGGATAATTTGCTAAAAGTCGGCGGTCACAGGATTAATCCCCAGGAGATAGAAGATGTCCTTATGGAGACGGAACTGGTGCTGGAATCCGTGGTTCTCGGGGTACCGGATAAACTCCTTGGACATAAACTGGTTGCCGTTATAACTCCAAAAAACCAGGGTTGCAGCGCAGATCAGATTTTGAGCAGATGTTCAGAAAAGCTGCCCAGGTTTAAGCTTCCCGCAGAGGTTAATCTGGTTCGCGCACTCCCCAAAAGCACAAGTGGTAAAATCGACCGAACCAAGTGTCTTGAACTTATCAATTAGTTAGTGTCCATCCATAAATGGTCTTTTTGCCCAATCTCTGCGTTATGCTCAAAAAATAATCCTCGGAATATCAACTATATGCCTGCGGTTATTTTTTTCGCATGCCTTGATCTTGAACAAAAGTACTCATTTCTGGATGGACACTAGTTAGTTTCCATCCAGAAATTGCCCTTTTCCGCAATTTCTGCGTCCCAATTTATTTTAAGCATTTCTATACATGTCTATTAGCGTTCATTTGCGGTTGCTCTTGAATAATTGTTTGAGGAGTGATATATAATTCGATATCATTTCAAGGAGTCAGTTATGGGAAATAGAAGGAC
>Ga0272444_10006434_pt1 | contig 10028 bp, 7 predicted proteins | sample SSMForm13_FD_201033 | JGI IMG/M metagenome (GOLD analysis project Ga0272444, IMG submission 201033) | Marine sediment archaeal communities from Little Sippewissett salt marsh, Falmouth, MA, United States - SSM-Form-13 | ecosystem: Environmental > Aquatic > Marine > Wetlands > Sediment ...
CGCTGGTGACGCCGCCGGTCATACCGCCGGAGCGGGATGTCAGCGGTGAACCGCCCCGCATCGGCGCCTTCATCTGCCACTGCGGCATCAACATCGCGGCCGTGGTCGATGTGGCGGCCGTGGCCGAATATGCCGCCAACCTGCCGAATGTCGTCTACGCCGAGCACTGCATGTTTGCCTGTTCCACCGATCAGCAGCAGGAGATCAAGCGCCTGATCAAGGAACACAACTTGAATCGCGTCCTGGTGGCGTCCTGCACCCCCCGCACCCACGAACCGCTCTTCCGTGAAACGCTACGCGATGCCGGGCTCAACCCCTACCTGTTCGAACTGGCCAACATCCGGGAGCAGGACAGCTGGGTGCACCAACGCGAGCCCGAAATGGCCACCGCCAAGGCCAAGAATCTGGTCCGCATGTCGGTCGCACGTCTCAGCCTGCTCGAACCGCTCTACGATGTGACCTATGACGTGGTGCAAAGTGCGCTGGTCGTAGGCGGCGGTCTGGCCGGTCTGACGGCGGCCCAGGCCGTGGCCGAACAGGGCTATCCGGCCGTTCTGATCGAACGCTCGGCCGAACTGGGGGGCAATGCCAACACCCTCTATTACACCGAAGACGGCGCCCGGCCGGCCCAATATGTCGCCGACCTCATCAAGGAGGTCGAGGCCGATCCGCTGATCACGATTCATCGCGAGGCCCAGTTGACGGCAATCTCCGGCGCCTGCGGCGATTTTGGCAGCACCATCGACGTCAAGGGCCAAACCCTGGAGGTCAGACACGGGGTGGTCATCGTGGCCACCGGAGGCGAAGAACTCAAGCCCTCCGAATACCTGTACGGAAAAAATCCGCGGGTCGTCACCCAGAAGGAATTCGAAGCCTTGCTGGCCACCCAGCCGGAAAAGGTCAGGCAATACCGCCGGGTGGTGATGATCCAATGCGTAGGCTCCCGGGAAGCGGACCACATGTACTGCAGCCGGGTGTGCTGCACGGCGGCCGTCAAGAACAGTTTGAAGTTGAAGGACCTCGATCCGGATGCCCAGATCGCCGTTCTGTATCGCGATATCAGGACCTTCGGACTGAGGGAAAGCTATTATCTGGAGGCGCGCCAAAAGGGAGTGCGTTTTTTCCGCTATGAACTGGAACGCAAACCCGAGGTGACGCCCCAGGGCGATGGGCTGGCGGTATCCGTCTTCGACGGCCAGCTGCAGACCCCCATCAACCTGCAGGCCGATCTGCTGGTGTTGAGCGCCGCTATCCGGCCCCGTTTAGAAAGCAGACAGTTCGCCGAAACCACGCGTCTGCCCCTGGACCAAGACGGCTTTTTAATGGAGGCCCATATCAAGCTGAGGCCCCTGGATCTCGCCAGCAACGGCTTCTACGTCTGCGGTTTGGCCCACGGACCCAAATTCTCCCAGGAGGCCGTCGCCCAGGCCCGCGGCACGGTGTCCCGGGCGGTGATGGTGCTGTCCAAGAAGCAGATGAAGGCCGACGCGGTCATCAATCAGGTCGATCCGGCCCTGTGCCGGGCCTGCGGCGAATGCGAACGGACCTGTGTCTTCGGGGCCATCAAAGTGCAAGAGGTCGAAGATGGCCACCGCCAGGCGGTGGTCTCCCAGGCCCTGTGCACCGGATGCGGGGCCTGCAATGTGGCCTGCCCCACCGGCGCGGCCTCGCTGGCCCATTTCAGGGACAACCAGGTCGATGTCATGATCGCCGCGGCCGGGTAGTGCCCGGGCGGGCGATCCGCTGCAATTGTAAACTGCGGGCGCTGCGCGAAGTGCCGAATCTGCGCCTCCGCTTCGCTTGACCGGCCGGTTTTCCGGTCTATCACTAAACTTTGAGGAATCCAAATGGCTTCTGAGGAAGAACCCAAAATCGTCGCTTTTGTCTGCAACTGGTGCGCCTATGCCGGGGCTGACCTCGCAGGGGTATCGCGCATGCAGTATCCGACCAACGTTCGTTTAATCCGCTTGATGTGTTCCGGACGGGTCAATCACGGTTTTCTGCTCCGGGCGTTGCAAAACGGCGCCGACGGGGTCATGGTGTCCGGGTGACACATCGGCGACTGTCATTACCTGGAAGGTAATGTAAAATGCCAAAAGGTGGTGGAAGAAACCTGGGAAATCCTCAGGCTCCTCGGCATTGATGAACGGCGGCTGTATCTGAAATGGATTTCGGCCTCGGAGGGGATTATTTTCGCCGAGGAAATGCGGTCCTTCACCGCCCGCATCAAGGAACTCGGCCCCAGCCCGCTGAAAACGGTTGCAGCCGAAGCGGCCCCAAGTGAACAAAAGGCGAGTGCCTGAGGAACGCGATCATGAAACTGACCCAGAGACAAATCGACTATTGTATGGAATGCGGGGTGTGTACCGGCAGTTGTCCGATCAGCCGGGTGCTGCCCAGCTTTTCGCCGCGCCAGATGATCAAAAGGGCCATGATGGAGCCGGAGGGCGACCTGCTGCAAAGCCGGGAGCTGTGGGCCTGCCTGAGCTGCGCGCGCTGCAGCGAGCGCTGTCCGGTGGAGATCAATTTTCCCGAATTCAACCGCACCTATCGAGAGAAGGCCCGCCGGGTGGGCAACCTGCCCCTCGAAAGTCACCACGGTATTCTGCAGGCCGTCGCCAATCTGCAGACCCATGACATCCAGCAGCAGCGGACCGACTGGGCCAAAGAGGCCGGCGCTTTTCACGAAGAAACCGGCGAATATTTCTTCTTCGTGGGCTGTCTGCCGTTTTTCGAGGTCACCTTTCGCTACCTGGAACTGTCCCCGCTGGACGCGGCCCGCAGCAACCTGAAGCTGCTCAACCGCCTCGGCATCGAACCGGTGATCAGCAACCAGGAGCGCTGCTGCGGCCACGATGCCCTCTGGAGCGGCAACGAAGCCACCTTCATGGAGTTGGCCGGCAAAAATATCGAAACCATCAAGGCCTCGGGCGCCAAGACCGTTCTGTTCGGCTGTCCCGAAGGCTATTACACCTTCAAACAGTACTACCCAAAATATTTCGGCGAACTGCCGTTTGAAGTGCTGCACATGACGGAATTTCTGATGGCCAGGCTGCCCGACAGCGGGTGGCAATTCCAGCCCTCCCAAAACGGCCGGCTGACATTTCAAGACCCCTGCCGTCTGGGGCGCTGGTCCGGTATTTACGAGCCGCCGCGCGAGCTGCTGCAAATGATTCCCAACAGCGACCTGCAGGAAATGGAGCGCAATCGCGAAAATGCCCTGTGCTGCGGAACCAGTGCCTGGATGGAGTGTTCCAGCTGCTCCAAGGCGATGCAGATGGAACGGCTCGAAGAAGCCTTACAAACCGGGGCGGACACCCTCGTTACGGCCTGCCCCAAGTGTCAGATTCATTTAACCTGCGCCCAAAGCAATACGGAACTGAATCTGAAGATCACGGACCTGTATACCTATGTGGCGTCCCATTTGGAGGGCGCCGAGGCGGACTGATTGCCCGCTTTCGGATTTGATGTTGCCCGGCAGGACCAAGGCCATGCGGGGCGACCGGCGATAGTGTGAGGAGATCGATCGTGAGCAAGGAGATACTCGTAATCGGCGGAGGAATTGCAGGCATCCAGTCTTCGCTGGATCTTGCCGAAATGGGATTCAAGGTGCATCTGGTAGAGCGACTGCCCAGCATCGGCGGTAAAATGGCCCAGTTGGACAAGACCTTTCCCACCAACGACTGCGCCCTCTGAATCCTGTCGCCCAAGATGCTGGATGTCGGTCGACATCCCAACATATCCTTGATGGCTTACAGCGAAGTGGAGCAGGTCACCGGTGAGGCCGGCGATTATACGGTCACGGTTCGCCGCAAGACCCGCTATGTGGAAGAAGACAAGTGCACCGGCTGCGGGGCCTGCACCGAAAAGTGCCCCACCGTGGTGCCGGACGCCTTCAACGAAGGCCAGAGCTACCGGCGCGCCATCTACAGTTATTTTGCCCAGGGCATTCCCTCGACCCACACCATCGACCCCGACTACTGCCGCCAGCTGAACGGCAAGAAATGCGGCATATGCCAGAAAACCTGTCAGGCCGATGCCATCAACTTCGACAAGAAGGATCAGTTGCTCGAATTGAACGTGGGTGCCATCGTGGTGGCCACCGGCTATGACGTTTTCGATCCCTCGCAAATTCCCGAATACCGTTACAGGGATCTTCCCAATGTGGTGACGGCCATCGAATTCGAGCGCCTGCTGAGCGCCTCCGGACCCACCGGCGGCCATCTGGACCGGCCTTCGGACCGACGGATCGAGGCCGAGATCGCCGAGCTGGAAAAAAAGGCCAAACGCTCTCAAAAGGCCCTCGATAAATTCGAAAAAACCCACGCCCAGAGTACGGCCGAATTCTACGAGGCCTATCAAAAGGGGCAGGTCGGGGATGATCCTGAACTTCAGAAGTGGGCCGCCAAGTACGAGGATCATCTGAACATCAGCGGGCCTCTGGAAAAGCTGCGGCAAAAGGCGGCCGGCTTTTCGACGGCCAAACGGCTGGCCTTCATCCAGTGCGTCGGATCGCGGGACTTTCGCTTTTATCCTTACTGTTCCGGATATTGCTGCATGCACTCGATCAAAGAGGCCATCATCGCCCACGAGCACGAACCCGCGACAACATCCACCATTTTCGGCATGGACATCCGCGCGGTGGGCAAAGGCTTCGAAGAATACAAAATCCGCGGCGGCAACCATTCCAACATGCGCTACCAGCGCAGCCGGGTGGCGGAAATTACCAGAGGACCGGACGACAATCCTGTGATCGTTTACGAAGACACCCGCGAGCAGAAGGTCAAGAGCGAAGAATTCGATCTGGTGATCCTTGCCACCGCCTGCGTTCCGGCCGAGAGCAGTGGGCATTTGGCGGAGCTGCTGGCCATCGAAAGGGACGACTTCGGCTTCTTTAAAACCGATCCAGTGCAGCCTCTCGATTCGACCCGGGAGGGCATCTTCATTTGCGGCTGTGCCCACAGCCCCATGGACATACCGGAATCGGTGGCCCAGGCCAGCAGCGCCGCGGCCCGGGCCGTACAGGTCATTACGTCCAAAACCGCTCCGTCCGGGGCTAAATTACGCAAGGCATCTTAGAGGAAGCTGTGACCATGAGTACAAAACCGAAAGCGACACCGCAACCCCCGGAAGAGCTGCGCATCGGTGTGTTTATCTGCAACTGCGGCTCCAATATCGCCGGCCATCTGGATTGCAAGGCGGTGACCGAGTATGCCGCCGAATTGCCGGACGTCGTTTTTACCAAGGAAAATCTATACACCTGCTCCGAAGCGGGCATCGCCGAAATCAAAAAGGCCATCACGGAAAACAATCTCAACCGGGTGCTGGTGGCGTCCTGCTCGCCGCGCACCCATCAGCCGCTGTTTGCCAGCTCCTGCGCCGAGGTCGGATTGAACCCCTATCTCTTCGAAATGGTCAACATCCGGGATCAATGCTCCTGGGTGCACATGCAAGAGTGGGACAGGGCCACCGCCAAGGCCAAAGACCTAGTGCGCATGGGGGTGGCCAAGGCGTCCTTTCTGGAGCCCCAGCAGGATATCGAATCCAGCTTGAACCATCGCACCATGGTGATCGGCGGCGGGGTCGCCGGCCTTTCGGCGGCCGAATCGATGGCCGGCATGGGCTTGGAGGTCGTGCTGGTCGAACGCGAAGAGGCCCTTGGGGGGCTGGCGCGCCGGCTCAACCGTCTGGCGCCCGAAAACGATCCGGCCGCCGAGCGGATTGCGACCCTGATCGGGGAACTCGAGGCCCAGCCCAATGTGACCGTTTACACCGGGGCCGAAATCTCCTCCATGGACGGCTACATCGGCAATTTCGATGCCAATATCCGCACCCGGGAGGGCGCCGCCGTTCAGGAAAAAATCGGCGGCATCGTCGTGGCCACCGGCGCCGTCCCGCTGAACCCCAGCGGCCTTTACGGCTATGACGGCCAGAAGGTGATTACCCAGCTTGAACTGGAAGAACGACTGCGCGACGACACATGTCAAGCCAAGCGGGTCGTGATGATTCAATGCGTCGGCGCGCGATCCGAGGAGCGGCCCTACTGTTCCCGCATCTGCTGTATGACGGCCGTCAAAAACGCCGTGCTCATCAAACAGCACGATCCCGAAGCCGAAGTCCATGTGCTGTATCGCGACATGCAGATGTACGGCCCCCAGAGAGAGCGGATGCTCGAGGATGCCCGCGGCCAGGGGATACGCTTCGATGTTTACAACGCGGATCAACCGCCCCAGGTGCAGCCGGAAACGGTCGAATACTACCAAGCCATCATGGGGGAAACCCGCCGCATCCCCTATGATCTGGTGGTGCTGTCCACGCCCCTGGTCGCCCGCGACGATGTCGTCGCCCTGTCCCAGCTGCTGCGGGTGCCGATAGATCAGAACGGATTCTTCCTGGAGGCCCACGCCAAACTGCGGCCCCTCGATTTTGCCACCGACGGCATCTTCGTGTGCGGTTCGGCCCGCTATCCGGCAACGGTGGCCGAGGCCCGCTCCCAGGGCATCGGTGCCGCCGCACGGCTCGCCTCGCTGCTGTTCAAAGACAAACTGGTCACCAGCGCCCTGATCGCCGAAATCAATCCCGACACGTGCGTCGGCTGCATGGGCTGTCTGGACGTCTGCCCCTTCGGCGCCATCAGCTACGACCCGCAAAAGCGCATTTGCGAGGTCAATCAGATCCTTTGCAAGGGCTGCGGCAACTGCGCCTCGACCTGCCCTTCCCAGAGCGCGCGCCTCAAGGGCTTCAAACCGCAGCAGTTATTGGCCCAGGTACGCGCGGCCTGATGGGGCCATTGTGAATGAAACGAGATTATGGTAAACGCTTGATCAACTCGACGGATCGTAGGTTAAAATAGAAAAGGAAACGGACATGAGCGACAACGGTTTCGAGCCGAAAATATTGTGCTTTCTGTGCACCTGGTGAGCGTACGCGGCTGCTGACCTGGCTGGGGTCAGTCGTTTGCAGTATCCGACCAATGTCCGCACGGTGCGGGTCATGTGTTCGGCCAGTGTTTCACCCCATCACGTCCTGCGGGCGTTTCAACAGGGGGTCGACGGGGTCTTCGTGGGCGGTTGACATCTCGGCGAATGCCATTACCTGTATGGTAATTATTCCGCCGAAAAAAGGGCTAGATTTCTGGGCAAACTGCTGGCATTCAGCGGCATCGAAGCGGACCGCCTCAGGGCGCGCTGGATTTCTTCTGCCGAAGCGCCCGAATTTGTAACGGAAATCAAAGATTTCATCGAAACTTTACGCAAATTGGGGCCTTCGCCTTTGAAAACCATATCCACCGATCGAACGGCGGCCTGAATTGTGGACGTCTGAAAACCAACCGAACCATGCTGACATGACGATAGCGGTCAATTCGAAACAGGGTGTTCAATGAACGAAACGGTCAAAAACAAGGTCAAAGAGCTGCTGCAAACCGAAGCCATCAAGGGCTTTCTGGGACTGCGTCGGCAAAACGGGCATATCGGCCCTCATCTTTTTTGCGACCCCGACGATCTGGATGATCTGGTGGTGGGCGACTTTCAGCAGGCCGGCGATACGCGCTATCCCCTCAACAAGCTGCTGACCCATCTGGCCCGCTCCTATCCCGACGACACCTTCGGCGTTCTGGTGAGAGGCTGCGACCAACGGGGGTTGAAAACTCTCTATACCTGGAACCAACTCGACCCCAACCGGGTTGTGGAAGTGGGCATCGCCTGCCCTCCCGAACTGGCCCAGCGCTGTGAATGCATCCAGCCCTACCCGGATGAATTCGTGGCCGGAGAAAAATCCGAAGGCTGCGCCTATGAATCGGTCAGCCGCCTGGACGGATTAGAGCTCAACGAACGCTTCGACCATTGGATGGAGGAATTCGCCAAATGCATCAAATGCTACGGCTGCCGGGACATCTGCCCCATGTGCTTTTGCAAAGAATGCAGTCTGGAGACCGATGAACTGATCCATCTGGGAAACCAGCCGCCGGAAATTCCGATCTTCCACCTGGCCCGCGCCATTCACATGGCCGGCCGCTGCATCGACTGCGGTCTGTGCAACGAAGTTTGTCCGGCAGACATTCCGCTGCGCACCCTCTACAAGAAGGTGGCCGAAATCCTCTGCGAAGAGTTCGACTATCGCACCGGCTATTCGGAGGAAAAATCACCCCTCAACGTCATGGGCGCTGCGCCGAAAAAATAACCAAAGAGGTATGACCATGGATTACCGGACCGTGTTGACAACCTGCACCTACTGCGGATGCGGATGCAATTTCTATCTGGAGGTGCTGGACGGTCACATCATCGATACGATTCCCTGCAAGACCAGCCCGGTCAACGAGGGCAAGCTGTGCATCAAGGGCTGGAACGTTCATGAATTCATTCAAAGCCCCAAGCGGCTGACGCGTCCCCTGATTCGCAAAAACGGCGAATTGACCGAAGCCTCCTGGGACGAGGCCCTCGACTACACGGTCGAGAAGCTCAAGGCGATCCGGGACGTCGACGGACCGGACAGTATCGCCATTTTGGCCTCCGCCAAGGTGACCAACGAAGATAACTACCTGATGCAGAAATTCGCCCGGGCGGGGATCGGCACCAACAATGTGGACCACTGCGCCCGCCTCTGACATTCCTCCACGGTGGCAGGTCTTGCCGCCGCATTCGGAAGCGGATCCATGACCAACTCGATGGCCGAGCTGGAAGATGCCGATTGCATCTTCATCATCGGCTCCAATACGACCTCCTCCCATCCCCTGGTGGCCACCCGCATCTTCCGGGCCAAGCAAAAGGGCGCCAAGCTGATCGTGGTGGACCCGCGCCGCATCCAAATCGCCCGCATGGCCGACATTCACGTGCGCCACAATCTGGGAAGCGACGTGGCCCTGCTCAACGGGATGATGCATGTCATCCTGGAAAAGGGTTGGCACAATCAGGCCTTTATCGATGAGCGGACCGAAGGATTTGAAGAATTCAAGCGGGTCGTCGAGGACTACCCACCCGAAAAAGCGGCCGAAATCAGCGGCGTGGCGGCCGAAGATATTGTTAAAATGGCGGAATACTATGCCAAGGCCGAGGCGTCTTCGATCGTCTACTGCATGGGCATCACCCAGCACACGACCGGCGTGGACAACGTCAAATCCCTGGCCAACCTGGCCATGCTGACCGGCCACATCGGCCGCGAGGCGACCGGCGTCAACCCGCTGCGGGGCCAGAACAACGTTCAGGGCGCCTGCGACATGGGGGGATTGCCGAATGTTTTTACGGGCTACCAGCCGGTCATCGACATCGCGTCCAACGAAAAATTTTCCAAGGCATGGGGGGTCGAGCTGCCCCGGGAAATCGGGCTGACCATACCGGGCATCCTCGATGGCCTCCAGGAGGGATCGGTCAAGGCCCTGTACGTCATGGGCGAGAATCCGGTGCTCAGCGATCCGGACTCCGGCCACGTGGTCAAGGCCTTGAAAAAGGCCGAGCTATTGGTGGTACAGGACATTTTCCTGACCGAAACGGCGGAAATGGCCGACGTGGTCCTGCCGGGAACATCCTTTGCCGAAAAAGACGGAACGTTCACCAATACCGAGCGGCGGGTCATGCGGGTGCGTCAGGCCATCGAGCCGGTGGGAGAATCCCGGCCCGACTGGCAGATCATCCAGGACATCTCCAACCGCTTCGGTTTCAGCATGGAGTATGAATCGCCGGCCGCCGTGATGGAGGAAATCGCCTCCCTGACCCCCTCTTACGGCGGCATCTCCTTCGAACGGCTGGAAGGCGAAGGCCTGCAGTGGCCCTGCCCGACCCCGGACCATCCGGGAACCAAATTTCTGCATGCCGGTAAATTCGCCCGCGGTCGCGGCCTGTTCCATGCCATCGAATACCGGGCGCCGGCCGAATTGGTGGACGACGAATTCCCCATTTGGCTGACCACCGGACGGGTCCATGCCCATTATCACACCGGCACCATGACCCGCAAGTGTCCGTCCCTGAACGTTGAAATATCGGAAGCGTACCTGGAAGTTCATCCGACCGACGCCGAACGCATCGGGCTCAAGG
>Ga0272444_10006435_pt1 | contig 10027 bp, 4 predicted proteins | sample SSMForm13_FD_201033 | JGI IMG/M metagenome (GOLD analysis project Ga0272444, IMG submission 201033) | Marine sediment archaeal communities from Little Sippewissett salt marsh, Falmouth, MA, United States - SSM-Form-13 | ecosystem: Environmental > Aquatic > Marine > Wetlands > Sediment ...
CCTAGGGGCTCACCCCAACGTCGAGGTGGATCTCCGCCTCTTCCATCAGGATGTCCGGCATGTCCCACGCTTTGGCCTCGGCGAGTTCCTGGAAGAGCCGGCGGAAGAGGACGGTCGCTCGAAGGGTCACAGTCCCGGCCCCCGCGTTGGTCCGGAAGCTGTAGGACGTCCGATCCGTCTCGAACGCGGCGAGCCGGTTGTCCGACTCGATCAGCGTCTGCTTCCAATAGCTGACGACGGGCGACTCGCCTGTCTCGACATCGCGCAGGACCTTCGCGTAGGCGACACCGGGAAGGGCCGCCTCAGTTCCGCACCAATCGGGCAGAGTGGGGCCTTCGATGAGATCAAGACGGCGTCCCTGTTCATCGGACGCCTCGACGATCAGGATCATCTGGCGCCCAGGGTAGTCGGTCGGCACGTGATGACCGGCTTCCGTGTTCTTGATCGAGACGTCGACAAGGATTGCCCCGTCCGTCGATCGATCGGCCGATAGATCCAGCTCGACCGTCTCCTGCAACAGATCGACGTCAGCAGCCCCCGGCTGAAGGTGAGATGCAATGCCCTCCGGATCGCGGATCAGCCCGCCCTTCTCAGGGAAGACGAAGTACTCGACACCGGTCGGAGCCATGTGGCATGCCTGGCAGTGCGTTCCCTCTTCCGCATAGGGGCTTTTGAGCCACTCGCGGAACGACTCGTAGATCGGCGTCCCCCAGAAGCTGAACTGATGACAAGCGGCACAGAATTGGCTCTCCTTCTCCAGCTGAAGATAGCTCACGCGCCGGACGACGTCGTCGAAGGGGCCGTAGAACATGTGCGTGTCTTGCGGCGGGCGATTCAGCGCATAGGAGAGAACACCCGGCGCATTCTCGTACGGGAGCCCCGTCGCCGGATCGAGGTAGATGTTGGCAATCTTGTGGCAGTACTCGCACGCGACACCTTCATCTCCCACACCCTCGAGCTCGTTCATGCCCGTGGTGAAGGGCGCGTTGGCAGCCGCGATCGGCGCATGGCACGTCGCGCAGTTGCCTGATGTCCCGGGGAAGTCGTCGAGGTATCCGTCGCCCTGCTCAATGGCACCGGTGATGTCCGTACCGTTGTACATGGAGAAGAACCGGGGGTTGATCCCCGCCTGTCCGTGCGCGTTCTCCACCCATTGTGGGAAAGCGACCATGCAGTGCCCGCAGCCGATGGGAGCCTCCTCGTCAGGCATCGACGTGTACCAGGTGTAGTCGGGATTGTCCTCCGCCGGATGAAGCAGAAGGGTGATGGTGACGCCCTCGGCGGGCGCAGTCACCGTCTCGCCACCGGGATAGAAGGTCTCCTTCCACGCGGTGACGACAACTTCGGCATCCGGCCGAATCCCTCCGAGCGTGAAGGAGCCGTCCTCTCCGCTCGTCGTGGCATTGGCCGTCGCCTGGACTCGGACTGTCGCGGCTCTGATGGGCATGCCGTCCTCCCCGACGACGATGCCGCAGATCGAGACCATTTGGTCTCCGATCACCCCTACGAGCCCTAGCGCCAGCAGCGCGGCGGAAAGGATGGCAAGCACCCCGAAGCGGCTGCGTCGATCCCTGAACACGTGAGGCCTCCTTGAATGCCGATTTGCCATCCTAGTCGTTTCCATCGAGGAAGACCTGGTTTCCCTGCAGTGTCAGGGTTGATGCACCGAGGGGCGATCCATCGGAACCCTCGGCGAAGAGGGCGATGGAGATCGTGTCTGCCAGGCCCGGTTCGTGAGAATCGCGGCTGCTCAGGTCGAGATTCGGGAAGCGGCCGTGAAGCGACTCTGGATCAAACGTCAGCGTGAAGGAGCCGTTCGACGCGTTGAGTTCACCCTCGTCGAGGAGGAAGCCGGGGATCGAGATCGTGTAATGGACGGTTGCTGCGCCAGCCGCCTTCCCGCGGACTCGGATGGATGTCACTTCGTGATGCGGAAATGTCAGGAATCCGGGGTTCGGCGACGTGATCTCGATGGCTGTCGCGCCGACCGGAACAACGTAGAAGGCGAAGCGGCCTTCTACGCTCCCGAGGACGTTGCCGGACGGGTAGGGCTGGACCGTCGCGCCGCCGGAGCAGACGCCATCGTGCCAGACGCGCACGTCGGCCGTCCAGACGCCGGCGTCGTCGACAACGAAATCATCGGCAGCGTCGTAGAAGTAGCCGATCCGATTCGCCTGTCCTCCGATCGTCTGCGTTGCACCGGACGGAGCCGTGATCGTGACTTCCACCTTGCTCTCGAGGGTCGGCATGATGTGCCCGGCGAAGCGAGCCGTCTCTCCGACCTCGAGGATCGACCCCGGACGAATGCCGGTCGGCAGAATGAACAGGTGAATCTCCTCGCCGTCGAGTGTCATGATCGGCCCGCCTTCGGTCGTCCAACCACCGTTGCCCGGACCGGCGAAGGGCGGCATCGCCCGTGGGCCGAGCGGATCATCCTCGTCGATGAAGACCCAACCGCTCCCTTGGCCGCCATACTCGACATGGTCGTTCGCTAGATCGCGGAAGACGGTTCCCACGTACTGGAACTTGAAGTCGTTCGGTCGGTCGCCGAGGACGCCTACGCCCAGCTGATCGTCATAGAGTGTATCGAGGCGCCAGTAGCCGCCGCTTTCGCTGTCCTCAGTGATGACCTCGCGAACGCGCACGCCCGGCCGCTCCGAGTAGCCGTAGCTGTAGGCGATCTGATCGATCTCCGACGGATAGAGCTGGTCCGATCGGCCGGTCGTCGTCGAGATGAAGAGCGGGATCTCCCCGTTCTGGAGTCGCGACTCCAGACTGCCAGGAGCGTACGTCTCGACATGCTGGTTCCGTGTCCGAGCGAGAACGTTCATTTCGATCAGCCCGACCGTGTCCTGCACGCTGGCTCCGAGAACGAGGGAGGCGCCGACGGGATCGAGAAACTCGCCGCTCCAGAGGATGTCTCCGTTGTAGTAGGGGTTGAGCGTATGGGAAATGGCGCCGTCGGGGAACGTTAGGTCGCGCTCGGCGACGAACCAGTGATTGGGGATGTAGTCGATGCTGTCGAGGCCACGCCGTCCGTGTGCGACGAGTTGCGCTTCCGCCGCCGGTGTCATGATGACGCCACCCCACGTTGCCGCACCGGCGTACAGCATGCCTGTCTCATCGGTGTAGCTCGCGAAGACGTCGACCCGATACTCCCCATGGTCATTGGCAGTGACGGGAGCACCCTCCGGGGCGAAGGTTCCATGATCGTTTGCCGTGCCTGTGATCGTGGTTGTCGAGATCCGGGATGCGTCCGACTCCGCTGCCTGTGTGATCGAGATCTCCACGTCGGCCGGCACACGAGGATGGACCGTGAGCATCGGATTCCACGCGTCTCCGACCTCGAGCGGCGTGCCGGGCAACGTGCCGAAGTCCATGTCGAGTGGCCTGGCGACCCAGACCTCATAGGTTCCCCCGCCCTCGTACCGGTTTCCCCAGATGTCCGAGACCCATCCTGTCATCCGAATCTTGTGCAGTCCGTACTGATCGAACGTCACTCGATAGGTCTCTTCATCGACCATGAGTGAGTAGACGTCCTCGAGTTGGACGGTGCCGTTGTTGACGTCGCCGCCAGAGCGCGTCGTACTCGATCGGTTGAAGGATTGCGCGAACTCGGAATCGCCGAGATAGGTAGTCGTGCCATCCGGCTCGGTGATCGTCACGGTGAGTTGACCGCCCGGAAGCTCCAACGGGATGCGCGGCGGCGTCGGCATCCGCCGGTCGGTGAACGAGATTGTTGGAAGGAACGGCTCGAGTCGATACTCGATCGGCAGGCCCGTCTGCTCGTCGATGGGCGGAACGATGTAAGCCGCGCCCTGCGTGACGATTTGGGAGGAAACGGCGAATGCATCCTCGTCCTCCAGCGCCCCCGTTCCACGCGTGCCAAGGCTGAAGTTCTCCATCAGCAGTCGCCAGTTGAGCCGGGGGGTGTCCAGCGCGCTGGAGCCAAAGGGAACGATGTCGATCACGGGAAGGGGCGCTTGGCGCTCCGAGTACGTGTTCCGAACGACATAGGCGGAGACCCACTCCGACCCGCCGGGGACGTTCTCCGCTTCGATCCAGAGGACGGGTCGGTAGCGACCGGGTGGGAGATCGCCAGGGATACTCAGTTGCGCCCGGAATGACGTTTCGGCCAGCCCCGGCTCGATGAAGCGGAGGTTTCCGATGTCAATGTGTGGGCGAACCTCCCACGTCGAAGGTTCATGCCCCCCTTGGATGGGAAAGCCTGTCGGTGTCAGCGTTCTCGACATAAAGTTGTCGCGAACCGGCACGTCATGTCCGTCGGCCGTTTGGAGGAGCAGGAGCGAGGCCCCTGAGTGAACCCGAACCGACGAGAGACGGGTCGACGCATCGATTGCCTGGCTGTGGATGCGAAGGGTCCCTGTCACTAGGAGCGTTTCATACGGGGCATACGTCTCCTGGACGCCCATCATCCCTGCCATCGTCCCTTCGAGGGACCATGCGGAGCGGACGACGTTCGTTGCCGTGGGACCGAAGTCCGCATCCAGCTCGAACGCCCCTGCAGCCGAAAACGGAATGCCCGACGACGTCGCTTCGGTGTCGAAGGGAACGTGAAGGATCGTCCCCGGAAGAGGATTTACGCCTTCGGCAATGCCCCGTTCGAGATCGTGCCAGCGATGTGCGTGCTCGCCATAGCGCGGGCCGTGCTTCACCATCACCGGCGAGCCGGGTGGCGCGAACAGCGTAGCCGAGAAAGAGCCGTCCTCCTCGGCTGTCGTGTAGCTCTGGTGCGTCGACGAGAGATTGACGAAATAGACAAGGCTCCCCGGCAGCGCAGCGCTTGCCGCCCCCGTGACGGAGACCTCGCCGAGGGCATTCGGCTCGCCGAAGGTGATGAGCGACGCGGCTGGCGCATTGAAGGGAATTCCCGATGCCAACTGAGGATTGAAGATGCCCTCCCCCCAATCGGCGAGTTCCTCCTTGTACCCTCCGCAGTCCAATGCCGTGCAGCAGCCGGCCTCCCGCAATGAGAACGCGTACGAGTTCGTCGGGCCTTGTCCGGGGATGTGGAAGTGGAGTTCTCCCTCGCACGGGAACTCGACGTCCTCAAGACTCGTCACCCATGGATCGGTGCCGATGAAGACGCCGGTCGCGGAGTGCACGGGCCCGTTCGGCCGTACGTTGACGTCTCCGGGAGGGCCGTGCATGGAAACGCGCTCGCCGTCGATGTACATCGTCCAGTCGTTCCAAGGAGGGAAGGCATCGAACAGGACCTCGATGAAGCCATCTGGAAGCCACTCGACTGACACGATCTCGGTTGCTGTGGCAGGGAGAGCCACAATGAAGAGCGCGATGACGAGAGCACCCATCGAAGCTCGGACTCGCCTCACCTTTCTCGATCTCAGCACGGCGTCCTCCTCTAGGGAAGCCCTAGGGCTCAAATGGAAGTGCCAACAGGAACGCGAGGAGATCGTCGATTTCCTCGTCCGTCAGAATCCCTCGCACGTCATGTTCGCTCTTCGGCGAAGCGAACGTGATCGTCTGCCGAAGCGTTCGGGCGCTTCCATCGTGGAAGTACGGAGCACTGTCATAGAGACCTCGAAGTGTTGGTGTGTCGAAGGCCGGGCCGATCCGCTCGTCGGACGTCGTCGTTCCGACGTCGTGGCTCTTCAGATCGGTGTAGAGCGGAGCGGGGTGGCACTCGGCGCAGCCGACGGAATCGTTGTGGAAGAGGATCTCACCGCGCTGCGCCGCCTCGCTCAGTGGTTGTCCGTCAGCGTGGTCCGGGTTGAGCGGTACGCGCAGCGAGTCGATGAAGGCGGCGAGCGCATCGAGATCGTAGTTCCTCCCTTGGTTTGGATCCCCGTCCACGCAGTCGGGTGGGAAGATGGCGCAGCCCATCTCGCCGTCGATCAGGCCGGCTCCGAAGTTCTCCCGACGGACTGCGAATTCGCTGTCTGCCGACTCGTCCCACTCGCCGGACCATCGAAGTGGATAGGTCTCGATCATGCCGAGGAGGCTCGTCGTGTTTCGGGGGCCTGCGAAACCGAACGTCCATGTCTGTCCGTCGTGCTCGCCTTCGAAGTGGCACGTGTTGCACGAGATCCATTGCGCCTGGGCCATCCGGGGATCGTCGCTCGAGTGGAAGAGGCGCTTGCCCTCCAGAAGAACGGGCGGAAGGGGGATTGTCGTGGTCCGGATGCTGTCCACGACCGTCCCGCTGGCGGTGTCGATGATGCTCACCGTTCCGGCGAGCGTGTTGCTGACATAGGCGGTGGCTCCGTCTGCGGACAAGAGGATCGAGCGTGGGTTGTCCTCGACTTCGATGTGTCTCTTCAGGTTCCTGTTCTCGAGGTCGAGGACCGAGAGGTCGTTCGATGCCGCATTGACGACCCAAAGCTCCTGGCCGTCCGGTGTCAGTGCGGCGTCGAACGGGAGGCCGACCCCGGGCGGATCGAGCGTGCCGAGGTCGAGCTGATCGCCGACGCGGTGCACCTCGTCGCCAAGATCGACGAGAGAGATGAGCGGGAACACGGTCGTATCGAACGTCAGCGCGCGGTTCACTACGTTCGATCGGGTGTGCGGAACGTAGGCTGTCAGTCCATCGTTCGACAGGATGATCGACTGTAGGAGATTGCTGTCCGGCCAGAGAGCGATGTGCCGCTGGAGGATTCCGTCGGTCGGGCCGTCGACGTTCTCGAAGACCGTGAGTGACGGCTGCAGGAGATGTGTGACGTAGAGCAATCGCCCGTTGCTGCCCAAGCCGAGTCCGCTCGGGCGATCGTCGACCGGCAGAACGGCCAACGTCTCGAGGGTCGAGGTGTCGAGGATGCGAACGGAGTCGACACCCTGTTCCGCGACGAACAGACGCCCGCTCGAGCCGACAAGGACGCCATACGGGCGATCGCCGACCGGGATCTGTCCGAGGACGGTTCCTTCGACCAAGTCGGCAATCGTGACCTCATCCGATCCGCGGCAGGCGACGTAGGCAACCAGACCGTCCGGAGAGACGGCAACCGTCCGCGGATCGATGCCGACGGTGACTTCGAAGCGAACCATTCTCGTTGCGGAGTCGACCAGCGACAGGCTGTTCGAGTCTGGATTCACGACGAGGAGAAGCGCTCCGTCGAGACCCCAGGCAAGTCCACGGCTCTCCGTCGCGGCGGTCGTCGACAGAGAGAGGACCAAGATGCAGAAGACGCAGACTGTGAGACCGTTTCGGAGCATGCCGCACCACCTCACGCGACGCAGTATAGCACGGTCATCAGATTGCGGGGAATCCGGGCAGACGTGCGCACATGCTCTGAGTCCGCGCCTCAGCCTCCTCCCAGAGCGGACCTCACATGCAGTGTGAATGCCTCATCGGACGGCGTGTCGGCCTCGATCTCCCAGCGAACGGTTGTCAGCCCCTTGAGGAAGCGCTCGTCGTGACTGACGAGGAGCAGGGCGCCCGGGAAGTCGCCGAGCGCCGCCTCGACGCATTCGATCGATGGAAGATCCATGTGATTCGTCGGCTCGTCCATGATCACGAGATGCGGTTCGTAGGCGAGGTGTCGAGCGAGGATCAGCTTGCGGACTTCCCCAGGACTCGGAAGGGCACTGGCGAGGAGGCGCTTCGGATCCGATCCGAGGCGGCTGATCCAGGACATCGATCGGCCGCGCAGGTCGGAGGGCATTCCTCGGACGGAGGCGAGGATCTGGGTCGACTCCTCTGCTGGGATCTCTTGGGAAATGTAGACGACCCTGTTCTCAGGAAGTGCCAGGTCCTCGACGATGTGTCGAACGAGCGTGCTCTTCCCCGATCCGTTCGGTCCTACGAGGGCGACTCGATCGCTAGGCTGCACGATGAGATCCGGATAGGCCATCGATCGCGTCTTGCCGAGATCGAGACGGCCTGCCGCGAGTCGAATCAGCGCGTTGCGCGAGGACGTTGCTCCGCGCAGTTCGATGCCGAGATCCTCCGGGCGCTTCACGTCGATGGACGCCTCACGATCCGCAACCTGCTCCAGGCGCCCCTCGAGCTGACGCAGTCTCTTGCCGGACTGGCCGTCTGTGTTCTTTGCGGCATACGCCTTGGCGCGCGCATCACTGTCGCGCGGATCGACGCCCCGCAAGGACTTCTTCTTCTCAGCCTTCTGCACGTGGACACGCCGGACAGCCGCTTCCCTCTCCAGCCTCTTCCGATCCTTCCGAGCCCGCGTTCGTGCGTCTCTCGCGTTCTCGGCTTCGACTTGCAGTTCTCCCATCGCAGTGGTGTACCCGCCGCTTCGAAGCTCAACGTTCGGTGGATCAATGAACAGAACGTGGCTGCAGAGGCTGTCGAGGAGATCCCGGTCGTGGCTGACGAGCAGGCCAATCCCGCGGAAGGACGCGAGAGCGTCCGAGACGAGTGCGCGGGCCCGTCGATCGAGGTGGTTGGTCGGTTCGTCGACGGCCAGGAGCTCCGGCCGGAGCCAGAGACACGTACCGATCTGGGCACGCTTTCGCTCACCGTGGCTCAACGTCTCCCATCGGGAGAGCCAATCCTCCTCGATGCCGAGCCGCCCCCGAATCCGGAACGCGTCGCCGTCGACGTTGTCGAGAAGACTCTGGAACTCAGTCATCGGGTCGTCGGTTCTCTGTGGGCAATAGAGGGTCGATTGCGGTCGGTTGACAGCGCCGGTTCTCGGTTCGAGTTCGGCTGTGGCAAGTTGGAGAAGCGTTGTCTTGCCGGTGCCGTTCGGCCCGATGACGCCCGTCCAGCCCTCGGAGACACCGAAGTCGACGCCGGAGAGAAGGCCGGCCGGATCGGCATCGTAGGAGAAGGATACGTTGTGAAAGCGGATGGATGACACATGTCCTCCCTTTCGAGTAGCGTACTCGGCGCGACGCGCGAAGGGGAAGAGCAATCTGTGAAGCAGGGATTCGAGGACTCGATGCAACCGGTACTCCGCGCGCGACGCCACCAAGAGAGCGTGGCTCTCGTGGGTCGTCTACAAGCTCCGTCGCGGACTACTCGGTCATACGCTACCTCCAACGTGAAACGATGCGAGTGTAGCCGGCCGCAGCGCGGAATGCAGCCTCAAGACGAGAGGGGCCGGACGGTGGAAGCTCGACCCCTCTCACTCCAGCCGTGGCGCTAGAGATCTCGTCCCATCTTCAGGTATTCGATTCGCTTCTAGAGCCCGTAGGAAGCGGCCGTCGATCACCGCTGCCGGAGGACGAGGGATACGCCGACATCGGTCAGTCGAGAAGGAGGCCCATTCTGCGATTGTCGACTCGTCGCTCCATGTTGGCAGCTTCTGCAGCGGAAATGACATCACCCATCCAGTGGCGGATCGAGATCTCGATCCGACGGCCTGGATTGAGTGTCACACACGTGCTCAGAAGGCGCTTGACGATGTAGTCGGCCAACTCTCCGTGCTCCGGATCCAGGCGAACTCCGAGACGGCTCATCCCCTTTCCTCGCTTCGGAACGCTGTAATGGCCGATGCCAACGACCTGGCCCGTCGCACGACAGCGGATTGCGAATGATCGCTCGACGGTGCCCCGGATCATGAGCAGAAACTTGATCAGAGGCCTGATTGGGAGGGGTTCTTTGAACTTGCCGGGTGTCACTGGATCGTACTTCGCTGTCGAAGTTGGCGTGATGCGGCGCGCCAGCTCGTAACGCGTCTTCCAGTCGAATTGCTTCAGCCTGACAGCATCGTAGCCCTCCGGAAGAGCCGGGATCCGGGGGGGAGCGCTCGGCGAGGATTCGTACTTCACGAACCCGCCGAAGTCCTCGAAGCCCACGCTCTTGTAGAGCGAGCGCGCAGGAAGGTTCTCCGAGATGACGCCAAGTGTGATTCTCTTGCCTCCGCGACCGTGGATGTCCTGCAGCGTCCTTTCGATGAGCTGTCGCGCCAGGCCTCGGCGACGGAAGTCCGGGAGCACACCCACGGTGCTGATGTCCCAGCAGCTTGTGGATCCGAGGCGATGGTAGAGTGTGGCTGCGGCAAGAGTCTCCTTCTCTTCCCAGACGAAGCCCCTCATCCCATCCCGAAAGGACGGGACGACGAGCATGAGCGCGCGGAATAGAGGC
>Ga0272444_10006437_pt1 | contig 10025 bp, 9 predicted proteins | sample SSMForm13_FD_201033 | JGI IMG/M metagenome (GOLD analysis project Ga0272444, IMG submission 201033) | Marine sediment archaeal communities from Little Sippewissett salt marsh, Falmouth, MA, United States - SSM-Form-13 | ecosystem: Environmental > Aquatic > Marine > Wetlands > Sediment ...
TGGATGCCCTGTGCGTCAACGGCGGTTGATTTGCGCCCAAAAAACAGCGGATATTGAGGGGATCGGACATGGCGATCCGTTTTCAGCGGCTTGTCAGCGGTGGGCGGCCAACTCTTCCATGATCTGCGGCGCCACCGCATAGCCCAGTTCAACGGCTTTATCGGCGTTTTCGATGGCCAGATCGTATGATCCCTGCTGCAGATAGGCAATGGCCAGATTGTTGTAGGCGACCGCGAACGTCGGCACCATTTCAATAACCTTCCGGTTGGCATCGATGCTCTCCTGGATCATTCCCTTGGCCAGATAGGCATTGGCCAGCGTGGTGTGCGCCTGAATGAACTTGGGATTCCAGCGGATCGCTTTTTCAAGCGCCGGGATGGCTTCATCCACATTGCCCAGCTGCATCTGCACAAAACCAATGTTGCCGTAGCCCTCGGCGAAACCGGCGCGGGCCTTTACGGCGCGCTGGTTATAATCCAGACAGCCGTCGAGATCACCGCGTTTCAGGCGGATGCCGCCCAGCTGCACATAGGCCTCCGCCAAATTGGAACTGCAGCTGATGGCTTCCCTGAAAGCATTTTCAGCCTCTTGAATCTTGCCCTGACCCATCAGGGCTACCCCCAGATTGTAGTGGGAATTGCCGCATTCCGGATTGGCGGCGATGGCCGCTCGCTGCTGGGCAATAAATTCATCCGCATTTCTGGCTTTTGTCATTGCGCATATCCTCTCATTTCAACATATTTTCATTACAAACATTCAGTCACTATAACCACGGCCGCACCGGCTTTCAACCCTTGCCTTTTCGCTTGACAGCGCTGTGCGGATTTTTTATGGAACAGCATGGTTTCATGCATGGAAAAATTGGAGGCATTATGAAAAACGGCTGCTACACCGCCCTTGTCACCCCGTTTGCAAACGACGCGAAAACCATCGACCACCAGGGTCTTGAACAGCTTGTGGCCTTCCAGATCCAGAACGGCATCACCGGCATATTGGCCGTCGGCACGACCGGCGAGAGCCCCACGCTCAGCTGGAAAGAGCACCTTAAGGTCACCGAAATGGTCATCAACGCCGCCCGCGGTCAGGCCATCTGCATCGCCGGCACCGGCAGCAACAACACCAAAGAAGCCATGGACGGCACCGAACACGCCGCCGCCTTCGGTGCCCAGGCGGTTCTTTTGGTCGATCCATACTACAACGGCCCCAGCTCGCTTGAAATCCGGCGTGAATATGTGGCGCCCATCGCCGAGGCCTTTCCCGGGCTCACCGTCGTCCCCTACGTCATTCCGGGACGCACCGGCGCTCAGCTGCTGCCCGAAGACCTGGCCCTGCTGCACAGCACTTTTCCCAACGTGAACACGGTCAAGGAAGCGACCGCCGACATCGAAAACATGAAGCGCACGCGGGCCTGCTGCGGCGATGACTACCTGATCCTGTCCGGCGACGACGGCATGACGCTGCAAATGATGATGGATCCCGCCATCGCCGCCGGCGGTGTCATTTCCGTTGTCAGCAACATCGCCCCCAGGGCCGTGGCCGATATGGTTCATCTCTGGCACCAGGGAAAAACGCAGGCGGCCGAAGCGCTGCACCACGCCCTGACGCCGCTGTTCAATCTCGTGACCGTCAAAACCACGGAAAAAACGCCTTACGGCGCCGTGGTTTGCCGTGCCCGCAATCCCCTGGCCGTCAAAACCCTCATGTCGATCCTGGGCCTGCCTTCCGGCGGCTGCCGGCGGCCGCTGGGCCGGATGACGCGCCGCGGTCTGGAAGTCGTCCTGGAGGCGGCCCGGCAGGTTCAGCGGCATCACCCGGAAATTTTTCAACCCGCCGCGGATTTCTTCGACATCGACGTCGAAGCACGGCTGGATGCCGGCCGCCGCCTGGAAGACCTTTATTACGACGCCTACTAATGCCGCGTCTCAAAAGCCACGCTCCAAATCGAAATCGGGATCGCTATCGGAATCGAAGAGAAATGGCACTTGGATGAGACGGTGTACTAATTTGTACCCCACCCGATGAAACGCAACCGGATTCCCGCCCTGCGCGGGAATCCGACGTTGTAAAAGCAGCGGTGTTCGACCGGTCTTTTTTTAAAGTTCGCTCCCCTTCAAGCGGGAGCCCGCTGCTTGAACAGAAGGCTTTCGAGCCAGTCGAGGCCAAAGCGCAGCAGGGCCACATCGTCGTCTTGAATGGCCGCCAGGTTCGCTTCATCAACCGCTATCCGCTTTAAAAAGCTGCTTTCGAACACAAAGCGCCGGAAGGTGTCGATATCGTAGCTGACCATAAAGAACATCTGTTTGGCTTGTTCGGTCAGCTTGATGCTGGGTGGGAAGGAGCGCTTGCGCACCACCAGCTGCGTCCAGGGTTCGTTGATCTCATCGTGGCGGTCAACCCCCTGGTCGCGCCGCCATTCACGAACCGTCTGTGTTTGTGCCTCCTGAAACCCAAGGCAGTGGGGTTCGTTCACAAAAAAGAAGAATCCCTCGTCTTCCGTCTGATCCTGGTGGCTGAGGGTGGCCACACCCAGCGGGTAATAGCGGCAGGTTGTCGGGCGATCCTTATACACAATGCAGCCGTCTTCCCGCAGAAAAGGACAGACCGCTTCCCCGCCTTCCCCGCTCTCAACCAGTTTCAGCGTCACCATGGGCAAGTCGGTTTTTTCCAGAAGCTGCGGCTCGGTGTAAATGGCCAGAAATTCCTTTGAGCCGAGTTCGAGACGTGTTTTGAGCCGAATGATGTCATAGGGCGTCAGGGTGATGCGGATGCCGCGGCAGCAGCGGGTGAAACATTGTACACCGGGATGACAGCGGAACTGGAAGGTGCTGTTCATGCTCAGCCGGACCGGTTCGATCGCGGCGTTTTGGTTTTTCGAACCCATGTGGCTTCCTTTCCTTGTTCTTTCAGGACGCAATCCGAACGGCCGGCGTCCCGGCCGCCTTGCGTGAATTCCGTCATTTTAATATGCGGTTCAATCACCTGGGCGATTGAAACCTTGCCAAGATCGTGATAACAGATCCCTTGTTGTTGCGGCGTGTCCTTTGATGCCTGCAGACAATGCCACACAAATGAGATTTTATTGTTTTCAACCGCTGCTGACAACCGCTTTGTTGTCCATTTTCTTGAAAAAGGGTTCTATCCGTCGAAATGGTTTCCGAACCGGGCGCCACGCATGCGGTCGACACCGGAATACGTCCCATGAAATCAATTGAAACGCAAGTTCTCATTATCGGCGGCGGCATCACCGGAGCGGGCATCGCCCGGGATCTGGCGTTGAGAGGTGTCCGCTGCGTCCTGATTGAAAAACACGACATCAACGCCGGCGCCTCCGGGGCCAACCACGGTCTGCTGCACAGCGGCGCCCGTTATGTCACCAGCGATCCGGGATCGGCGGCGGAATGCCGGGTGGAAGGATCCCTCTTAAAAAAGATGGCGCCCGACTGTGTGGAGGACACCGGCGGCCTGTTTGTGGCGGTGGAAGGCGACGACGAGCGTTATGTGGCCGAATTTCCGGCCTTGTGCCGCGCCTGCGGCATCGCGGTCGAGCCCGTCGATGTGCCGACGGCGCTGGACATCGAACCGGCCCTCTCCCGGCGGCTCATTGCCGCTTTTCAAGTGCCCGACGCGGCCGTGGATCCCTTCAAGCTCACCATGCAGAATCTGCACCAGGCCGTCGCGCTCGGCTGCCGTTTGTTTCGCCACAGCAAACTGGTGGATTTTACCATCACGCAGGGCCGCATCGCATCCGCTATCGTCAGCAATGAACTGACCGGTGAACGGTTTGCCGTAAAAGCTGGATACGTAATCAACGCGTCCGGGGCCTGGGCCCGCGTTGTGGCGCGGCTGGCGGGCTGCACCATTGATCTGATCTGCTCCAAAGGCAGTCTGCTGGTGACTCACGAGCGAATCAATCATCGGGTCATTAATCGTCTCAGGCCCTCTTCGAACGCCGACATCCTGGTGCCGGGCGGTACGGTTTCCATCCTGGGCACCACCTCCGTGCGGGTGGAAGATCCGGATCACATTTTCCCCACGGTCAAGGAAATCGATTTCATCGTCAGCGAAGGGGCCGCCATGATTCCCCAGCTGGAGCAAACCCGCTTTATCCGGGCCTATGCCGGCGTGCGACCGCTGGTGGGATCGAGCAAAAAGAGCGACGACCGCTCCGTCAGCCGCAGCTTCGCCCTTATCGATCACGCGGATGACGGCATCGTAAACTTTGCCACCATCACCGGCGGAAAACTGACCACCTACCGTCTCATGGCTGAAAAAACCGCCGACCTGATCTGTCGGCATCTGGGCGTGTCCGCCGTCTGCCGCACCCGCCATGAACCCCTGCCGGCCGCCGACGCGACCCGCTGGACAGAAGCCGGCTACGCGCCGCGCCAATGGGCCAAAAAACGCGATGCGGGGGACATCATGCTCTGCGAATGTGAAATGGTGCCCAAATCCGTGGTGGATGAACTGATCGACTCGATCCACGAACACAACGGACGTCCGGATCTGACGTCGCTGGGAATCCGCAGCCGCATCGGCAAAGGCGCCTGTCAGGGCACTTTCTGCGGTCTCAGAACCGCGGCCTATCTTTATGACATCAACGAATTAAAGGGCCGGGAAGGTCTGCACAGCATCCAGGCCTTCATGCGCGAGCGGTGGCGCGGCGTCCGCCCCCTTTTGTGGGACACGTCGCTGATACAGGCCGAGCTGCAGGAAGCCCTCTACTGCGGTCTTTTCGGAGTCGAACTCAATGACGACTGACCCGAACATCGATTGCGACCTGCTGGTCATCGGCGCCGGCGTGGCCGGCAGCGCCGCCGCGCTGTTCGCCGCGGATATCGGCTTCAACACCGTCCAGGCCGGCATCACCAGCCAGACCATTTTCGCCAGTGGATTGATGGACCTGATGGGGGTTCATCCGCCCGCAAGCGGACGCGTGTGGCGCAGCCCCCATGATGCCCTCGCCGCCCTGGCGCAAGATGAGCCCCGGCACCCCCTGGCCCGGGTGTCGCCGGTTGAAATCGATCAGGCACTGAAGATGTTTACCGGATTTCTGTCCGATACGGGGCTTTCCTACCGCTGCCGTCCCGGCCGCAACGTCCGCATCCCCATGCCCACCGGCACCCTGAAAACCACCTATTGTGTGCCGCTTTCCATGTGGCCCGGCGTAAAAGCGTTGGAAAAGCAGCAAGCTTGCCTCATCGTAGGCGTGCACGGGCTGAGAGGATTTTCCGCCCGTCAGATCAGCGAATCCCTGCAGCCGGTCTGGCCCGGGCTGCGCCACGCCAACATCCGGCTGCCGGACAGAGGCTACCGCGAAGAAATCTTCGCGGAACCCTTCGCCCGCTCTCTGGCTGTCAAAGACAACCGCCGGCGCTTTGCCGAAGCGCTTGCCACCGTTATCGGTCAAAAACCGGTGGACGCCGTCGCTTTCCCGGCCATGCTGGGGCTGGGGAACGTGAACGACATCATCGCGGACATTGCCAAAACAATTGCCAGAGCGCTGTTTGAGATACCCACCATGCCGCCCTCCATTCCCGGCCTGCGCTTGAAAGAAACGCTGGAGGAGGGCTTGCGCCAAAAGGGAGTGCTGCTGCTGCGCCAGCAGCGCGTATTTGCATCGCAGCCGCAAAAGGATGGTTTCCTGTCGCTCGTAGGCACCCGTGAAGCGCCCACGACCGTTCGATCCCGCGCGGTCCTGCTGGCCACCGGCCGGTTTCTGGGAAAAGGATTGCATGCGGACCGCAAAAAAATTCGTGAAACCCTTTTCGACCTGCCGGTGCATCAACCCGAAAAACGATCGGACTGGCATCGCACCGATTTTCTGGATTCCCGCGGCCACCCCGTCAACCGTTCGGGCATCGAAACCGATGACGCCCTGCGGCCGCTCACTTCCTCAAAACAGCCGCTGCACCCCCACCTGTTCGCCGCCGGCTCCATCCTGGCCCACCAGGACTGGATGCGTGCCAAATGCGGCGCCGGCCTGTCCATCGCCACCGCCTGGAAGGCGGTGCAGTCTTTCAAGGCAAAGGTCGGGTAAAAACGTCTTTTGTTAAAAAACCGTGGAGATGAAACAGGTTCCCCCCGAGCCGCCCCCGCCGCCGCTGCTCTCCGCGGCGTCGTCGGCACCCGCGGTGTCGTCGGTTGAGGTGTCGTCTCCCGCATCATCATCGCCGCTGTCGTCGCCGTCCACCGGTGTGTCGCCGTCATCGTCGGCCCCGGCTCCATCCGGGTCGATCGCAAACACATGAACGATGTTTTTTTCTTCATCCGCCCGCCGCTCCATCACGTAGATCAGGCGGTTGGCGCGGTCGAACGCCATGGCGCCCAACAGATGTTTTTTGGCGCGCTCATGGTCGATCGCGGCCCCGTCGAACAGATAGGCATCCAGTGTCATGACCGCATAGGGCTGGGGCTGGTAGGCCGCCATGCTGCCGGCGGCCACGCTGGCCAGATCGTCGGGATTGTAGAAGAGCAGCTGGGCGCTGATGTCTTCGGACCAGAAGCCGCGGCTGTCGTAGGGCCAGTCCGGCACATCGGGGTAGACCGTGTCCTCGTCCACGTCCAGGTAGGGATATTCCACCCCGTTGCCGAAGCCGTACCAGCTTTCGCCGACGGCTTTGGTGCCGCACAGAACCACCGCCGCACTGCCGCCGTGCGTCAGCCAGGCACCGCCGGCGAAGGTATCCGCCAGGCTGTAATCGTTGATGGCCCGGGATGCGTCGATGCTGACCTCCGGATTTTCCAGATCGGCCCCGTAGGAAAGCAGCAAAGTGATATGCCCCAATGTGCTGTCAGCAGCCGGTGGATTGCCGTCCAGCCACGGACCGTAGGCAAAGAGCGACGGACCGTAGCCGCTCCACTGCCCTTCGCGGTAGCGCCCTGATACAAGCCGCAGGCCGGGGGTGTTTTCCCGGGCCCACTTTTCCGGAATTTCAAACAGAAAGTCATTGGTCAAGTAGTTGCTGTAACGGCCGAAACGCCAGGGGCCGGCGATCTGCGGATGCGAAAGATCCAGCTCACACCAGCCGTGGCTGGGCTCGCCGGTCTGTATCCACTGGCTCCAGCAAAAATGCAGCTTGTCCGTGGTCTGCTCGCCCTGGGCGGGAAGATATGCCAGACCCGGCGACGGCAGGTCCATGTACCCGAAAAGCTCGCTGCGGATCTCGGTAAACGGCTGCAGCATGGCGGCCGTGTTCAGATCAGCGAGGTTCCTGGCTGCGGATACCACCGGCCGGGGGATGTTGATTTCAGCGATCATCTGGTCCTGGTCGTTGCCCACGGCGTAAAGGGACCCCGGATAGCCGTCCGACGGCCCATCCGGGTCGCCGTTGGGATAAAAGGTCATGCCGTACCCGCTGTAGGTCCAGTCCGAACCAATGGACACGTCCGGCAGCCGGAAAGCCCCCCTGTAGACCAGGTCCGCCGGCTGGATCAGATCGGTGGCGGCATGCGAAGCACCCGCCCACGCCCACAACAGCAAGATAAGGGCGATCTTCCAAATCGGTAATGTCCTTTGGCTGAATTTTTTCTGCGACAGCATGGCCCATACCTCCCCATTTTCCCGGGTAAAATGTCCGGCGCCGGAAACCGATGCCGCTTTTTTCTATAGCAGTTATTGATTGTTTTCACGACAAAATTATCGTGCATCATACCCCGATCACCACGGCGCGCCGGGTCAATCCGCCGACGACAAAAAATTCTTGACAAAAAGAACATTCCATTATAATCGGAGTTTTTTATAAAAAAGATGTGTCATCATCAAAATGGCCCATCATCAGCGATCCCCGGTAGCTCAATCGGCAGAGCGGGTGGCTGTTAACCACTAGGTTGTAAGTTCGAGTCTTACCCGGGGAGCCAAAATACCATCCGCTGAAATCAGCGGTTCTTATTTAACGCAAGACCCTGTGGGGCCTGATCTTATTTTTGGCCCCACGGGGTTTTGTCATTTCTGCCCTGTCTTCGCCGACTTACGCCGCCGGCCACATCCTTCCCGATTCTCCGTTTCGATGCTCTCCGTTCGGGGTTGCGATGCAACCGTGGGGGTTCAGCCGCGGTTTTCGCAAATGTCCTTTCCTGATTCTCCCATTCTCCGTTTTTTGAATCCGGCTATTTAACAGCCCGGTTCCCCAAAGCCCCTGCGCCGACATCAAACGCCATCCTCCGGTAGGTATCAGCCGGAAGCCGAACCAGGGGGTTCGGCGGCAAGTTGATCACCAGACAGCGGATGCGGCCGTGAGAACGGAGACCGTTGTGGGTGCCGGCGACATCGCTCTCGCGCGGTGACGGACGGGCTCCAACGGTTCCTGACCAAGGTCGTTCATCCCGCGGCATCCACAACGGTCCTTCCAGCGGCCTTCCGCGAAGAAGGACCGGATGCAGGCCGAAACCAACATCCCCGACACGATTGAGGCGGTGACCGCCGAAGTCGTCTCAATCCTGGCCCAGGGCTACATGCGCTACCGGAAAGGCCGAAGACTTCCCTCTGACTCCCAAGACTCGGAGGGGAATGTGGCGTAAGTCCAAGAATCTGAAACGTTTACGGAGAAACGCCTTGATGTTTCGGGCCACCGAAGCCTTCATTCATTCACGAGTTAACGCCCCGAGATTGCGCTGCAGGAGGACCGCACACGACGGGTGAAACGTGAACCAAGGAGGTTTCGGATGGAAACAACCACATATCAAGAAATCCAGGGGCTCGCCCGGATGACCGTCGGCGAGCTTCGAGAGAAGTATCTCGATGTGTTCGGCGAGGAGACGCGATCCTACCACAAGGAGTTCCTGCGCAAACGCATCGCCTGGCGCATCCAGGTCCTGGCCGAAGGCGACCTTACCGAAAGGGCCCGTCGGCGCGCCGAGGAGCTGGCCGATGACGCAGACCTCAGAATCCGCACTCCCCGCGACCCGGTCAAGTCGGGCTCCGCGGAAGTGAGGGCAAGGACCTCGATCAGCCATATCCCCCCCTCTCGCGATCCGCGGCTGCCCCTTCCCGGCACGCTGCTCGCCCGGGATTTCAAGGGCCGCGACATCGTTGTCAAGGTCCTCGACAACGGGTTCGAGTTCGAGGGGCGTCGATACAAATCCCTGTCCGCCATCGCCAAGGAAGTAACGGGCAGCAAATGGAACGGGTTCCTCTTCTTCGGATTGGCCGACGGCGGGACGGCGCAGAGCGGGAACCGAAACACGAAAAGGAGGAACGAATGAACCGAACCAGTATCCAGTCCCTATCATCCGCCCGGCAACCGGTTCCTGAAGAAAACGGAGCCACCCGCTGCGCCATCTACACGCGGAAGTCCACCGACGAGGGTCTCGATCAGGAGTTCAACAGCCTGGATGCCCAGCGGGAATCGGCCGAGGCCTATATCGCGAGCCAGAAACACGAGGGTTGGTCCTGCCTGCCTGCGAGGTACGACGACGGCGGTTTCACCGGCGGCAATATGGAGCGTCCCGCTCTTCAGCGCCTGTTTGCCGATATCGAGTCCGGGGAAATCGACTGTGTCGTGGTCTACAAAGTGGATCGGCTCAGCCGTTCCCTCCTGGATTTCGCCCGCATGATGGAGCTGTTTGACAAGCATGCCGTGAGCTTCGTATCGGTCACGCAACAGTTCAACACGACCAGCTCCATGGGGCGGCTCACCTTGAATATCCTGCTCTCGTTCGCCCAGTTCGAGCGGGAAATCATCTCGGAGCGCACACGGGACAAGATGTCCGCAGCCCGCAGGAAGGGAAATGGATCGGCGGCCAACCGGTCCTGGGATACGACGTGGACCGGCAAGGCGGCAAGTTGGTGGTAAACGAAGAGGAAGCCGCCCAGGTAAAAGCGATCTACCAGCTCTATCTCGAACATCAGGCCATGATCCCGGTGGTTGAGGAACTCGGACGGAGGGGCTGGCACGCCAAGCGATGGACCACCCAAAAGGGCAAGGGCCGGGGTGGTAAGCCGTTCAACAAAGGCAGTCTGTTTCGGCTTCTGACCAACGTGACCTACACCGGCAAGGTCGCCTTCAAAGGAACCATCTATGATGGTG
>Ga0272444_10006438_pt1 | contig 10024 bp, 8 predicted proteins | sample SSMForm13_FD_201033 | JGI IMG/M metagenome (GOLD analysis project Ga0272444, IMG submission 201033) | Marine sediment archaeal communities from Little Sippewissett salt marsh, Falmouth, MA, United States - SSM-Form-13 | ecosystem: Environmental > Aquatic > Marine > Wetlands > Sediment ...
CTCCCAAATAGTAGTAATAATGTTGGCGATTGATGGTTGATTTTCAATTATAGTAATGGCCAGCTCTACAAATTTTAAATCTGATAACAAAGCATCAATGTTGGTAAGCATAAATATTTCAATAGCACTTTCCATGTTTTTTGATATTTGTCTTAGAACCCAGTCCTTCATCCAATCAACTGCATTTGCCACCGCGTCTTTACATTCCTCCCACTTGTCCTTTATGGCGTCTGCGAGTTCCTTTAAGCCGGATTCCCATTTCTGGTCAGCTTCCATTTCATTGTCAAATTCGTCCTTCGCATGAATAACCCCCTCGAAAGCCCACAACCAGTCCGTGACATAGTTGATGTCAAGGGTTGTTGAATAGAAGCCCAACACCACCCAAACCAAAACCGGGGTTGATCAAAGAGGTATCAATAGAACAAGTATCGGGTGCGAGGTTAGGGTCAAAGCCTACAAACATTGCTACTTACCTGAATGAAGTTTGGGAAGATAGGAAATGAGTTTAACGAATTGTCCAGAGAAGGACCATACTTGGTGTGGTCGGGGAATTGGATGTTAAACCACAATTTTATATCATGCTATCACAATGCCAGGCTGATGCAGTTCGAGACAGCTATCATGGCTACACTGCTGATTTGCATCATTATCTTCGGGCTCGCCTTCTGGAGGAGCGTGTTCGACCCTCCAGGGCTAGCAGCTGCATTCTCAATAGGGTTCATCATCGGCGTGATGGGCGATGTGTCCTGGCTGCTGGTCCTTCTTATCTTCATGGTCATGAGCTTCATTGCCACCAAGTACAAGTTCGCTTTAAAGGAAGCGAAAGGGATACAGGAGGGAAGCAGGGGCGAGCGAAGTGCAAGCAGCGTGCTGGCTACTGGTCTGGTGCCTGCTGCAATAGCTTTCATGTCCTCACCCATGGTGGGGAGCCCGATATCTACAGAACTGTCTGGTGTGCTTTTCCTCTCTGCGATCAGTGTTGCAGCCTCTGATACATTGGCATCCGAGATGGGCATGCTGGCGAGGCATCCTCCAAGGCTGATTACCACCTTTAAAAGGGTACCTGCAGGGACGGACGGAGGGGTTTCTCCATTCGGGACCGCATGGGCTCTAGCAGGAGCCTTTGTGGTGGGACTCCTGGGTTGGTTGTTCCTGAGGGCATTCTCAGATACGGTTCCCATGGATTTCTGGGACATCATCCTCATAACCTGTGCTGGATTCCTGGGATGCAACATTGACAGCATCCTCGGGGCGACACTTGAGAGGAAAGGTTTTATAGGCAAGCACTTTGTTAATGGTGCCTCCATAGCTGCTGGGGTAGTGGTATCATGGTACATTCTGACACAAAGGTTCTTTTGGTGATATGCGACGGACTAGGCGATAGAGCGAACAGGGCACTGAGGTTCAAGACCCCGCTCCAGGCCGCCAGTACTCCAAATATGGATAAACTCGTGTCAAGAGGAAGCGCGGGCATCATGGATGTCATCTCTCCGGGTATACCTCCTGGCAGCGATACAGCACACCTTGCATTGCTGGGGTATGACCCCATGAAATATTATTCCGGAAGAGGACCGTTCGAGGCACTTGGCATTGGCATGAAGGTCGATCCTGGAGACGTGGCCTTGAGGTTGAACTTCTCAACAATGGAGAAAGGTGTCATCACGGATAGGAGGGCAGGCAGGATAAAGGATGTCACCCAGCTTTGCGAGGCAATAGACGGCATGAAGTTCGGTGATGTGACTGTGAACGTTCAACCAGGTACCGAACACAGGGGCGTAGCGGTTTTGCGAGGCCCTGACCTATCATCATCAATAACAGACGTGGATCCCCATGATACTGGGATGAAATTTCTGAAATGCAAGCACATCACAAAGGAAGGTGAGAAGACCGCAAACATAGTGAACATGTTCGTTAAAAAGGCCAACATGGCCCTTGCAGACCATCCCTTGAACAATGTGAGGAAGGTCACCGGTAAGAAGCAGGCCAATGCTGTGCTCCCTAGAGGGGCTGGCATTATGCGGGAAATACCCAGCCTGAAAGAGCTGTTCGATATCAAAGCCGCAGCAGTATCCGGTATTTCCCTGGTCAAAGGAGTATGCAGGGCCGCAGGTATGAACGTGCGTATCGCAAAGGGCCTCACCGGTGGCATAGACACCGACCTGGACAAGAAGGTCAACCTGGCACTGTCCAGCCTGAAGACACATGACCTGGTCCTCATGAACATCAAGTTCCCGGACATCTACGGGCATGACGGCGACCCAAAGGGAAAGAAGGAAGGAGTCGAGCGCATCGATAAAGCACTGGCCCCGTTTTTGGACCTGGACAGAACTGTCGTTGCAGTCACAGCAGACCATTCTACCCCCTGCACAGTAATGAACCATTCCGGAGATCCAGTACCATTATTGATCACCTCTCCTGATGGAAGAAGGGACGATATCAAGACCTTTGATGAGATCCAATGTGCAAAGGGTGCGATCCAGAGCATAAGAGGGAGAAATCTCCTTCCCTTACTCCTTGACAGGGCCAATAAAGTAGAGAAGTTCGGGGCTTGAATCACATACCTCTCCAGGCACTCATCTCGATCTCATTGTTCTTCAAATTGGCTAGAATTCCAAAGTCCATTAACCCCAACTCTGACAGGCAGATGACATTAGCGCTGTCCAGCTCCTCTCCAAGCATGGGTGATAAATAGTGACCTTCCCTTGAGAGGATGTCACCACCAGATGCAAGGGGGCTGAATGATGGCAGCACCACGTATTGGCCTTCTAGATACAGGAAACACGGCAGCTTGACAATGGCTCCCATTTCGTCTCTTAACCTGATGGAAGGATGCTCATGACCGATTATCAAGGGGTTGGAGCCGTGTTTTCCAGGTTCCATTTGCTTATGTCCGTGCATCACAGTATACCTGCCGATGTCAATATTATAGGGCAGCTCCATTCCTTTCCTGGCCAAAATGGTCATCAGATAGTTGTCATGGTTTCCTCTAAGTATCCTGACATCGCTTCTATCAAGCATGTGGTCCAGCACCTCTTCTATCTCCAGCCATTCCTGGCGTAGGTTCTTTGAGAACTCGTTCTTGAAATCCCCTGCAACCACCATTGTTCTAGGAGAGTACCTGGAATATACCTTGTCCAGCTTCTCCAGGACCATTCCCTTCTGGATATGGGGTACGGAGATGCCGTCCTGCTGCAGGGATGCCTCGAAACCAAGATGAAGGTCGGCAATGACCACTGCATCCTGCTCCTGAAGGTACAGGCAATAAAGGTCTGATGCAAAAAGGCCTGGCTCAAGCTCGATCTCCTTCAAGGTGCACCAGCTCCAATGATAGGTCCTTTGATTGAATGGAATGCGTGAGCCAGCCCAGGGAGATCCTGTCCGCTGCACCTGCATAGTCCTTGATGTTTTTAGGGGTGATGCCTCCAGACACCTCTATGATAATGTTCGGATCCGTTGACTTCAGTTCATCATAGGCTTCCTTTGCATCAGCAGGAGAAAAGTTATCCAGCATTATGATATCCGCGCCTGCTTCCAGGGCAGTCCTTGCCTGCTCCAAGTCCTCGACCTCCACCTCGATTGGCATGGAGCTTTTCTTTGCCCTAGTTACGGCTTGCTGAAGTCCTGTAATCTGGATGTGATTGTCTTTTATTAGGACCGCATCGTATAGTGCAAACCTGTGGGCCTTGCCGCCGCCCACTTCCACGGCTCTCTTCTCGTAGTATCTGAATCCGGGTGTGGTCTTCCTGGTTGCCATGATCTCGACATTCGGATTCACGGGTCTGCAGAGGTCCACAAGCTCCCTGGTCAGGGTTGCTATACTGCACATCCTGGACATGAGGTTCAGGAGCAATCGCTCCACAATTAAAATTTCCTTGGCACTGCCTCGAAGTTCGAGGATGACCTTGCCAGCCTCAGCTAGCTGTCCCTCCTTGATAAAGGCAGTCAGCTCAAGATTCCGAAGCATGGCTAGCTCCATTGCTTCCTGGATCCCCGCAACAATGCACTGCTCCTTTGCAGCCACCTTGCCAACGGCCTGTACATCTCCATTTACCACCAGCTCGGTGGTAATATCTCCAGTACCCAGGTCCTCCTCCAGCAATTTTTTGATTCCGGCCCTGTAGACCATGATGACAAATCCTGCCAGGAGTATAAAAGATTATGTACGGGGAGAACAAGGAGCATGCAATAAATCAAATAGCGTCATTTTGTCCCAAATTATTATATACTGAAGGGATTATGGAAAGAAAAACAGGTTCAGAGGACAGGATATGGACACACACCAGTACAAGCGCCTCATGAAAAGGCTTAACAGCATGGACGACGTCAAGCGCATAGCACAGCAATCCAAGGACCTGGATGAGGAGCTTCTTTTCGTTATCTACACCCAGAAGGTCACCAGGGACGCCACCAAGCACTATTATAGGGTGAAGCATCACATAGAAAAGAAGCATCTCAAAGCATGGAAGAGCGGTAAACCCTTGATCAAGATCGCAAAAGAGGAAGATTTCCCACCCACATTGATAGCCTTCCTGCTCCTAAGGGCAAAAGGTGTTCCTAGGAAGGAATTTTGGTCCATGGCCCGCAACCCTGAGATCATCAAGAACAAGCGCATAAAGAAAGAGATGGAAGAGGTCCTGAAGAATGATAATATTTACTCTCCAGAGGGTTCCGAGCTTCAGAGGATCAGGGGAAAGGTAGGAGAAAGCAGGTTGGAAAAATGGCTGGACAGCCATGGAATTTCATATCAGACAGAGGAGGACCTCAGGGGAAAGCAAGCCAAGACCCCAGATGCATTACTGGACAAACCCGTGCTCATAAACGGTTGGAAGACCCACTGGATCGAGTCCAAGGCCATCTTCGGAGATAAGGTGGAGATCAAGAGGCATATCAAGAAGCAGCTTGTACCTTACACCGACCTTTTCGGGCCAGGCATTGTGGTGTATTGGTTTGGTTATGTCAATGATTACAAACTACCGAAGGACATCAGGTTCCTGGATGCTGAGCATCTTGAGGGTGCGAAGGTGGAGCCCATCAACCAAACAAGAAAAAGGATAACAGGGATACGAGGAACGTGAGCAGCCCTGGAACCACATACATCTTTATTATCGGCCCCAGACGGGCGTGAAAATATTCTGCAGTGAGCACCACGCACAGGTGCAAGGGCGATATAACATAACCAAGGAATGCACCCACATATAGAAGGCTGACCATGGGCACAGTGACCTCTGGAAGGAGGGGTATGAATATGGGAAATGTCACGCCGATGCACCCAAGCTCAGAGCCTGTTATCAAGCCCACCAGAAATGGAATGGTTATGACCAGGACCATGAGAGGGACACCAATGTCAGTAAGACCCTGGGCAACGTCCACCATAACTCCTGAGGCCTCCACCATGCGCTTGAACACCATGATGCCGAAAACCGCCAGGAGCAGGTTCGGCGATATTCCCTTGTAAAGGGTCTTGAGACCTTTCCATACCGTCATTTCATTCTGTATCAGTATGATCAAAATACCCAGGCCCAGAGCAAGAGCCAAGGGCACTCCCAAGATTATCGTGAACACAATAGCCGCAATGATTGGCAGGAGGTCGTTCATTAAGGGCCAGATACTGCCCTTTTTACCATTCTCAACCCTCCCGAATTTCCTGAGATACATGAAATAGGGTATTGCAAACCCGGCAATGAAGACCGGGGCCTGGTATGCTGCAACAGCATAGACATCAACTCCAGAAAGTTCCGCGGCCAGGATAATGCCAGGGAATAATGGGAAGATATAGTAAATGGAATGCCTGAACCAGATGTTGTGAAAGGCGCCCTCCTCAGGGTTCAGGGAGAGGGCATCCGCTTCCTTTTTGACCATTGGTGCCGAAAGGAGGGCTCCGCCTGGCATTGGGAGCAACCCAAAGATCGCTGGTACAGCGGCGCAATTGACCCTGTGGTCCGGAACGAAGAGGCGGAGATGCTTGACAAGCCTTTCGATCTGCCCAGTAGCCTTGTAGCAGTAGCCAAGTATAGATATCAACAGTATGACCAAAGCTAGATAGAGAACACTGGGAGCCAAAATTTCCTTCACCACAAGTTCCAGACCAAAAAAACCCAAACCTGATGTAAGAAGTATAATGAATGCGCCTGCAAACATAGCCAGACCAAAGCTGATGCGCCTGTCCACCATGATGACGACAATCACGAAGGAAACCAAAAGGCCTGCTAGGGGAATCATATCGCTCGCTATGCTATCCTGGACGGGTTATTAATTCTTTGTGCAGGACAATTTTTACCATAAACTGGTTTTCGCAAAAAAATGCCGAGCAGGGTGTGGGGACTAAGGGTACGCCCAGCACAGGCATTTGGGGGAAAGAAATGAACAGGATTTCGAGGGTTTTTGAACAAGAAGCCCTCAGATATCGTTTTATACAAAAAAGCGGATTGCCATCCAATGGTCCAGGAAAGATATCCTTGGCTCTCCTTCAAGGAGCAGGTCAGGGGTATGGTCGAGAAGGCACTCAAGGATCTAGGGGTGGAGCCAGGAGAGATCGTACTGGAAACCCCTCCGCCGGAGAAGGGTGACCTGGCATATCCATCTTTCCAGGTGTGCAAGCATCTCAAATGCAGTCCTCCCCAGGCAGCTCAGATGATCAAGGACCATATCAAGGAAGAAGGCATTCTCATTGAAACTGCAGGCCCGTACCTCAACTTCTCTATGGACAATGGAGCCATCATCAAGGATGTTGTCAAGACCATCATGTCCATGGACAAGGAATACGGCACCTTCCCTTCCAACAATACAAAGGTCATAGTGGAGCACACCTCTGCAAATCCCACGGACAGGCTGCACGTAGGCAGAGCAAGAAACCCGATAATAGGTGATACCATTGCCAGAGTGATGCGGGCTGCGGGCTATGAGGTTGAGACCCAGTATTATGTTGACAATGTAGGAAGACAGGCCGTGACGCTAGCTCTTGGAATGAAGTACTACACTCCTGAATCCAGTCCTCCACATGTAAGTATAGGGCCAGAAGAATGGGCAAAGCTCAAGCAAGAATCATTAGGTGCCTATCAATGCGGTACTGCTGGTGTAGCCCAATTCGAGGCCATCTGTACAGAGAGGGATGAGATGCTCATGCATCTCGAGCATGGGGAAAAGCAGGTCACGGACATGGTGCTCAAGGCCACGGAGAACATCCTGGACGAGAGGATCAAACCCACATTGGAGAGATTGAACATCCATGTTGACAAATACGTTCCAGAGTCCAATTTCATGGAGGATTTGGACCAGCTCATTGACAAGCTCAAGGCCAGCAAGTACTGCGGTACCAGTAAAAATGGCGCTCAATACCTGGACCTCAAGGAATTCGGTATAGACAAGGAGTTCTACTTCCTCAGGTCAGACGGCACCAGCGTTTACGCTACCAGGGATATTGCATATCATATTTGGAAAGGAAAAAGGGCCGATAAGATGGTGAATATACTTGGGGAGGACCACAGACTGGAATCCATCTCCGTGTCCACGGCTATCAAGGACGTCCTTGACATCCCCATAGACCTGGATGTCGTGTTCTATTCCTTTGTTGGTTTACCAGAAGGCAAAATGTCGACCCGGAAAGGCCAGGTAGTGTTCATAGATGACCTACTGGATGAAGCAGTGGGGTTGGCAAAGGAAGAGGTGCTAAGGCGCAGACAGGACCTGTCAGAAGAGCAGGTCAATGATATCGCCGAAGCTGTTGGCATCGGCGCCGTGAGGTACAACATCCTACGGATACAGCCTGAGAAGCGCATGGTCTTCAAATGGGAGGATGCTTTAAACTTCGAGGGCAACAGCGCACCTTTTATCCAATATGCCCTGGCAAGATGCTGCGGAATTATTGAGAAGTGCGAGGAATGCAAGGATTATGACCTTGAGCTGTTAACCCATGAGAGCGAGCTGTTGCTTGCAAAACAGCTTTCCCTGATGCCAAACATCATTTTAGAAATTACGTCCCAGAAAAACCCGCAGAGGCTGCCTGCATATGCACAGGAAGTTGCCTCCGCACTGAACCAGTTCTACAGAGACTGCCCAGTGTCACAGGAAGAACAGGATATTAAAATGGCCAGGCTTGCCCTGGTAAATGCTGCCGCAGTTGTCCTGAGGAACTGCCTGGAACTCATGGGGATCAGGGCATTGGAAGAGATGTGATGATTGTCCGTTGTTACCCACTAAATTGTTAGCCAAGCTAATGCTGGAGAAAAAAATGCTCAAATTGTATTATATTTAAAGATCAAGGGAAAGGATGTCTTCCAGGTCTTCTTCATCTTCGTCATCAAGACCTTTTTTGGAGTCTTCCTCAGACTCCTCATCGTCATCATCGAATTCGAACACGTCATCTTCGTCGTATTCCTCGTCGGACTCTTCGTCGTATTCCTCGTCGGACTCCTCTTCGTATTCCTCGTCGGACTCCTCTTCGCTGATGCCAAAGAGCTCCTCGGTTCCAAGGACCTCCATCTCTTCTTCCTCTTCTTCATCGAATTCCTCGAAGAGGTCATCGATGGCCTCGTCATCCTCTGCTTCATCGACCTCCTCATAGTCCTCATCGTATTCCAGGTCCTCGTCATCGACTATGGCCGCTGGCTCTACATACTCCTCCTCGGCATCGTAGATCGATTCATCATCCTCGAAGCCCTCAGCCTCCTCTAACGGCATCTCAATGGAGTCCCGCCATTTCCTAAGCCTCATCAATGCGATAATCAGGATGACAACACCTATTACTGTGGCAATGGAACCGATGATAGCGGCTATCCAGTTAACCCATCCAAATTCATAATAGGCCTTGAAGTTGCCAATAGGTAGTTTCAGGACATCGTGAAGGTAGGAAGCTATTGGACCTCCGAAGAAGCCTCCGATCATGAGGATCAGGCCCAGCCAAAAGAGCTTGACAGGTTTCTCCTCCATGAGCTCTTCCATGTATTCTTCTTCAAGGAGGGCCTCCTCCTCCTCCTTTGAGAGCGGCTCTTCCTCGAGAACTTCGGCTGGGAGTGGTGTGGCTGCAACTGTTTCAGGTACTTCCTCCTCCTCGTAATATTCCAGCTCCTCGTCCTCAAAATCCTCTTCCGCGTCTTCTATGGTGGCCTCCTCTTCCATGAAACCCTCGTCCTCTTCCTCGATGCCTTCTTCCTCGAACTCGGCACCACAATTAGGGCATGAAGGGGCATCCGCTGCTATGATGGCATTGCATAGCGGACACTGGGCAAATTCTGCAACTTCTTCCTCCGGAATTGGTACCACCACTGTAAGATAAGTAAGTTGTTGTTTATATTATTTTCGTTGCACAGTGTGTCTTATAAATGAAAAGGTTTACAGCGGTTTCTAGCCCGCTAAAACCAATTTTAAACGATCCATCACCTCTTCCCGCTCTAGGTTGCTGAGGAAGTATCCCAATCTCGGCCCCCTGTTCATATGGAAGAGCATCTGGTAGAAAATCTTGAATATGGCCTTGGGTTTATGGCCAGTTTCTTCGATTGCAGCGTAAATAGCATCATGGATGCCCTCGCCTGTCCATTGTGACTTGTCCAGGTGCTTGACGACCGTTTCGAGGGCGTGCCTCTCCTCCTGGGTCAAGCCCATTGTGGGAGGTGAGGGCTGCAATGAGAATTTGACCATGTCCGGTGCGAAGTTATCCAGCCAGTACCTGACCCTAATGGAGCGAGCTTCAAGCAGTTCCTCCTGCCAAGCATTCAATTCCTTGATCTCACCAGTTCGGAGAAGGACCTTCTTTATTCCTGGCCAATCCACATGCATCTGCACAAGGTTCACCAGGTGCTTGTATGGTACCTGGACAGGCATGCTCTCCCTTGGGGCAGAGGTCTGGGAGAGCTCATAAATGCGCTTCCAATCATCGATGTCATCCAATGGTGCGTCATCCTGGTCGTAGTAAACTCGTTCATACTTGTCATACTCGTCATACAAACTCAGTATCCCCATTCCTGGCTCGAAATCAATATGCTTTGGGGGCTGCTGCTTAACAACCATGAACCTTGTAACATGTGGAGCT
>Ga0272444_10006440_pt1 | contig 10022 bp, 9 predicted proteins | sample SSMForm13_FD_201033 | JGI IMG/M metagenome (GOLD analysis project Ga0272444, IMG submission 201033) | Marine sediment archaeal communities from Little Sippewissett salt marsh, Falmouth, MA, United States - SSM-Form-13 | ecosystem: Environmental > Aquatic > Marine > Wetlands > Sediment ...
GTATTATCATTGCGTTATTACTTGTGATCAACAGTTGCCGGGTCGCGGCCATCAATCAACAGATGCTGGCGGAAAACGACTTTCCCGTAGCCACCATTGACTCTGACATCCAGATCATGGCTTCAGAGCTTTACTCGCGCCTGGCCGATAGTGATCTGCTTGAAAGCGGCGGGTATTTGGATTCAACCACATATTTCGATACGCTGCAAAACATTATTTTCGATTCGGTTTTGTCTCTGGAAGCCGATGGAATCGACCTGAAGCAAAACAGGCCGCTTTATGGAACTTACCTTGCCCGGTATCAAGACTTCTATATGAGATATATTTTTCAGCATCTGGTGGTGGATTCCATAAAAGTTGATTCCGCTGCCGTGGATAGCTTCTTCCAGGCTAATCCGGATATCTACAGCCTGGAAGAGCAGGTGCATGCCCGACATCTGGTTATCTCCAACCAGGGGCTCAGGTTCGGCGAGGATTCCAGCCTTTATGCCGATTTAACTGATGAGAAGCTTGATTCCATTGCCAGAGAAAAAGTCTTTGAAATAAAGGCCAGGATTGATTCCGGCGCCGATTTCGGCGAAATGGCCAAAGAATACTCTATGCATCGTGAATCCGGAAGAAACAATGGTGAATTGGGCTATTTCTTCAGGAATACTTATAATAATGAATTCGAGGAAGTTGCCTTTTCGTTGCCTCCGGGAACGATTTCAGAACCTTTTAAATCTCCCGACGGTTGGCATCTGGTGGAGGTTATCGATCATGTTGAGGCCGGCCCACCTGAGTTTACGCCGGAGATATACGAAGAAGTATCTAAGCATTATACCAATATGTTGGCCAATCAGAGGGGAAGAGCCTTTATGGATTCCATTCAGAGTGAAAGCGAGGTCATATATAACGAGGCCGCGCTGAGCGGCAATATCCATGAGGTCCCCGAAGATGAATGGGCGGCGATTATCAATCAGAGGGACACCATTACCTTTTTCCGCTTACCTGATTTTTTGCACCAGTACAAATTCTCAAGACGGCTGGATACGCTGATGCTCGAGGATATTAAAAACGCCCTGTTCCTAAATGGCAGCAAATACATGCTGATTCAAGCCGCTGATGATCTCGGATTCAAGGATGATCCGGAAGTGGTTAAGGAAAGAAATAATCTTTACCACAAATATGCCAAATCATATCTAAAAAGCTTCGGTCAAAATGTGGAATATGAGCCCCCTGAAAGCCTCGTTGTCGACTATTATCAAAAACACCAGGAAGATTATATAGTTGAAAAGCCCGTTTATGTCCAGCATATAATCTGCGAAGATTCACTGTTCGGTGAATATTTGAGAGACCAGGCTCTTTCCGGAATGGACTTTTTGGAGCTGGCCCGGAAACATTACCCGGGAGCCGAAGAAATCAGAACCGCGGCCGCCGATCTTGGCTTCATCGGCCCGGGAGAAATGCCGGATAATTTCTATCAGGCCGCCCTGGGAGTACCCCCGGGAGACATTTCCCATCCGGTGAAAACTCAATGGGGATATCATATTATTAAGGTCCTTGAACGCAAATACGATCGCTCACTCGAACAGGTAAGAAATGCTATCATCGATACACTCAAAAAAGACTATGAAGCGAAATATTACCGGGATTGGAGAAAAAGCCTGATTGATAAACATGATGTTGTCTATCATCTCGATAAAATAAAAAAGATTGAATTGGCCGAAAAGGAACAGCGATAAATTCGCATCGCCGACTCATTGTGCCGGATATCAATTCCAAAGAGATTTCCTGGAAAGGGGAATTACTCCGCAAACTGACTCATCTGTTTGCTCTGATTATTCCACTTGGATATTATTATCTTGATCTTTCCAAATGGCAAATGCTGGCCATTATGATACCGGTTACGCTTTGTATCCTGATCGTGGATATCTCGCGCCTGCTTGATTGGAGACTCTGGCGGCTCTTCCGAGGAATAGTCGCTCCCATGATTCGCCGGAATGAAACCGCCGGGGAAGATTTTACCGGTGCCGCCTATATTTTGACCGCGTCTTGCTTTGTCATCGGTCTTTTTTCCCAGCCGGTCGCGGTGCTTTCTCTGGCCTTTATAATCATAGGCGATCCCGCCGCCGCCATAATCGGCAGAAAATACGGCCGTCATCGCTTTAAAAATAAATCTCTTGAGGGTTCCCTGGCCTTTTTCCTGGCGGCCTGCCTGCCTGCCGTTGCGGCTCCCGGGATTCCGTTAATTCCAGCTCTCTCAGCCGCCGCCGTGGCAACCGTCACGGAAGCATTGTCGTTTCAGGTTGATGACAATACTACCGTTCCCCTGATAAGCGGCCTTTACTTGACCCTGCTGCTGAAAATCCTGAATGTCTGATCTTCAATTACTGCCAGGGTATAATATATAGAAGGCCCATCTGCAACAGAATTCCGCTGGAATTCAACTGGTCACCAATTTCGTATTTGATACCGCCCCCCTTTACCCGATTCATGATTGACCATCGGTAGGTAATCCGGCCCGTAAGAGCCAGAAAATCAACCGGCAAATATTCCAGTCCGCCGCCGATGTTCAATCCCAGCCCGCGATAGCGAATCTTTGAGGAAACCAAATCCAAAGGAGGATTTAGTTGCGATACATCTACCGCATCCTGCTGAACAGTGAGATGCGGCAGGGCCACCCCCAACGAAAAAAACGGCTCAAACGGCGTCCCCCCATAAATCAAACGAAAATCGAAATTCAATACGGAGGCTCGAGTGTCATCTTCCCATGACAGCCATTTTGATGTGTGATTGGTGTTGTAATAATAAAATTCCAGACCATATCCCAGCCTTTTCTTTATGAGACTGGTGAATCCAAATGTAAAACCAATGCCCATCCCGCCCTCAATATCGGGAATAATGAACGCCTCCGTGGTCGTCTTCAGATAGGAATCACCGCCGAAATCCCCTCCAAACTGCGTATACGGCAGGTTTATGCCGAAATAAATTCTCTGCGTCCTTTTTCCAACAAAGGTGACCGCCTCAGCAGCACTTGCCGTTATTATTAATAAAAGAGCGATAATAATGATTTTTGATCCGTGTGACTTCATCCTGTATTCCTCCGGTTAGGTTGTTCCAGATTGGCTTTTCCGAACCATAAGATACGGAAATTTTACCCCTAAATCACTTAATTTCACAATAAATAAATTATGCATCATCATCAGCAATCCAAAGATACGGTAATGCTCCTAACGCCGCCATGATTTATTCGAAGGTTGCATATTATAAAAAATTATACAATTTCTATGGCAGGAAGTCGACCTGGTTTTTATATTGACGCCATGAAAAAGATTGACCTGCGTTCAGACACCGTCACCAGACCCTCCCCTGAAATGCGCCGGGCCATATTTGAAGCCGAGGTCGGTGATGATGTCTTCGGTGACGATCCCACTGCTATACGCCTCGAATCCCGTGTGGCCGAGATGTTCGGGACCGAGGCCGCCATGTTCGTCCCGTCCGGAACCATGGGTAACCAGGTGGCGCTTAAAACCGTCTCCGAGCCCGGCTGGGAAATACTCTGCGAACGCGAATGCCATATCGTAAATTATGAAACCGCCGGACCTGCCATCCACTCCTCGCTTCTTGTTAACATGATCGACACCCAATATGGTGTCATAACCGCCGAGCAAGTCAAATCCCATATCAGGCAGCCCAATATACACAGCCCGATTACGAAAATAGTCGCCATCGAGAATACCCATAATCGTCACGGCGGAACCATTTTCCCCCTGGAGGAAATATTGAAAATCCGTGAAGTGGCGAACGAAAATGGTTTGTTAATGCATCTGGACGGCGCCCGAATATGGAACGCCCATGTCGCTACCGGGATCCCTTTATGTGATTGGGTCAAGCCCTTTGATTCGGTATCGGTATGCCTTTCAAAAGGGCTTGGGGCTCCGGTCGGCTCGATGATTCTGGGATCGAAAATTTTCATCGAAAAAGCCCGGCGAACCAGAAAGCTTTTTGGCGGCGGTATGCGACAGGTCGGCCTTCTGGCTGCCGCCGGATTATATGCCGTGGAGAATAACATTCAAAGATTGGCGGAGGATCATGACAACGCGCGCCTTCTCGCCGAAGGCCTGAACAAGATTGAGAGCTTTGAGATAGACATGAACCGGGTCCAGACCAATATCGTAATAACCGACATTTCAAAGAGCGGAAAAAACTCGGCCGAGATTGCCGCTATCATGCAGCCGGCCGGTGTCCTCGCAGTGCCTTTCGGACCCACCCGCATAAGGTTTGTTACTCATCTTGATGTCAACCGCGAGGAATGCCTTAAGGCCGTCGAAATCGTGGCCGGCCTGAGACTATAAATGGAGGGATTATTATATGAGCGAGCCAACCGAACAAAGGCCTCAGCCCCTGGCGTCCGATTTCGGGCCCACACCGCTGGGAGAACGAATCCAGCCCATTGACATCCTCAGGGGCGTGGCGCTCCTGGGTATCCTGGTTATCAATATGCCGTTTTATGCCATGCCGGGATCGTTTTCCATGTATCCTTCGGTCTTCGAGAATACCAGAAGTCTTGATCTCGCCGAATGGTGGATTGGGCAGGTATTCTTTTTCCAGAAATTTATCGCCATTTTTTCCATGCTTTTCGGCGCCGGGATAATCTTGATGTATCAGCGCGCCGAAGAGTTCTCCAGAAAATTCGCATCCTTTTATTATCGGCGTGTACTATGGTTGCTGCTTTTCGGATTGATACATATGTTCGTTTTCTGGGTAGGCGATATATTGAGTATCTACGCTTTGTGCGGATTAATCCTCTTCCTCTTCCGCAAATTATCTTCGAAGACACTTATTATCCTGGGTGTTATTTTCCATCTAATCGGCGTGGCCGTTCTTATGGGCTCAGGATTTTTCTTTGAATTCGCCCAATCCCAGGCCGATGCCGCTGAACAGGCCGCATCACAGGGCGAATCGCTGACCATGATGCAAATTCAGATGAGAGATGCCTGGATGAACGCGCAGGAATATCTTCAACCCGGTTTGGAAACCTTACAGCGCGAGGTCGAAATTTTCCAAAGCTCCGACTACGGAAAAATGTTTATGTATCGCCTGCCCTTCGCTATCATCATGTTAACCCAGGGCTTTTTATTCATGCTCTTATGGCATACCGGGGGATTGATGCTTATCGGCATGGGGCTGATGAAATCGAAAGTCCTCACCGGCGAGCGCTCAACCCGCTTTTATACCATTATGCTGATCGTCGGCTTTGTTGTCGGCTTCCCGCTGGTTATCATGGGCGCCGAACACATTCGAAACAGTAATTTCGATATGATCCTTAAACTCCAATGTGGCGGCCCGTTGAATTATATCGGCAGTATCTTTGTGGCCCTGGGATACATCGGAGCCGTGATGCTGATATGTAAATCAAATATCCTGAAAAAAATCAAAAAGGCGCTGGCGGCCGTGGGCCGCATGGCCCTCACCAATTATCTCCTGGATACCCTGGTCATGACCACTATCTTTTACGGATACGGACTGGGTCTTTTCGGCAAAATCAACCGCTTCAATTTGATCTGGTTTATATTGGGAATGTGGATAGTACAGCTTGTTATCAGTCCCCTGTGGCTGAAATATTTCCGCTTCGGACCAATGGAATGGCTGTGGCGAACCCTCACTTATTGGAAACGCCAGCCGATGCGATTGCCGGCCCGAAACACATAACATAACCGCCGCCTCAACTCGGTGAAGGAAAATGATATAAGGATACCTCTTATATGGATGACATCTCCTGGACAGTCCTCGGCTCGGCTTCCGGCAATCCTTCTCCCGAACGAGCCAATGCCGGTCAACTGCTGACAATCCGCGATACTCTTATATTGTTTGATTGCGGAAGCGGTGTCGTGTCATCATTTCTAAAATCGGGCTTCGAGCCGGCCAGCGTCAAAGCGGTTTTTATCAGCCATACTCACCCCGATCATTGCTCCGACCTTCCTTTTCTTATTCAAACCTTGTACCTTTTCAAGAAAAATGACCCTCTCGATATTTTTGTCCCGGAGGAGGCCGTTGTGCTATTTGCCAATTTGCTCTCAACCTGCTACTTATTTAAGGAGAAACTTGGTTTTGATCTGCAAATAAATCCGATCGAATCCCGGCATGATTTTCCTGATGATAGGGTAGCCGTTACCCCTATCCCGAATAAACATCTCAAAAACAGCGCCGGAGTGATTGAGAAGTTCCACTATCCTAATCGCATGCAATCATATTCGTTCCGAATTGAAATCGATAACCAGGATATTCTCTATTCCTCCGACCTCGACAGTCTTGACGATATAGCTGATTATGCGGATAATCTTGATCTTTTGGTCGTGGAGATGATGCATATTGATTTTGATGATTTAACACCATTTTTGAAAAGGAAGACGATAAAAAGAACCTTGCTCACTCATGTGAAAGATGTGAGCCGACCGGAGATAACACGAAAAATCAATACCGCTCCGCCGGATATGAAAATCGAACTGGCCGACGATTGCCTGACTTTAAGGCTGTAACCCCTTCTTTGTGATGGCCGCCAATTAATGGGAGATTACTCTTGACATTGGTTTCCAAAAAAAGCAAATTTTCACATTATTGCATGGTTTCGACACCGGATACGAACGAGAGGAGCGAATGGCCGAACGAGTTTCTAATAAAAGCCTGATCACATGGTTCCTGCAGCGAATCTCAGGCCTCTTCCTCGGCTTCTTCTTGATCACTCACCTGAATGTTCACCACCTGTTTCATGACATCTCTTCCCATGGAATTATCGATTTTGAAAGCGTCCATGCCAATTTGTCATCGTCCGCCTGGTGGAAGGTCTATTATTTTCTGTTTGTCCCCCTGATTGTTTTTCACGGATTAAACGGCCTCTGGCAGATAATTGCCGATTTGCGCCTGTCACCGGGCGCCGCGACCATTATAAAAATTTTGCTCTGGCTGCTCGGCATTATCCTGGTGGTCACGGCGACCCTGACGCTGAATAATTTGTTTTAGGTAATACGTTATATGTCTAACGGCGATAAATTTAAAAATATAATCAGCGACATCGGCCGCAACAAAAATGTCGGCAATTTCTCCTTCTGGGCGCATCGTATAACCGGAATCGGCCTCTCGATATATCTGCTCATGCATTTTTATGTCCTTTCGTCAGCTATCAGTGGTGCCGAAAGCTTCACCGCGAGAATGAACACTGTCCAGAATCCCTTTTTCGCCGTTCTTGAGATATTGCTGATTGCCGGCGTATTGTTTCACATGCTTAACGGCCTTCGCATCACCCTGGCCGACTTTTTCGGCTGGTCGCGGTCGCATAAACTGATGTTCACCGTTGCCGTAATCCTTTTTGTCATCCTTATGATAATTGTCATCATCATGCAACTGCCGAAGTTCCTTCCGGAAAACTATGGAGGCGGCGGACAATGAGCCGGTTCTATGATATTCTTGTTATCGGCGGCGGCCTCTCCGGCACCCGGGCTGCGATTGCCGCGCATGATGCCGGGGTTGAAAAGGTGGCCTTAATATCCAAGATTCATCCCGTTCGATCTCATTCCGGAGCCGCTCAGGGGGGTATCAATGCCGCTCTCGGCAATCACCCTGAGGGGCATGATGACAGCCCTGATCGGCATGCTTATGATACCGTCAAGGGCTCCGATTATCTGGCCGATCAGGATGCCGTGGAAGTCATGACGGCCGCTGCGCCGGGGATTATATATGAACTGGAACATTGGGGATGCCCCTTTTCGAGGTTTGCCGATGGGTCTATTGCCCAGCGCCCCTTTGGCGGCGCGGGATTCCCCCGCACCTGCTATGGTGCCGACCGAACCGGATTGTACTTACTGCATACCTGCTTCGAGCAGGCCGTTAAAAGAAATATCGAAATCCTGTATGAGCGCTTTGTCACTCGCCTGGCCGTCAGGGATGGACGATGCGCCGGCGTGGTGGTGATGAATCTCCACAACGGCCAATTTGAAACCATCGGCGCCAAAGCCGTGATTTTCGCTACCGGTGGCTCGGGACGGGTGTACTCATTCAATACCACCAATGCGCATACCTCGACCGGCCTGGGCGTCGCCATGCCGTACTGGGCGGGAGTGCCGCTTAAGGATATGGAATTTATCCAGTTCCACCCGACCGGCCTCGATGGCTCTTCGATCCTGATGACCGAGGGCTGCCGCGGCGAGGGCGGCTATTTGATCAACAATGTCGGCGAACGCTTCATGAAAAATTACGTTTCCGAAAAAATCATGGAGCTTGCGCCCCGGGATATCGTGGCTCGCGCCATCCGCACCGAAATAAACGAAGGCCGCGGCTTTGAAGACCGCTACGTCCATCTCGACCTGCGCCACCTGGGCGCCGAACGAATTATGGAACGCCTGCCCGGAATTCGCGAAATCTGTCAGAAATTCAAGGGGATCGATCCTATCACCGATTCCATCCCGATTCAACCCGCCATGCATTATACTATGGGTGGTATCGATTGCGATAAAAACGGCCGGACACCTATGGCGGGTCTTTATGCCGCCGGAGAATGCTCCTGTGTCTCGGTGCATGGTGCCAATCGCCTGGGCGGCAACTCGCTTCTGGAGACCGTTGTCTTTGGGGCCCGCGTCGGCGATTATACCGCGAAAAAAATCAAGTACGATTCATCAGTCAACGATGATGATGCTCTGAACAAGGCCCTCAACGAGGAAAAGGACAGGTACAAAAGGTTGCATGCCTCGGACGGCAAGGAAAATCCTTATGAAATAAGGAATGAGCTGTCCCGTATCATGTTCGACAAAATCGGTATCTTTCGCAACGAATCCGATATGAAAAAAGGCGTCGCCGAAATCCGCGCGCTGAAAAACAAATTCGAACGTATCAGACCTGTTCCTGAGATCGGCAAATTTAACTATGATTTTCTCTGGGTGACCGAAATCGCCGGCAATCTCGACACTGCTCTCTGTATCGCCGAGGGCGCCGTACGGCGGACCGAATCCCGCGGCGCGCACTATCACCTCGGTCATACCAAACGCAATGACACCGAATGGATGAAACATTCTATATTCACCTGGACTCCCGATGGCCCGGAAATTTCCTACAAGCCGGTGAATGTCACGAAGTATCAACCCGAGGAAAGGAAATATTGAGATGCCGCTTTTCAGGGTGTTCAAATACAATCCCGACTCCGATCCCCAGCCGTACTTCAGGGAATTTCAGGTTCCCGACCATAAAGGCATGACCGTCCTTGAGGGATTGTACTATATTCTTGAACACCATGATCCCTCGCTGGCTTTCCGTTCCTCGTGCCGCCAGGGCATCTGCGGCTCCTGCGCCATGCATATTAACGATATGTATCGCCTGGCCTGCGAGACCCAGATAGCTGATATGGGTCCGGTCATTACCGTCCGGCCGCTGGCGCACATGCGCGTGCTGCGTGACCTCGTGGTTGACATGACACCCTTTTTCAACCAGTATGAACGTATCAAGCCCTATTTAATTCCCGCCGAAAAACCAGGCGAGAAAGAGTACTACCAATCGCCGAAAGACCGCAAAATAATCGATCATCATGTCGATTGCATCCTTTGCGCGGCCTGTTATGGTTCCTGCCCGGTGGTGGCCGGCGATGAAAAGTACCTCGGCCCGCATGCTCTGTTGAAGGCGCTGCGTTTTGTTGATGATTCCCGCGACGGTGCCACAGGGGAGAGGCTGGCTTTTGTCGCGAGCGATTTCGGCGTTTTCCGCTGCCATACGATTTTCAACTGCCAGCAAGTCTGCCCCAAAGACCTCGATCCCACCGGCGCCATCGCCAAACTGAAAATGAAATCCCTCTGGGCCAAACTGACCGGCAGACTCAAACGGGCAGGATGATCCTATCTTCGATTAACAATTATAATTGTTTAATATATGTCGCCATGGAATTAATTCTGTACCGTGCGGCTCAAACGCGCCGGTTGAAGATTTTATGATTAAATTATTAATATTATTTTGTAGGTCAGGAGCCGTGTGCTCCTGACATTCATGCGAAGCATGAAAAT
>Ga0272444_10006441_pt1 | contig 10021 bp, 9 predicted proteins | sample SSMForm13_FD_201033 | JGI IMG/M metagenome (GOLD analysis project Ga0272444, IMG submission 201033) | Marine sediment archaeal communities from Little Sippewissett salt marsh, Falmouth, MA, United States - SSM-Form-13 | ecosystem: Environmental > Aquatic > Marine > Wetlands > Sediment ...
AGAAAAGAAAAACGGCTGACGGAAGGGGCGTTTAGGGAAGTCATGTCCAGAAACGCTCGGCTTTTGGGGAAACTGGCCTCTATGGGCATTGTCCATTCCGCGCCAATCCCCCTCTTTCACAATCGCGTCCAAAGGACCAGGCGGGCCGATCATGGGCTTTACGAATGGCAACGAGGGGGCAGGCTGGACAGGTGGCTTGACTCATGCCTCTATCCCAATTTTGGTGTGACAGGCATCAGAGACTTTGAACACCTCGTCGCCTTCACGGGGCCGAGTCGACAGATCTACTTTCGTGTCGGCACGCAGATATTGAGCCTGCTCCTGGTCACGGGCAGCTATTTTCGACAAAAAGATAGAACAAGAGTGGGACTGGATGACCACGGAAATCCAGTGGATGCTCGGGACCTTTTTGACAAGCCATTGCTCAAAGACCTTCTCCATGAAATTTTTCTGAACTATTACAATGGGTTTGTGGGAGAGGCCTTTGATGGAAAATGTCCCGTCGATGGTGAGGTCCTAGCTTGCCGCATGATTGAAGAAATGGGCGTGGACCGCTATATGGAAGAGGTCCTAAGGGTCGTGGACCAAAGAGAAATGACAGATGAAGCCTTCAGCGCATTCTTGACAACAAGGGGCTATACAGGGGAACAGGTCCAAGGTTTCACAAAAGGCCTTGAAGACATCGTCATCTTGAGCGGCCCCCATTTGGGTGGATTCAATGAACGGATCAGTCTGCCCGAGCTCATTGACGCCGTTGGAACCATGTCCGCCCTGTGCATGGTTGGCAGATACTCCAAAGAAAAGGCTTCTAGTAAGGATCATGCAGAAGGATGTGGGAAGTCCTTAGAACAGCGAAAAGCGTTGTAGCAAAGAGCCGACATGTGCAGATTGACAAGGAGGCCCTGGCACGATTCTGCCAAAACCTGCTCAAAGAGGCCATCACCATTCCCTCTTGGAACAGAAGGTACCATTTTTCCGGGAACAAAGACGATACCGTCTCCTACCTATTGGTCCTGGACAGCCTGAATTTCTGCTTCTGGCCCAGTTCTGGAAAGGCAAAGTGGAACATCGACTACGGGCAGAAACAGCTCTCTGGCTACTATGCCCTGGCAGCCTCTCTCAAAAAGACCTTCAAGTCCGGGCTCCCTATGGGCAAGGCAGACTACCTGAGGGCCCTTACTCTGGACGAACTAAGAAGGATTCTAGGCGGACAAGGAGAATTGCAACTCATGGAGCGTCGTCTACAAATCCTCCACGAACTGGGCCAGGTCTTGATCTCAGATTTCAGGGGTGAGGCATCCCAGTTGGTCGTCGGTGCTGGCCAATCTGCCATTCGCTTGGCTCGCCTGTTGGCCGAGAAACTGACATCATTTCAAGACGTTTCAGAATATGAGGGCCAGAAGGTTTTCTTCTACAAACGGGCCCAGATATTTGCTGCCGACCTCCACGGCGCATTTGATGGCAAAGACGAGGGGGCCTTTCAGGACATGGACCAACTCACGGCCTTTGCCGATTACAAACTGCCCCAGGTGCTGCGTCACGCCGGTATCCTTCGATACTCAGGTGCGCTCGTTGAAAAGGTGGACCAAGAGGTCCTCCTTGAGCCAGGAAGTCCAGAGGAGGTGGAGATCCGGGCCAACACCATCTGGGCCGTGGAACTTATCCGGCAGGAACTGGAGGGCATGGGAACATCCCTCAGGGCCTTTGAGATCGATTGGCTCCTCTGGAATCTGGGACAGGGATCGGTGTGTAGGACAAAACCCTATCACAAGACTGTGACCATTTTTTACTGACACAAGTTGGCGCCTCAGGGCTAGAAAAGAAGCGAATCCTTATCAACCGTTAGAAATAACTGCTAAAAGTGTGCTGAGGTTTCTAGAAAACGGAAGAACCCTGCCTTGAACCTTTTTGATGCAATGGGAGCCTCGGGAGAGGGAAATCCGCTTCTCTTCGGCCTCCAATGCCTTTCGTTGCTGCGGGGAGATGGTTGGTGGCAATGGCTGTAGGTCTTCGTTCAGCGAATTTCCCACCCCCTCTGTTGCGCATCCCGAGGGGGGATAGAAGTCTTGACAGGCCTACTTTTAGTGGAAACGAGGGGTGCGAAACTTGAGTTACTGATGTTCTCATTTGAGGTATTAGCTGAACAAGGAAGGGCCCGGGCTAGCCGCTTGGTCACCCCTCATGGTCCTATCGACACCCCCTCGTTTGTCCCTGTGGGCACCCAGGGAACCGTCAAGACCCTGTCGGCAGAAGATCTTCGTGGCATGGGAAGCCAGGTGGTGATCACCAATGCCTACCATCTCCATCTCCAACCGGGCGAGGATGTGATCAAGAGACTTGGAGGGCTCCATGGATTCATGGGATGGGACGGCCCCCTGATGATGGATTCCGGGGGGTTTCAGATCTTCAGCCTTGGGGCAGGGAAAGAACATGGGGTGGGAAAGATCGCCCCGATCTTTCCGGAAGAGCAAGACCGGGGACGGCACCTGCGCCCTGGTAAAGGTAAACGGCTAGTCAAGGTAGACGAGGACGGGGTGGAATTTGTCTCGTACCTGGACGGCTCCAGACATCGTTTTACGCCCCATGGCGTCCTCGAGATAGAGGAGAAGCTAGGGGCCGATATCATTTTAATCCTCGATGAGTGCACCTCTCCTCTCCACGACTACCGGTACACCGAGATGGCCATGAAGCGGACCCACCGCTGGGCCCTCCAGGCCCTGGAGGCATTTCAGGGCTCTGGCAATAAAAGACAAGCCCTTTTTGGAATCGTTCAGGGCGGAATGTATGAGGCCCTGAGGCAAGAAAGTGCCTCCTTCATTGGAGATAAGGATTTCGACGGGTTTGCCATTGGTGGCTCCCTCGGCAGATCCAAGACAGAGATGCACCAAGTCTTGGAGTGGGTTGTCCCTCTTCTGCCAGCACAGAAGCCGCGCCATCTCCTGGGCATTGGCGACATGGACGACATCTTCGAGGTCGTAAACCGTGGAATCGATCTCTTCGACTGCGTGGCACCGACGCGTATGGCCCGCACGGGAACGGTTTTTTCCAAAGGGGCGAAACGTCATAGAATACATATCCTCAATGCCCAGTTTAGGGAAGACCGGCGCCCCATTGACGGGACATGCCACTGTCCCACCTGCCGCCACTACTCCAGGGCCTATCTGAGGCACCTATTTATCGCCAAGGAGCTTCTGGGGGTGCGGCTGGCGACGATTCACAATGTCTGGTTCTTTGAATCGCTCATGGGCCAGATCCGAAGTGCTATCAGAGAAGGAAGGCTTGGGGACCTGGAAAGAGAATGGTGCCCTCAAACCTAGTCCCCGGGGTCAGGTGAGATAGGGATCTTTATGTCCTCCTCGACCCTTGGAGTGTCTCTGCCTGTATGTTGCGGGCAACTGCCCTGGCCTGTCGTCCCTCAGGTGGATTTGCTCAAGACCTCTCCAACCCTAAAGAGCGTGTCCATCAGATGGCCTATCCGCCTGCGAAGCTGGACATATCCCTCTGCCGACAGTTCACCATCACAAGCCTTGAGCGCTCTGATAGCCGCATCTATCTTCTTGAGCGCCTCACTCTGTTTTGCAGATGCCGTCAGAGAGCCATCCTCCTTTTTGTCCAACTTATTTGTCCTCCTGTGGCAAGGCCCTGATCCTATGCAAGAGCCCCATGGAGACGCCTGGGCTGTGACCTTTTCGACCTGGGTGGGGGTGAAGACGAAACGATAGATGGACGAGCGGGAAATGTCAATCGATATTGAACAGTTATGCTTTTTTGCAGGCCAAGACCGCGCCCCTGGGGCCAAGGGAGGACAGGACAACACCGCCAGTCCACACAGGCATATGACGCCCATTTCAACCCATTTTTGGTTTGCCTAAAGGGGCGCATTCTTATATGAAACAGCTCATTGGTGTCCATCCATAAATAACATTCTTTGCACGAACAGTGCATTCTCCGCAGGGTTGCTCCTGCGGTGAAAACCCTTGTGCAAACTTGCCTTAGGACAAGATCCACCCCTTCTGGATGGACACACTCGGTTGCGCTGTGTCGTCGGAAAAAATGTTCGTGGAAGAGGACTTGTGAGCTCTTTTTCGCAGGCCTGGGGAAATGACACCGTGAGCCAGAAACCCTTGCGTACGGAGCGGGTTATTTTGGAGACTCTGTTGGAAAGCCGACGGTTATGCGTTACTATCCTGTGAACTTGGACGTCCGACACAGGGACTGTCTCGTGGTGGGAGGGGGGAGCGTCGCCGAGCGAAAGGTGCGAACCCTCCTTGAATGTGGGGCCAAGATTACGGTCATTACCCTGGGCGCCACCGAACACCTTGAGGCACTAGGGGCAAATAGTCATATTTCACTGAGATTCAAGGGGTATCAATCATCTGACCTGGACGGAAGGTTTCTTGTCATCGGTGCCACGGACGACGAATTGACGAACCAGACCATCAGCCAGGACGCCGCAGCCCGAGGGATTCTCTGCAATATCGCCGACCGTCCTGGAGTCTGCACGTTTGTCCTTCCTGCCATTGCCTGCCAAGGCGACTTGGTCATTGCCATTTCCACCTCAAACAAGAGTCCGGCAGTGGCAAAGTACATACGGCAAGCCATGGAAAAGGAATTCGGGCCGGAATATGCTGCGCTCTTGAACCTCATGGGAGCCATTCGCCAGAGGTTCATGGCCGAGGCAAAGAGCCCAGAGGCCCACAAGGAGCTCTTCGACCGGTTGCTTGATAAAGGACTTTTGGAGATGATCCGAGAGGATCGCCTTCAAGATGTAGACGCCCTACTCAACGAGGTGTTGGGAAACGGATATACGTGGAAGGATCTAGTGACAAGCCATTGAGGCGGTAGCAGCCTTGCTTTGACCTATGCTACTTTTGCGAGGGGACACGCTATGAATCTTCTCTTTGCCTTAACCATTATCTGTTACCTTGCAAGCTCCCTGGGTTACCAGGGCTATATTCTATTCCAAAAAAGACCTATCCACAGAATGGCCAATATCGTCCTGTGGGTTGGATTCTTGTCTCACACAGCCGTCATTGGGTTGCAGTGCGTCGAATCTGGACACATACCGGTTCAGAATCTCCACGAAACGCTGTCAACCTTTGGATGGGCAGTGGTTGGTGTCTTTCTGGCACTTCAACTTAAGTATCATCTGATGGTCCTGGGAGCCCTCGCGGCACCCTTGGCCACCCTTGCAGTCGTCATCGCTTCCATGTTGCCCAGGCCACCCGTAGAATTGGCCCCCCTCTTCAAGAACCTGTGGCGAAGCCTGCATCTCGGGACCCTGATTGTGGGAAACGCCGCCTTTGCCATTGCCTGCTCTGCGGGTATCTTGTATCTTATTCAGGAAAGGGCCATAAAAGACAAAAAGCCCGGTTTTTTCTTTCGCCGACTCCCGTCCCTCAAACTGCTTGACTCCGTGGGCTATGCAAGCCTTATCGTTGGGTTTCCCATGCTCACCTTTGGAGTCATCACTGGCGTCATCTACGCCCAGATGGTTCGAGGACGATTCTGGAGTTGGGACCCCGGAGAGATCCTCGGGGCCGTGACGTGGCTGGTTTACGCGGTCCTGCTTCACGAACGGTTGGCAGTGGGATGGCAGGGAAGAAGGGCCGCCATTATGACGATTGTAGGATTCGCCATACTCCTGCTCACGTCTTTCTTATTCTTCTTGCGTTAGTGTGGTGGTTGAGGGGCCATTGGAGAGTCGAGGAATGGTTGAAAAAAGGCATATTGTAGTTGTTGGCCTTAATCACAAAACAGCTCCAGTTGAGGTTCGAGAACGCCTGGCATTTTCCAGCGAAGACACCCCCCATGTGCTGGAATCCGTATGCCAATGCCCCTCTGTGAACGAAATCCTGCTCTTTTCCACCTGCAACCGTGTAGAGTTTCTTCTAGCTACCCAGGATGTGGCCAAGGCGGTGGAGGCGGTAAAGGACTTCATGGCCGAGTTTAAGAAGACCCCCTTGCCAAGCTTTGAGGAATCCCTTTATGTGTACAGTGGCGACCAGGCGATCCGTCACATGTTTAGGGTGGCGTCAAGTCTCGACTCCATGGTGGTGGGAGAACCCCAGATTTTAGGGCAGGTCAAAGACTGTTACGGCCAGGCCTGTGATCACAGGACCTGTGGCGTGGTCCTGAACAGGCTCATGCACCGAGCTTTTTCTGTGGCCAAACGGGTGCGCACAGAGACCGGCATCGGCGACCATGCGGTGTCTATCAGCTATGCGGCAGTGGAGCTGGGTCGAAAGATCTTCGGCGAGCTAGAGGAAAAGGCGGTATTGCTCATTGGCGCTGGCGAAATGGCGGAGCTTGCTGTTGAGCACCTGGTGAATAATCGGGCCAGGCCCATATTTGTAGCGAACCGGACCTTTGAGCGGGGACTTGAGCTGGCTGAAGGTTTCAGGGGGACGGCCATTCGATTCGAAGAGGTCCGTGACTACCTCAAAGAGGTGGACATCGTGATCAGCTCAACGGGGGCATCGGACTATATTCTAGTCCGCGACGATTTCAAGGGGCTAATGCGGGCCCGGAAGAATCGCCCCCTGTTTTTCATTGACATTGCTGTCCCCCGGGATATCGACCCCGAGATCAACCGTATCAACAACGTCTATGTCTATGACATTGATGATCTCAATAACGCCATTCAAGAAAATATAGACGAACGGCAACAGGAAGCTCTGAGGGGAGAACGCCTTGTCGACGGGGCTGTGATCCAGTTTCGCAGATGGTTCCAGGGCCTCGATGTGGTGCCCACCATTGTGGACCTCCGGGCCAAGGTGGAGGAGATCAGGCAAAGAGAACTCAAGAAGACCTTTGCAGCCCTCAACTCCGTATCTGAGGAAGACCGGGCAGCCATTGACCGGTTGACTGCAGCCCTGGTGAACAAGATCCTCCATGACCCTACGATCTTTTTGAAGCAAAGCGGCTATAAGGAAAGAAAACCCCTCTATGTGGATATTACCCGCCGCCTCTTTAACCTGGATGAGGGAAATGGCGGAAAATCCGAGGGGTGAACTGCAGCCGTGAGAATCACTCATCATGGCCAATAACCCTATGAAAGGAGCTGTGCGTTGAAGAAGAAAATAGCCTTTCTCTTCCCGGGACAGGGTTCGCAGGTGGTGGGTATGGCTTTGGACCTCTATGAGGAATATGACTTTGTCCGCGAGATTTTCGACATGGTCGACGAGGTGACAAAAAGCCATCTATCCAGACTCTGCCTTAAGGGCCCCATGGATGAGCTGACCCTCACGGTGAATCTTCAGCCAGCGGTCACAGCGGTAAATCTGGCATGCCTTGCGGCCCTTCAGAAAGAGGGGGTCGAACCTGCCTTGACGGCCGGCCACAGCCTTGGAGAGTATAGTGCCTTGGCAGCCGCTCAGGTGACCAGCGCCCTGGACACCTGCAAACTAGTCTTCAAGAGGGGCCATTTGATGCACCGTGAGGCCACGAAACACGCCGGGGCCATGCATGCCCTGCTGGGACTGGATATTGATACGGTGCGCCATATTGTGGAAGAGGCCAAAGAAACGGGCGTTGTGGCCGTGGCGAATCACAATACAGATACGCAGATTGTCATTACAGGCGCCCCCGACGCCGTGGATCACGCCTCTGCATTGGCAGCAGCCCAAGGAGCCAAGGCCATTCCACTGAAGGTAAGCGGGGCATGGCACAGTGAATTGATCCGAGGGGCCGAGAAAGACTTCATGGCCTTTTTGGAAGAAATCCCCTTCAACGTCCCCAAAACGCCCGTGGTCTTCAATGTCACTGCAGATTCCGAATCAGACCCGGACAAGATGAAGGAAATCATGGCGAGGCAGCTCTGCAGCCCCGTTCGATGGTATGATTCTGTATGCCACATGCAAGAGCAAGGGGTGGAGGTTTTTGTAGAAGTGGGCCCCAAAAAGGTATTAAGTGGCCTCCTTCGCAAGATTATCCCTGATACATATGCCCATGAACTGTACAATGTAGACGGAATGAGAGGACTGGAGCGTTTCTTGAAGGCTGTGACATAGGCCCGGTGAGACGTCTTCTTTCTTCACCAATCAATCCTTTGTTCGCAAGCGGTCATCACAAGGTTCCCCTGGAAGTATGATGAGCGCTTTAGTTGGAGACTGTAGTCATGAATGGAAAAAGGCCGGGAGATCCTTATAAAGACTTTTTGGAAGATATCGCTGGTTTTTCTTCCGAGAGGACAGAAAAAGGACCCCCTTCAGCCGTGGTGGCAGAAAAAGAAGGGGAGCCGGCTTCTGTTGGTCACCGGGTCAAGACGGTGCGCCAAAAAAAAGGGCTCACCATAGAAGATGTGGGGCAGCGGACAGGCCTCAGTCCAGCATACCTAGATCAAATCGAGGCAGACGAGGTCTCGCCTCCCTTGGGTGTGCTGATCAGAATGGCCAAGGCCCTTGACATGAAGCTGGGCCGCTTCATCTCCACTGGCGAGGTAAAGCCCTTTACGGTGGTCCGCAAAGACGAGAGGCGCATCATCTCCAGGTACACGTCTGCTCAGGGAAATCAGTACGGCTACACTTATGAATCCCTGGCGCCAGATAAGAAAGATCGCCACATGGAGCCCTTCATGATCACCCTGGTACCATCAGGGGCAAAGAAGGAGCTTTCCACTCATGCAGGACAGGAGTTCATCCATGTACTGAAAGGGGCCTTGGAGGTCATCTTAAAAGACCATAAGGACGTGCTTTATCCTGGTGACAGCATCTACTTCGACTCCTCAGTACCCCACCTGGTGCGGTGCCACGGCGACAAGGAGACCGTGATCCTGGCCGTGCTCTATATAACGGACGGATAGACCGGACAGCAAAGGCCTATGCCTCCTTTTCCAATAACATTTCAATCTCCTTGAAGTGCTCCACTGCAAAGGCGGCCGAAAGCCTGCTATTCTTGTAGGCTACCAACGGAATCCTTGCTGCCCTGGCGGCCAACTCGTCGATCTTGGAGTCGCCAATGTAGATAGCCTCGTGGGGAGCAAGATCAAAGTGGCCCAAGATTTTGAGAAGAGACTCAGGATCCGGCTTTGGTCGCTTCACGTCTAGGCTTGACACCACCAGATCAAAATATCCTTCCAGTCCATGTTCCAATAGAACGCGATGCATGGTATCAGAGCGGTTTGTGGAGATGGCCGTCTTGTGCTGGGGACGCAAATACTCTAGAAATGCCATCAGGTAGGGCTCCATGCGCATGGCGGGAATAAAGGGATGATAGCTAATCTCATGACGATAGGCCAGGGCTTGTTCCACCCGTGGATCATCGCGGAAAAGGTAGGCAACGGACTGGTCGGCCGTGTGCATATGGACATAGTCCGCCTGTTCCCTGTTCATTGGAGGCTTTTTGAAGTGGATCAGTATGTGATTGTAGTAGGCCTCATTGGCTCCCCTTGAGTCGAACATCACGCCGTCGCAATCAAAGATGACAAGTTGCACCTGTGCCATAGCCTGACCTTTGTCTCCCACTGCTCCCTCCCCAACGCCGCCCTGCCAGAACAGGGTATGCCTCAACAGAATCCCTTGGCCTGTTATGTTACTTCTGATATAGAACCTTAGTATCCATTTGACTGCGGAAAATAGTAGCAGTCACGCTTTGCTGTCAAGGTCCAAATGCGGGCCTTGGGCTGTTCATTGCAGGGCCAATGATGTCAGGGGTCTTACGCAACGACTGGACTGTCAACAGGAGCCGAACAGGAGGTTGCCATGAAGATCCGAACAAAGGTGTGGATCGACGATGATCAAGACAGGGTCGTCTTTGGCAGTGGCAGGGCTCGCATGCTGGAGGCGATTGACCGTTTGGGGTCCATGAACAAGGCTGCCAAAGAGATGAAGATGTCCTATCGTGCCGTGTGGGGAAGGATCAAATCCACGGAAGAACGGTTGGGGGCCAAGATTCTGGTGACAAGCCCCGGGGGAGGCAAGCGGCGCGGTTCCATTCTCACGCCCACCGGGAAAAAACTCCTTGAAAGATATCGGCTCTTGAAAAAGAAAATCGTCATACAAGCCGATCAGGCATTTGAAGA
>Ga0272444_10006442_pt1 | contig 10021 bp, 6 predicted proteins | sample SSMForm13_FD_201033 | JGI IMG/M metagenome (GOLD analysis project Ga0272444, IMG submission 201033) | Marine sediment archaeal communities from Little Sippewissett salt marsh, Falmouth, MA, United States - SSM-Form-13 | ecosystem: Environmental > Aquatic > Marine > Wetlands > Sediment ...
CTTTTGTGCCAGGAGGCAAGATGGGCAACGCGCTTTCCCGTCACACCGAGACCTTTATCGTCCGCCTGTGGTCCGAGTACCTGGCGCAAACACCGCCCACCTGGCGGGGTGAGATCCAACACGTGGGCAGCCGGGAAGTGATGCGTTTTGCCAATCTGCACGAGATGGAAGACTGGATTCAGGGACAAATTCAATCGAGTGGAGGAGAACATGAGGAACAACAACGCTAATCGCAAGTTGTGGCTTTGCTGCATGGCGGTGCTCTCCATCGTGCTGTTGTGCCTGGCGGTCGGCCCCAAGGCCGTCCAGGCCGCGCCGCCGGAGCCTTACCTGGTCCGGGACATCAACACCGGCACTTATGAGTCCAACCCCCAGTCTCTGGTGGAAATGAACGGGGTGCTCTATTTCGCCAGCGATGACAACAGTCACGGCGCGGAGCTGTGGCGGAGCGACGGCACGATAACCGGCACGCTGATGGTAAAGGACATCTACCAGGGGGGGGAATTGAACGGTTCCTGGCCCAAAGCGCTGACTGCCATGAGCGACACCCTGTATTTCAGTGCCTATGATGACATCCACGGCCGTGAGCTGTGGAAGAGCGACGGGACTGAGGCCGGCACCGTCCTGGTCAAGGACCTCTACCCCGGAACGGCCAGCGCAGATCCCCAGTTCCTGACCCCCGTGGATGGCGGTCTCTTTTTCTTTGCCGACGACGGTGTGCACGGTCAGGAGCTGTGGTGGAGCGATGGCACCGAGGCCGGCACCGTTTTGGTCAAGGATATCTATCCCGGCAGTGGCGCCTCTTCCCCACCTGGTGACAGGGCAGTGATCGGGGACATCCTCTACTTTGCCGCCGCCGACAACACCCATGGGCGCGAGCTGTGGCGGAGCGACGGCACGACTGGAGGCACCTACCTGGTCAAGGATATCTATGCCGGTGGCCAGGCCTCCTATCCCAGATATTTCGTAGTGCTGAGCGACACCCTCTACTTCTCGGCCCGGCAGAGCGGCTACGGCCAAGAGCTGTGGCGCAGCGATGGCACAACTGATGGCACGGTGCAGGTCCACGACATCTACCCTGGAACCGGGTCTTCCAGCCCCTCGCATATGACGGTGAAGGATGAAGCCTTCCTGCTCTTCAGTGCCGCGAATAGCAGCAACGGGTCCGAGCTGTGGCGGAGTGATGGCACCGTCACCGGCACCGTCATGGTCAAAGATATCTATCCCGGCACGGGCAGTTCCCTCCCTACCGGGTTCACCGCGGCCGGCGACACGATGGTATTCTACGCTACTGATGCCGCCCACGGCAAGGAGCTGTGGAAGAGCGACGGCACGGTGACCGGCACCGTCCTGGTCAAGGATATCTACTCTGGGACTGAGAACTCGTATACCTCGCTGGGGGTCACTCTGATCGGGCTGGATGGCACGGCCTACTTCCCGGCCCAGGATGGCATCCATGGTCATGAGCTATGGAAGAGCGACGGCACGGTGACCGGCACCGTCCTGATCAAGGACATCTATCCGCAGCTGGATGGTTCCTACGTTCACGAGTTGGCCCCCTACAACGGCCTCCTCTTTTTCCAGGCTACTGACAACTTTCACGGGGCCGAATTGTGGCGCAGCGACGGCACGGAGGGGGGGACGGTTATGGTGAGGGATATCAACACCTGGGGCCAAGGCGCATGGCCAGATCACATGGTCGCGCTCGACGGGCAGGTGGCCTTTGCAGCGTTCGAGGGGACCCACGGTACGGAGCTGTGGATGAGCGATGGCACAACTGCCGGGACCCGGTTGATCCGAGACATGTACCCGGCAGAGCCCAGTTCCTCGCCCTACAGGTTTGCCGCGCTCGACGAGGGGTTCCTCTTCAGCGCCCGCGAGGACATCCACGGCCGCGAGTTGTGGCGGAGCGACGGCACCGTGAGCGGCACCGTCCTGATCAAAGACATCTATCCGGGGAGCGCCGATTCTTCCCCCGACAATTTCAATCGCCTCGGCGATGTGCTCCTCTTCAGCGCCAATGACGCCGACCATGGCACCGAGTTGTGGCGGAGCGATGGGACGACCGACGGGACTTTTCTGGTCAAAGACATCCATACCGGTGGCTATAGCTCCGGGCCAACCTACATGACCCCGGTCAGTGGGACGCTCTTTTTCAGTGCGGAGGGAGTTGCGGACGGCCGCGAGCTCTGGAAAAGCGACGGTAGCGGCTTTGGCACCGTGCTGGTCAAGGACATCTACCCTGGCTCGACTTCTTCCTCTCCCATTTTTCTGGCCAATCTGAATGGGACGCTGCTTTTCGCGGCCAACGACGGCAGCCATGGCAAGGAGCTTTGGCGCAGTGACGGTACCGAGGCCAGCACCGTCCTGGTCAAGGACGTCTACCCTGGTTCGGGCTCCTCGTATCCGGGGTGGATCTATGCTACGGCTGGGGGCACGGCCTTTTTCTCCGCCGACGACGGGTACTGCGGCTACGAGCTCTGGCGGAGCGACGGCACGACCGGGGGCACCACCCTGGTCAAGGACATCTACCTGGGAAGCAGTGGCTCCATGCCCCAGCCGCTGGAGGAAGTGGACGGCATCTTTTTCTTCTCGGCCGATGATGGCACCCATGGCGCCGAACTGTGGAAGAGCGACGGCACCGAGGCCGGCACGGTCATGGTCAAGGACATCAACCCGGGGAGCGCGGACTCGAATTTGTACGAGGAGAATGCTATTGCAGCCAACGGCCTATTGTATTTCGCCGCCCACGACGGCACCGACTATGAGCTCTGGCAGAGCGATGGCACTGAGGCCGGCACGGTCAGAATCTCCGACGTCGGCCCCCCAGGGTTCTCTGACGTAGGCGTCTCGCGCCTGACCCTTGCCAACGGGGTCATCTTTATGCTTGGCGACGACCAGGTGCACGGCCCAGAGGTGTGGGCGCTGGTCATCGGGCCACTCGATTTGGCCATCACCAAGACCGTCGAGCCCACCGGCCTTCTGGCACCGGGTATGCCCATCACCTACACGGTGGCCTTTGACAATGTGGGCCCAGGGCTGGCCACAGGCATTGCCATCACCGACGTGGTGCCCGCTGAAATCGCCAACCTCAGCTATACCCATACCGGGGCGATCGTCACGCCCACCGGGGGAATCTCCTACGCCTGGCAGGTGGCCGACCTGCGCCCCGGCGAAGGCGGCGTTATCACGATCAACGGCGTCATTAGCCCTTCTGTCGGCGGCGTCTTTAGCCTGACCAACCGCGCCCTGATCAGTTCCACGTTGCCGGATGTCAATCCAGCCGATAACGAATCCGCCGTGATCTCTATCGTGGACGCGGAGCCGCCCTTGCCACCCATTCTGCTCAGCCCGCCCGATGGGACCATCATCAGCGACACCATGCCCACCCTGGCCTGGCAGCCGAGCCCCAGCGCCGACGCGGCTGGCTACCTGCTGGACCTGGCCGGCACCATCACCGACCTGGGCGACGTGACCCAGTATACCTGTCCCCTCCTGGCCGAGGGCCTCTACACCTGGACCGTCGCCGCCTACGATGCCTTGGGCAACACCAGCCCCTTTACGGCCACCTGGGCCTTTACGCTGAACAATGCGCCGCCCGTCCCACCTATTCTACTCAGCCCGCCCGATGGGGCCGTCATCAGCGACACCACGCCCACCCTGTCCTGGCAGCCCAGCCCCAGTCCCGACGTGACCGGCTACCTGCTGGACCTGGCCGGCACGATCACCGACGTGGGCAACGTCACCCAATATACCTGCCCCTTGCTGGCCGACGGCAGCTACACCTGGACCGTCGCCGCCTACGACACGCGCTATACCAGCGCCTTTCCCTCCGCCTGGGCCTTGCAGATCTGCCAGCCCGTCGCCAACGTGCAACTCAAACGCGATCCCGGAGGAGAGCTTTTCATCGGCAACACGGTGCGCTTCTTCGCCAATGCGGAGGGCAGCACCCCCTTCAGCTATACCTGGACGCTGAACGGCGTCCCGACGGGCGAAAACTGGTACGTCTGGGAGCACGCCTTTGACGCCGCCGGCCTCTATACGGTGGCAGTGACGGTGTCCAACGCCTGCAGCCAGGAGAACGGCGCGCTGGTGGTACAGGTGCAGGAACCGTCGCCGGGCCAGCCCGATCTATCGGCATCGGAAAAGTCCGCCAACCTGTCCACCGTAGGGAGTGGGGATATCCTGACCTATACCCTCATACTGCGCAACCAGAGTTGGATCACGGCAACGGCGACCATGACCGACCCCATCCCCCTCCATACGGCCTATGTCACGGACAGCGCCTGGGCCAGCGACGGCAGCCCGGTGACGCTGGTCGATGGACACCTGCTCTGGGTGGGCCCGGTCATCTCGGGCACACCGGTCATGATCCAGTTCGCCGTCGAGGTGCAGGTCGCCCCGCACGGCGCGACGATCAGCAACTCGGCCCAAGTGGACGATGGCCAGGAGCATATCATTATGCTGGAAGCCAGTTCGATCTATAACCCCGGCTATGGGTTGAGCATCAACGACGGCGCGCTGTTCACAAACATCCCCACGGTTACCCTGGGCTATTTGTGGAACTTGGATGACAACATCACCCACGTCCAGTTCAGCAACGATGGCGGGTTTGGTCCAGGTGGGGGCACGACGCCCTGGATGCCGGTTGATCCGGCCGATCCGACCTATCCCAACTGGGTATTGCAAGTCGAGGGCCAGTTCACCTTCCCCTATTGGGTCTACGCCCGATTCCGCGACAGTGTTGGATTCCTGCATGGTCCCTTCCGGGACAGCATCGTCTACGACCCGGATCCGCCGAGCACCCCCCTGGTCGTGATTATCCCCTTGCCCAATGGGGGTGCCCAAACTATCCAGGATACGGACATCATCGTGCGGGTGACGGCCGGCGACGCCAACAGTGGCATTGACAAAGTGCAGCTCAGCGATACGCCCGAGTTCACCCAGTTCTCCGAATTACCCTTTGTCGGTCCGACGACCGATATTCCCTGGACGCTGCCGGCCTCCGGTGAGGTCTATGTGCGCGTTATGGACCGAGCCGGCAACTTTTCCCTGGTCGGCAGTGGGCAGAGGCCGGCCAATTTCAAGATTTACCTGCCCCTGGTTGTTATACAGGGCTGATGTTTAGGGGGGCCTGGCGAAGGTCCAGGTGAACAAGGTTCGTGTTCACACGACCTTCGCCAGCCCCCCCCCGCGCACTGCTGGGCCAGAATTCTGGCATTTATTCTGGCTATCGGTGACACGCTCTCAGGCTATCGGTGACACGCTCTCAGGCTATCGGTGACACGTTCTCGGGCTATCGGTGACACATTCTCACTTAATCAGTGATACGAAGTCAATTACCCGGCGGCACAGATCAAGTATATCTGTGCCGCCAGGTAATTACCCAGTGGTACAAGTCTAATTACCCAATGGTACAAGGCTAATTACCCAATGGCGCAAAGGTAATTAGCCAATAGACATATTTCCGGTTTACTTTTTTCGCCGGCCAGGCTTGCGTTTTTGGCCGCTCTCTGCTATCATCATGCCACTCAACAAGCTTCCTTTCTCGGAGGATCAAATGTCATCCAACCCAATCGAATGGACCCCGCCCGCCCCGCGGCCCGGACTGCTCGGCTCCTGGGACCGCTTTATCGGTCCGGGGGCAACAAGGGCAGAGAACCTCCTGATCCTGGCGGCCGCATTTGTGGCCGGCCTGGCCCTGCCGCTGTATGCCGTCCTGCGCGGGCTGGGCTGGACGGTCCTCCAACTCGTCGTCGGAGGACTTGTCGCCGCCGACCTGGCCGGGGGCATCGTGGCCAACGCGACCGGGCCGGCCAAGGCCTGGTACCACCGCACCGGACAGGGTTTCTGGCAGCACCTCGGCTTTGTCGCCTTGCACATCGTTGACATCGCGCTCGTCGCCGGGCTCTTTCGGGGCATGGACTGGGCCTATGCCGCCGGCGTCTATGGTTACCTGCTCTTGGCCAGCATCTTGACGCTGCGCGTTCCACTGTACTTACAGCGGCCGGTGGCACTGCTCCTGTACGGCGGGGCGATCCTGCTCAACGCCTACATCTTCCCCCCTACGGCGGGGACGGAATGGTTCGTTCCGATCCTGTTCTTAAAGCTGCTGGTGGCGCACGTGCTGCCGGAGGCACCCTTCCGCCCGAAAAGCGCACCGGAGGGCTAAAAGTTGCAAATTTGCTTTCTCTACTTTAGCGGTACGGGAAACACGCACTACGTCGCCCATTACCTGGCCCGCAAGCTGCAACACCTGCCGGTCGAGATCGTCCTGCGTTCGGTGGAGCAGCAGCCGGCCGCGACGTTGACGGGGTTCGACCTCCTGGCCCTGGGCTTTCCCGTCTATGCGTGTGATTCCCCGACACTGTTGCATTCCTATATCGAGCAGTTGCCGCCCGGTGCGGGTCGTGGGGCACTGGCCTTTTGCACCAAGGGCGCCTGGGCCGGCAACGCGGTGCCGCGTAACCTGGAGCGGCTGGCCCGGCGCGGCTACGTGCCACTGGGCGGCACGAGCGTGGGGATGCCGGGCAGCGACGGCCTGGCCTTTATCGGCAAGGATTCGTGGATGGCGCGGGCCGCGCTGGGCAAGGACTATGACCACCTCGTGGCGGCCGACCGGCTGGCAGAACGGATGGAACAAGTGCTGACCGGCCTCCAAGCCGGCATCCCCGTCGAGCACTTTCGCCTCCCACGCTCCCGGCACGTCGGCGGGCTGCTGTTGGACTGGCTGTGGGCCGCGGTGTACCACTGGGCGGAGGGCTATCTGCGCCGGCGTTTCTGGGCCGACGATCGCTGCAACGGCTGCAGCCTCTGCGCGCGCATCTGCCCGGTGGACAACATCGAGCTTTTACAAGGCCGCGCCCACTTTGGCGACCACTGCGCGCTCTGTATGCGCTGCATCCACGCTTGCCCGCAGGAGGCCATCCAGATCGGCCAGGCCACGGTGGGCAAGTTCCGCTGGCACGGGCCGCGGGGGGATTTCAAACCCCTGCGCCTGCGGCCGGGCAAAGAAATCAACACGCTGGCTGGTAACCACGAAGACAGGAAGACACCAAGTTATGGAACCACCAAGACACGAAGCCTCCAAGACAGAAAGTAATGTTGCCACCAAGACACAAAACCCCAAAGAATTCAAAAGCTTGGTGGCCTTGTGGTTTGGTGGTTGCCAGCCTGAATATCTAGGAAGGAAAAATGTCATGGCCCAGAACTCGAAGCGTACCGCTGCCGCATGCCAGGAAGAGGAATGCACGGGCTGCGAACTCGAGGGCCAGCTGCTTTGCATCCACAGGCCGGCCGACCTGGTCGACTTTGCCGTGCTGGTAATCTGCTGCTTTATTCCCTTTTTCGCGGGGATGATCATTGGCCGCTTCTGGGTGGGTCTGATTGTCTGGGGTGGCCTGGCTGTCGTATTTTTCGGCTACGTCGAGGCCCTGGTGCTGTGCCGACACTGCCCCCACTATGCCGAGGAGGGCTTTACCCTGCGCTGCCACGCGAACTGGGGGCTGCCCAAGATCCCAAGGTTTGATCCCCGGCCGTTGAACCGGCTCGAGCAGGTGGTCTGGTTGGCCTACGTGGCGGTGCTCTTTCTCTATCCGCTCCCCTTCTTTATCGTCAGTGGGCAGTGGCTGCTGCTGGCCATCTACGCCTGGGCTGTCTTTGCCTGGGCCTGGACATTGGTGCGGACGCAGTGCAACCGCTGCTATCACCTCTCCTGCCCCATCAACCGCGTGCCGGCCGACGTACGGGAGGCTTTCTACCGCCACTATCCCGAGTTCGCCGAGCGGCGGGAAGGCGAGTCCGAGGAGACTGGTTCCCCGTCGTGATCGGCCGGCACTGCAAGAGGTACAGCCGGCCGCGTGCGTACGCGCACTCCAAATCCACCGGCCAGCCCTGGTGCTCCTCCAGCGACCGTGCCAGTTCCGCCAGCGACTGCACTTGCGCGTCGTCCAGGGCCGGCTCCTGCCGCATCATCCGCGGCACCGCGATCTCGCGCGTGCCCTCGGCCCACAGCACGGTCATCACCGCCTTGTCGGCAACCTGCTGGGAGAGGATCGCCAGATCCGCCTTGCGCACAAGGTACAGGTCTGGGGTCACCGTGCCGCCGACCAGGCTCTCGCCCAAACCCCACGCAGCGTTGATCACGATCTGCTCGCGCGCACCGGTCCGCGGGTCGGCGCTAAAGACCACCGCGGAGACGGCGGAGTGAACAAGCTGCTGCACCAGGACGGCGACGCGCGCCTCCCGTGATAGACCGTGCGCGCGGCGGTATTCCAGGGCGCGGTCGCTTTGGGCCGAGGCCAGGCAGCGCTCCGCTGCCGTGATCACGGCCTCGACGCCGACGACGTTGAGGTACGATTCGTGCTGGCCGGCGAAAGAGGTCGCTTTCCCGTCCTCGTCCACCGCCGAAGAGCGCACGGCAACCCGCGGCTGCGCTACTCCGCAGCGCGCGGCAAGTTGGGTGTACGCTTCCGCTAGTTCGGTCCGCAGTGCCGGGGAAAGCCCAGGGCCAGTGACCGCGGCCAGGCAAAAGGCCAGTGGTACCGGGTAGTCAGCGGCCAGCCGGGCCAGACTCGCGGCCTTGCCTCCCACACAGGCAGGATCTTGACAATTGCGTTCATCCAACCACCAAATCATCATGACCTCCTTTTCTATCCCTCAAACCTTGAAAGAGCAAGATGGGGACACAGATCACACAGATGAGCATACTTTTAATTTCTTGCGCTGTGTGGATCTGCGTTCATCTGTGTCCCCTATCAACTCGTTTCCGGAGGGATCAGGCGGCCAGCAGCCGCACGACACCCTGATCGCCATCGACCTCGATCCATTGACCGTCCTGAATAAAGGTCGTCGCCAATTGGGTGCCGACGACGGCGGGAATGCGGTACTCGCGAGAGATCACCGCGCCGTGCGAGAGCATCCCCCCAGCGTCGGTGACCACCGCTGCGGCGGTCAGAAAGAGCGGCGTCCAAGGTGGAGCGGTCGTCGTCGTCACCAGGATATCACCCGGCTGCAGCCGGTAGGCCTCGGCCAACGAGCGGATCAGGCGTGCTGGGCCGCGCACCTTGCCGGCCGAACCAGACTGACCGCGCAGCACGCTGTCGGTGGGCGGTGACGCCGGTACCTCCGCGGCCAGGCCGCCGACGTAGCGCAGGATACGCCGGGCGTCCGGAGAGTACAAGTAGAGCGGTTCAGTCGGCCGCGTGCCCAACTCGGGCGGTTCGTCGTACTGGGCCCAACGTTCGAGCTCGGCACGCCGGGACAAGGCGCCCGCCCGGCAATCCTGATCTGGATCGTCGCTCATAGCCCGCAGTTCGTTTAGCGTAAGGTAAAAGATATCATCAGCGCTGTCCAGCTGGCCGGCCGCGGCGAAACGCCGGCCGAACTCGCGGATGACGCGGTGGATCCAGCCAAAACCGTTGAAATCGATGTAATAGGTATGGTTCTCGGTCAGCACCAACGCCGCCTGAGCGGCCGCGAGCCAACGCTCGAAGCGTTCTACAACCGGCGTGGGGTAGTCTGCCAGGGCCGCGCGTGCGGCGGCGACCGCGGCCTCGCGCTCAGCCGCAGCGGTTCGAAGTTCGGCCTCCAGGTCACGGTCCGGCTGCCGGATATAGTTTTTCAGATTGTTGAGGACAGGGGTGGGGTCGTCCTCCCAAGAGGGATAGCCCCAGTCCCACAGGCTGCTGCGCCGCCCATAGGTGGATAGAAAAGCCCGCAGCTCGGCCAGAAAATGGAGACCCTCTGGAAAGGTCGCCAGTGCATTGCAGACTGCAGTGACCGGCTCCTCGACCAGTGCCTGGCGCACGCGCGGCCAAGAACAGGCTCGGTTGCGCAGCCGCCAAAGCGCCCGGCCGGCCTCTAGCGTCTTGTTATCGAACCCCTGCAGAAGCCGGTGCGCGTCCAAGCGGGTCTGGCCTGGGAAGAGGTCGCAATAGAGCGACTCGAACTCGTCGATGGCAAACCACATCGGCGGTCCCATCAGATAGTGCAGCTCGTAGAGCCTGCCCCCGCGGACGAT
>Ga0272444_10006443_pt1 | contig 10021 bp, 5 predicted proteins | sample SSMForm13_FD_201033 | JGI IMG/M metagenome (GOLD analysis project Ga0272444, IMG submission 201033) | Marine sediment archaeal communities from Little Sippewissett salt marsh, Falmouth, MA, United States - SSM-Form-13 | ecosystem: Environmental > Aquatic > Marine > Wetlands > Sediment ...
GAACCCGTTCCGCAGACACCGGTCACCGTCCCTCTGGAGGTCAATGGCGCAGAGACCTTCGATTTTTCCTATAACATCCCGGTCGAGCTGAAGACCGTGGCGGTCACCTTCACGGCCACCGTGGCCAATGACTTTCACATCTCCGCGGCCCACGAATTCGTGCCCGATCCTCTGGTGCCCGAGGAAAAACGGTACACCTTTTTCAAGACGTTGAAGAGGGCCACCGGGGAGGTCCACGACCAATCCAACAAACAGCTGGTCACCCTGAATTACGGCCTGGATACCGGCATTTCCATCTACGGGATCGATTTTCAGACCTACCTGTGGGGCTTCGAGCTCAACGGCGAATACCTGATCAACACCCGCCATTCCAAATACCCCCTCCTGCCCGGCGACCGCTATGAGGAAAAGCACACCGCCTGGTATCTGCACCTGAAACGCAAGCAGGGCCCCTTCACCCTGGGCGGAGAGCTCTTCCGCATCGACCCCGGATACTCGACCTCCTTAGACATCTATACCCATGAGGCCAATCTACAGCCTTACGTCGATTATGGAAATGATTACGAGCCCGGCGATGGAGATGAGGTCTGGGGCGGCGTCCATGACTGGCTGGTGGATGACAACGATGACAATGACCGCTACCCCGATGGATGGTATGCCTGGCCCTATTCCAGCGTCGATACCACATCACGATTCACGGAATTGCCCTCCGGCGAGCTGCTCAACTATAAAAGAAACTCCGAATGGGAGGATTGGGCTCCGGACGATCCCAAGCCCGACGCCGGAATCTTTCCCGGCCTCGATGAGAACAACGACGGCATCCCGGACGACGACCAGAACTCCAACGGCATCCTTGATTACTACGAATACTTCATGATGTATTACAACGATCCGCCGCGTTTCGATTTCGGGGACGACTGGAACAACAACGATATCATCGACAACCGGGAGGATGACAAGAAACCGGATCATATCTACGATCCCGACCTGGAGGGGCATCATATTTTTATCGGGCTCCGCCCCTATCGGAACATGAGCCTGGTGGTCGGCCGGATTCGGCAGGAACAGATCGCGCAAAGCGGCCGCAATTATATAAATTACGGGAAGGCAGGATACGAGCTGAGCTTTCCCAGATACGGCACGATCGACCTGTATCATATCACCAAGCGGGTCGAGGACGACATTCCCGATCCCACCTACCAGTACCTGGAGGGCGGGTTCGGATCGATCAGTTTTTCCCAGCCGGAATTTGTGGACGATCCGCTGACCATGCGCAACAGCGTCGTGCACACCAGCTACGTGGGCACCCAGTTTCTGGGCGTCCCCGGACTGAGGGTGGAAAACAATCTGAAGAGTGACATCAATCGCATGCGCAAGACGAGCTTCCAGGAAAAGGCCACCATCGAGTACTGGGGCGGGGTCCACAAGACCGATTACACCTTTAAACCATTCAGCCGCTTCACCATATCGCCCCAGGTGAAATACCGCTGGGAATGGAAGGTGGAGAAAAAACCCAACAGCAAGGATGAGGTGCTGCGTCATCAGTACTGGTTCATGCCCATCCTCCGGTTCGATTATGAGCTGACGCCCCGGACCATCATCCGGGCCGGCCTGCAGGGCGATCCCTTCTTCCTGGACGACAAGGCGTTTATGCACCGCTTCAGAAACAAGCTGGACCCTCTGGAAAGCCAAAACGCGCGCATATTCAAGGTCATGGTGACGCAGTCCGGCGACTATTTCGGATACAACGTCTATTTCAACTTCGGGTATGAGATTCAACGGATCAGCTTTTTGGAGAACGAGGAGGAGACCCAGGATTATTCCAACATCTGGTTCAACATCTTCGCCGGCTGGTGATCCATTGAGCGTCAACATGTTGATCAAGGACAGAGGGCATGATTGAACGGCTCCTTATTCTCATCGTCTCGGCCTGTATCGGGCTGAGCACGGTGATTCCCTCACCTCAGGAGCTGATCTCCCATTTCAAGGAGGGTCAGGGCCTGATGGCCGTGGAGGACTATGCCGGGGCCATCGACAAGTACCGCCGCATCCTGGAGACCGAGAGCGCCCTGCTCACCGAAGAAGAGGTGATGGTCTCGGTGACCCTGGATGAGGAGGTCATGCTGCCGGTGAAGGCGGCCGCCACCTATCAGCTGGGGAATGCTCACAAGAAACTGGCCCAGTATGATCAGGCGGTCGAATATTTCCGAACGGTGGTCCGGGAGACGACTCTCCAGGAGCTCCGCAGCCTGGCCCAGTACCAGATCGTCGATGCCCGATACCTGCAGGAAGATTTCCGGGCGGCCATCGAGGAAGCCCGCTTTCTGGCCGAAGAGTTTCCTGAGAGTCCATATGTGGAGAGGGCTTTCTATAACATCGGCTGGGCCCACTACCGGCAGGGGCAATACGATCAGGCCATCGCCGCCTTTACCGAGCAGCTGAACCGATTCCCTCAGGGCGAATATGCCCCCCGGGCGCAATATCAGATCGCCCAGTCGTATTATGAGCATGACGAATACGCTCACGCCATGGAGGAATATTCAAAACTCATCGATCTGTACCTGCCCAAGGAATTCTCGGAGAAAGAGTGGAGCACGGCGCTGCTGGGCCGTCTGCGCAAGCGATCGCAGACGGAGCAGAGCGTGCTCAAAGGATCGCAGGAACAGAACCTGGTCGAGCTGTCGGCCAAAGCTCACCTGCAGATCGGCGAGTGCCTGGTCAGGCTGGAGCGCCCCCAGGAGGCCATCGAGGCCTTCCGGGTGGTCACCGTGGACTTTCTGCCGTTGGCCGATCTGGTGGAGCTGGCCTTTCTCAAGATGGCCGAGACCGCCTTCGATTCCGAGGGTCTGGAAGCGGCCGTGAAGATCTACCGTGACGTTCTGGACAGCATCGACGATCGCAAATTCCAGGCCAAGGCCCAGTACCAGATCGCCAAGCTGTACTACCGCGAGGAGCAATACGAGCAGGCGGCCGCCGAGTACCAGACGTATATCGATGGCTACTCCGAGGAGGGTCCCAGCATCGGATTCTCGCCCGCCGATGCCCAGTTCAGCATCGGCATGTGTTTCTATCAGGCCGGGATGTATCAGCGCTCCAGCGAGGAATACGGGAAGGTGGTCGATGGCTATGCGGACAGCCCGCTGGTGGCCAATGCCCTCTATGGCATCGGCCTGAATCATCAGCTGGAGGAGGATTTCGAGGGGGCCGAGGCCGTCTATCGGCAGGTCGTGGACCGGTACCCCGACCATGAGCAGACGCCCATGGCTCTCCTGCAGCTGGCCCGCCTGTACCATGAATATGAGCGGCATGCCCAGGCCAAAACAGCCTATCTTCGTCTTCTGGAGAATTACGCCGAAGCGCCTGACATCAACGCCGATCTGGTCCTCTACGAGCTGGGCCTGGCCATCCGGGACGGCGGTCAGGATGATGAGGCCATCGACACCCTCCGGCGTATCGAACCGGATTCCCCGTGGTTCGCCAGGGCGGTCTCCGAGATCAACGAGATCTTCCTGAAAAACGGCAATTACCAGGAGGCCGAGAAGGAGCTGACCGCGGCTCTGGAGAAGACGGACGACCCCGCGGCGGTCGCTCAGCTGCGCTACGCCCGCGCCAGGCTCCTGGTGACACGCCAGGAATACAGCCGGGCGGTGGACGATTTCAGCTACGTCATCGACCACATCGAGGATGAGACCATCAAGCACAACGCCATCTTCGCCCGGGGCGTCATCCACTTTCAGTTCGAGGAGTATCAGCAGGCCATCCCCGATCTGGAGCTGCTCATCACCCTCGACGCGGACCCCAAGTTCAAGAAGGAAGCCCGGCAGAAACTGGGCATCTGCTATCTGAAGACCGGCCAGAAAGACCGGGCCATCGCCCTGGCCCAGCGTCTGCAGGAATCGGCCGCCACCCCCGACCAGCGGGCCGAATCCCATCTGATCATGGCCGATCTCTATTACGAGCTCAAGGAATACCGCGCCGGCATCGCCTCGGCCGAGAAGGTTCTGGCCATCGAGGGCATCGACGATGAGATCAAGGTTCAGGCGCACTATGCCCTGGGCAACTGCTGGAACGGACTGAAGAACTACGGCAGCGCCCTCCAGGCGTATACCACGGCTCTGGATCGGTACCCCCGATCGATCTTTCGCGCCGACCTGCTCTTCCAGGCCGGAGTGATGAGTTACAACCTCGAGGATTACGACGCTGCCGCGGAACGGTTCTCCACCTTCATCGATGAATTCGGCGAGCACCCGAACATGGCCTTCACCCTTTACTACCTGGCCTATTCACACTTCCGCCGGGGCCGCTGGCAACAGGCCGGAGAATCCTTTTCCCGGCTGGCCGGTCAATATCCTCACAGCGAGGTGGTCGCCGAGGCCAGCTATCAGGTGGCCGAGTGCCATTACAACGACCGTCAATACGAACAGGCCATGAGGGCCTACCGGGCCGTCCTGCAGCAGTATTCCGACTCGGACTATGCCGAGGACGCCCTCTACAACATCGCCTGGTGTCAGTTTCAGCTGGAACAGGAGGATGAGGCGATCAAGACCCTGAACCAGGTGGTGCAGCGGTTTCCCCGGGGCGATTATGCCCCCGATGCGCAGTTCACCATCGGCGACTACCATTACAACCGCAAGGAATACGAGCAGGCCAAAGAGGCCTACCAGGCGGTCATCGACCGGTTTCCCGACCATGACAGGGCCGAGCAGGCCCGCCGGCTGATTCATGAGCTGGGCCAGATCACCTCCTACCTGGCCTACCAGGAAGCCGTCGCCCTGTTCGACGAGAAAAAATATCTGGCCGCCATCGAGGCCTTCGAGCGGATCATCGAGCAGTACCCGAGCACCGACGTGGTGGTCGGCTCCTGGGCCAACATCGGCGCCAGCTACGAGCAGCTCAGCCGCTGGAGCGACGCCCTGGAGATCTACAACAAGGTCATCGATCTGTACAGCGACGATCCCCAGCATCAGGATGCGGTGGCCTTCGCCAACGAACACAAGACCTGGATCGAAGAGACCTTTTAGCGAATCATTTTACCGACATCTGATACGATACGGCCGGAGACTTTTTCCCCAAGGGGGTCTTCATGTTCAAATTGATCGTTCAAGGCGGGCCGTTGATGGTCCCCCTGGTGCTCTGTTCGCTGCTCTCGGTGGCCTTCATCCTCGAGCGGGTGTGGTCTTTGCACAAGATCCCCAGCAAGAGCGAGGCCGACGAATGCCTCAAGGACTCGGCCAAGGCGCTGAAAAGGGGCGGCGTGAAAGAGGCGCAGACATCCTGTGACACGATGAAAGGCCTCCTGCCTTACGTCTTCACCCTGGTAATGGACCGTTACGATGCGCTGATGCATGAGAGCCGGACCATCGGGGAGATCCGCGACGAGCTGATCGCCTCCACCGAGGAGGCCGGCCGTTCCTATCTGGAGCGTTTTCTGCCGGTGCTCAGCACCGTCGGCGGGGTGGCTCCTCTGCTCGGTCTGCTGGGCACGGTGACCGGCATGATCGTGGCCTTCAAATCGATCGCCGCGGTCGGCGCCGCCGGCGATCCCCGGACCGTGGCCGCCGGTATCTCCCAGGCCCTGATCACCACCGCCGCCGGCCTGATCATCGCCATCCCCACCGTCATCGCCTACAGCTATTTCCGGCAGCGGGCCAACAAGATCCTGACCGGCATGGAGCGCTATTCCCACGGGTTCGTGGATGCCCTGATCACCGAGGTGGGGCGTTTCGTGTCCTATAAAGAGACCCTCAAGCTGGCCTACGCCGACGGCAATCTGGAGGCCGGAGAGCAGGAATTGCTTCATCGGAAGAGGGTCCTGCTGAACATTTCCGAGGAAAAAGCCGCCCAGCTGGAACGAGAGGTCAAGGAAGAGCTGGGCATGTCATAGCCATTCGGCGAGGAGTCGTTCGCGGTGAGAAGAACCCCGAGTAAACTCGAAGAAACCAAGTTGGATATCACCCCCCTGGTGGACTGTGTCTTTCTGCTGCTGATCTTCTTCATGGTCACCACCGTCTTCTCCACCACACCGGGACTGCGGGTCGATCTGCCCAAGGCGGCCGAGTCGGATATGCCGCCGGAGAAAGACCTCAATATCGTCGTCTCCAAGGATGGAGAGCTGGAGCTGAACGGCATTCCGGTGACCATGGCGGAGCTGCCCAGAGCCCTGGAAGAGGCCCGGGCGACCTATCGCAGCAAGGTCCTGATCATCAAGGCCGACAAGAAGACCTTCCATGAGGTGGTGGTCGATGTGATGGACGCGGCCAAAGGCGTGGGCATCGACGAGCTGGCCATCGCCACAGAGCCTGAGGAGGAGGGGGGATCCTGATCCCCCGGTGAGGGCACGACCGCATGTTCAACCTGTGGTTCAATAATCACGGCCAGAGCATCGAGCTGGAAACCCCCGGAGGGAGAACCGGACGGGTGCTGTGGTGGAGTCTGTTGATCTCCCTGGTCTTTCATACCGTGCTGATCTTCTACCAGATCGAGCTCCCGGAACGGGCCAAGCCGCCCCGAAAACCCATCAGCGTGAAGTTCGTCCAGCGGGCCCCTCGCCTGTCCAAGGCGCTGGAGCTGATGAAACGGCCGGTGGTGGTGCAGCGGCAGCTGACCCGCAAGATCACCCGCCCTCAATCGGTGACGCCCCGGACGATGCGCACCTCGGCCGTCCATGGAGGCACTGCCCTGGCCTCACTGGCCCGCCCCGGGGAGGTCATCGACCGCGACCTGTCGCCGCAGCAGCTGGAGCTGGGGCCGGAGATCATCTCGGGATCGGTGGAATCGATCAAGGAGCCGGAGATCGCCAGCCTGGGCGAGGATCTGCTGGACGTCAGCGACATGGATACCGGTCGGTACCGGGCCCAGATCGTGGTCAATCCCAAGGACAAGAGGGATCTGAAGGGCTATTTTCACATGGACCTGGTGAAATACAAGACCTCTCATAAAGATTATGGCGGCGATCCGGATTGGAATACCTCTCCGCGGGCCATGGCCAACCTGGCCGACTATCTGGAGACCTATACCGATATCAATGTGGATATCCAGCAGCGGTTCACCATGGACTCCAAGGACCTGATCCGCATGAAGGTGCCCCTGATCTTCATCACCGGACATTATCAGGTCGAATACAATCAGGCCGAGGCCAGAAACTTAGGTGAATATCTCCGGGCCGGCGGCTTTCTGCTGGTGGACGATTCCTTCTTCCTCAAGGGCGGCCCGTTCGACACCTCTGCCCGGGCGCTGATCAAAGATGCGCTGGGCGAGGATGCCGTTTTCGAGATCCTGCCCAGCGATCACTGGCTGTATCACTGTTACTTCGATTTCGACGGGCCTCCTGCCGGCGACGATATCGCCCGCGGCCCCTATCCGGGGCGAGGCGTGCAGACCATCTATGAGTATCTGGAGGCCATCTTTCTGAACGGGCGCATGGTGGTGCTGTTCTCCAACAAGAGCCTGAACAATGCCTGGAACGGCGACTGGCGGGTCAATCCCAGCGGTCCCATCAATGACACCCGGCAGATGCAGTTCGGGGTCAATATCCTGGTCTTCACCCTGACCCAGCCGGGCGGATTCGCCCAGCAGGCCCAGGTGTACCAGTAAACAACTCTTTCAAGGGAGGTCCGCCCATGCTTCAACCCCGCCGAATCGGGACGCTGCTGCTGGCTCTGGCCCTGTCGTGTTCGCTGATCGGCTGCGCCGGGATCGCCCCCCCGAAGGTCGAGGTTCACACCCGGCTGATCCCCATCTCCGAGAAACTGGGAGCGGATTACTCGCTGGAAGACGACGGCACGGTGATTTATGAACGACCCGGCATGAAGGTCGCGGTGGCCTATCTGACCGATGAGGAATTGAACGCCGCATTTCCCGAGCATTCCAGGAACGGCCAGGCCTCGACGAATCCCTATACCTATGGGAACTGGATCGATCCTGAGCTGGGGTATACGCCCAACCGGTTCACCGTCTTCAAGGTGACGGTGCACAACTACACCCTGCCGAAGATCAACCTCACCCCCTCCGAGGCCCTGCTCATCTCCAACCGGGGCCATCACCTGAACTCCTATGTCCGGGAGGCCAAGGAAACGGGTCATCTGAATTTCGAGGAGTACTACCTGGCCCGAAAGGGCGGCAGCGGGGTGGAGGAAAACCGATATCTGGAACGCATGGGGCTGATCCGCCAGACCCTGTATATCGACGGGATCGTCTTCAAAGGCGATATGAAAGAGGGTTTTCTGGTCTTCGACCCTCTGGACTCGAATATCAAACAGGCGGAGCTGGTGCTCAAGGATTTCGTCCTGGCCTATGACGCCAGCGGCTGGCCTTCCAAATTGGTCGATCTGACCTTTCCCTTCGACCTCAAGATCGAGCGGGAGACAGGAAAAGAATAGCCCGACGAGAAAGGAGCGCGCTGCGGCGACCATGTCTGCTCTCCAGGCGATTGTTGATGCGATCAAAAAAAACCTCTGGCCCCTTCTGCTCACGGCTGTGGCTGTCATGATTCCACAGGCCGCCCGGGCGGCCAATCAGGAGGCCCGGGCCGTCTGGGTGACCCGCTGGGAGTATACCTCCGGGGGCACCTATCCCTCGACGCACAAGTATAATATCCGCCGAATGATGGACCGGGCCGTGGAGGGGCACTTCAATGTCATCGTCCTGCAGGTCAGAGGCCAGGGGGACGCCTTCTACCAGTCTGATTATGAGCCCTGGGCCTCTGAGCTGTCCGGGGGCCACGTCTCCGATCTGGGCACCGATCCGGGCTGGGACCCGCTGCAGTATGCCTGCGAACAGGCCCATCAGCGGGGCCTGGAGCTGCATGCCTGGCTGAACACGTTCACCTGCTGGCGCGGCGATGTCCCCCCTCCGACGGGCATCTTTCCGGAGCATATCTTCAACACGCATCCGGAGTGGATCTGCGCCGACCGCAACGGGGTGCCTCAATCGCTTCAGGCCAACGATTATGTCAGCGTCAGCCCGGGCATTCCGGCAGTCCGGGAGCACGTTCACAACGTGGCCATGGACGTGCTGGAGCGCTACGATGTGGACGGCATTCACTTCGACTACATCCGCTACCCCCAGTCGGAATACTCCCGTGACACGATCAGCGATTCTCTGTTCCAGGAGGAGTTCGGCGTTTCTCCGGACGATAACGTCCAGGCCTGGAAGGACTGGCAGCGCGACCAAATCACCACCTTCGTGCATGATTTCTACTATGCGGCCATGGCCATCAAGCCGATGGTCAAGATCTCGGCGGCGGTCATCGGCCGCTACGATGTTCCCAGCTCCGGATGGGACGCCTACAATACCGTTTATCAGGACGCCCGCCTGTGGGCCTCCCGGGGCATTATGGACTATCTGGCCCCGATGATCTACTGGGATATGAGCGAGTTCGCCCCCCTGATCGAGGATTGGACCCACTACTCCTTCGGGCGGCATGTCTATGCCGGCGTGGCCGCCTATAAGATGGACGAGTTCGGCGGCTGGGGAGCCATCGAGGATCAGATCGATACCGCCCGGGTTGCGGGAGCCGAGGGGCTTTTATTCTTCCGCTCCGGCAGCTTCGATCAAAGCGGCGGCTATTACTGGACCCAGATCGGGCAGAACTCCTTCGCCGATCCGGCCACCGTGCCGCCGATGTGGTGGAAGGACCCCGTCCCCCCGGAGGCGCCCGGGAATCTGCAGATCGTCTCCGCCGGACAGGGCTACAGGCTGACCTGGGAGGCCCCGCCGCCGGCCTCCGACGGCGACGAGGCCGAGTATTACGGCGTCTACCGGACCACCGGGGGGTCCGTGGAGGTGGACGATCCCGGGCAGCTGCTCCATCTCACCGCCGGCGCCCAGACCGAGTACGACGACAGCACGGCCCTGCCGGGGACGACCTACCGCTACGCGGTGGTCTCCTATGACAAGGGCGATAACGAGAGTGCCCCCAGCGGCCAGGTGACCACCACGGTGGAGGCGGCCGGCGGCGACCGGCTGCCGGTTACGCCGGCGCTCCGGCAGAACTATCCCAATCCTTTCAACGCGATGACCA
>Ga0272444_10006446_pt1 | contig 10019 bp, 10 predicted proteins | sample SSMForm13_FD_201033 | JGI IMG/M metagenome (GOLD analysis project Ga0272444, IMG submission 201033) | Marine sediment archaeal communities from Little Sippewissett salt marsh, Falmouth, MA, United States - SSM-Form-13 | ecosystem: Environmental > Aquatic > Marine > Wetlands > Sediment ...
TAGTAATCGCCGATCACCCCATGGCTCACCCAACAGGCTTGATCCGCATAGATCTCGTCCGGCCAACCCCCGAGAACATTGATCTGTTCTTCAACGCTAGCAAACGCCGGCTTCTTCGCAACACCGACAACGCCCACGACGAGGACAAGAAGCATCACCAGAGCACCCACTGCCACAGTTCGTTTCATGCCTGCACCTCCTTGTGGTTTCTTGCAGGCAGAGCGTATCGACTGTGATGGCCGCCGGGCACGCGGGGTCAAGTCTTGCATTCACGCATTTCGCCGGCCGCCCGCCTCCTGCGATGCGTGAATGCAAGACTTGACCCCGCGTGAGGCTTCTTCACATTTCTGCCGCAACTCTGCTTCGGGTTGTTCACGGTCGCTGCGTACGTTTGGTGTAGACCTTTCGGAGAGACAGGAGGATGCATCATGAGAAGATTCAGTCGAACGGTTCCGCTTCTTGCTTTGCTGATGTTGGTCGCGTCGCTGGCCGGCGCGGCTCAGACGGATGTGGCGATGACTGAGGAGGCCACCGAAGACGGCGTCAGTATGCGGTTGCTGTTGTTCATCAACGAGGTGGGGCTCGACCAGGAACAGATGGAGACCGTCGCGGGACTGTTCAGGGCCGTGCTGGACGGACGCGAGCAGCTCACAGCGGCTCTTGAGGCCACGATGGAGGCGTTCGAGGACGAGATGCTGGCGTTCACCGGTACTTCCGATGAACTGGCGGCAATCGTTGAGGCATACCGCACCGAAACTGCTGGGATGACGGAGGCGTATGAGGCATCGATCGACGAGATGATCGAAACGCTCGGAGATACGCTGACCTACGCTCAGGGACAGGTCTTCTTCTCCGCACTCCCCGAGCTTGCCCCCGAGGGTTTCTTCACCACCAACCGGGATGAGGGCGGCGCGATGGACATGAGGACACGAATGATGCAGATCCTCCAGTCGCGAAGGCCGGGCATGGATCGCATGCGAAGCCGGCTCACGTTGGGGCTCCTTGAGCAGATTACCGAGATTCTCGAACTCAAACTAGCGGCGATCAGCTAGACCAGACAACCGCATCCACCCTCGAGCGAAATGCCGTCCGCCTCCATTCACGGAGGCGGCGGCATTTCTCTTCCTCACAGCCTTTTCAGTGTCCCTTCCCACCTCGTGACGGTTGCGCCCTGGCGACTAGCGACTCGTCCGGCGGCGGTGGTCGGTGCGCATCCTCCATCCAGAGCCAGTGTAAGGGCGTAGGAGATCGCGCTGGCAGTCATTGACAACCCCTCTTCGGGCTCGCTCACGGGCCTCGCCGGGCGCAACCAGAGCGGAGAACGCCAGCGCTGCAATCACGACGAGCGCTATCCAGATCCACGTCATCTCGACCTCCTCTTCGCAAAGCCGTCCGTGATGCGCGATCGGTTCACTTCGTAGGTGCATCATCCGTCGCGAAGCGGTTCAAAGAGGAGCTCCCCGTTCTGTCTGGGGACCGAGCGCTGCGTGCCCGGCACCCGTTTCCCTTCGCTCGTTTGTTCGTGCTATCGTTGTCTGCAGAGATGCCCGCTGGCAAAGGAAGACAGCAGTGCAGTCATCTCGGAGTGGAGCGCCGGCGGCAACTCGGGATCCAGGAGCCGATCCTGCCCAGTTGTTGTTTGCGCAGCTGTTCTCACAGCCGATGCATGCCTTACGCGTCTGCCGATTCCCGACCCGGCGCCGGAGGAGGTGTGCATGTTCCGGACACACAGATCAAGAGCCGCAATCGGTGCAGATTCGGCCGCAAGCAGAAACGCATTCGTCTGGCTTGTGCCGATCCTGCTAGTCGCCATGTTTCCCACCGTTTCCGCCCTGGGACAGATCCCGATTTCCATTCCGTTGTTTGGGGCGGAACCGGAAGCGGAGATCACTGGTGGTGCAGCGATCTCCATGGAAGACCTGGACGGCGTCATCGGCCCGGAGTGGGCCGACAGCTCCGCCCAAACAATGCGTCTGGGGCGCTACGGCGCGACGGTGTATCAGAAGCGAGACGACGCCTATCTGTACGTGGCGATGGTGATCGAAACCAATCGCAGCTTCCCGCGCGGTTTTGAGGCGTTCCTCATCTTCGACAACGGAGATGGCCGTGACTACGACCGCGGAGACGACATGCTCCTCGTGCAAGAGAACGACGGGGAAGCCGAGGATGCAGATTACTACTACATGGATCTGTACGATTTTCGCCTCGATCGGCGAACCGGTGGACAGGCCAACGCCCACGGAGCAGGACGGTACGACGAGACGTCAAGAAACTACGTCTTCGAGTTCAGGAAGGAATTGGAGTCGGGTGATCCGCGCGATGAGCAGTTGTGCACGGGTTGTGATTTCCTCGTCATCTACGGATGGGCGAGCTACTAGCCTCATCGGGAGGTGAAGCCTATGCACCGGAAAGGAACTTGGATCCTGTCTCTTCTGTTGGTGGCTCTGATCGGACTCGGCCTCGCTGTGGCGGCAGATGAGGGTGTTCACCGAACGTGGATCACGATCGGCGATCCGGGGTACGTTCCCACCGAGACGTGCGACGCCTGCTGGGACCAGATGGTGGCGCTTGATTTGGCCCAGCACTACTCGCGCCTGACGGTGATGTGGTCCTCGGAGTGTGTGGACTGGAACGCGTTCCAGACCCAGGTGTTGCCCGCTGTCGCGCAGGCGCTTGCTGCCGAAGCCGATCGGTTTGCGGCGATGATCGATACGATCTTCGAAATGCGTGCGATCATGGAGCAAGCTGGAACCTTGGCGCTCTGGGAGCAGACCGCGGCCAACATCGCCGGCTGGCCAAGCTTCCCGCCCGAGTTTCCGTGGCCATGGCCGTGGCCGAACTGCATCTTCTTCTCATACGCCCTGTCTGCCGGCGGAATCGCGGAGGCGGCCGCGAAGCAGATCGTCAGCCAGGGATCGTTCGAGGGTCTGGTTGACACCGATCCGGCGGCGTTGGGCGCTGTGATCGCCGAGGCGATCCTCGACGCGGCCGATCTTGTCAGTTCACCAGCGTCGCGGGGTGCCATGGAACGCATCGCCACGAATGTCGTGCCGGAATTACTTCCGCGGCTTACCGCCGATCCGGGGCTGCTGTCGGCGTCGCAAGCGATGCTCGATGACTGGGGCGATGACAGCGACTCACCCGAGGTGCCGTCGGTGCTGATCCCGGTTGATGATCCGTTCGACAGCGAGCAGTATGAGATCCGTGATTGGGTGGACTACGTGCAGGCCGCAGCAGCTGTGATCGGCGCAGCGGCGGCAGTCGCAGGGCTCTGCATGTAGCGAACGAATCTCTTCGCGCAAGATGTGCGGCTCCAGGGCACGTGCCGCAACAGGTCCTGGAGCCGCTTGCTTGGACGCGTGCCGTTATCCTCCTTACACTCTCTCTTCTTGAAGCAGCTTCGGGTTTGAAGCGAAGGAGGTCGGACGTGCCAAGCCTGCAACAACAGAAAGCCGAGCAGATCGCGGGAATCCTTCAGCAAGCCGACATCGACTGTTGGCTGGTCTGGGTTCGTGAGACATCACAGATGACAGACCCAGTGCTTCCGTTCATCTACACCGGCGACTTGGTCTGGCCTTCAGCGCTTCTCTTCACAAGGTCGGGGGAGAGACTGGCGATCGTCGGCAATTTCGACGCCGGCGGCGTTCCCGAGGAGCTGTTCGACCGCGTGATCCCCTACACAGAAGGGATCTCCGAGACCCTCGTGGACGAACTGCGCCGTATCGATCCCGTATCGATCGCCATTAACGAGAGCGTTGATGACGTAGCCTCCGACGGCCTGACCTCTGGAATGAAGAAGCTTCTTCTGAACTACCTCAAGACAACCCCGTACGCCGGCCGTCTGGTGAGCGCCGCACCGATCATCGGGCGGCTCCGCGGCCGGAAAACAGCAACCGAGGTCTCGCGGATCGAGCAGGCTGTACGGATCACCGAGGAGATCTTCGCAGAGCTTCACAACGCTCTTGCTATCGGCCAGTCCGAACTTGCGATTCATCGGTTCGTTCGCAAACGCATGGAGACACACGGGGTCGGCAACGCCTGGCAAGCTGATCACAACCCCGCCGTAGATGCCGGACCCGACAAGGCGTTCGGTCATCTGGGCCCGACGGAAACAAAGACCAAGGAAGGGCAGCTTCTACATCTCGACTTCGGCGTTCGCTTCAAGGACTACTGCTCCGATCTTCAGCGCATGTTCTTCTTCGGGTCGCCCGATCAGATCCCCGAGGAAGTCATCGATGCCTTCAGAACCGTCCGTGACGCGATCGCCGCGGCGGCCAAATCCGTTCGCCCCGGTGAGCTAGGGCACCAGGTCGACGCCGTCGCCAGACGATTCGTGGCCGAGCGAGGCTACGAGCCGTTCCAACATGCGCTCGGACACCAGCTCGGAAGGGCGGCGCACGACGGAGGGACCCTCCTCGGTCCACTGTGGGAGCGCTATGGCGACTCGCCCAACGGCGCGCTCGAAGAGGGGAACGTGTTCACCTTGGAGCTCTACGTCACCACAAAGCACTACGGACAGGTTAGTTTGGAAGAGGACATCGTGGTCACCGCTGACGGATGTCGTTTCCTGAGCCACCCTCAGCAGGAGTTGCTTTGCGTGCATCCGTAGTAGGATGCACGGAGAGCCATGCCGGCCGCAACCGCGAAACCCGGAGTCGCCGCAGCGGTTGAGTGTCGCGGCTTCGTTCACACTTGAGAAAGGGACAAACGATGGACAGCCAACACTCGGGGGCGGGTCCTCGGGATCGTGAGACGCAGAGCGATCCCAGTGGCTCAGACACGTTCGAGTTGTACGATCTTCGCGTCGAGGTGGTTGCCAGTGATTCGGGGAAGCCGATGGTCTGCAACCATCCGGTCGGCGCGTACTTCGAGCTGCGGGGTGAAGAGCTGTGCCTCCCAGCAGGGCAGACGTTTCCTATCTACCCCCTCGCCGCGATCCTGCCCCTGCTTCCTGCGAAGCAGCGCGTCACCGATCCGAACGACTGGATGACGACGGATACCGAGATCGCTTGCCCGGACCCCCATTGCGGCGGCGTCTTCCAAATCCGGCGAATCGCCAAGCGGACATTCCACCATGGTGATGTCACGGTGGTCCCGCTCCCGTGCAAGGGAGAACGCTCGTGACCTCACCCGTCGCCGAGATCCCGAGCGCAGTGCTGGCGGAAGGCTACGATGTTCCCAGCATCATCAACGGGACTTGGCAGTTGTCGGCGGGTCACAGTCAATCCCACTTCCGGGACGCACTCAATCTCTTCCGGCAACTGGTGGACGTCGGCCTGACGACGTTTGATTGCGCAGATATCTACACCGGAGTCGAGGAACTCCTGGGCCGCTTCATCGGCGACATTCGAGGCCGGGCCAAGCACGCGGACGCACCGATCCACATCCACACCAAGTGTGTACCCGACCTGGCAAACCTATCGACGCTCACGGCAAAGGACATCACGTTGGTCGTGGACCGCTCTCTGCGCCGGCTGGGCGTCGAACAACTAGACCTTGTGCAGCTCCACTGGTGGGACTTCGCGATCCCCGGGGTGGTGGACGCCGGGCGTGTTCTGAGCAACCTGCAACAGCAAGGCAAGATCAGAAACATCGGCGTCACGAACTTCGATGCTCCTCATCTGGAGCAGCTCCTTGATGCAGGCGTGCCCGTGGTCTCCAATCAGGTTCAGTTCTCGTTGCTCGACCAACGGCCAGAACACGCGATGCTCGACCTATGCAAACGGAACGGGGTGTCTCTGTTGTGCTACGGCACGCTTGCCGGCGGATTCCTCTCCGACCGGTATCTCGACCAACCAGCTCCGAGCTTGCCTCTTGAGAACAGATCCCTGGTGAAGTACCACCTGATCATCGAAGAAATCGGTGGCTGGGAGGCGCTTCAGCAGCTCCTGCGCGCACTTCGCAAGACCGCGGACAAGCACGGAGTATCGATCGCTGCGATCGCAACGCGGTACATCCTGCAGAAGCCATCCGTGGCGGCGGCGATTGTTGGCGTTCGGCGCCCTGCTCACATCGATGACACGCTTCGCGTGTTCTCGTTTGCTCTTGATGCCGAGGATCTGTCGCTCATCGACTCTGGTTGCGGCAAGAGCAGTCTCCGTGGGCCGATCTATGGGCTTGAGCGGGTACCAGGGGGAGCCCACGCGTCGATCATGCGCACGAACCTGTGCCGCGAAGGATCCGACTCGTCGTGAGGTCCACATCGACGCAAGGCGAGACGCTACCGCATGTAGATCCCGCCGTTGGCGTTGATCGTTTCCCCGGTGATGTACCCTGCTGACTCCGAGGAGAGGAATCCGACGAGCGCTGCGATCTCGCTTGGCTCGGCAACTCGATGCACCGGGATCGAAGCGCGGATTGCATCTCCTTTGGCAGCCAGTGATGCCGCATTCATGTCGGTGTTGGTGTATCCGGGTGATATGGCGTTCACCGTGATCGTCGGCGCGAGCTCCAGCGCGAGCGATTTCGTGAGCCCGATCAGCCCCGCCTTGCCTGAAGCGTAATGGGCACCGTGCCCAGAACCTGTCATCGCCCGAAGCGAGCAGATGTTGACAATCCGGCCGTAGGGCTGCTCCAGCAGAAAACGAACGGCGGCCATCGACACGTACGCCGCCGAGGATAGGTTGACCCGAACGACGAAGTCCCACTCCTCGGGGCTCATTTCGGAGAAGGCTCGATGCTGGGAGACGCCGGCGCTGTTGACCACAATCCGGATCCCGCCAAAACGCTCAGCCGTTCGCTCGACCAACCGCAGAGCTTGTTCCGGATCGCTCACGTCTGCGCGAATCGGAAACGCGCGACCTCCGTTGGCGATGATTTGCTCTGTAACGGCGTTTGCGGCCGCTTCGTTCGCCACATAGTTCACGCATACGCCGTATCCTTGTGCGGCGAGCAGTTGCGCCGTTGCAGCGCCGATCCCACGCGCACTCCCGGTAACGATCGCCCCGCAAGTCTTCTCGTTCATGGGGCCGATTATACCGAGCTCGCCGGAACGCGCCGTAACGATATGCCGACCGACCGGGTTGGGATACGCCCTACAGGTGCTGCAGCGCTTGCCGCGCCACATCAACGCGGTCTTCGTCCTCCAACCATCGGGCCAGTTCGCTTCGTACAAGGTCTGGACAGTGGCGTCCAAGCTGCCACGTTGCCGATGCCGTCGCCCGCCACACGAATCGTCGCGGATCAATCGCCAGCCGGCGGAGGATGATAAGGGCCTTCTTGGCGATCGGCACGGCGCTCGCGCCGGAAAGCGACATCGCCACATTCCACAGAACTTGTGCATCAGAGGATGTGGACCACTTGATCAGATACTCAAACGTGATGTCTCGGTGGTGCGCAAGCAACCCGCCGCTGATCGTGCTGGGGCCCACACGCCGTCGCAGCGTGGCGTCACGATCTTCGAGGAGCGGTTCGATCAACCTTACAAGCGGCTCTCCCCAGTCGATGCACGACACGCACGCGGCCGAATGGATAGCGGTGAGTGCCGCCGAGCGCCCAGCGGTTGACTTGCCCTCGATCCACCTTCGGAGCTCTTCAAGCATCGGCTGGAAATCCGACTGCAAGATCCTGCCCGCAGCCATCCCTGCCGCTTCCCGCACGTTCCGATCCCCATCGCAGGCAAGCACCCGGAGGGCAGAGATCGTCCCTTCCGCATCCTGCGGATACGATGTAGGGAGTAGCAAACAGGCAAGCACCCGTGCCTTTGGGGACTTGCGGCCTACCAGCGCTCTGGCCTCGTTAACCACTTCGTGCTCGTCCTGACGTCGAAGGATCTGCTTTGCGGCCGAGCGGATCTCCGTGCCACTCGCTTCCCGCAGCTCTACGAGCAGCGCGTCGAAGTCACCAAGCTCCAGTGCCTCGTCGATTGCGTGGTGCATACCCCCTCCGCAGACATTGTGGCGCGAACGCACACGCGTCGTCAACCCCTCTTCGGGTTGCTGTCCCACATCTCATCCCCTACCATCTTCCGCCAAGCCCGGCGCTCATGTCTCGGGTACCGGACGTCCAACGACAGAAGCAAGGAGGCATCGGGTGGATCAGTCGAAGCAAACACCGTTCAAGCCGTATCGCATCAAGGTCGTCGAGCCGATTGCGTGTCCTACCCGACGCGAGCGAGAGCAACGAATCCGGGATGCCGGGTACAACTTGTTCCAGCTTCAGGCACAGGATGTGTACGTCGATCTCCTGACCGATTCCGGAACCGGCGCGATGAGCCAGGAGCAGTGGGCTGCGATGATGCATGGCGACGAGTCGTATGCCGGCAGCCGCAGCTTCCAGCGATTCCTCGACGCCGCAACGGATATCTTCGGCTTCCGTCATATCCTGCCTACCCATCAGGGACGTGCCGCGGAGAACGTCCTGTTTTCCGCCGTGCTGAAGCCCGGGGATGTGGTTCCGAGCAACATGCACTTCGACACAACCCGGGCCAACATTCTCGCCAACGGCGCCGAGCCGGTGAACCTCGTGATCGATGAGGCCGGTGACCCCACGCTTGAGCTCCCGTTCAAGGGGAACATGGATACGGCGAAGCTTCGGCGGTTCATCGCAGAAGTCGGAACCGGGCGGATCCCGATGGTGATGATGACCCTCACCAACAACAGCGGCGGTGGGCAACCTGTGTCGCTTGCGAACCTGCGTGAGGTTTCAGAAATAGCCCATGAACACAGGCTCCCCTTGATTGTTGACGCGTGCCGTTACGCCGAGAACGCCTACTTCATCCGCACGCGCGAAGACGGATACGAACAGAAGATGCCGATCGAGATCGCCCGCGAGATCTTTGCCCTCGCTGACGGGATGATGATGAGCGCCAAGAAGGACGGCCTCACCAACATCGGAGGGCTCGTCGCCATGAATGACGACGCTTGGTTCGAGAAGGTGCGGGAGCGGCTCATCCTCATGGAGGGGTTCCCCACCTATGGCGGACTTGCGGGACGAGATCTCGATGCGCTCGCGGTCGGGCTGTACGAGGGGCTCGATCTTGCGTATCTCGAGGATCGCATCGGCCAAGTACGCTACTTGGGCGAAGCGCTGCGTGCAGCCGGTGTACCGATCCTGCTTCCGATTGGCGGGCATGCTGTGTACATCGATGCCCAAGCTGCCCTGCCACACATCCCTCAACGTGAATTCCCGGGGCAGTCGCTGTCTGTGGAACTCTACATCGAAGCAGGGATTCGTACGGTGGAGATCGGCAGCGTGATGTTCGCCTACGCGGATGAGCAGGGCAAAGAGATCTTCGCTCCGTTGGAGCTTGTTCGCTTGGCCGTCCCCCGACGCATGTATACCCGCGAGCACCTCGATGCGATCGTCGATGCAGCCTCCGCAGTGATCGCCCGCGCTGACACGCTCCGTGGCTACCGGATCGTCAGCGGAAGCGGTCCCCTCCGGCACTTCATCGCCACGTTCGAGCCGCTGGCTGGCGGCTAGAGCGGCAGATGCTATCGATCCGCGCAGCGGAAGCAGTCGCTCTGGCCACAGCGTTGTCGTGGTCGTTGACGTACGTGCTGTTCTCGATCGCCGTGCGCCGCTATGGAGCGTCGGCGCTCAACCGAATGAGGCTGTTGGTCGCCCTCGGTTTGCTCTTCGTCCTTCACGCTGCACTCTACGGCATGCCGCTGCCTCGGGCCGATTTGACCACTTGGAGCTGGCTGGCCGCATCCGGCATCCTTGGGTTCACCGTGTCCGACACGCTGCTCTTCTCCGCCCTGCGGTTGCTCGGACCGCATCGAACCTCGTTGGTGATGGCCCTGGTCCCCGTGTTCAGCGCGGCAATCGCATGGATCTCTCTCGGCGAGGCATTGTCCGTCTGGCAGGCGGTTGCCATCATGGCGGTCATCCTTGGCATCATCGTCGTTCTCGGCCAGCACTCATCGTCCTCATCCTCTTCAGGATCGGGCCGTCCGGTTCGCGCCGCCGCACGCAATCTTCGGTTCGGCCTTCTGTTCGCCGTGGGTGCGGCCGCTGCCCAAGCGGCTCGCTACGTGCTCTCGAAGCAAGGGATGGCGGGTGGGATCTCTCCTATC
>Ga0272444_10006448_pt1 | contig 10017 bp, 7 predicted proteins | sample SSMForm13_FD_201033 | JGI IMG/M metagenome (GOLD analysis project Ga0272444, IMG submission 201033) | Marine sediment archaeal communities from Little Sippewissett salt marsh, Falmouth, MA, United States - SSM-Form-13 | ecosystem: Environmental > Aquatic > Marine > Wetlands > Sediment ...
GTCCGATATTATAGATTCTTTAATAGAAAGTTCATAATATAATACAGAATTTCCTTCTAAGTGGCATTTCAGTTGCCAAGTCCTCCCGGGGCTTATCCAAAAATTCTTCTCAATTTCAAGAACTTAGGTTGTTTGTATTTTGTTCCGGTTATACTGGCTGCAAGTTTCCTGAACTCCACAGAAGACCTTGCCATTGGTTTGTATTGAACAACAGGTGTTTTTTCAAAAATACTTCTCTTCAGCTGGTGATCCTCTGGTATAGTTGCCACAACAGGTGCTCCACATAATTCTTCTATCTCCTCGTTGCTTAATTCAAACTTATGCCTTTTTCTATTTACAGCCACACCCAAGACATTCTTTTTCATCTCTTTTGCAAAATCTATGATCTTTATTGCGTCTGTGATTGCAGGCACCTCAGGATTTGTTACAACAAGTACTTCATTACACGCAGCTACAACAGAAAATACCTCGTCACCTAAACCTGGTGGTGCATCAAGTAGTATTAAACCATCTAAATTTCTCAGCATTGTTCTCAGCCTGAAAGGTTTGAATGTGAATCTCCTCTTATTCGAGATTGACGATGGTATAAATCGAAGACCTGAAGAATGGAAAATAATTGAATCATCTATATCAACTTCACCATTTAGAACTTCCTGAAGACCTAAAGCAGGTTCATAAGTTCCAAGCTGAATACCGAGATTAGAAACAGACATATCAGCATCTATAACTGTTACATCCTTTACTAGCTCTGTTAAAGCGAGTCCAAGGTTTGCTGTTAATACAGTCTTACCAACCCCTCCCTTTCCAGAAACTACACCTATGATTCTTTTCATATTACTATATTATCTCCCGTAGGTTTTATGCTTTCTCCTAGTCAGCTTCTTTCTTATCTTGTGTATCTCAAGCCTTCTCTTGAAGGAGTAGGTCTTTGTTTTCAAGCTTGACCACTTGTAGAAGAGTATTATAACTAAGATTATCAAAACGACTATGATGATCAAACTTATGGTCACAATAAATCGTGGGAATTCATGTTTCTGTGATTGCTTGATAGTAGACAAATCTATTACTGCATCTTCTAATTTATCTCTTGCAGAATTGAGCAGTTCCTGAAGATCAGTATAATCCTCAGATGCGATCTTTTTCTCTGCATCTGTTAGAGCACTACTCACATCAGAAAGTAAATCAAATATCTGTGATAAATCATATCCCTTTACACCTAATTTGGTTGCCTCTATCCAGAGTGTATCAAACACTGATTTGAGATTGTTCAACTCATCCTGATATCTATGCTGGAGTGGTATTGTTTCTGGATCAATGATGAAGATCTCAATCTCCTTTCTCACTGTTGTCTGATCTGAATCTGCAATCACGGTTGCAATAAACTCATTTGATGACAATTCATCTGGAACTAAAAACGTGACCAAGAATAAAACTTCATCACCTGAACCAACTGTTTCTATATTCTCTGGATTTATTGTGAACCATTCGTTTTGTATTCCTTGTATAAACAATGTCAGATTTGACACATCAGATTCCAGGTTCTTAACTCGCATTGTCACTGTTTTCTGCACAGAAGCTGTGAGGTTGATTAAATCAGGAGAATCTATCTCAAGTTTATATATATCCTCAGGCTCTGGTGTAGGAGTAACATCTGAAGAGGATCCCCCTCCTGGGGTTGCAGGCGGCTCTGTGTCATGTGAAAGTATCTGGAAGCTATCTCTTGCTTTTGCTCTCTCAGGTATATCTTCATTTGCCTTGTATTCAACTATCACGTAAGCATAGTAGTTACCTGGTGTTTTCTGAACGTTTGTAATAGTCTTTGTGAAATTTAACTCAGTCTGTATAGCCATTGTCTCTGTCTCATCAGCTGTCGCCATTGTGCAGTTATCTGATGACGTCTGTAGAAGTAGACAATAACCTATCTTGAAATCAATAGTACTTGGAGGGAATATCTTAGTTATACTCACATTCAAAACAAGGTTGTTGCCTTGATAAATAAGAGGTGTAATAACATCTACACTGACGTCATCTATCGGATTTGTGTCATTCACAACAAAAGTGATATTTGTCAGATTGTATTTACTATCATCAGTTGAATATGAATACAAAGTAACATTCCACGATCCTTCATTACCAAAAGGCACAAATGTTTGTATCCTTGTTTCATTTGATTTGACCGCAGATAGGGTTATATTAGATGTGTTGTAAGCAGAACCGTCCTGTATAAACCTCACCCAAGCATCTGCAGGACCTGATTTGTTTGAGAGTGCTGTGATTTCAAAGTTTCCTGTTTGCGTAACTGTGATATTTTGATACACATATGTTTCAGAAGGCATATTCACTGTATATGATTCAGGTGTCAGGTATAGGAAACCTGTCTGCTGCGAAACACTTGTTATTGTGCTTGTCGCCTCCTCTGCCTGAACGCTCGTTGCCATTAAGAGCAATATTAACAAAAAGAGAAGATATCTCATATTATATACATTACTTCCTGGGTTTTATTATTTTGTAAAAGTGTACCTATAACCTGAATCCATTTTTGGTTCTTTCTTTCTACCGCCGCCCTTTCTCCTGAGGCGAAGTAGTACAACAAGTATTATCAATACAGCTACACCAGCGTAAACCGTTGTTGGTTCTGTTATAAATCCCGTGATTGGGTCTTTTTCTACCTTTTTACAGTTCACAAGAAGCTTCATTCTAGCAGAAACAGATGTTCCTGTAGCAGAACCTGTACCTCCTGCATAATTAAGATTGTAAGCAGCCTGCACTTCGCCTTTGTATATCTTCTGAGGCTCTTCACAAAGCCTCTCACATGAAAATCCACCCAAACCGCATGTTTCTTCGTATATCTTTGGCACATTAAAGCATATCGCTGTCGCTATTGCCTCATCTGATGAAGTGCCTGCAGGTATGAGCTTTGCTTCTTCAGCCTCGACAAGCTCTTCTAGCTCTCCGCTAGCTTTCAGATAGCCCATCACATCTGTATCAAATGGATTGTAAAGGAAGTAAGTAACGCAATGCTTTACGTCTTCCTGCACAGTCTCGCCTTCTGTGCCCCATTTAAGGCCTATTCCAACATCTGCAAGTACATTTGCAGGTAGAATTAGTGCAATAGCTAATAATGAGATTAAAATAAATTTTATCATAAAATAATATTTAGAAGTAAGATATATAAGCTCTTCGCTTTAGCAGGATGCACCTGTTACTATTCCTTTTATATACACAGTGTTGTTGTAGACACCTGCTGGCTGAGATGCTGGAATGTCCAGATAGAACTTAAAGAAGTTCTGAGATCCTGGTGTTACAGCTGTCACGTTTGTTGGAACATAATCCAATGTGAAGTGGTGATCTGTGGAATTATCTTCTGTTGTGTTTGATGTCGAATTGTCATTCCATGTATAGTTTCCATTTAACAACCAGTCGTCACCAGATGTATTCAGCGCTGTTTCGTCCTTTATACAGAAATCCACATTACTGTTTGAATCTGTTGATACAACTATATAGTATGATGAATTCCGAACATGAGTACCACCATCCCCTTCAGGACCTGCATCATAATTTCCTGTAGCGTTGTTGTTGCCTGTATCTGGATCTAGGCTACCGAACTCAATACCAGTAGAAAGGTTTGTAGACAAAGCAATGGCAACATAGTTGTTTACTGTAGCGTTTGATGAGGTCGACTGCTCGCTGCTTTGTGCATCTGTGTAGTTTACGTTTACAAATAGTGAAATAACTACTAAGACTGCTGCAAAAGAAATTATAATTGGTATATTATCCCTCATCTAACAACCCTTAATCTAGATTATTAAATAATATGATTTTCTGGCTTATAAATAAATCTAAGGGTCACACTGAATACCTGTAACACATGAATCGCATGTATCTTTACATGCACTATGTAACGGTGTATCGCATTCATCAACTGCATACACATAACTACCTTTATAGTGATCTTCTGATCCTGGCCCAGAACATTCAAGTGTAAGATCTGAATCACATATTTCAGCTCCTTCTGCATTCGCATCGCCACAGACTTCGTCTCCTGGAGAACTTGTATTTTCCCAACCACCTATACTCAACGTGTTTGTATATGAATCTGCTGGCTGTGCTGTTGGCACATCCAGATAGAACTTAAGGTGTATTGTATTTGTGCCTACATCTAAACTCGAACCTATGCCATCTGATGCGTATGTGGTATCAAGTATATGACATGCTGTTCCAGGAACCAGGCTATCTGAAGTACTGTTACAGTATGTCTCATTTCCAATACCTATCACTTCTGAAGTGCCGGTCAGGTCTCCATCTGCTTTTATGTATACATCCGCCCCGCATGGGCCGCTTACGATCACACTCACATTGTATTGGGTTACACCACTACCATTATTGCCGTTTGCTGCAGCATTATCTGCAGGTAGGCTTGCTATTGTCCAGTTTACGCCATTACTCAGATTGCCAGACAAACCAATAGCTATAGAACATTGTTGATCACCCATATTAACACGATACATCATAGATTCATCTATAGTAACTTCAGTGCTATTATCACTGTACGTGATAATACTTGTAGTTATGTTTTGTGGAGCTAGACATGTTATTCCAGCGTCGCTTCCTGTGCACCCAGAAACATATTCAGCATCTGCTGTCTGATTATATTCCTCTACCCAAAACCATCCAGTCAAACCATCAGAATCCGTCGTCGTCTGTATGAACCAATCATCATTTGCTGAAGATGATTGGTTTGTTATATTTACATTTGCTCCTTCAATAGGTACGTCGCTGCTGTTTGTGACATTTATCCTAAGAGGATAATAAACATGAATACTATTGGATCCACTTTCAAAAATGTTTGATGATTTGTTGAATGTGCAATTGAAGAATGTCACATTGGTTGCCCCTTCCAATATGGTGGTGTTTTCGCCTCCGTCTATAGTTGCGTTGTAAATTATCGTGTTATCTGATAATGAACCAAAATAATATGCAGTCGTGTAGTTTGTTATATTGTCGCCAATCATAATCCTATCTCTAGCTGGATGAATTGCAGTAGACGTTGGATTGGTGTATGTAGTATTATGTATGGTATTATTTCTCCACGATTCGAAATTAATACTATTTGTTAATATAGCACCGATCCCAGAACTGTCTGATTGTGTATGCATGATCACATTGTCTTCAAGGATTCCACCAATACCACTCAATTCAATTCCTATCTCTCCATATCTTATCTCATTACGTTTGATGTCAGGATAGTTAGAGCTACTAGATACCTCAATCCCAACCACATTATACATGAAAAGATTATCTGTTATATCCACATGTTCAACACCGTATGCATAAATTCCTTCATCATTGCTGCTTTGTATTACACATTTTGAGACGTTAAGATATTTTGAAGAAGAAAGAACGTATATATTTCCTTGTTCTGTCAAGTTTACTGTTGTATTTAATATGCTCACATTATTCGAATCATCCATATAAATTCCCTGTCCTATTTCTGGTCTAGTTGATGGATTACATCCTTCTAAATCAACTCCCTGCTGTTGGCCCCTCACATCATATATGCTTGAGTTGACTATGCTGATATTGAAAGAATCGATTATATGCATACCGTAAGATTTTGAAATAAAACAGTCTGAAGTAGAGGTTGATGTTGAATTAACTACTGTAATATTCACATTTATTGTATTGCCTTCTGATTCAGACATATAGATAGCATGTGTAGTTGTGTCTCCTGATGTCCAATCTGTTGTATTGAAAATCGTGGTATCTACAATAGAGGAGCTATTTGCCCTAGTAAAATTTATCGCAGTCGAAGCGTTTTGTATATAACATCTCCTTATGTGAATATTATCCACATCCACAGCTTTTATGCTCGGTGTTGTTCGTGTCTGCCCATATATATATTTATTTCCACAATCCAATGCAGCATCACCCACATTGAAACGAAAACAATCATACGAATCATCTTTAAGGTTTAGACCGTCCTGTATGAATATACAGTCATCTATTGTTGTAGAATTGTCCTTTGTTATTCCGTCACCATAACCATCTGTCGGAGTAACTTGGCACGACCAATTATCAGACGCAGATGTTTCGTTAGACACAATAGTCGAATTATGATACGAGTAATAACCATCCAAATAAAGTTGATAAACCTGATCTCGCGTCAAACTCCTATTATATATCCTTAAATTATCCATTGTTCCATTGAAGACGCTCTGACTTCTATCATTGTATGTACCTATTGTGACAGGTATTGTATTAGTACCTATTGTTGAATCACTTCCTGTGTTATTTTGTTTACCATTTACATATAATACCATATCACTTCCATTCCAAGTTCCAACGAGATGGTACCATTCATTCGTTCCCAATACAGTATCTCCGGTTACGCTTGTACCGCTTATGTAAAATTTTGGTTGTTCACTCGAATCTATATACAGCATGTAACCTGAACTACCAGGCCATTTTGCTATGATAGCTGTGTCTCCTTTTGCAGATGACATATTTATCCAGGCCTCAAGTGTAAGTCCATCTGTGAGGCTTAAACCATTACTATCAGAAACATTTATCCAGTTGTTCGCAGAATTTTGACCATTAAACTGCATGCCACCAAACACCTTACCGCTTGAAACTGTCACAGGACACACACTTCCTGAACAAGACCCATTACGACCAGTTCCACTGTAATCCTTGATCACTTCAGAGGAAATAGAACTTAGGTTGTTGTCGAATGCATAATTTACAACTGCAATGGGTTGATCATCAAGAATCCAATTGAATACAACTGAATAATTGTCCGCATTCTGATCCACTATATTTTGTGGGATGCAAGTGAAATTATAAGAAGCATCAATTACATTGGGCGTTATCACAGGTGTGTCATGTGTAGGCACTTTTTGTGTCAATACATACTCAATCCAGAGGAATGCAGGGTAGCTCGCTTCGCGTGTATCTATCTCGTAATGTTCATGCCCTGGTGTCATTATGTTATCATCCCACAATCCGATATAACTATGTGCCAAATCTACTGTATTCAAAAATGGTCTGGTTGTAACATCAGGATCTTCTAGGATTATTGTCATGTTTTCACTCATATTACAAGCCACTTGCGCAAATTTTGTTACTGTAATATTATGATAACGATCACTTTCTGAATTTTCCCAGGCCGTAGTATTAAGAGTAATATTGGATATAGGCATCAGATTAATGCCAGCAGCAGTACTATCTTCTGTAACACTTTGGTTCTGTACATATGATATGTTTACATCATCGTCCAAACCCCCTCCGTTATTCCTTAAAGCGTCAACATATAATTCAAGATACGCCATAGTTATGGCTTCGAAGTCTGTCATGTCGCATACAAGGGTCATATTCCATTTTTGTAAAACCCCCTCATCCCACTTGGTCGTTGGCTTGCTTATGTCCCTTAATGACAGATCTGCAAGAATTTCATTTGCACCGACAAGGATACATGAGTTGTTTGCACATGAAGATACTATAGAGTTGACAGTAGGCATGATGTATAGCAACATTATTACAACCCCTAATAAAATGAATACTTTTTTCATCTGTTTATATATAAAATAGAAAATTAAATACCTAATCTGTTATGACTTCAAGTGAAGTTGAGGATTGCCATCTCTTTTTTACCTTCTCTTCAAGCTTCTTCTTGCTTGGTGCCTTTTTCTCCTCAACCCATCTAAGAACAGTATTAGGCTCTTTGTAATAGAGATTGACTATATTAGAAACCTCACTAAATTCTATTATATCACTGTTCTTCATCCACTCAAGTATCTTTATCCTCTTTTTTATCTCCTTTACAATATCAGGATATGACAAACCTGTTTCAAATGATATACGTCTCAGTATTTCAGAACTCACCATTGCATCCTTGAACTTATTTGTTGCAGGTATCCAGTTGAATGTTCTGATTGTATGTGCCTTTCCAGTCTTAGAATCAATGGACTGTATCTCAACTATCTCCTTTACTCGTCTTGTGGCCTTCCCTTTATCATTTGCATTGGTCATTACAATAAGAACGTCAAGAGATTCTATAAGAGATGTAGCAAGTTCTATAGGAGGAGATTCCAATCTCTTTATAACATCATCTATGGAGCCAGCATGCATAGTACCTAAGGACGGGTGACCTGAACTCATTCCCTGAAACATAACATAAGCTTCCTTACCCCTGATCTCTCCGACTATTACATAATCAGGATTCATTCTGAAAGACTCCTTCAGCAGATCAAACATGTCAACTTCACCGTACCTCTTCCCGGTCATGTCAGGCATTCCAAATCCTGTACGTGCAACAGAAGGTACCCAGTTTTCATGGGAGAGATTTATCTCTCTGGTATCCTCTATGCTTACAATCTTCTTTTCAGGATGTATGAACATACTCAATGCATTGAGCATTGTAGTCTTTCCTGTTGATACTCCGCCCGCAACAAGTATTGATGTATTGTGTTCCAAAAGGAACCAGAGATATGCAAGCGATTCTGCTGAAGTTGTATGCAAGTTGACCATGTCAACTGGAGAATATGGATTCTTTCTAAACTTTCTGATAGAGAATGTTGGTCCTTTTGTTGTAACATCTTTTGCAATAGACGCCTGTACTCTTGAGCCATCTGGTAAGCTTCCGTCAAGTATAGGCTTGGCGTATGATATGTATCTGCCACACTTCTCAGATAACTTGATCACATAGTTCATCAGCTTTTCAATATCATTGTAAGCTATGTTTGTTTCCAAAGAACCGAATTTTCTATGCACAACATATATGTAACTGTCCATTCCTGTACATCCGATATCTTCTATGTAAGGATCGTGCATAATAGGTTCTATCTCGTTTATTCCTACAAAATCACGTATCAGGTAGTACATAATCTTTACGTATCTGTCTTTGTCAATCTTCATGTTTGTGCTACTTATGATCTTCTGTACTTTCTTTTGTATGTAGTCCATTGCCTCTGTTTTGTTTTTTATAACAGACATCTTGACATCTATAATCTCTGTCAATGATTCTTTTACTTTACCCAGTACTTTGTTATCCTCATCTGTCATGGACGGTTCTAGAATATTGTAAATTAGTTTGTTGTCATCCTTTGACCACTTTATATGAGCATATGCAAAAGGCTCTAGAAGAGGATATTTAATATCAATCTTTGATACATCTGCTGTCGCTGGAAGCGTTATGAATTGTTTAGGTTCCTTTATGACAACTGTTGGATACTTCGAAGATTTAACAGATTTCTTTCTCAACACCCCTCTTATTTTCATTTAGCCTCCTCTGATAAATGCCTCATCATGAGAACTTATAACTAGACCATCTGGTGTTATCCTGTATGGATGAAGGTTTTCTGAATGCGGTGATCCTCTAAGTTTCCATACCTGAATTGCCCTGTTGTAGGATGACTGCAGCCTTTCGTAATACATGACTATAACGCTGTCAGCCACAAACTCCTCAACACCGTATCGTGATAGCCCGTGTTTGCCAGGAACGATTTCAGATATTATCATAGACGTTGTTCCAAGTTTTCTTAAAGACATAGACATGTTGTAGATTACTCTTCTAAGCTCTGAACTATCTCTTATATACAATCCCAAGGATGAAATAGAATCTATCACAACTCTTTGTGCTCCAATCTCCCTTATTGTTGATTCAAGCACATCAAAAACATCATCGACCCTGTAAGGATCATATTTAATAAACGCAACTTTGTTTTCTTCCTCTAACTTGGTAAAGTCGATACCAAAGGAGTTCTTCATATTCTCTTTTAACAAATCAGAAGGTTCTTCAAATGTAAGATAAACTCCATTATCACCGAATTTGCTAGCTCCATTGTAGATGAATTGAGAACACAACGTGGTCTTTCCTGTACCACTTGTTCCTGTAATCAAGGTAAGTTGGTTATTCGGTATTCCACCCTTCAAAATTTCATCCAACCCTTTTATTCCAGTCTTAACTCTCTCCATATAATCAGCCAATATATTATTAATCGCGAGATTTCATATAAAGAT
>Ga0272444_10006450_pt1 | contig 10017 bp, 9 predicted proteins | sample SSMForm13_FD_201033 | JGI IMG/M metagenome (GOLD analysis project Ga0272444, IMG submission 201033) | Marine sediment archaeal communities from Little Sippewissett salt marsh, Falmouth, MA, United States - SSM-Form-13 | ecosystem: Environmental > Aquatic > Marine > Wetlands > Sediment ...
ATGCTAAACGGCATCCCTTGGTCACGCCTCCGATTGGCCATGCGGGATACCAGGGGCATTTTTTTCCCGAGCTGGGCCCAAAAAGCGGGGTGGGGGGTCAGGCGCCCGCTCAGTCGAATCGTGCTCCTATCGATGGGCTGCATGAGGGTCAGCGTGCCGGTGACCTGGGCGTCGAATTGAATGCCGGCCAGATCACACGTGGCCAGGTCGATGCGGCTGCCGCGCATTTCGATGGATCCCCTGATATCGCGGAAGGCAAAGCGATCGATTCCCAGCCAGGCCTGACGGAGCGATAGGGCGCAGTCCGATAAGACGAGTTCGGAGCGCAGAGGCTCCAGGCGGTCGCCGTTGGCTCCGTACGAGAGGGTCCCGCTTAAAATGGCGGAAACGTCAAAAAGCTCGACATCGGACAGGGCCGGAATCTTCCCGATTTGAATGCCGCTGAAATTGACCTCTAAAGCCCCCAAGGCGGCCTGCTGTTTTTCGCGCAATTTTATTTTGCCGTGGATGCTGCCATCATAAAGATCGGAAACGATCCGAAAATATTTTTCAGGGCTGAAAATCGAGGCCAACTGCGGCTGCACCGTGATGCGATCGGCTTGAATCACGTGCCGCTTCCATTGATGCAGGTCGACGCGATAAAGCGCCAATCCCGGCGGAAAGACCGGCTTTACAGTCTGGACCTCGACCGCCGTATCCGGATAGGCCCGGTTGATGTGGGCCTCCAGGAGCCGGCTCAGCCTCTCGGACGGAAAGCGCAGATATAGAAAGAGGACCGTTATCGACAGGGCGTAAAGGATATAAAAAATCCATTTTTGAAGGGGTTTCATATCGACTCTAAACAGTTCTCTTGAAGACGCCCCTGCGGTCTCTCTTCCGGTCGTGTGACCCGTTCTGCCTGGTCCGGTTATCCGCCGATGACAGGCGGCCCGATGTCGGCGGCCGGCGGTCATCGGCCCTCCAGCCGGCTTCAGCCGGAGGGCGTCTCCAATGTTTCGACTTCCATCACGGCATCCACAAAGCCTTCGGGTTTGGCGGTTTTGGCCAGGGAGAAGCGCTTGACATGCAGCCGGTTTTTAGATGTCTCGATGCGATAAAGGTACGTTGTCAACTGATCTAAGCCAATCGCATGCAGCTTCATTTCCACCCGGGACAAGATTTTGTCCGAATCCTTCATCGGGCTGGAGGAGGGCTTCATGTAGGTGATGTGATCCTTCAGCCCCGTCTCGCCGGCCAGGCGATCGAGGAAGGAAAACAGTGTAAAACCCTTTTCTCTATGGGCCAGCTGCCGGTCGACCGACTGGCGCTGCCTTCCCAGAACGGAGATCTCGTGCTGCAGTTCAACCATTGCCGCGAGGGTTTGGGTTTGACCCGCGGCCGTGCGCTGCAGCCGGCTGCGTTCGTCGTACTGGGGAAAAACGATCCACTGCAGGACCGCAAAGAGGCAGACGAATCCGGCGGCCGCAGCCACCGCATATTTTTCCCGGCGCTTTAATTTAACCGCCATCGCCGCCATCCTTCTTGAACAGCGCGATCAGCATCTTGAACCGAACGTTTTGCCCCGATTTGTCGATATTGGCCGAACTGATGTTCACCCGTTCGAACAGGCTGCCGCTGTCGAGCCGGTTTTTGACGGCATCCACCGAGTTGAACGAATCGGTTTGCCCCGATAGGGTGACGCTATCGGGCCCGACGACCAGTTTGTCGATGTCGACCCGGATCTCGGGCGAAATGAGGCGACTGACGTCATTGAGGATATCGATAACCGGCGGACGGTTCTGCTCGTATTCGGCCGTATCGGCGCTGCGGCGGATCTCCTGGATTTCCAGGCGAATCTGGTGCACCGGATCGACCATGCGCTTGGCATCCGGCAGGGTTTGGGTGAAAATGGCGCTGACCTGCCGGTTCAAGCGCGCAACCCTGTCGCTCAAGCCGGTTGTTTCGATTTTGAGGTTGATCCAAAACAGTGATAGAACGATGCCCGCCAGCACTGCAGCGACGGACAAACGCCCCTTGAGGGCCGACCAATCGGGACCGTCGGAAAAAGGGCCGGACTGAAAGTCGATGGTTTTGATTCGATCGGATTGCACCAGCGCCAGGGCCAGGGGGTGGTGGAACACCTGAGGCTCGGCCGGGCCGCCGTGCGGGGCATCCGGCAGGGCGATGCGGGCCTCGCGGGCCAGATCGATGGGGGCGGCGGGCAGCTTCAGCCTGCGGGCCAGATCCTCTGCGATGCCGTCTTTGCCCGGCGGCATGCGGCCGATGGTCAACAGCGCGGGGTTCAGATCGACGTCGTAGGCATCTTCGAAGGCCCAGACGGTCTGCAGGATTTGGGTGCCGAGAGCGTCCTCGAAGTCGGATACGCCCGGATCGATGGGAAAGGATCGGATCTGGCAAATTTGCCCTTCGGCGATCACAAAGACCGTGCAGGCACCGGCCTCTATGTCCGCGAACAGCCAATTGGCGGCGGATTTGGGCTGCTGGGCGAGCCAGGCGACGGCCGGCAGGCTGCCGACGCTGATCAATTGCGGCCTGATGTTGGATGCGGCCAAGATGTCCAAGAGATGCCGGATTTTTTGCCGCTGAATCGTCGCGGTGACCAGATCCGTATGGTCGGAAGCGGATCGACCGTCGAGTCGAAAAGAGTTGAAATCGATGGAGGCATCGTCCACCGTAAAGGGCAGGTGGGGCTCCAGTTCGAAGGGCAGGATCTGACGGATGCTTTTGGCTCTGCGAAAGGGCACGCGGATGTTGCGGAAGGTCACCCATTGGGGGGGAAGGGCGGCCACATAGGTGGCGTCCGATGGACCGATATCCGCAACCAACGCGCCCAACGCCTCCCGGAAACGGCTGCCGTCCGGGTCCGCGCCCGATTCGATTGGCGGGACGGCCCGCTGCCAGCATCCGTCTACCCCATAGCCTTTCAGGCTGCCCGAAAGACGCACGGCCGATATGACATCTTCACGAAGGTCTAAGGCGATAACGTTTCTTGGCATCGATACCGTATCGGTTTTAGTTAAAATTTATTGCGACTTAATCATCTATATAACCTAATGACGCTATCACGTTGGATACCGAAATTCAACAGATTCCAAGAGGTGGAACACGCAAAGCCATACGCCCCGCCGCATCGCGGGGAGAGGATCGCCATCGACGCGGGCGCTCCGGGCTCGCTTGAGATGGTTACCGCGGCTCCGGTCATTCCTGCCGCCAGCGGCGGATGCGGCAGGTCCAGCGGCCCGTATCCGTTTCCTTTTCCCGCTGAACGACGGCCGTGATGGTCTGCTGCAGGCCGTTGAGGCCGGCCCTGGCTTGGATTCGAAACAGATTGCTGGAAGTGGCCGCCAGCTTGGCGTCGATGGACACGTCCCCGCAGCCGGGGGCATTCTGATACCAGTTGTTCTGGGACAGGTCGTGCACGAAGGCGCCGTCCGACATTTCCGAGCGATAGTCGACGATGGACTGGGCCAAATCTTCGTCTTCGCTGGGCAGCAGGGCGGCCAGGACGGGCAATTCGGCGGTGTTGATGTTGATTTTGCCGTCCCATAGATCAGCCGCGCCCTGGGCGGCAGCGACGCCGTCGGCCGTCATGTAGGCGGATATGCCCGGTTGATTCTCGATCCCGTAATAGAGCGCCGGCGTCATGCCCTTGACCAGCAGCAATTCGCTCAGTCGGCGGAAGGGGCCGTTGCTGCAGGAATAGGGCGGATCCAGATTCTGATAATAATCGGCTTCGGCACCGTTGAGACCGGTGGTCATGTCATCATCCCCCGAATCGAGCCAATCCTTGGCGCAATCGATGATGGGGGGCACCTCGATCTGCTCAAAAGCGTCGTCTCTTGAAATCATCTGGCGTAAAAATCGGTCCCAGACGCCCTGCTGACGTTCATCCATGTGTTTGCCGTCCGGAAAATCGACCAGGGCATTGACTTGAATGCGCGCGCGTTCATCACTGATGCGGATCGTCAGGGTGCCCTCGTCAAAGGCAATTCCCGCTGCCAGCGCCTTGAGCCATTCCGGATCGGCCCAATCCTCCTGAAGCGAATCGATTTCAGATGCTTTCTTGTCGGCTGCCAGGATCGCCATGCCCAGTTCAATGCCCGAAGCGGCCATGTGGGAGGCTTTGCTGCGGTCACGGATGGCGGCCGACATCACCACGGTTGCACGGGCCTTGCGGTTGAGCGCCAGGGCGCCGGATATCAGGAGCGAGACCACCACCAGGGTCAGGATCAGGGCGACGCCGCGATTGTCGTTCAGCTTCGGCGCAGCGCATCCTGCCCTGTGATACCAGGGGCCGCCGTCCGGATCGGGATGTATGATATGCCTGATCATCGCGCCAATCTATGTCTTTTTCGACCGTTGAACCGGCAGCCGGATCAGGGTTTCCAGCTGTATCGGCTTGGGGCTGGCGTCGATTTCGATGCGGATACGGACCGCGGTCGGAGTGGCATGGCCGACATCGTCCGAATCGGAATCCCAGACGTCGTATGCGTCGTTTTCATCATCATACAAGACGAAGGACAACCCTCTGAGGCCTTCACACAGGATCGGATTGCGCAGCGGGTCGGTTTCGGGCCCTTCCGGGATGATCCGATCGCCGCGCCGCAGGATAAAGCCGCCGTCTGCCGCGGCGGTCACGTGATAGGTGATCAGGGCGATGCCGCGCCGGGGTACGCCCGCCGTCGATGCCAGATGGGCCTGGGAGGCGAACTCGAGGCGCGGGAAAGAGGTGCCGCCGATGGTGTCAGCTGCGGCCAGAAAGCGAAACGGGTCCGGGGGATCGGTGAAGCCGGGCTTGCGATAAAGTTCCTCGGCGGTGACATACAGGGACTGCAGATCGATGGACATGCGATTCAGGCAGCTGAGGCCCATGGCATGGTCGCCCAGGCTCCCATCGATGGCGGCCGAATGGGATGTGGTGGTGTTGAAGGTGGTGTAGATCGCGGTGAGCACGATGGCGAATATGACGATGGATACGAGCACTTCCAGCAGGGTAAATCCGCCGGGCGGGGCATTGCCCCCGGAAGATCCCCGGCCGCGGCACCATACATCATAGCGGCCTGTGGAACGGCTGAAAAAGGACCGCATCCCAGACAGGGGGTTACATGGGCCTGCCGTGGTGTCTGCCTTGCAGCGGCACACGCAATGATTTCCGGTCAACATGCGATCTCCAAGTCTCGAGGGGCTGTTCGCTCGATCGCCAAAGAGAGCGTCCAAGGGGCCGTTTGCGCCCGTCGCGCCGCGTGGTCGCATCAGGGCTGGTGCTGAAAGACATAGCGGCGCAGGGCGTAGCGCCGTTCGTCCTGGTTGAGGGTTATGGTCACCTCGACGCGTTTCATGTTTTCCATGACATCCGCCGGTTCTTCGGCTGCGATCGTTTCAACGGTAGCCGTCCAGGCATACTGTGAGAATTCGCCGTCGAAATCACCCTGCCCGGATCCGTCGATATCCCATCCACGCCCCTGGATCTGCGCGAGCTTCTGCTGCGCCAGAAGGGGCGCGACGGCATGGAAGCGCGCCTCCTGGGCCATGGCGATACTCTGCAGATGCAGCCGCAGGACCGCACTCAGGACGATGGCCAGAATCGCCACTGCCACCATGATTTCGAGCAGGGTAAACCCGCTGCAAAGGCCCCGGGAGCAGCGGCGGCCGGTTTCAATCTTCGAAATTCGCATAGGCTGCGGTCAACTTGGCTTGGGGCAGAAACGGTTCGAGTCGCACGGTCAGCGGCCGAAGATCGGCGTCTTCCAGATGGATCAGAACGTGATCGCACGTATTGTCCTTGTAAAAGAGGATGGCGGCGCCGCCGGAGGAGATTTTGCCCCTGGAGGCAAATTCGACGTCGCGGATGGACAGACCGCCGCCGAGCCGATGCCGATGCCGTGCCGCTTCGAGCTGTTCGGTCTCCGACATGCGCTCATGGGTGAGCCACACGCTGTCGGTATCCAGATTGACGTTGAGGGCGTAGGCTTTCCGATCCATCACCGCACGATGCTTCAAGGCCTGTACGTTGGCCATGATCCAGCCGATGTCCCGGGCATTTCGATCCGAGCCGAGTGAGGCCTGAAAACGGGGCACGGCCAACAGCAGCATCATGCCGATCAGGCCCACCACGAGAATCAGCTCGAGCAGGGTAAACCCGCGCATCACTCGATTTCCCAGCTGTTGATGTCCTGGTTGGTGTCTTCGCCCCCCGGAATGCCGTCGGCGCCGTACGAGGTGATGTCGAAGTCGTCGTGCACCCCGGGACTCAGATAGATGAAATTGCTGCCCCAGGGGTCCTGGGGCAGCCGTCCCTTTTCGAGGTAACCGCCCCTGCGCCATTTTTTGGCTTGCGGCCCGCTTTCCGGCTCTTCGATCAAGGCCTGAAGTCCCTGATCGGTGGTCGGATAGGTGCCGTTGTCCAGCTTGTACAATTTGAGGGCCGTTTCGAAGCTCTCGATTTGCAGTTTGGCCTTGAGCTGCTTGGCCTCCTCGGGGCGCCCCATGATGCGCGGCACGATCAGGCCGGCCAGGATGCCGAGGATCACGATGACGACCATGAGTTCGATCAGGGTGAACCCGGCCCGGGAATCGTTCAAATTCGGTGTTTGATGATGCATCTTAGGTCTTTTCGTGTTTGGGGTTTTCGTTAACGTCGCACAAGTGCGGCCGCCTGAAGGGGGGCGAATGCAAACCGGTTCCCCCGCACGACGGAAAGATGTTGTATGGCCGCCGCCAAGGGGCGTTCGCAACATCGGCGTCGGCCTCATTTTGTTTCGGCATCACAACGTGTCCGATGCGACGGCTCGGTCCTCTGTGACGATGACAGACACACGGGGATGGTCACATGACCAGCTGGTTCATTTCGAAAATCGGCAGACAGATGGCCACCACGACGAACCCGACGATGACCGCCATGGAGAGGATCATCAGGGGCTCGAGCAGGGCGGTGAGGCTCATGACCGTCGATTCGACCTCGTTTTCGAAGACATCGGCCATTCTGGTCAGCATCGATTCCAATTCGCCGCTTTGCTCCCCGACCAGAATCATCTGAACCGCCAGATAGGGAAACGCCTCCGAATTCGAAAGCGCCTGCCCCAGCCCCGATCCTTTGGACACCTCCCTGGCGGCCTCGTCAACCGATTCGGCGATGACGATGTTGCCGGCGATGCTTCTGAGAATTTCAAGGGCGCTGAGCATCGGCACGCCGTTTTCCAGCAGCGATCCCAATGTGCGGGAAAATCTGGCCACGGCCATCTTCCTGAGCAGCGGCCCCACCCCGGGGGAGCGGATCTTGATCAGGTCCAGCACGCGGTGTCCCCTGGCGGTTTTTTTTACGGTTCGCAGGGCCGCCCAGACGGCCCCCGCCGCCAGCAGAAGGGTCCACCAGTATCCCTTCATGAAATCGCTGGTGTGGATCAGAAAGCGGGTGGGCGCCGGCAGCATCTGGTTCATTTCGCTGAAGATGGCGGTCATGCTCGGCACGATATAGGTCATCAGGACGAACAGCACCAGGATGCCGATGACCGACATGAAAATCGGATAGGTCAGGGCCGTTCGGATGCGGCTGTTCAAGGCCTGCTGCTTTTCGGTGATCTCCGCCAGGCGGCTCAGGATAATATCGAGGGTGCCGGAGGACTCTCCGGCCCGCACCATGTTGACGAAGATAGAGGAAAATACCCCCGGATGAATCGACAGGGCGGCCGCAAAGCTGTTTCCCTCCACGACCGCATCCTTGACCTGGGCCAGGACCTTTTTAAAGGCATGGGACTTGGTCTGGGTGACGAGGGTATCCAGGGCCGAAACCAGCGGAAAACCGGCGGTGATGAGGGTGGCCAGCTGCCGGGTCATCATGGCCACTTCCGACGCCTTGACCCGGGAAAAGAGCCGAAAGCGTCTGGCGCGGGGCGAATCCTTGGCGGTTACCCGGTCATACAGTTCCTTGATGTGGGTTGGAAAGAGGCGGGATCCGCGCAGTTTTTGACGCGCCGCCAGGGCGCTGTCGGCGTCGATGATGCCGGACACCGCTTTGCCCTTCACATCCAATCCATTATATTCGAATACCGGCATGGCTGAAACGCTTCTGGCAGTTATTGCCTTCGAAAGACGGCGGCGAAAAACCCGTCCGTTGCGTGGTGGTGGGGCAGCGTTCGAAAAAAGCCGTTCTGGTCGATGACATTGCTCGGGACAGCCGTTGATTGGCGCCAATTCTTAAATATATCAAATTCATGGTGATTGTCCAAAAATTTTTCGACGACCGCCTCGTTTTCCTCGGGCTCGCTGCTGCAGACGACGTAGGTCAATGTGCCCGAAGATTTCAGCAAAGGCGCCAGATGATCGAGAAAAGCGATCTGGCGCTGCTGGTAGGCGTGCAGATTCTGTTTTTGGGGGTTCCATTTGATATCCGGATGGCGGCGGATGACGCCGAGACCGGAGCAGGGGGCATCCAGCAAAATACGATCGAACATCTGCCCGGACGGATCTCCGACCGGTCGATCCAGATCCATCGGACGGGTTTCTACGATCGAAATCCCCAGACGCCGCATCTCCCCCTCGAGGCGCGCGAGTTTGGCCCGATCGCGGTCTGCGGCCACGATGCGTCCGCGGTTGCCCATTTTTTGGGCGATGTGTCCGGTTTTGCCCCCTTGCCCGGCGCAGGCGTCCAATATGATTTCCCCCGGACGGGGGGAGAGCAGCTCGATGACCATCTGGGCCGCCTCATCCTGAACCTGAAACCATCCCTCTTTGAATGCATCCATCTCCGGTATGGGGCGCACCAGACCGTGCAGAGCGATGCCCTCCGGGGCCATGGGCGCCGCCTCGGCATCGCGGGCCTCGGACTTCAGAGCCTGCATCAGACGGTCCCGGGTGGTGCGCAGGGTATTGGTGCGCACCGTCACGGGCGGTATCCGGTTGAGGACGTCGCACAGCGCTTCGGTTTCCGGGCGGCCCCAGCGGTCGAGCCAGCGCTCGATCATCCACTCCGGAAATGATTTTTCCGTCGCCAGGGCGGCCGCCGGATTCGTTTGGCGATCCGGGAGGGGCACGGTGCGATAACCGCGCATTGCGCTGCGCAGGATGCCGTTGACAAAGCCCGTGACCCAAGGATTTTTGAGGGATTTGGAAAGCTCGACGGAGGTGTTGACGGCGGCCGCGGGGGGCACTTTGGATAGATAGACGGCCTGGAACAATCCGATGCGCAGTACATTCAACACCGGCGGTTCGATTTTGCCAAGGGATCGCTTGGAAAAATGGGCCAGAATCCAGTCCAGATGGGCTCTTCGGCGCAAGACGCCGTAAACCAGGGTCTGTAAAAAGGCCCGGTCCCGCCGGTCGAGGCCGGCGTTCAGGGCGAGGGCCTGCTCCAGCAGCGCATCCAGGGTGGCGCCCCGGAAATCCAGCTGGTTGAGGAGATCGAGCGCGATCTGGCGGGGTCTGTCGACGATCACGGCAGGTCCGATCCGTTGGGGGTGATCATGATGCGCTCAGGCGAGGATGGTCCCGGGGGGCAGACGATACCCCTTGAGAAATACCTCGGCATTCAAGCGCTTGCCCGATGCCCCCTGAATTTCCAGGATATTCAACACCCCCTCGCCGGTGGCCAGCCGCAGATCGCCCGGAAAGGTTTCCAGCACGGTGCCGGGGGTGAGATCGGCCTGCATCGGCAGCGCCTCGGCCCGCCATATCTGGAGTCGTTTGTCGCCGTGGAACGTATGGGCGCCGGGCCAGGGGGTCATGCCGCGAACGAATGCCCCCAGGCGTTCGGCCGGCATGCGCCAGTCGATGCGCCCGTCCCGCTTGCACAGCGGGGGGGCGTGGGTGGCCAGGCGATGATTCTGGGGGGTCGGCTGCAGCCGCCCGCCGGCAAATTGAACGACGGTGTCCACCAGGAGTCGTGCGCCCACTTCGGCCAGCCGCTCGTGAAGGGTTCCGGCCGTATCGTCGTCGGAGATCGAGACGGTTTCGGTCAAGAGCACGTCTCCGGTATCCAGCCCCTTGTCCATGAGCATGGTGGTGACCCCGGTCTCTTTTTCC
>Ga0272444_10006451_pt1 | contig 10014 bp, 7 predicted proteins | sample SSMForm13_FD_201033 | JGI IMG/M metagenome (GOLD analysis project Ga0272444, IMG submission 201033) | Marine sediment archaeal communities from Little Sippewissett salt marsh, Falmouth, MA, United States - SSM-Form-13 | ecosystem: Environmental > Aquatic > Marine > Wetlands > Sediment ...
TACTGCGCAAATACGCAAGCGCGCTGCTCGATAAAAAGGGGCACCGGGTGCGCACGGCCGCGGATGGACTCGAGGCCCTGGATCTGTTGCAGACATTCTCGCCGGACATCATTTTCATCGATCTTGTCATGCCCAATCTCAGCGGAGAAAAATTGTGTGAAATTATCCGCAGCCGCCCGCATCTTCAGGATGCGTTTCTGGTGATTTTGTCCGCCGCGGCCATCGAGGATGCCCCCCGCATCGCAGGCTACGGGGCCGACACCTGCATCGCCAAGGGCCCCTTCAACAAAATGCGCCGGCACATCCTGCATGTCGTCGAACAGGTGGAGCGCGGCTGTGAGCATGAACTGTTGGGCCAGATCTTCGGCATGGACGACATGCCCGGCCGCAACATCACCCGGGAGCTTCTGGCCGCAAAGCGCCACCGGGAAACCACCCTGGCCAATATTTCAGAGGGATTGATGGAGTTGGATCGGGATTCCCGTGTGGTTTACGCCAATCCGGCCGCCGCCGCCGTTTTCGATCAATCGGAGGCCGAGCTGCTGCTGCAGGATTTTTTTGCGATTTTCGGTTCTGAAAATAGGCGCGTCTTGGCGCAGTTGAAAAAAAAAGCGCTGGACACCGGACGGGTGGCCAACCTCGAATCACCGCTTGATTGGGATGGAAAACGCATAGAGCTGAAGATGATTCCGGTGGATGCGGAGCATCACCATCCCATTCTCGTGGTCATCAGCGACGTCACCCGGCAGAAAATGCTGGAAGCGCAGCTGCAGCGCGCGCAGAAAATGGAAGCCTTGGGCACGCTGGCCGGCGGTGTGGCCCATGACCTCAACAACATCCTGTCCGGCATTGTCGGCTATCCGGACCTGATTTTGATGCAGCTGCCGGATGACAGCCCCCTGCGCAAGCCGATCAAGGCCATTCAGGAATCCGGCAAAAAGGCCGCCGCCATTGTTCAGGATCTGTTGACCCTGGCCAGGCGGGGCGTTGCCACCCGTGAGGTGGTGAATTTGAATCGCCTGGTGGACCAATACCTGAAAAGCCCCGAATTTCAATCGCTGTGCGCATACCACCATGGCCGGGTGGCGGTCGACCCCGATCTGGATCGCCGGTTGCTGAACGTCAACGGATCGGCCGTTCAGCTGACAAAAGCCATCATGAACCTGGTTTCCAACGCGGCCGAAGCCATGGCGGACGGGGGCTGCATCCGGATCACCACCCGCAATTCTTACATCGACAAACCCGTGAACGGTTATGACAGCGTGCGCGAGGGCGAATATGTCGTGTTGAGCGTCGCGGATACCGGCATCGGCATTTCAAAGCAGGACATCGATAAAATTTTCGAACCGTTCTACACCAAAAAAGTGATGGGCCGCAGCGGTACGGGCCTGGGCATGGCGGTGGTGTGGGGCGCGGTAAAGGATCAGAAGGGCTATATCGACATTGAGAGCGCTGTCGGCGAGGGCACGACCGTCCGGCTCTATCTGCCGGTCAGCCGCGCCAAGACCACCAGCGAAGAAGCGCGGGTCCGGATGCAGGATTACATGGGCAACGGGGAGTCCATTCTGGTGGTGGACGACGTCAAGGAGCAGCGCGAAATCGCTTCCACCATGCTGGCCACCCTCGGCTACAAGGTGGACACGGTTCCCAGTGGGGAAGCGGCGGTGGCGTATGCCCGCCGACATGCCGTGGATCTGGTCGTGCTGGACATGATCATGGATCCGGGCATCAACGGCCGCGAGACATACGAAAAAATCATCGCCGTGCGCCCCGGGCAAAAGGCGGTCATCGCCAGCGGCTTTTCCGAGACGGAAGAGGTCAAGGCCGCCCAGCAGATGGGGGCCGGCTGCTACATCAAAAAGCCCTACACCCTGGACAACATCGGCGTGGCCATCAACCGGGAGCTGCGTCGCTGATTCCGTTCTTGCCACCCAAGGAAAAAAACCATGGATATGGATGTCTACAAGGAACTTGTGGCCGGCCTGGACCGGGATAAGTTGATCCAGAGGCTGTGTGATCTTGTCGCGATCCGCAGTGAAAATCCTTTCGGCGCCGCACCGGGCGAAGGGCACCGCGAAAAAGAGATCGGAGAGTATTATGCGGAGGCCCTGTGCCAGCTGGGCCTTGACGTTGACTACAATGAAGTCCAGCCCGGACGACCCAATGTTTTCGGCCGCCGCAGGGGATGCGGGGATGGCCCGACCTTGATGCTCGCCGGACATCTGGACACCGTGGACACCAGAGGATACGGGGATGCCTATGACGTCCGATTGGAAGACGGCAAGGTTTTCGGCCGCGGCGCCTGCGATATGAAAGGTGCTCTGGCGGCTTATCTTGAAGTGGTCCGCCTGATCAAGGAGGCCGATCTGGAGCTGAAAGGTCATCTGATCATCGGCGGCGTCGCCGATGAGGAGCATCAGATGATCGGTTCGCGGCATGTGGGTGCAAACGGCCCGCGCGCCGACCGGGGTATTATCGGAGAGCCTTCGGATCTGGACGTCTGTCCGGCCAACAAAGGGCAGCTGGGCGTCATTATCCGAACCCTGGGCCGGGCCGTGCACTCGAGCATCCCGGAAAAGGGGGTCAACGCCATCGTCCACATGGCCAAGGTGATCGAAGCCTTTGCCGATTACAACGCGGCGCTGCTGAACACAGCGCCGCACCCGCTTTGCGGCCACGGCCGCTTCAGCCCCGGTGTGATCCGGGGTGGCCACATCTTGTCCACGGTGCCGGACCGGTGTGCGCTCGAGGTTGAACGGCGCATCATTCCCGGCGAAACCGTCCCAGCGGTTTTGGCGGAGCTGCGCGCACGTCTTGACCGCCTGGCGGACGACGTTCCGGATTTTAAATATGAAATGACGGATCCGACATGGGACATTCCCGCCAATGATGTGCCCGTAACTGAACCGGTCGTACAGTCGCTTTTAAAGGCCCATGCCGATGTGATCGGAAAACCCGCACGGGTGCGGGCCTTTGCCGCCGGAACCGATGCCCCCAACCTGGGTTTTCCCGCCGTCATCTGCGGCCCGGGCGCCATTGATCAGGCCCACAGCCTGAATGAATATCTGGCGGTGGATCAGCTGGTGGCGGCCGTGAAAATATACCTGTGGTGCGTGCTGGATCTGCTTGCTTAAGCTTGTCTGAAACGATGTTGAGATCGTTAGGATCGTTAGGATCGTTAGGATCGTTGAGATCGTTAGGATCGTTGAGATCGTTAGGATCGTTGAGATCGTTGAGTTCGTTGAGTTCGTTGGGTTTGTTGCGTTCGTTGGGTGCGCTTCTCGGTGAACCGTCATTCCGGCGCACGCCGGAATGACGAAACAAGACCAAACAGCCGTGCACGCGCGTGTGACCGTTCACGATTACGAGCATCAGCTAAAAGCTGACGGCTAACCGCTGATCGCTCTAGTGCCGGTGACGTAAACTATTTGCCGTACCCGCCGCCGCCGGGCGTTTCGATGCGCAGGATGTCGCCCTTTTTCAGTGACACGGAGAATTTGCCCGGTTTTTCCTCTCTTCGGCCGCCGTGGATGACAATGTTCCTCCCCCGTTCGCCTTTTCCGCCGCCGAACAGCCCGTAGGGGGCGTTTTTCCTTCTTTCGGAGAGCACCGTCACTTCGGCATCGGACAACAGCCGCATCTCGCGCACGATGCCGTCTCCGCCCCTGTGAACGCCGTTTCCACCGCTGTTCCGTCTCACGGCGTAGGCGTTGACCATAAAAGGATAGGCGTATTCCAGGGCTTCGACGGGCGTGTTCAAGGTGTTGGTCATGTGCGAGTGCACCGCGCTTTCGCCGTCGCCGTTCCTTGCAGCCCCCATTCCTCCGCCGATGGTTTCATAATAGGCAAAGGGCTTTTCGGTCCGGGGGTCGATGCCGCCGATGGTGACATTGTTCATGGTCCCCTGGCCGGCGGCCGGGATGCGGTCCGGGAGAGCGCCGGCAAGGGAGCCCAGCACCACATCCACGATGCGCTGGGACAGTTCGACGTTGCCGCCGGCTACGGCGGCGGGAAAGACCGCGTCGACCACGGATCCTTTGCGCGTTAAAACCGTGATGGGTTTGAGGCAGCCTGCATTGGTGGGGATGTCTTCTGTTACCAGCGACCTGAAAACATAGAGCACGACGGAAAGGGTGATGGCATGCACGGCGTTGATGCAGCCCGGGACCTGATCGTCCGAGGTTGTGAAGTCAAGGACGGCCGTGTCGCCCCGAATGGTCGTGGCAACGCGGATGCCGACGTTTTCCGTTTCGATGCCGTCGTCATCCATGACGTCTCCAAAAGAGTAGACGCCGTCCGGAATTTCGTTGACGGCGGCGCGCATGATCCGCTCGGAATAGGCCATCAGCGCCTCGGCATAGAATGCGGCGGTTTTCAGGCCGTGTTTGCGGACGAGCGCCTGCATGCGCCGCACGCCGGTGACATTGGCCATCATCTGGGCCGTGAAGTCGCCTTCCCTCTCCACCGGCGTGCGGACGTTGTTGAGAAAAAAGGCCATGAGGCCGCGGTCGATCTTGCCGCGGACGACCACTTTCAAAGCCGGGATGATGACGCCCTCCTGGAAGATCGTCGTGGACAGCGGCATGGAGCCCGCGGTCATTCCGCCCACATCGGCGTGGTGCGCCCGGTTGGCCACAAAAAAAGAGGGCTGTTTTTCTCCAGCGAACACGGGTGCCACCAGGGTGATGTCGGGCAGATGGGTGCCGCCTTTAAAAGGGTCGTTGAGCATGATCATGTCCCCTTCCGCGAAGGGACCGCTCTGGATGGCCGCTTTGACCGACAGGGGCATGGATCCCAGATGAACCGGGATGTGGGCCGCCTGGGCGATCATGTCTCCATCGGCGTTGAAAACGGCGCAGGAAAGATCGCGCCTTTCTTTGATGTTGGGCGAAAAACCGGTTCGAGTGAGGGTCACGCCCATTTCTTCTGCAATGGAGGCGAAGCGGTTCTTGAACACCTGCAGCAGGACGGGATTTGTCTTCATCGCATTTCCTCGCGGATGTTAATCCATGATTTCCAGGATCAGATTGGAAAATTCGTCCACCCGGGCGGCGGCGAATGGCGGGACGATGGTTGTTGAGGAATACTCGACCACCACGGCCGGTCCTTTGATCCGGTTGCCGCAGGCCAGCTTTTCCCGGTCGTATATCGGGGTTGGCATCGACCGGTGGTCAAACACGACATCCCGTGTGCCAATCAATGCCGCCCGGTCGGGGCGCGCGCTTCTTTTTCCGGCGGCGGTGAATTGCGGTTTTTGCGGTGTGCCGCGGGCGCGCAGCCTGATATTGACGATTTCGACGATTTTGTCCCTGTTCCGGTACCCGTAGGTCTTTTCATGGCGCCGGTGAAAGTCATCGATGTAAGTGTCGCTGAATGGCACCATGATTTCAAAGGATTGTCCCTCATAGCGCATGTCCAGATAGCGTTCCAGGCAAAGACGGCTTTCGGAAAAACCTTCCTGGAAAAGGTCTTTGCGGCCCCGCTGCTCCAGATCCTCGAACAAGGTCGACAGGTCGTCCGGGGTCGTGTTGCGCTGATTTTTCATGACGGTCAGAGAGTAGTCTTTGATCACATCCGCCAGGAGCATTCCCAGGGCCGAGAGGATCCCCGGGTTTGGCGGGACGAGCACTACGGGGATGTTCAGGAGTCTGGCCAGAAAGGCCGCGTGCAGGCCGCCGGCGCCCCCGAAGGAAAAGAGGGTGAATTCTCCGGGATCAAAGCCCCTTTCCACCGAGATCACCCGAATGGCCTTTTCCATGGTCGCGTTGGCAACGGAGAGGATGCCCTCGGCCAGTTCCAGCGTGGACAGGCCGGCTTCTTTGACCAGTGGTGCAAAGGCGGACTCCAGACGCTCCTGCCGAAGCCGCATATTCCCGCCCAAAAAGTGTTCGGGAAGGATTCTTCCCAGGTAAAGGTTCGCGTCGGTGACGGTGACCCGGCCGCCTCTGCCGTAGCAGATCGGGCCGGGGTCGGCGCCCGCGCTTTCGGGCCCCACCCTGAGGGATCCGCCCGCATCCATATGGGCGATGGAGCCGCCGCCGGCGCCGACCGTGTGAATGTCGATCATGGGGACCCCAATGGGATGTCCGGAAATGACGGCTTCCGTGGTGAGGGACAATTTTCCGTCCATGAGCGAGACGTCGGTCGAGGTGCCGCCCATGTCAAAGGAGATGATCTTCGTATGTCCGGTCATCTTTCCGATTTCAAAAGCGCCGACCGCGCCGCCGGCCGGACCGGACAGAATCGTGCGCACGGATTCCCGTTGGGCCGTATCCGCCGTGATGCTGCCGCCGTTGGACTGCATGATGCGCAGCGCGTCGCCCTTGTCAAGGTGCGTCATCAGTGTCCCGATGTAACCCTGCATTTTAGGGGAGACATAGGCGTTGATGACCGTTGTAACGGTCCTTTCGTATTCCCTGAATTCCGCCAGAATTTCGTGCGAAAGCGATACGGGAAGGCCTGCCGGCGCTATCAGGGCTTTGATCCGGCGTTCATGGGAGGGGTTTGCAAAAGAAAAAAGCAGACAGACCGCCACCGATTCAACACCGGCGCGCTTCAATTGCTGCAGCAGGCCGTCGGCTTCCGCGGCGTCAAGCGCGGCGTGTTCTTCCCCCGTATGCCGGATTCTGCCGGCAACACCGAAGCGCAGGTTGCCCGGTATGATCCCGGGGGTTTTGCGATAGGCAAGGTCGTAGATCCGGCTGCGGTTCTGCCGGCCGATGGCGATGATGTCCTCAAAGCCCCGGTTGGTGACAAGAGCGGTTCTGGCCCCCTTCCGTTCCAGAATGGCGTTGGTGGCGACGGTGGAACCGTGGACAATGCGTTTGCGTTTTTTTTCGGCGATATGTGTCAAGCCTTCGATGATGGCCGCGGCGGGATCGGCGGGCGTGGACAAGCGTTTGTATACGCCCCACCGGTCTTTATCTTTGTAAACGAAATCCGTGAACGTGCCGCCCGTGTCGATGCCGATGATCATTGTTTTCACCCCCGCTGGGCCTGTTTTGATGTTTGCTTCGGCCGGAAAACAATTTAGCATGTCTTTTGCCGCTTCTGCAATTACAAGGTCCGGAAACCAGCCAAAGGGCAGGGATGCTTCCAGGGAGTTGCATCCGTGCTGTTTTCTGGCCGGTTACTATGCCTGGAAGCATGGGTATTCCGTACCGGCGTTGATATCAAAAACGGCTGACCGCGCTTTTATCAGTGTCCTTCGGCAGCGCTTCGGCAAACCTGCTTGAGGGAAAAATGCGGTCAGAAGATGCCGATGAAAAACGGCGTGTATTGAAGGAGACGGTGCTTGACATATCCTGTCCGTTTCAATATGGCGGGTGAGATCGTTATATTTTACCGTATAAGTCCATTGCAATTTAATGGTTGAAGTTGTTGCAATTTTCCGGATGCTTCCAAGGGGTGCTGTAACGAAATATCTGCCAAGGATTTTAGACAAAGAACTCGCCCCCAGACTGGCCTCGACGGGAGCCGTTGTTATAGAAGGGCCTAAAGCGTGCGGCAAAACAGAAACCGCCCGCCAGATTGCCGCCAGCGAAGTTCTTCTCGACATCGATGAAAATGCCAGGCAGGCTGTGGCCATCGATCCGAAACCGGTGCTGGATGGTGATGAAGTGCCGCGCCTGATCGATGAATGGCAGTTAGAATCCGCTATTTGTTCGGATTCTTATTTGAATCATTGGTGATTCGCGATCTGCGGGTCTATGCTCAGGCAAGCGATGCGAAAGTGCTTCATTACAGAGACAACACCGGCCTCGAAGTGGATGCCATTGTTGAAACCGCGGACGGTCGTTGGGCAGCATACGAAATCAAGTTGGGGACCGGCCACATAGACGCCGCGGCAGCCAGCCTGCTGAAGTTCGCCGAACGTGTCGATACCAGCAAATGTGGATCCCCCGCCTTACTTGGCGTCATTGTCGGCACCGGCTACGGATATATGCGCAAAGATGGCGTAGCTGTAATCCCTGTCGGCGCCCTGGGAATCTAATAGCATTTTCTCAGAGCCGATCGCAACAAGTTCTTTGTTTTTATTGGCATTTTTTTCATGGCACAAAGTCCAGTTGACTAAATTATTATGGATGACGCGCTGAGAACTTTAGACTCTCAAGTAGGTAAGCTAGAAGCAAAAAACCACAAAAAAGAGCGGGTTGGCCGTTTCGATAACCCGCTCTTTTTATTACTTATTTTTGGTCGGGGCGAGAGGATTTGAACCTCCGACCCCTTGAACCCCATTAAAAAGGGGTCGGATTTCAGGCCATTTCACACCTTGTCACACCATTGCATTAGTCCTTGACATTACAAAAAATATGCGCTATTTCTTTAGTCATGGCTTTTCACGATTTTTCACCCTTAAGAGGGCAAATCTTGTACCCCAGATTGTCCCCAGAAATGAGAAAGGATAGAGAAAAATGGGACTTACAGATTTGCAGGCCAAAAAATCAAAACCACAGGGAAAACGCTATGAACTAAACGACGGGAATGGACTATACCTGCGGATCACCGCGAACGGTAAAAAAACATGGGTTTTTCGGTATCAGCTAAATAACAGGCCACGGCGGCTAAGCCTGGGGCGTTATCCCGATGTTGGAATTGTATTGGCGCGAGAAAAACACGCCGAGGCCAGAGCGGACCTTGCCGCCGGCATCGACCCTGGCCAGAAGGCGCAGGAAAAGAAACAGAAGCGCAAGGCGGCGCCGACGTTTAAAGAAATCCTGGACGAAATTTGGGATGTGGAGATGCGCTTCAAAAAATCCGGCAAGGCGACATATCGCATTATCGAAAAGGACTGCATGCAGCCGTGGGGAAACAAGAAGATTGCAGACATAAAACGCAGAGACATAGTTTTATTGTTGGACCGGATCCGGCAGCGCTCGCCTATTATGGGAAACAGAGTGCATGGCGCGTTGACAGGGTGTTTAACTTCGCGGCCGAGCGCGGAGTGATCGAGGACTCGCCTTGCACGCGGATCAGAAAGGCGCCGGAGCACCGGCGGTCACGAGTGCTGAACGACACCGAAATTAGGCAGTTGTGGTCTGCGTTGGACTTGAACAACAAAAAAATGGACATTTACCGGGTTAGTAAACTCGCCTTGAAACTGATTCTGCTCACTGGCCAGCGGCCGGGTGAGGTTGCCGGCATGACGTGGAGTGAAGTTGACGAAGATAATTTCTGGAACATTCCAGCCGAGCGCATGAAGAACGGCGAGCCGAACCGGGTGCCGCTGAACCGCATGGCGCTGGACGTCATAAACACGGCGCGCTTTTACTCAGGGGACAGGCCGCACGTTTTTGTGAGCAGCTACAAGCCGGACAAGCAAATGACGAGGCACGCATTGACGCGAGCAGTGGCGCGGCACTGGGCAGAAATGGGAATAAATGAGAAATTCACGCCGCACGACTTACGGCGGACCATGCGGACCAGGCTTGCAGAGATTGGCGTGCCAGACATTATCGCAGAGCGTGTTTTAGGCCATAAATTGCAAGGCGTCATGGCGGTTTACAACCGGCACAGCTACGACCAGGAGAAGCGCGAGGCGCTTTTAAAATGGGAAGCACGACTGCTTGAAATTATTGGCGGGACGGAAGCCAGCAACGTCATTCGTTTGGAGGCCTACCATGCGAAGTGAAGAGCTTTTGCCGATTGAGGGAGCCGGCCGGGAAGAACTTAAAAGGCTTTATTCCTGGACCATTGAAGATGCACAACAGGCGCAAGAGAAATGGACAGGTGGCGGCCGGTTTGCCGTAGGTCCATTGGAAAGGTGGCGCGCTGCGCAAGAGTTGAAAGAGATAGGCGAAGCATATTTAAAAAATAGGGACAAGCGACTCATTCTGGAGTGTTTTTACATCTGCACCTTGCGAGACTTACCAATTCCAAAATGGTGTGCGCTTGCTTTCTTGGAAGCATACCGCGACGTTAGGCGATACAAAAAAATAAGCTGGGACCAAGCTTTCGGGAAACCGCACAAGAAAGGGACACATCCTGAAACAGAGCGCGAGCGGACAGAAAAAG
>Ga0272444_10006452_pt1 | contig 10014 bp, 3 predicted proteins | sample SSMForm13_FD_201033 | JGI IMG/M metagenome (GOLD analysis project Ga0272444, IMG submission 201033) | Marine sediment archaeal communities from Little Sippewissett salt marsh, Falmouth, MA, United States - SSM-Form-13 | ecosystem: Environmental > Aquatic > Marine > Wetlands > Sediment ...
TATACAGACATCTATCTTCGAGAAGGTCTCAAGTCGTTAACGAATCAAGTTTCTCACCGGCTTCCAGGTTCCAAGGCTCAAGTTCCAAAACACGGTCATAAAAGACCCTGGCATCTTCTCCCTTCTCTAATGACTGGCAAATATCTCCCAAAATGAGAAGTGTTTCGATGTCCGTCGGGTTGTCTTCCAGCAGCTTCAGATATATTTTAAGCCCTTCCTCCAGCTTACCCGCCTCAACACAGTAAAAGTCTGCAAGATTCTTTTGAAAAATGGCATTATTGGGTTCAAATAGAACTGCCTGTTCATAATGTTGCTGTGCCCTTTCCTTGTCTCCTTGCTTGAAGTAGAGTACACCCAGGTCATTGTGCACAAGCCCATATTCAGGGTATGTCTCCATCAGTTTTTCCAATTCGCGAATCGCCTGAACCTGGTTGCCTTGGTCCACCAGTTTTTCCACGTTCTCGTAAGCCGACTCAAGGGATTCCCCAGCGCGTTCCATGGAAAGACATGTCCCCTGCTCCAGACCAGTAATTATCGTTTCCTGACTCTCGTCCTCAGTCCAAGGAACCCCATCGCTTTTTGCTGGGTTCAGGGATTCCATTTTATCTTGAGCCTCCATATTCCAAGGCTCCAGTTCCAGAACGCGATTGAAAAAGACCTTTGCATCTTCCGTCTTTCCCAGTGATACGCAAACATCACCTATGATAGACAGCGTCTCTATGTCTGTCGGATTATTCTCCAAAAGCTTAAGGTATATTTTGAGGCCATCTTCCAGTTTACCGAACTCAACACAATAAATATCTGCCAGGTTTTTTTGGAATATGGCATTTTGGGGTTCAAGCTGCGCTGCTTGTTCATAATGCTGAAGCGCCATATCCTTTTCACCCTCTTTGTAATAGAGTACACCCAGATCATTATGCCCCATTGCATAATCCGGACACATGGCCAACAGCATTCTCAGCGCACCAATGGCCTCCCTGTTTTTGCCGCTATCGATCAACTGCCGGACATTCTCGTATAAATCATGAGGCGATTTTGCCTCGTTCTTTCCTTGTTGACCCTCAGAGCTGCCTGAATACTCCATAATGCCTCCCCCCCTATTCTTCTCTTTTTGTCTGTGTTTCCTGAAGACGAGTCTCCCTTCGTCCGCTCTTGAAAATTCCTCGCTTTCGGAAAATCCTGAGTTCGCAAGGGTCTCGCTTATCGCTTCCCCCATCCCGATGTTCATGCCTTTATCTGCCACCGTTATGACCAACCACCTAAAATTCATCCCATTCAAGAGACGCTGAATTCCAATCCTGTAAACTTCCGAGCTGGTCATCAAGACGAGATCCGTTTCAGTCTTTTCTTTGAAGACTGTTCTTTGATCTGAAAAGCCGATACGTGCAGCGATTTTTGTCACTTCAAGGAGCACGCTGGCCCTAGGCGGCAAATCGCTTTTCTCACCGCATATCCGAATGTTCAATCTCGGCAGATCGATCAAATCACAAATAATCCGCATATCAACCCCAGGCCAAGCGATGACTGACATCTGAGGCTTGTCCAGATGAAGCTCCTGGCAGAATTCATAGATGGCGACCCTTTTCATAAGCGCTTTTGAGTCGCTGCTATCCGGATATAGGGCCCGTTTATCCTGTTTTGCATCACAAAGCGGTTTGATAACACCTCCCGATACCAATTCCATTAATTCCGTAACCTTCTTATTTGGCGTATGATTTCTTTTGTATTCCTCATATCCGTTACGCGCTATCTTCCTCGATTCATCCGGGTGCTTTAGAAAGTAATTGATTTTCCCTATCAGGTCCTTTTCGTCCGAAAACTGAACAAGATGTTCCCCGTCTTTGAAGAGCAGACCCAGGCCCGATTCGAAGCTCAACTTGTCTGTCATTAAAAAGCCACCGCTGGAAAGCACCTCAAAAATCCTCAGATTCAAGTCTCCGTTGAGGCTGATGTTCAGATTGATATGCGATTGTGCATAAATCTTCGCGGCCTCTCGCTGAGGGACCTGGAACTCTGTCAAAGGGACGTCTTTTCGCTTCAGATGATCGAGTATGTAGCGTCGGTAAGGATGCCACCTCCCTGCTTGTCCTACAAACGTAACATCATAGATTTTCTCCTCGCAATTGAACTCCTCGTGAGGCCAAATATTGAGTCCTGGAATCCAATACACATTGTCAAATCCTGCCTCGCTAAAAAAATGGAGATGATGCCGCTTGTGGTCTGATATAATGAAATCAAATTTCTCTTGAACGGCATATTTGAGGAGAGACTGGATTGGCGTCTTGAGGTGTTGTGTGTTTCCGAGAATAAGGACCTTAGGGCATCCCAACCGCCATAGATTGACAGGCATGTTCCGTCCAGTCGCATCCGCCTTGACAATGGCCATTTGCGGCGGTTCAGGCAGGGGCGACGTGTGGATAATGCCTCCCACATCGTACGTGCCGATAGGGGTCTTCACAGTATGGTATTTGCCATTATTCGTTGCATCTTCACAATCCGGTCCGAGAAAGACTTCGGTTGGAGAAAACATCGTCGGTCGATAGAATTCTCGTTTACCCAACGCGAAAAACCATACATTTTCGGATCGTTTCTCCAGGCATCTCCTTTCCACTTCACTTCCAAGGGCCGATCCATCCTTCTGGGTCTGTGCCAACTCGATGCCTTCCGTTTTGACATCTTCAATCCTTGCATCTCGGAAGATGATTTCACTGTCCCAGGGATCGAAAGGTATGAGTCTTCTGCTCGGTAAATGGGGTCGAAAAAAATCCTGCGCTCGATCATTTAACATGGCAGCCGCAAAAGAGAAGGAACTGTTTGATATGGCCAGCAGATCGCATTGGCTCAGGAGGTAGAAATCAGGATAGAAATCTGCCTCCGGCAGATCCATTCCAAGATCTCTCGAAGTCACCGGATCATAATCCGAAAAATCGCCGACCACCTTTTCCGGCTCATCACTTGCAATAAAAAGGATTGGATCTTCTAAACTCTTCCAAGTTTCAGCAAGCCAGGATTTATACCATCGGTTCGGTGCAATGAAGAAATAGGCGTATCCGTAGTCGCCTCGCCTCAGATGTAAACCGACGATTGTCTTTCCCATCGAGCGGAGAGAACAAAGACCTTCATCCAGTCGCTTTTTTATTGCGGCAACCGGTCGGAACAGTGATTTGAAATACGCTTTATCCGGTCGATAGTAGCTGGTATGGTATTGAAAATAGCCCCAAAAGTCTACACTCTCATGAGGTTCTGATGTATTGACAAGAGGGTCATCCGTGTGTCTTTTGGATCCCTGGTATACTTGGGGAAAACCTCTTGAAATGGGCGGATCTTCGCACCCGAATATCGTTCTTCCGATCCATTCCGGCGTTTCAACTCTCAAATTATTGCGTTTGGCATATACCTTGAGAAAAGCGTACTGAAAGATCTGGTTAGCGAATCTCCCATTTGTCCCAAGGGTTGACATGGAAATGCCAGGCTTCTTGACATAAACGGCATCGCCCCAGGAAGGATGATAAGGCGACTTCATCGCCACCCTCCGAAATCCACGCTCTCCAAGAAACTGATCCATTTCGTCAATCAGCGCGCACCCTTCGTAAAGCTCCTCGAAATTTACCTCGGTGTTTATCATGTCAATACTCTCAAGAGTCCCTTTTCCGCCCTCCAGTGCCAGCAGTTCGGCCCCCTGAATATCGATATTCAGGATGTTGATATCCGATGCGGTGAGCTGTAGCTTTGACATCAGTTCGTCTATTGTGATCGCCTTCACCGAAATTGTGTCAGTTTGTACGATCTCGGGATATATTTCTTTGTGGCGTTTGAGGGGCAGGATCGAACTGCTCTGATCCATTGACATCACGTTTAGTGTCGCTGAACCGCTCTGGTTTGTGACAGCCGCATTCACGCAGATACACCCCGGAATACCTTGTAAGTTTTGTTTCAAACGGCTGTAGACCCGGGGATTCGCCTCTATAAAAACGGCTTTTTGAACTCCCATATCGAGATATTGATTGGCTTCTTTTCCATCATGAGCCCCTATATGCATCACCCCACGTGGCAAAATGCCATGCTTCTTCATTAAGCTATTTAGATCAAGCATTGAAGGAGGTTGCCTCAAAAAGAGCGATAGGAGCCTCTTATGGACTGCAAAGAAATTGCTGTACTGATATGTTTCATGAATATTCATGAATTCAGGAATGACTTCCAGCTGATTGGCAGCCAATCGGAATATGGTATAATCGTTTTCAGTGGCGAAATGAAAAACCCGACGCAGGCTGGTCCCGGCATCCAAATAGGTACCGCCGTATTCAAATTGAAAATAGTCGATTTTACCTTCTGCGAACATCCTTCTGCCGCCCTCCAGAACATCAATTTCAGATCCTTCTACATCGATTTTCATAAAGGATATTCTATTGATATGGTGGCTCCGGCAGTATTCATCGACCGTTATTGTGGGGACATAAAAGGTGTCAGGGACGTTAAGTCCATATTTCCTTTCAGCCGTTTTCCGCCTGTAAAACGTGCTCCAAGACGGATTGTCCTTATAATGGTAGAAAAGCTTGGATTCTTCGCTCTGACCTACAGCACACGCATTGAAAAAGAGCTTTGAGGATCTATTTTCAGCGCTAAAATTCCGTAGAAGAGATTCATAGGTCGCGGGAGCCGGTTCAAAGAGGTGTATCCCATATGACCGATCTACATCCAGAAAGCCTTTTGACCAACCCCCCACATTCGCACCGATATCAAGAATTGCGCCTTGCTTTACCAGCAGCTCATTCTCTTTTAGATATCTAATCAGGGCCTGTTCACCTGTTGTCCGGGGAATGAGGTCATTCCCTTTCTGAAGATTATTCGTGAGGATAGGCTTGTTTGCTGCACAATTCATATGAAACAGGTGTCAATGATGAAGATAATTTCAACGATTGTCGCTCTTTCGTCAATAACAGCTCCGCTCAATCAAGGCGCCGATAACAGACGGTACTGTATAGCTCAAACCTACTGCATTTCTAGCAAGGATGACTGTTGATGGCCAGATTTCTCCAATTATTCACCGAAGCCGTTGATGCGCCACAGCGCGCTCCCTCCCCACTGATTCTTGACACCTCTTCCTCTTTGGCTCCGCGTTGTCTCAGCTCAATTATAAGCCGAAGCATCTTGTTCGCATCTCTGTTTTCAGGGTCAATTTCGTGAACCTTTCCGTAGAATATCTGCGCCGCATCGAACCTTTCTCTTGTTACACTGATGTGCCCCAGCATAAGCAGTGATCCGACATCGTTGGGATTATTGATAACGGCCTTTCCATAGTGCTCAACTGAAGCCTCGATCTCTCCCATAACGCCATAGTAGAAATCAGCCAGGAGTTTTTGAAGCGATGAATTGTTCGGTTCAAGCTCGACCGAAGATTGGTAGTGAAACAACGCTCTTTTTTGGTTCCCATTTTTCAGATGCAGTGCGCCCGCCTTGAGGTGATTGATAGCAGCTTCAGAATATTCGGTTACCGACATCTCAGCGCGATTTAAGGGTCCATTCGGCCATTTCTCATTGATAGATAATCCCTTATCCGTATCGCTGCCATGCTTAGAATCATAATGGCTTCTAAATGGGGTCTCTTCTCCTTTATTTTTCGTGTGGGCGGCCACACGACGTTTTTCAGGCCAAGAATCATTTCTGTCCCTTACAATTTGCCGGAGTCTTGAAAAGTAGCGTTGATACGGCTTTGAGAGGACGATTTCAGGGCAATCATCCCAGCAATCGTTCACGTTGTTGTTCCTGTGCCATTCCTCAATGCGCTCTGTGTACAGATTCGCATACTGCCTCTCAATTATTCGGTGATCGAACTCCTTTAACACACGCTCTCGTGCGTTACCCCCCATTCTCCTTATCAGTGAGCGGTCCTTCCACAACTGTCTCATCCCGGATGCAATCGACTGCCATTCTCCCCTTTTGACCAGAATCCCATCTTCCCCGTCTCTTACCAATTCAGGTACGCCCCCGACACTGAAGGCAGCGACAGGAATGCCGCATGACAATGCCTCCAATACGGCAAGCGGGCAGTTTTCAGCAATTGAGGTAAATAGGAAAACGTCTAGACTCGATAGAATCTTGGCAAAAACGTCTTCATCATCGACCCAGGGCAAATCGATAGTTTGAGGCTGATTTGATTTTCGCCCGCATCCAATATTTAGGAATACGCTGTCGGTAGCCGCACCATTAAACGCCCGAACCACCTCATGTGCGTATTTTCCACCTTTATAGGGATTATCAAAGATTCCGCCATTTGCCGCAGTTCCAAAAATAAAGGCTTCTTCGGGCAGGCCGAGCTCCCGTCGCGTCTCCTTCTTATTTCTAGGTCTGAAAAGCGAAGCATCCACACCGTTATAAATAAGGTGAACAGGGTGTTCCTTGAGAATGCTCTTCCTCACCTTTTCCTCAAGCCATCTCGACGGTGTTACGACGCACAGATTTGACTTTTCATAAATCCATTTCTTGTCCTTCCAAAGCAAAGCGCTCTTATCATCATGGATGGCCGGATACCAGGAAAGATAACGGCATCCCCCGCACCCAGTCAGCCATTTGTTGCAGTCAAATGAGTGAGCGCAGTGCCCTGTAAAGGCGTGCATGTCATGAAGCGTCCAGACAGATGGTTTTGAAGTGGTAAGCAGCGCAAGAGAAAAAGGATTGAAGAATCCGCCATGTAAGTTATGAAAATGCAAAAGATCAGATTCTACCACTTGAGAATGATTGATGAGTTCATGGCTTCCTCTGTATTCATAATACAAAAGCCCCCTTCGGCGAAATCGATCCATCAGAAACGGATCTGCCTTGGTTTCAAAAGCACAAACCCCTGGAGTATCCCTCTGTTTCATGCCGACCATCATTTTCGCTTTAATCCCGGCAAACCTTTGTGCCTGCATCAGTCGCAGGGAGACCTTTGCAGCCCCTCCCACATGGCTCGCTGTATTTATATGAAGGACGTCCATTATAATTACCTCTCAACTCACATATGCTGGCTCACCGTATGTTGTTCTGTACTGATAGGATATCAAGGAGCTCATTCTCTGGTCAGAGGTTTCCATCTCTAACGTCTCCCTGTCTTCATTAGACATCCATGACCTAAATTTCTCATCGGGCCAATTTCTCACCAGCCGCCTTGGTATGGAATATCTGTCCAGTGAGTTCCTTAACTCACCTTGAATATTTGCGATCCCCGCATAAAAACCTTCTTCTTCAAGGATTTTCTTGGTCACGTTATTGAAGGACGCCTGCGTACCATAGGGATAGGAAAAAAACCGAACTTGTCTCTTAATAATGTTTTCCAGTGTATATTTTGATTGCCTGATCTCATGTCTCTGTTCATCTTCTGTCATAAGACTCAAGACCCCGTGACTCACGCCGTGTGCCCCAATTTCGATATACGGAGATGAAGCCAGTTTTATTAGATCGCTATGAGCCACAGCAAGATGTGTCGGTCGGGCCACATTTTGCTGGCCAGCCCATCTATAGAGTGATTCCACAAATGCATAGGCATCATCGGCTGATATTGAGCGTAGATACTTGCAAAGTTCTTCATAGGCATAAAGCCGGCTTTCTGGAGAACACATATCCAATTGATGTAACTTCCCGTGACCGTTCAGTTTAAGAAATTCAGGCAAAGGCGCGCAAGTCAAGAAAATTCTTTCCATGGCATCCCACCAAAACTCGTGTTTTGAACCTATCATGCCCGAAGCAACAAAAACCGTTGCATGCAAATGGAATTTTTCAAGAAGCGGAAGAGCATTTGTGAGATTGTCCAAATACCCATCGTCAAATGTCAAGCAAACGGTATCGGGCATAAAATACCCACTGCTTGCATCGGAGATGAGTTGATCCAGCGGAACCACCCGCCGCATTTCCGACAACGCATTCAGTTGACTTTCAAAATTGGCTGGAGATACCGCTAATAACTGCGAGTCTATCTCGTCAATTCCGACTCTGTGATATAGCAAAACAACAGGCGAATGCATCAGCGGGTATCCTTCATTAGCTTATAGAGTCATTAAACGGCACGATGTTTTTTCTTATTGCTTTACAGCAACGGCGGTTACGATAATTTGATAATCATTATCACAGTAATCAAGAATGCAGGGATCGACTTCGTGCAGTGCCAGTCCGTCAAGAAATGCCTTTGCGACCGCAACATTTCCATACGACTGGACGCGAACCCCCTTTGGGTCGAAGAGCTTCATTAAAAGGGTTCGCATGCATTTGTCGGTGACTCGCCAGTAATCGCCCCATCTTTGCATGTCATATCTCGAGATCTGACTCAGCGCAGAAGTGGTTATCAAAGCGACTCCCCCAGGCTTTAGGGATGAAAAGACCGTTTGGGTGGCTGACTGTAGGTCGAATATAAACTGCAGTGTCTGTGTCATAATGATGCAATCAAACGAGGCTTTCGGTATATTTTTGCCTGTGGTCAAATCACCCACGATTGTTGCAGTGTCCGAGGGGCAATAATTCAATATATCGACTTTTTGTACACCTACACCATATTTCCTTGTATATGCGTCTTCACCGATCTCAAGCACATGGCCAGTGATATATGTTCTGTTGACCTCCAGGAACTTGTCAATATAGTATCGGTCGATGGGCGTCCCCCGATCACATCCGAAAAGCGAGCTTATAGGCTCTAAACGGCAATTTTCGTCTGCCGACCTGTTTAAAGGTTTAACGCTTTCGCTCAATGAGGATCTTTTGTTTCTTGAGACATTGTCTTCAACGGTTCCCTCCAAATCAATTCTCTTCACGGGCTTCTCATAGGGAGAGGTCTTCTTAGATACAGAACGCCCACAGAGCTGCTTGGCATAGATCAGAAGGAAGAATCTTGCCTTTTCATCAATATGAAATGGAGGCTTCGTGTCCGGCTGCTCCGACGCATCAAAATCGTGTATCAGATACCTAAAGCCTGCGGTATCGAGTATTTCCAATATGTTATGTAATTTCTGACCGATTTCAGGAAAGCCGTGGTATTCAATCACCATTTCCCTAACAGAACTTAGTTTGTCCCCCATCTCCGCAAGAACATCCAATTCCGTGCCTTCGATGTTTAGTTTGAGAAAATCCACATCCGAATCTATGTAGTCGCTCAAACGCACGACATTGATTGAATTTAAATGTTCATCCGACGAAATTGAACTCGAATCCGAATGTTCAAGAGTGAACCCCACTCGTCCCTCAAAACCGTGAAGCCCTGCTTCGACGATTCTCTCACATTCCATTGAATTCATCTCAAGATTATGATTAAGAAGCTTTAGGGATACCTCATCCGGCTCAAAAATGGTAAGTCTGGAGTGTGGATATCGTTGTTTCGCACGTAAGGCAAAAAGACCGATATGCCCCCCTCCATCAATTATCACGGGATTTGTCTTGTGTGTTTCAAAATCATATATTCCTCGGCAAAATATGTTCTTTAGGCTGTAGTAGAAGGATAACAGATCCTGGCAGTAGATGTTTAGGCCGAAACAGTTCACGCACCAATTTCCAAAGCGGTTCTTTCCGGCAATATCTTTTAAGACTTCGAGGTCTTCATCGTTGACTTTCAGGTGAACAACCCCTTCTTCTGTGTCCTTCAATCCGCCATATGCTTTAGCCTTATCTTTAGATAGATCTAATTTTCCGTCAACTCCAAGGCCTCCTTTGCCAGCGGATAGATACGTCCGAAACATTTTGTCCAGTTTACCGAGCTGATTTTCCATTGAGTATTCGTGAAGACACCTTTCCTGGCCACGCATTGCAATGCTTTTTCTTTTTTCATCGTGAATCAGATAGTATTGGATTTTTTCTATCAACTCCATCTCATCCCGAAATGTCTCGATCTCCTGGCCGGGAATGAAATAGTCGCAGAGATTGTCATGGTACTGTGTCAATAAAAAGATGCCCGTGCCGGTTGTTTCAAACATCCTCATGTTCCCAGCTTCTTCGGTTGTATCCGCATTAAGGGCGATTCTTCCCTTTCTCAGCGCCCGGTGCATATCCAGACCGAAC
>Ga0272444_10006454_pt1 | contig 10007 bp, 8 predicted proteins | sample SSMForm13_FD_201033 | JGI IMG/M metagenome (GOLD analysis project Ga0272444, IMG submission 201033) | Marine sediment archaeal communities from Little Sippewissett salt marsh, Falmouth, MA, United States - SSM-Form-13 | ecosystem: Environmental > Aquatic > Marine > Wetlands > Sediment ...
TAATAATAAAAAAACTTTTTTGAAAAAAGGCATCATCTTGACCTCCTGTCGAGTGTTTTTGCCGCGCAACGCAACCGAATCAGGAATTTTTATAGTACGTTTCAGCCCTTGGCAGCGCTTTTCTTTTGATTATCTCCAGTGCCCCGGTATCCACGTTCCCCGTGGGCCGTGATGTCCTGGAACCCATATTTTACCTGGTTTTGGGGAAACCAGGTTTTCCCAATGGCCCGGCCTCCAGGTCCCGTCCGGCGCATGGTGTCCCGGCACCCATGTCCTTCCTGAATCCACCGGGCCGGCGTACTTCCAATGCCCGTGCATAGCTACTCCACTGGGTAGTGTGTGAGCAGGTACCCAGACAAAATTTGGTCCTGGCTTGGGCGGCCTTGCATGGGTGCAAGAGGAAAAAAGAAATGGCAGAAAATTTAAGCAGGCGATAATGATCATAATTTTAAACAATTTGTACACAGCAGCCTCCTTTTGTGAGAAACTTCAAGTATCTTTTTATGATTTTTAATACTATCACAAAAAGAAAGGAGTTCAAAACAAAATGCTTTGATGTTCACCAAAATATTGGTTATCCTTTCCTCTTAATTTCACGTTGCCGTTGCTTATAGAGAGGGTCATCGAAAACAATAGTATCAGGGTCCATCAACCACCGGAATTCACCACGAGCCGCTACCTTGTCCAACTCATTTTTATAGCGGGCATAATTGGTCGGCGCCATTGCAACCAGAGGTTCCCAATCCGCCTCTACGGAAAGTGTCGGACAAATGGTCACACAACGCCAACAATAAATGCACGGATCTTGAATGCGCGGCGGTTCAGCTTCAATATCGATCCCTTGGACCGGACAGTTTTCCTCACATTCGTGACATTGGATACACGTATCCGTATTGATGCTGAATTCCGGCATGAACTGCTTGATAGCCTCTTTTGTCAACACTTTGCCTTCTTCGATCCATTCTTCGGAAGAGACCGGTCCTGGTTCCGGAATAAAATGGCCGCCGTTTTGATCGATTTTTTGGCTACGTTCCACGATCTCTCTACCAAAGGCTTTGGCTTGCTCGAAATCGTATGAATCCGGATGACCGGATGTATAGCTTGGCCTGGGATAAAACGGCACGGTTATGTTTGCATAAGTATTGTGATACCCTATGACTGCGGCCCGCCTTTTAATCAACTTTTTAGTCACCGATGGGAAGAAGTCGCCGATAATATTTCCATGGGTGCAAAATACAAACCAATGCCGACCGTTCTGTTCAGGTAAAGCTTCAATAAAGTCCTGCACATTAAACGGCTCTTTATACCAAAATACCGGGGAACCTATTCCGATAAGTTCATAATCCGATAACGAAGTGGGTTCTACATCATTCAACGCTTTCATTTTGCATTCGCTCTTAGCATCTATTATGCCGTCGTGAATGCATTCGGCAATCTTACGGGTATTGCCCGTTTGTGAAAAATGGATAATGAGTGTTTTCATAGTGCAGACTCCTTTTTTGTATCAGTTTAGCCCTTTGAAAAAATTATCGTTGTTTCATAAAGCTAAAATCATACCATTTTATTAAGCGGCATAACCGCGTTGTATAACATCGCAAAGCGATTTTATAACTAGTGTCCATCCATAAATGAGGATTTTTGTTCAAGATCAAGGCATGCGAAAAAAATAACCGCAGGCATATAGTTGATATTTCGAGGATTATTTTTTGAGCATAACGCAGAAATTGGGCAAAAAGACCATTTATGGATGGACACTAACTATAACTCGTAGACGGTTCTTTTATCTTCCCTGTGGTCTACCATATAAAGCAACGTCCCCTTTTCTTTAATCTTGTCTAAAAGCAGCGGCAGTTTTTGCCGGTCGATCCGGTAAACCCGGAAGTAAATATTCAGATAATCCGGAGGTGCATTATCCCATGAACTGAGTATACTGGCGGTACGGGCCCCATACTCGTGGATGAGTTCTCTGACTTCCTTAATTGGACCGGGCATGTCTTTAATGCGTATGGCAAACTGTACCCCTTTTTTCCCCATTCCGGTCAGGGAAATGAGTACCCTAAAAATATCACTGCGTGTGATAATTCCGAGCAACCGGTTATTTTCATCCACTACCGGGACGCCTGAAATCTTTTTTTCCAGAAGCACGGCTGCAGCCTCTTCGACCGTATCGTCCGGGTTGACGATATATACCTGTTTTTTCATTAAATCCCTTACTTTTATTTTGGATATAAGAAACAAAAGCTCATGCATATCCAGTGTTGTCGCATCAGAAGGGGAAGCTTTTTTCAGATCCCTGTCAGTGATAATTCCTACAATCTTTTGTTTATCCATGACCGGCAATATTTTGATATTTTGTTCCTGCAATATATAAATAGCATCTTGCATTGATTCGTCGGGACCCACGGTTATTACCTTTTTACTCATCCAGTTTTTTACCAGCATTTTACCCTCCTGTGTTCTTCATCCTAATTTAACAACCTATTTCATGCAAATAATTATTTCATAAAATATCAGAAGCTTCAAGCGCGGCAAAAAAATATTGCCTTCAGGGGTAAACGCATTTTATTTCGGTGCGGCGTAACCACGGCGTGGAGCGCTCTCCTGGGTATTGGGATTCAAATGCGTTTGCCCTGATATTGCCTGCAAAGTCACTTGACTTGGGAATAAAAAGTCTTTATGAATTGCAATTTTTGTGAAGAAGCACTATTGATGAACTCGTAAAAAGTCCGATTTAGGCGGTTTCGTAAAAAGCTCAAATTCAAGGCGTGCAAATTTTGTAATCATGAGGCATACTTATCGTACGTTGAATGATTGCGAAATGCAGCACAACGCAGAAGTTGGACTTTTTACGAAACCGTTACTATTAAAACAAGCAATAGTTTGATTCCTTGAAATAAATCGATTTCCATAACAATAACAAATGAACACACAAATCAAATGAAACAAAAATTAATAAACCTGATCCGTAATGCGGCAACCCGTGCATATGAAAAAGGTGATTTGCCTTCAAAAGCGTTTCCAGAAATTGAAGTCGAGGTGCCCAAGATAGAATCGCACGGCGATTTTTCAACAAACCTTGCAATGGTCACGGCATCTGTCCAGAAGATGCCCCCGAGGAAGATTGCAGAATCGATTTTAAAACATGTCACAGATCCGGACAATATTTTGGCAAAAACAGAAATCGCCGGTCCCGGCTTTATTAATTTTTTTGTAAACATCTGGTCCTGGTATCCGGTGTTACACAAAATCCATCAAGAAGATATCCGTTATGGCGCTTGGGATATGGGCGACGGTGAAAAAGTCCAGGTGGAATTTGTAAGCTCAAATCCTACAGGGCCTTTGCATGTGGGGCACGGCCGGGGGGCTGCTGTTGGCGACAGCTTGGCAAACATCTTACGGTTTTGCGGATATGATGTTCAAAAGGAATATTATATAAACGATTCGGGACGTCAGATAGATACGTTGGGCAGATCTGTTTTTCTTCGATATAAGGAGTTGCTGGGAAGAAGAATTCAGTTTTCGGAAGAAAATTATCAGGGAGACTATATTATCGATTTTGCCAAAGAAATAATCGATAGCAAGGGAAAAACACTTCTGGACCAGGATGAAGAAACTTCGATTTCATACTGTGCGCAGTTTGCGGCAGAACGCATTATTGCACAGATCCGTCAGGATCTTACGAACTTCGGAATCGAGTTTGACAACTGGTTCAGTGAACAGAGCCTTTACGATTCCGGTAAGGTGGGAGCTGTTATAGACGATTTTCGAGATAAAAATATTATATATGAAAAAGACGGCGCATTATGGTTTAAAACCCAAGAGTTCGGAGACGAAAAAGATCGCGTAGTGGTTCGCAAAAACGGCCAGACCACATATTTTGCGTCTGATATCGCATATCACATGGACAAGTTTAAACGAGGGTTTGAACGGGTAATAGATGTCTGGGGTGCTGACCATCACGGATATATTTCGCGGGTAGCGTGTGCTATCCAAGCATTTGGTTTTAATAAAAATCGATTCAAGGTCATACTTGTTCAGCTTGTCAATCTTTTGCGTGGTGGTGAACCGGTTGCCATGTCCACCCGGGCCGGTGAATTTGTTACCCTAAGTGATGTCATTAAAGAAGTCGGAAAAGATGCCGCAAGATTTATTTTTTTAACTCGCCATTATGACAGCCCGCTTGATTTCGACCTGGAGCTGGCAAAGAAAAAGACCAACGACAACCCGGTTTTTTACGTTCAATACGTGCATGCCCGGATATCGAGTATTGCCCGCAAGGGACGAGAAAGGGGTCTGGACCATATCACCGGGGACCAAAAGGCCATGGCAATGCTTAAAGAACCCGAGGAAATCAAGCTTCTGAAAACCATGGCCCGTTATCCGGATGTTTTAAAAAACAGTGCGAAATTCATGGAACCTCATCGCATAACATTTTATCTCATGGACCTTGCGGCTTTTTTTCATGCCTATTACAATAAGCACAGAGTCCTGTCCGATGAACCTCTATTGTCCCGGGGCCGGCTCTATATGGTACTGGCGGTTCAAAAAGTCATACGGAATGGATTAACCCTGTTGGGTGTGTCCGCCCCTGATAGGATGTAATTATATGTCTTGGAACTTCTACAATTTATTGCAAATAATAGTATATGTTAGGCTTATATTTTAAATTCGGACATGAAATATTGGAATGATGGAATATTGGAATAATGATTTAAAGAAGATGACATTCCACTATTTAATTCCCGTTAAGAGGAGTTTTACAATAACCCAACTTTCCATTTTCCCAAAACCCATTATTCCAGTGTTCCAATATTCCAACATTCCAATTGTGACCTGCCCGCTCGTGCCTTGCAATGGCAGGCGGGGCAAAGCGAACTATCTTAAATCTTTGGTGTCTTCGTGCTTTGTGGCTGAACGTTAACAACTAATGGAAAAAAAAGAAAAGACTTCGCCTAAAAAAAAGAAATCCTCGACTCAGTGGACTCGCAAAGGGTTGACCCTGTGGATTTGCGTGACCTTTTTTGCATGTGCATGGATGTTTGTTTTGGGGATCTTCGTGGGAAGAGGAACCGCCCCTGTAAAGTTTGACATGGAAAAGCTCCAAAAGGAACTGGCCGATTTAAAGGAAGCTCTTATCAAAAAGGAAGTCGACCGATATAACCTGGATTCACTTTCAGCGGATAATATAACCCCACTGGGATTTCCCGAGGCCTTAAAACATACCGGGGGTGAAGAGCGGCTAAAAGCGGATATACCCAAAAAAAACCCAACGCCTTTGCTTGAACATACCGTTTCTAAAACAAAAAAACCTCTGGTATCCAGAAAGGCCACAACCCGAAAAAAGAAAACCGCCACTATTAAAAAATCGGTCAAAGAAAATAAAAATTTTACGATTCAGGTGGCCGCATTCAAAGATTCAAAAATTGCCGATAACATGGTTGCAGAGTTTAAAAAAAGAGGATACCCCGCATACAGGAGCATGGGAAAAATTCCAGAAAAAGGCATCTTTTATAGGATAAGAATAGGGTTTTTCAAAAACAGAGATGAAGCCGGTAGCACATTCAACCGGTTGAAAAAAGAAAACATAAAAGCAATCATCGTTCCGAGATAGTTTCTTAAATTGAGTTTCGTGATTTTTATGGCAAAACATATTCGCCACTAAAAAACTAAGTCACAAAGATGATTTTAAATAAAATAGTTTTCCTTTGTGTCTTCGTGCCTTTGTGGCAATTTTTTAGTTTATCCGGTTTAAGGAGATATTATGAAAATAACAAAAGAAGAAGTCCTTTATGTGGCAAACCTTGCCCGTCTCGATGTTGACAAGGTGCTTATAGACAAGTTTGCCGGACAAATTGGAACCATATTGGAATATGTCGATACATTAAAATCCGTTGACACCCAAGGGGTGACGCCGACCTCTCATGCCATTTTCTTGACCAACGCCTTTCGGGAAGATGATGAAAAACAAAGTATTGACTCTGACTCGGCACTTTCCAATGCCCCTGAAAAAGAGGATGGAAATTTTATCGTTCCAAAAGTGATTACCTCGTAAAAAGGAACAACTAATATGAAACTGTATGAACTTACGATAAAAAAAGCCCACATGCTTTTAAAGAAAAAAGAAATATCTTCTCAGGAACTGACCCAGGCGGTTTTTGATCGTATCGACGCTGTGGAGAAGCACGTGGGTGCATATATCACCGTGGACAGTGAAATGGCCTTGGCCCAGGCCAAGATTGCCGATAAAGAAATTTCCCGGGGCAACATTTTGCCCTTGACCGGTATTCCTCTGGCAATCAAGGATCTTATGTGCACAAAGGGCCTGCGTACTACCTGTGCTTCCAGGATTCTCGAAAATTTCGTGCCGCCCTACGATGCTACCGTAGTAAAAAAGCTGAAAACACAAGGTGCTGTAATTGTCGGCAAAGCCAATATGGATGAATTTGCAATGGGCTCATCCAACGAACATTCCGCCATAAAACTTACCCACAACCCCTGGGACCTGACGCGTATCCCCGGCGGGTCAAGCGGAGGCTCCGCAGCGGCGGTGGCCGCGGATATGTGTATCGGATCATTGGGATCGGATACCGGCGGGTCGATCCGTCAACCCGCGTCACACTGCGGTGTTGTGGGGATGAAACCCACATACGGCAGGGTTTCCCGATTCGGACTGGTCGCATTTGCCTCCTCTTTAGATCAGATCGGTCCGCTGACCAAGGATGTCACCGATTGCGCCATGTTAATGAATGTTATTTCCGGATACGATTCCGCCGATTCCACATCAGTACCAGAAGATGTGCCGGATTATACCTCTTTTCTTGAGGACGATTTAAAAGGGATGGTTGTCGGCATCCCAAAGGAATACAGCGCCGCCAAAGGTTTGGATCCCGATGTCTCCGATGCGGTTAAACATGCCGTTGAAAAAATTCAAGCGATGGGGGCCAGATGTGTTGAAATCTCTTTGCCTCACACGGAACATGCAGTGGCTGCCTATTATGTGATTGCACCTTCAGAAGCAAGTTCCAACCTTGCCCGCTACGATGGGGTTAAGTATGGTTATAGGGACAAGAATAAGAAAAGTCTGATGGAAATGTACAAAAGCACTCGTTCCAGAGGATTCGGTCCGGAAGTTCAACGGCGTATTATTCTGGGCACATACTCGCTTTCCGCAGGGTATTATGATGCATACTACGGCAAGGCATCCCAGGTTCGAACCTTGATCATAGAGGATTTTAAAAATGCATTTGAAAGCTGTGATGTAATCCTTTCCCCGGTGGCGCCCACTCCGGCCTTTAAAATAGGAGAAATGGTCGATGATCCGTTGACCATGTATTTATCCGACGTCTTTACCCTTTCGGCAAACCTTGCCGGAATACCGGGCATTTCCGTTCCTTGCGGGTTTTCATCAAAAGGACTTCCCATCGGGCTTCAAATGATGGCAAAACATTTCGAGGAGGGAAAACTGTTTAAGGTTTCCTACAATTTCGAGCAAAATACAGATTTTCACAAGAAAAAACCAAACTTATAAAAATATTTAACCACGAAGGACACTAAGAGGCACGAAAATTGGAGTTTGAAGAATTGTCAAATAAAGTTATTGGCTGTGCAATCGAGGTGCATCGCAATTTAGGACCCGGATTGCTTGAATCAACCTATGAACAATGCATTGCCCATGAGTTGAAAATTGAGGGCATGGCATTCAAGCTACAATACCCTCTTCCTGTTGAATACAAAGGTATAAAGCTTGATTGTGGTTATCGGATTGATCTGCTTGTTGACAATTGCTTGATTGTTGAGCTGAAAAGTGTAGAAAATGTGTTACCAATCCATCAAGCTCAACTACTAACATATATGAAATTGTCAGGTATAAAAATCGGATTATTGATGAATTTTAACGTTAAATATATGAAGGACGGAATTAAGCGAATGGTTTTATAAATTCTTCGTGCACTTCGTGTTCTTCGTGGTAAAAAAATTATATTGATTTCTTATTAGAGGGGGTTCAGTAATGAGTATTCAACCAAAAGGAGAAGATTTGAGGAAAGCCGTCAAGTGGGTTTCCGGAGAACGGAAGTACAACCCGGAACAGGAATTAAAGGCACTCATCGAAGAGGCCTGCCTGAAATTCAACCTGTCGCCCGTTGATGCGGATTTTTTACTCCGCAGCCTGCGAGAACAGGAAAAATAGTATAAACAGGTTACCATTAAAAAACTTGTTATATTTACAAGTTGTAGAATTCCTGAGACGTGGCATTATGTCCAAAATAAAAATACTGCCTGAGATCCTTTCAAACAAAATCGCTGCGGGCGAAGTTGTTGAGCGCCCGGCTTCCGTTGTCAAAGAGCTTGTGGAGAATGCACTGGATGCAAACAGCACAAGAATCATCATAGAAGTGGAAAAAGGCGGGCGTTCTCTGATCCGGGTTTCCGACAACGGCAGCGGAATGAACCGAGATGATGCCTTACTGGCGCCGGAACGCTATGCCACCAGCAAAATTTACAAAGACGAGGATCTGTTTGCAATCAATACGTTAGGTTTCAGGGGTGAGGCCCTGCCGAGCATCGCCGCTGTTTCCAAGTTTTGTCTGGTAACCAGAGACCGGACCTCCCAAGCAGGAACAGAAGTTGTTGTTGAAGGCGGCACAATAAAAAAGGTTTCCCAGGTCGGGGCTCCCTTGGGAACCATGGTCACTGTCAGGCAGCTTTTTTTTAATATGCCTGCCCGGCGAAAGTTTTTAAAAACCGTGAACACGGAAATGGGGCATATCGCAGATACGGTTTCAAGCATGGCCCTGGGACGGCCCGATATTCACTTCCGGTTGATTCACAACGGCAAAGTTGTTAAAAACTGTTCGGCCACGGCCGATGATGTGGGCAGGGTCGCGGATGTTCTGGGTAAAGACATCAAAAATAATCTTAATAAAATAGAATTTACATCCGATTTTCTTACCGTTCAAGGCTGGATATCTTCTCCCCGGATCACGCGCAGCACATCCCGGGGAATATACCTATATGTAAACCAGAGGGTTGTCCGGAACCGGGTCATCCAACATGCCCTTTTCCAAGGGTATGGCTCAAGATTGATGAAGGGGCAGTTTCCGGTGGCAGTCGTTTTTATCCATGTTCCCTGCGACCAGCTGGATGTTAATGTTCATCCCACAAAACACGAAGTAAAGTTTGCCCAGCAGAAAAAAATTCATGATGCGGTTACCGGAGTTGTGTCGGAAAGGTTGCGACTTGCGGATCAACCCGAATGGCGCCCAAAAAGATTTTCGGAACCAGAACCCATGGATGCAAAATCTTTCATCTCTGAATCCGTGCCTCATTTTAACATCCGGAAAAAAGGAATCTCAACCCAGTATCCTACAACCCGCACCCAGCAACCCGTAACCAGCATCCCTGCGGAAGCGGGATCTTTGCTTCACGCCGACCCGCACCCCGCATCTCCGTGGAAGCAAGATCTTCGCTTCACGCCCACCACCAGTCAAAAGAAGCTGTGGGCAAAAAAACGGTTCGGTGATTTAAAGGTGATCGGTCAGTTTCATGATACGTATATCCTCTGCGAGTCTTCGGGCCGGATGGTATTGATCGACCAGCACGCGGCTCATGAACGTATCCTTTTTGAGCAGCTTAAAAACCGATTGCTTTCTTCAAAAAAATCATCACAGAAACTTCTTATCCCGGAAACCATTGACCTTGGATACAGGGAAGCAAAAATTCTTGAAGGACTGATTCCGGATCTCAATGAACTTGGGTTGGAGATAGAACCCTTTGGCGGAAATACTTTTGTGGTAAAATCGGTCCCGGCTCTGCTTGAGAACAAAGAGGTTAAACCGCTGGTTATGGAAATCGTCGAAAATACAGCCCAGATCGGTTTTACGCCCGGCCTGGAAAAGGCCATTGACCAGTACCTGATACTCATGGCCTGCCACGGGGCCATCCGGGCCAATCAGAAGCTTTCGGACCAGCAGATTAAGGGGCTTTTGGACCAGCTCGATCAATGCGAT
>Ga0272444_10006455_pt1 | contig 10007 bp, 7 predicted proteins | sample SSMForm13_FD_201033 | JGI IMG/M metagenome (GOLD analysis project Ga0272444, IMG submission 201033) | Marine sediment archaeal communities from Little Sippewissett salt marsh, Falmouth, MA, United States - SSM-Form-13 | ecosystem: Environmental > Aquatic > Marine > Wetlands > Sediment ...
CCGATCTCATAGACAAGTTCACGAATCGTGACTCCCATCGGCACTTCGACGAGGCCCGTATTCCGGATCTTGCCAGTGAGGGCGAAGACCTGGGTTCCCTTCGAGCCTTCGGTACCGATCTGGGAGAACCACTCCGCACCCCGGCTCACAATGACCGGAACGAGGGCGAACGTCTTGACGTTGTTGAGAACGGTCGGCTGCGCCCAGAGACCCGTCTCGACGGAGCGGGGTGGCGTCTGCCTCGGCATGCCACGGCTCCCTTCGATCGAGTACATCAGCGCCGTCGATTCGCCGCAGACGAAGGCCCCGGCTCCCTTCTTGATCGAGATCCGGAATGACAGGCCGCTGCCGAGGATGTTCTTGCCAAGGAGTCCGAGTTCCTCGGCCTGCGCGAGGGCCGTCGTCAGGTTTGCGACCGCAAGCGGGTACTCGGCACGAACGTAGATGAAGCCGTCGGCAACGTCGCCGACTGCATAGGCGGCGATGATCATTCCCTCGATCACCGCGTGCGGGTCTCCCTCCAGCACGCTTCGATCCATGAACGCGCCAGGGTCCCCTTCGTCGCCGTTGCAGATCACGTACTTCGGGCCCTTTGGTTGCGCGCGACATCCGGCCCACTTCCGCCCCGTCGGGAAGCCTGCGCCCCCTCGGCCTCGGAGACCGGAGGCCTGCATCTCCTCGATGACATCCTCAGGCGACATATCTCCAAGAACCTTCGCCAGGCCCGCGTAGGCGCCGGCGCGGATCGCGTCGTGAATGTCGGTTGGCTCAACACGTCCACAGTTGCGAAGAATCACGCGTTTCTGCTTCTGGTAGAAGGGGAGGTCGTCTCGCCACGGAACCGTTTCGCCATCCGGCGTGTGATGGAGGAACCGCTCGATCGGCTGGCCTCGATCGAGCGTCAGATCGACAATCGGCCCGACGTCGGCAGGATCGACGCCCAGGTTGAACAGGTCAAGATGATGGCCTTGGGACTCAATGGCGACGAGCGGCCCTCGCTGACAGAGACCCTGACAGCCGGATGTCGTCACCGTCGCGTCGAGCCCCTTCCGCTCGATCTCATCGACGAATGTCTGACGGACCTCATCGGCTCCTGCGGCCCGACAGCCGGTCCCGCAGCAGACGCGCACCTGCGTGCCAGGCTTCCTCTCCTTCTCGAGCGATGCGCGCAGCGTTTCGAGGGCGGCGACATTCCGGAGTCGCTTCATGTCGCATCCTCCTCTTCCCGAGGGTCCTTTCGCTCCGAGTTGATCCAGCTCTTGAGCTTCCGCTGCTCTCGACGATTGAGGACTCGGTCGTTGATCGTGACAACGGGCGCCAGCGCGCAACACCCAACGCAATTCACTGTCTCGAGCGTGAACTTCAGATCCTCCGTCGTCTCTCCGGGCTTGATCCCCAGCTGCTCCTCGAGCCGAGCTTGGATCGCCGGCGCGCCACGAATGTGGCAGGCCGTCCCTGTGCAGACCTTGACGACATGCTTTCCTCGAGGCTCGAAGTAGAACTGTGCGTAGAAGGAGGCGACACCGTAGAGGTGCGATACAGGAAGCATCAAGTCATCGGCGACGGCCTGCATCGCGTTCTCCTCCAAAAAGCCAAACTCCTCCTGTACATCTTGGAGGAGAGAGATCAGAACGCCGTCCTTGCCTTCATGCTTCGCCAGAATTGGCGCGACTCTGGCTCGCACCTCTTCGAGCGACAAGTCGATCATCGCCAGCTCCTTTCCCGAGACCTCGGTCAGATCCTGTGCTACACCTTCGCCCCTGCCTTGATCCGGAAGGCGCGGATATACGAGTCGCTGTAGATCTCCTTGTTCATCATCAGCTCCGCCGTCGCCACTGCCGCGATCGTCTCCTCGTCGCAGACATCGCAGATGGCAGCATCGAGGCCGTGAGCCATCGCCATTACGAGGAACGTCCGGATGACACGCCCCCGCTCGGCAACCTTGTTGCCGATGTTCGACAGCCCGACGGAGATGTGGGGCGGCGGATCGGAGAGGTGCGTGAACTGCGAGATCGCCTCGAGAACGTTCACCACCTGCTCCTGCATGAACTTGATCGGCATCAGGATCGGATCGAGGATGATCCGGTCCGGCGGCAGACCGCCCTCGATCGCCGCCATGAACACCATCGCCGCGTTTTCGACACGGCGGTCGACGTTCTGCGGGGAGCCGCGATCGTCCATCGCGAGCCCCAACAGACTCGCGTTGTGCTTCACGGCGAGCGGGACGAGCTTCTCCAGCTTCTCCGGATCTGCTGTCGTCGAGTTGATCAGGCACTGTCGACCATCGAGAGCGTCCAAGCCCGCCTCGACCGCCTCGATCTTCGTCGAGTCGACCGAGATCGGTGTTGGAACGGCCTTCTGCGTCGCTTCGACAAGCCAGGCCATGTCGGCAGGGTCACGCGAGGCAGCACCGATGTTGACGTCGAGGTAGGTCGCTCCCGCCTCCGTCTGCGCAACGGCCCACGTCTCGACGGCCGCAGGATCTTTGGTGCGAATCGCGTTGGCGATGTCCTTGAACCCGGCATTGATTCGCTCGCCGATCAGGATCACGACGCACCTCCCATCAGCTTCCCGATCGTCGAGAGGGTCAGTCTGACCGCCTCCGGATGCCGCATGATCAGCAAGTCGGCTCCAGCGAGGAGGTAGGTCGTCGCGGTTGCCGCCTCCCACATCGGCCCGCGCGCGTCGACATCACCCCAGCCGGGGACCTCGCTCTCCGGCGCCTTCGCCTCCTTGACCGACCAGACCTCGACGCCGATGTCGCAGAGCATCGGCATCGCGACAACCTTGTCTCCCTTCAGCCCGGCGATCCGGAGCCGCTCCATGATCGAGTAGACGTACTCGATCCCGTAGCCGAGCGCTCCTGTGCTCGGATAGATCATGAGGTTCTCCGCCGGATAGCCGACATCGAGCGCGAGGATGTTGACCTGCTTTGCCATGTTGATGTCGACGGGCGACTCGGCAATCAGCTTGTGTCCATACGCCGTCCCGAGGGCCGTCAACGTCTTGTAGTTGTCCTCGGTGATCGTCCCGAGAAGGCAGTTCTCACCGGAGAGCGCCTCGGCGACGACTGGGAAGACCTCGTTGTCCTTCTCGTCGTTTCCGCAGCCCCAAACGATCAGCGGCACACCGACCGCCTCGACGACCGCCTTCGCCGCCGCTGCAGCTTCCTCCGCGGAGCGGTTCGCGCCGTTCGGATCGCACCCCTTCAGGCGCAGGCAGATTGCCTGAGCGCCGTACTTGTCGACGCATGTCTTGGCCCAGGCGCCGGGGTCGTTCATCACACCGGCGAAGGGCGCCTTGACCGTCTCCGGCCAGTCGTCGCCCGGCACATCCCACACTTCCATCGCGACGGCGGGTGGGTTCGGCATCGACCCTTCGAAATGGTAGAAGGGGAGCGTCGTCTCGCCGCCGATGGTTAGAGTTGACGTGCGCGTTCCACCCTCGGCCGCGGTCGCACCGATCGTGACGCTGTTGATCGGGTGGGGCCAGGTCTTCTTGGTCTCCGGTATCTCCGTCACGCCCGTGCCTCCTTACAGAACTAGAATCTCGTCCAGAACCCTCGATACCTCTCCGAGCGCCGGTGACTCCGCCGGCAGATCGCCGATCGGGCGCCCATCCAGACTCAACGCTTCGACTGCAGGGTCAAACGGAACTCGACCGAGGATCTCGAGGTCCGTCTTCTCCGCTTCCTCCATCGCTCGCTCGGAGAGCCCGTCCGTCACGCCGTTTAGGACCAGCGCCTTGCGTCGGATCTTCAGTTCCAGGTCATCGGCCATCCGGTGGATCCGTCCGGCGGCGCGAAGCGCAATCGGCGACGGCTCGCTCACCACCAGCAGCACGTCGATCCCGCTCGAGACACGGCGCGAGAGGTGCTCCATCCCCGCCTCGTTGTCGAGAACGGCGACCCTGTACGACGATCGAAGCGTCTCCAGATACTTGCGCAAGATGTGGTTCACGGCGCAGTAGCAGCCAGGCCCTTCGCCGTGTCCCATCACGAGAAGGTCGAGACCCTCCCCCTCGGCGACCGCTTGATGAAGCTCATACTCGAGATGGCGGCCAAGCGGCACACCCGCTGGCAGATCGTTGATCTGCTTCAGCGTCTCCGCCTGCAGCTGTCCGATCGAACGATCCGCCTCGATGCCGACAACCTCGCCGAGATTGGAGTTCGGGTCGGCATCGACGGCGAGCAGCGGTGCCATTCCACGCTCGATCAGTGCTCGAATCATCATCGCCGAGAGGGTCGTCTTCCCGATGCCCCCCTTGCCCGCGACCGCGATCGTCATCGACTTCATCGCGGACGCTCCTTCTCGGCTTCCGGTTGGTCCGCCAGGAGCGATCCGGCCGACGGAAAGAGGCCTAGGTCGGTATGCGGAAGGAACTTAGCCGACATGAATTCCTCGAAGTAGCCGGGGTAGGTGATCAGGTCGTAGTAGGTAGCGGACTGGGCGATCGTCTCGCACCGCTCCAGGGCGTCGGTCGAGAGCATCGCCATCTTGGCGCCGATCAACGACGTGTTGCCGGCGAAGCGGATCCGATCGAGAGGAACATCCGGGATCATGCCGAGGACGATCGCCTTCTCACGATCGAGGTAGTTCCCAAACCCGCCGGCGATCAACAGCTGCTCGATGTCGTCGAACGTATGGTCGGTCGACTCGAGCAAGACCTTGGCGCCGGCGTAGATCGCGGCCTTCGCTCGGAGCAGGTTCTCGATGTCCGGCTGCGTGATCACGATGTCACCATCGGTCGCCGACGACGACGCATCGACAAGGACAAACTCCTTCCGGCCGTCGACCTCGCGGACGCGATCGGAGGCGTCGAGGAGCAAGGCTCCGGAGCGATCGAGGATCCCCGCCTCGAACAGCCCGGCGACCGCGTCGATCAGGCCGGAACCGCAGATGCCGCGCGCCGGCTCATCGCCGATCGTCCGGACGTCGGCCGATCCGTCTTCGTCGATCACGGCACGCTCGATCGCCCCCCGGCTCGCGCGCATCCCACATTGAACGCCGCTTCCCTCGAACGCCGGCCCCGCCGACGTTGCGCAGGCGATCATCCAGTCGTCGTTCCCAAGGACGATTTCTCCGTTCGTGCCGACGTCGATCAAGAGCGTCAGCTTCCTCGTCTCGAAGAGACCGGTCGCCAGGATGCCGGCCGTGACGTCGCCGCCGACCCAACTACCGATCGACGGCACCGTGTAGAGCAGTCCGCGCGGATTGATCTGAAGGCCGACCTCAGCCGCTCGAACGGGGGGCGGGGCCGTGGTCGACGGAATGTATGGCGACTTGCGAATCCGGGACGAGTCGAGACCGAGAAGGAAGTGGATCATCGCCGTATTCCCTGCGGCAAGTAGGGTCACCACATCGAGCAGCTCGATCTCGCGCCGCGCGATCAAGGCCGAGATCAGGTTGTTGATGTCACGGACAACCGACTCTCGCAAGACCTTCGCGTCCTGCTTCTCCGCATGGATAATCCGGCGCGTCACCTCCTCGCCATAGGCCATCTGCGAGTTGTAGCAGGCCTCCGCATCGATCGTCTCCGAACTCGTCAAGTCGACGAGATGCGCGACAATCGTCGAGGTTCCGATGTCGACGGCAACCCCATAGCACCCACCCGTGCGGTCGCCCGCCTCGACGTCGATCACCTCGGTGGTTGCGCCCCTGCGACCGATCGTTGCCGTTAGCTCCCAGTCCTCCTCACGGCTCGCCCTCGGGAGCTTCCGAAGGACCTTGAGGCCCATCTGTAGGTGCGTCGTGTCAACCGTGCGCCGGATCTCGCGGAGGAGCCGCTCCTGACAGGCAAGATTGTCTTGCAGGCTCGGGGCCGGAAGGTGCAACTGCACCTTCTGGACGACGGGCGCATGTCGAAAGGATGTCGCTTCATCAGTCGGTGAGTAGAGAGCCCGGAAGCGCCTCGCGTCCTCGTCGATCAGGATCTGAGCCCCGTCGGAGCGCGCCTCCTTCGGCACGGAGACGGTGAGTCCCTCGACGATTCGTGTCCGACATGCGAGGGTGTACCCACTCTGTATCTCGTCTCGCGTCAGAAGCGTCGTCGGCTCGGCGTCCACCTCTCCCGCCTCGACGATGAGCCGACACTTGCCGCAGATTCCATCGCCGCCGCAGATCGATGCAACGAAGATCCCGGCCTCCTGCGCCGCCTGCAGCAGCGTGGAGCCGACCGGAACCTCGACCGTCTGACCCTCCGGCTCGAATGTGACGCGGACTCTCTCCATGAACTCGTCTCTCCGGTTGCGATGCCCTGGTGCCTAGACCGACCACTCCGTCTTCAGGAAGTGCGGAATCCCAGCGGCATCCTCCGGACCGACGATCACCTCCCATCCTGAGTCCTCCTGGACCTCCATCCGAAGAACGGCGACCAATCCGGGGATGATGAGCTTGTTGTGGCTGACCTTGTCCATTGGGCCCTGCTCGGTGACGGCCTTGATGATCTTCTCAGCCGTCAGCTTGTCGTCGGCGTACGCGTTCAGGACGCCGAGACCCTCGGTATCGACCACGCTGATGTAGGCCGGCACCTTGCTGTTCTCGACCTCTCCGGCAACGGTGAAGTAGGTGAGCGCGAAGTTGGTCGTCAGAACCACGGGAGCATCCGGCCCTGGCGCTCCGATCTCGTAGAGCTTCGCCTCGATCGCGTTCGGAACTGTCGGATCGGTGTAGACATTCTGACGAACCGTCAGTGGCGGCAGAATCTCCGACGGGTTGGCGGTATCGGTGACGACGATTCCTGCGTAGCGGCAGATCGCCGCCCCCGTCGCAATCGAATCCTCGGACGACGTCTCCGCTCCGGCGAAGACGAGCGTCGGGTAGCCCAACGGCCGGTAGACCTTCTCCAGCGCGAGCCGGCGAAGATGCACGAGCTTTGTCAGCGTGTCGATCAGGCTCTCGCCCTCCGGCTGGAGAACGAGGTCCTCAACACCCTTCCCCTTGATCTTCTCCGTCAGGTCCGCCAGTCCTTCCAAGGAGCCGGAACGGACGATCAGCGGCACCTTCTGCGCGGCGGCGAGATCGGCCATTTCCTCCCAGGTCTCGGCCGTCGCAGGTCCGATCAGCGGCCGCTTCGCCGCGAGACCGGCAACCGTCGGGCCGAGGATCGCCTGCCCTTGTCCGAGCAGGATGAGAGGCAGATCCGTCTTCCCCTTCACCCGATCGACAACGGCTCCGAACGTTCCCGCATCACCGGACTCGCTCTCCACGGCGACGAAATCGACGCCGATCTCCTCGCCGACTCGCGTGAACTGGAGCTTCGGAATCGCCTCGAGCTTGGCATCGATCTCAGCCTCGGAGAGTCTGTCGGAGATCCGAACGGCCACGCCGGTCGGGTTGTGGAACTTCTCCTCGTGTCGGAAGAGAACGGTCTCACCGCCAAGTGTGTACACGGCCGCGCCGGCGCCCACCTTAACCGTCCGCATCGGCGGCGCCTGTGCTTCGCCGAGGGACGTCTGCGCCTCGGCCGAGACGTGCGGACACTGGTCGAGCGCCGCCTTCTTCGCCGCCACCTGCATGGCGAAGGCCATGCACGTCGGGAAGTTGCAGTCGCCGCAGTTCGTCTTCGGCAGGAGCTTGTAGATCTCGATCCCGGATACCTTCGCCATCGCTCTCCCGTCCTCCCCTCTAGAACATCGGTTCCATTGCGAGGACCGGGTGCTCGACCTTCTCGAGGAAGGCGAGGAGTTCCTCGCTGGTGGTTGCATCGTCCTCCGTTGCGATCTTGTCCAGGAGACCTTCTTTGCCGAGATCGGCGAGCGTCTCTTCGAGTCGATCTCGAATCTCCTCTTTGAGTGCTTTCGGCATCCAGACGACTCGCTCCAGCCCGCCTTCGGCGGAGATGAACTTGCGACTCGAGATGTAGAGCTTGCCCATCCCGACAAACCCTGGCGTTTGAATTCCTCCCCCGATCTGACCGGCCATGGTCGAGAAGCTCATGCCAATCGGCGTCATCCCCTCGAATTCGCGGTTCACGATCAGCACGCCGTTCGTCTCCGGCAGGATCGCCGTGATGCATTCGAAGCAACCGCAACTGGTCATCGGATCTTCCATCATCGAGTAGGCGTTGAAGCGTTCGAGGTTCCCGTTCGAGGCGACCTCGAGGTACTCGTTGACGCCCTGCCACTGACCGAGGCGTTCGTCGACCGTCATCCCCTTCTTGATCGGCTGATTTGGACCATGCGGGTTCATCTCGTAGCTCGCAGCGCAATCGAGCCACGTGTAGGCGCCGCAGAGTCCGAGGCGCTCCGGCGTCACGACGCAGACGTGATCCGGCGCGTAGGATTGACAGAGGACGCAGGAGTAGTAGGTGTCCGTGTCCTCATCGATCATTCCCTTGATCCGATCATCGCGCTGGCGGTAGACGGTCCTCGCCTCCTCCAGAGGCTCGGCCAGCTTCGAATCCTGGGTGTAGATCTTGACCTGGATCTTGTCGATGATCGCGCTGAACTCCTCGCGAAGCTTGTGTACCAACACCTCGCCGTAGTGCTTCAATCGGAAGCCTTTCTCGTAGGCATCCTTGCTGATTCGCACCCAGACGATCGCTCGCTGACCCATGTGGAAGACGCCGTTCGCCCAGGAAGAGAACTCGTGGATCCGCCGCTCGATGACGGTCTCGAAGTCTTCTTTGAAGTTCCTGCCTGCAACCTCGACGACGACGCCGAGCGGGAGCGCACCGCCGATCTCGATCTCATCGATGTCAGGTCCGATGACTTCGATCGAGCCGTCCTGAATCGCGTCCATCGGTCGCCCTCGCACCAGCTCGAACGCTTCGGTGTACTTGCCGCCGAACTGGATCTGCATCTGTTCCTTGCGGACGCGCTCCCCCTCGAAGCCGGCTCCGTAGGGGACCGGAATCGGGATATCGGACATCTTGAGCTTCAAGCCCCGAACCTCGACGGCCTTGGTCACGATGTCGGCTCTCGGAATCCCTGAGACGACGTGCTCGTACGTGCAGACGCCGCGCGGCAGGATCTGCGGGATCCCGACGTCTGAGATCACTGGGAAGCCGAAGTTGATCGCACCGGCGGCGGTCGCGTACTTCTCATCTGTCAGTAGCTGCGCCGCATTCCCGTTGCTCGACGGTCCGTAGTCGGCGCCGAGAGCGAGGACGAATGCAAAGACGCGCTCCTTGTTGTAGAGGAGGATCTTCCGCGCGCTGTCGAAGCCACCAGGCTTGATGCCGCCGAACGTCATCGCCGCACGGGCGGCGAAGTTGAGCGCGTAGACGGCGGACGAAGTCTCCTTCCCGTACGGAACGAGGAACGTGTCCCAACTCATCTCGACGCCCTCTTCGGCGAGCTGCTCGGCGAAGGACTTGCCCTTCGTGCTCGAAGCCATGAAGACGAGGATCGATCGCTCCTGGAGAGAACGTGCCAGCGCAACGGCCTCCTCGTTCGTCGGCATCGCGCCGGCAATTGCTGCGAACCCGGGCATCCGTCCGTCGACGAGCTTGATTCCCTGCAGGCGCAGGACGGCATCGTCCGTGAACCCGAGCCAGGGCTCCTCCGGCTCGTACCCATGGACGTATCGGAGCACCTCGATCAGCTCCTGGGACAGGAGGGTCGCCACACCGGCATCGAGCGTGTGGCCGAGATAGGGAAGCCAGCGCGCCTCGTCAGGGACGGGGGGCAGAAGAGCCTCGGCTCTGGAGAGAGCCTCCGTGGCACCCGCCAAGCTGTCGACCTCGAGTCCGGTCAATGCAAGAGTTAGCGGTAGGAAATAGGCGGTATTGGGGAATTCGACTTTCCGTTCGGGTCCGAAGGCCTCGATGGCTTCTTGGAGTTTCGTTCGGGCCTCTTCGACATATGCATGGGCCCCACGAATCGCCGCCGTCGCGATCACTCTCGACATGCGTCCACCTCCTCGGTGCGCGACTCCGATTCAGACAAGAACATGCGAGCAGGCGCGTCGTTCTGCGACGTTCAGAGCATGTCGATTGCAGTAGCTGCTCGTCTGTCGACACCATACCATCGGAAACGCGTTTCGGCAAGACCTGAGTAGATTGAG
>Ga0272444_10006457_pt1 | contig 10006 bp, 4 predicted proteins | sample SSMForm13_FD_201033 | JGI IMG/M metagenome (GOLD analysis project Ga0272444, IMG submission 201033) | Marine sediment archaeal communities from Little Sippewissett salt marsh, Falmouth, MA, United States - SSM-Form-13 | ecosystem: Environmental > Aquatic > Marine > Wetlands > Sediment ...
TCCGGTGGCAACTCCGGTGGCAACTCCGGTGGCAACTCCGGCGGCAACTCCGGCGGCAACTCCGGCGGCAACTCCGGTGGCAGCTCCGGCGGCAACTCCGGCGGCAACTCCGGCGGCAACTCCGGCGGCAACTCCGGCGGCAACTCCGGCGGCAACTCCGGCGGTAACTCCGGCGGTAAATAGGAAGAGCTCCGAAATCGATTCTAAAAGTAGTCCCGATGGTAGAAGTGCCGGAGCCATCGGGAATACTGGCGGCAGCGGTGATATTGGGAAATATTGAGAACAACTATAATTTTAAGCTTTTTTCAACGAGCAGAAAAAATCCATATCCCTTATTCCTAGGTGTTTATCCCTGATCTTGGGGCGAATCGGCTTTTGTGTTTTGAACAACCGGCGAACAACCAAATTTCGACGGCGGGGTCTGGTTTGGGGTGTTTTCGGTGCCGGCACAATTTTACTGCCCGATTTTTTTCAAGGCTTCCCGAACACGGGCGGGGGTCATGGGAAGCTGCAGCATCTTGGCGCCGGTCGCATCGTAAACCGCCGTGGCCAGCACGCCCCCCATGCAGACGATCGCGGGCTCACCGCCTCCCTTGGGGGGCAGGGAGGGATTGGGCACGAGCACGGTCTCAATTTTCGGGAGCCACGAAAAGCGCGGCATCGCGTAGGTGTCGAAATTGGTGTCCAGCAGCCGGCCATTTTCAAAGCGCACCTCTTCGGCCAGGGCATAGCCCAGTCCCATGGTGATGCAGCCTTCCATCTGGATCGTGGCCCCTTGGGGATTGACCACCTGCCCCATGTCCTGGGCGCACACAACGCGTTTGACCCTGATTTTCCCGCTCTTTTTATCCACCTCGACCTCGGCCATGGCCGCCACATAGGTTTCGGCATCGATGCCGCAGGATATTCCGCAACCGCGGCCGCTGGGGGGCCTCGCCGCTTTCCAGCCGAACTGCGCCGCGGCCGCTTGCAGGACGCCGCGCATGCGCTGGTCCTGCAGATGCGCCAGGCGAAACGCCAAAGGATCCTGCCCCGCCTTGGCGGCCATGATGTTCATGTGCAGATCGCGGGCGTAGACGTTGGTGTTGGCCCCCGGCGCCCGCCAAGGCCCGACGGAAAAAGGGTGGATCCCCGGACCGATGCGCCATTCGCCGAAGACCGTTTCACGGTGATGGGGAATCTCGTAAAAATTCTCACAGCCTCTTTTACCGGCAAAATAGACCTTGTAGTCCCAAAAGGACATCTGGCCGCCGCCGGTAAGCCCCGACCGGATTTTGACCACGGCGGCCGGTCGAAAAGTGTCGAAAAAGAACTCCTCCGCCCGGCTCCAGATCACCATGACCGGTTTTCCGGCCTGCCGGGCCAGGCGGGCGGCTTCAACGGCCTGTTCGGAGGCCGACTTGCCGCCAAACCCGCCGCCGACAAAGGGTGCGATGACCCGGACGTTTTCGGTTGGCAGCCCCAGTGCCTGGGCGACGCGCTCCTGGACGCCGAAGGGCGTCTGGGTCGAGGCCCAGACGGTGGCCTTGTCTTTTTCCACAGCCGCCAGGGCCGTGTGGGTCTCCATTGGGGCGTGGGCCACGTAGCTGTTCAAATAGATTTCCTCGATGATGGCGGCGGCGCGCGCTTCGCCCGTTTTCAGATTTCCGGCCTCCGAGGCAATGGTGGGCTGCGGGGCCCGTTGAAGCAAATGGTCGAAAATCGTCTGGTCGTCGATGCCCGTGGCGGGCCGGTCAAAATCGGCCTTGATGCGCGCCAGGGCCTTTTCGGCCCCGTCCGGGCGGGGGTGCAAAACAGCGATCAGGTCGCCGTCGCGCACGATTTGGACATCTTTCATTTTTTCCGCGGCGGAAGTGTCCACCCGCAGGCGTCTGGCGCCGTGGGCTGGTGGACGCAGGATTTTTGCGTAAACCATCCCCGGCAGGCGAATGTCCCCCGCGTACTGGGCCCGTCCGGTGACCTTATCGAAAGCATCCCGCCGCAGATAGGGCTTGCCGCTGATGGTGTACTCGGCTGCGGGCTTGAGCGGCGGGAGCACTTTAAGATGCCTTTCGATGATCTTGCCGGCGGTCAGTTCCCCGTAGGTGACCCGCGACATGGGGCGGGGCTTGTCGAAGATAATCCCGCTTTGGGTGACCAGCCGATCGACCGGACACAAAAGCCGTTCGGCGGCCAGTTCCTTTAAGACGCCCTTGGCCTCGCTGGCGGCTTCCTTGACAAAGGTGCCGTAATAGCGGGTTGACAGCGACCCCCACGTACCGGCGTCCCACGGGCAGAGGCCCGTATCCCCCATAACCATGTCCACCGACTCGTAGGTAACGTCCAATTCTTCGGCCATCATCTGGGCAAATGAGGTGATGGGCCCCTGGCCCATTTCAATTTTTCCCACAAAACAGGTGACCCGGTTGTCCGTGCCGATTTTGAGAAAGGCGTTGAAATCCTCGGGCACCTTGCTGCCGCGATAGCCTTCCCGCGGTGCGCGGGCATCCACGGTGATGTCGCCCACCGAGCAGTAGACAATCAGCCCACCGCCCAGCATTCCCATGCGCTTGAGAAACTCCCGACGCCCCATCGGACGGAAGGCGGATGACGGTCTGGACTGGGTTTTCACGAATGGGTCCCTGGCTTTCATGAGCGCCCCCCCCGCAGTTCTGCCGCAGCTGTCTCAATGGCCTGGACAATGCGGAGATGGGCGCCGCAGCGGCAAAGGTTGTCGTCCATTTCGGCGATGATCTGATCGCGGGTCGGCCGGGGGTTCGCCGCGAGCAGGCTGCAGGCCCGCAGAATCATGCCGGGGGTGCAGAACCCGCATTGAAGCGCGTCAAATTTGACAAATGCCTTCTGCAGCGGGTGAAGCCGGCCGTTTTTGGCGAGCCCTTCGATGGTGGTGACGCGGCTGCCCGCAACCGATCCAATCGTAATTTGACATGACGGTGTTGCCTCCTCCTCCACGAGCACGGTGCAGGCGCCGCACACCCCTTCGCCGCAGCCGAATTTTGTGCCGGTCAGGCCAAGTTCCGTCCGCAGAACCCACAACAGCGACCGCTCGCCGTCAACTTCAAGGCTTATGTTTTCGTCATTGAGGACAAATTGGATCCTTTCCATCATGCACAGCCTCCCCTTATTGACGTGTTGACCTTCCTCCGGGTGTCAGCCCATTCCGTTGGGTGATGCCTGGGCCGTCGCCATTGGCGGTGATCCGGCGACACAAATTGCTTTGGACCGTGAGGCGCGGAAAAAACCGGCGCTTGGTGAAGGCCGGTAAGGAGGAAACAGCATCCCCTTTCGAACCGGGAGGTTCTTTTTCCTAAAAACATTCGACAGGGGTCATGATGAAGCCCGTCACTTCCGCCGCTTCCAAGGCCTGTCGCATTCTGCTCCCGACGAAGAGCTCGGTTAGAATCCCATCGACCCTGAAGATCTGCCGAGTCCCAACCGACTGTCTGCGCAGACATATTTTCTCCGCCTCGAGAACTGCTTTGACGCCGGTCATTTCCGTGTAGGTTGACCGCTGCCAGTCAAACGCTTCCAGGTTTCCAAGAATATTCATAAAAGCGTAGTTCGAGTCTGCGGCGCCTGTCTCCCTGCAAACCACCGCCACTGGTATGAACTGCACGGATTCGGGCTCCACGGATTCGACAACGGATCGAAACTTTCGAGATACTACGGGGAAGACCTGAATACCCAGAAGAAAATCCGGTTTCCTCACCTTTTGGCGGCGGTAGATCAACCGCGCCCGGGTTTTTGGCACCTCTATAGGCTCCCCCTTGTAATAGCCGGCAAAAGGCTCGGTGTCTTCCATGTCTTCGATAAAAAGGCCCTTTTCATCTCCGAGCGGAACGATCTGGTAAACCATACCCACTTCCTTCCCCCTCAGTTCAAGAGTTCGCCTCCATTCACCAGGCGGGTGCGAACGTTCGTCAGCAAAGTGTGCAGGTTCGTCAAAGCTTGCTGACGGGTCAGGTTTCCCATTTCATATTGTGCGCGAATGTTGTCGATCCTGGCGGCCATTCGAGCCGTGTAGGACGGGTGAGAGCCCAAGTGCACGCTTGCGTTGGTCCAGATTCCCGAGCGCATGGCGGGGTCGGGGGGCAGCATGACCCCGTTGCGAAGCCCGTTTTCAAACTCGAATCCGATGTCGTCCAGGAAATCCCTGAGGACCGGGTTATTGCGCAACTCCCGTGGCGCAATGTGATGAGCCTGATAAAATGGCGGCTGGGGACCGGTGATGCCGCGGCGCAATTGGGCCGTGCTTTCGCGGTTGTCCATGAGACGCGCTCTCAGCCGGAGCGCGTCGTCGGCCGAACCGCGGATATTGTATAGCCGGCGAAAGAGATCGCGAACTTCCTCCGGGGATGCATCCATCAGTTCCCGAACGAAAGCACTGGGCTCCTCGTTGACGCCCACCACGAACCCGTGCCGCCCTCCGAGCCGGACCCGCTGGCCCAGCTGCGGGCGGGCACGGCCCTCACCGGCGAAACTCATCCAAACCGGATCCTCGTCTTCGGCCAGCAGGATCCAGGGGTTGATGTACCCCTCCAGCCGAATCCGGCCCATGAGACGACGAATGCGGAAGCGCCGGAAGCGAAGACGGCTTCGGAGGCGCGAAGCCAGGTCCCGGAGCGAGCGGACACCGCGGCCGATGCCGTCGCCGACGCCTTCCAGAACGATCCGTCCGTTTCGCAGCGTGGCGCCGGCGATGCGACGGACGTTTCCCGCCCCAATCTCCACCGCCTCGCGCGCCGCCCCCCGCAGTCTGCCCGCCGCTCCCCTGGCCCGGGCGAAAGGCCGAACAGCAGCCCTGCCCGTCTTTCTAGCCAGGCTCGCCGCCGTCAGGCGCAAGCCCCGCGTCGCACTGCCGCGCGCGGCCCTCATCCCAGCCTGAACGGAGGCCTTGATGGACTTGATGATGGCCGCAACACTGAAAAGCAGGGCAAAGACCAGCTCGACGGCACCCGCTGCCAGCCCGCGGGCCAGGCTCTTGGCAGCGTCGGTGATTTCACCGACCATGGCCAGCGCCACATATCGCCCCACGTAATAGGCGATCCGCACCACGGCCACACCGATCAGCACCGCGCCGATGATCTCCATGACCTGGGCCAGCACCGGAATGGCTGCGCCCTCGGTGAGGATGATCACCGCAATGAGGGCGATGGCAACGCCGATGAGCGTCGGCACCAGCCAGTGCTTGTTGCAGTCGAACCAGCGCGCCACCCCCTTCTTCATCTGGTTCAACAGGTAACGCGCCCGCTGGGAGCGGGTGAGGGGTCCGATCTGCGCTTCAACCGGTATCTCCCCGGGCGCTGCCGGCTCCTCTCGCGCCTCATTTTCACACGGGAGGTCCAGCGGTTGATCCATCAGCCTCTGCAGCTGATCATCCACGCTCAAGGCTTGTGCCTCGCCGGCTGCCGGGGGCGCCGCTTCCATTTCCGCCACGTCCGGCCCGCCTGCTTCGGCCTCGGCAATCATGGCCTCAAGCGATGACCACGCTCCTGCCCCCTCGTTCTCAAATTGGACCGAGCCACCCTCCGGCAGGTCGAGGTCGTGAACAAACTCCGGTTCAAAGGCCGCCTCCGCCACGCGATCCACAACGATATCCTGTTCGAGACCGCTGAATAGATCGGGAACAACGCGACCGACGGCGGGCATGGAACCGGCTGCTCGCCGCCCGGCACCGGATGCGGCTCCCGGCTCAAATGGCAGCGGCTGGGTCAGATCCATTCCGATCACTTCCTCTTCAAGCTGCCCTTCCAGGTGGTCCGGCATCTCCCGCGCCGCCGCGATGAGGTTGCCAATCCAGGAAAAGTCTTCGCCGGTTATCATCCGGGCCACCCGATTGGAAGCGCTGACCTTCTGTTCCATGGGCAGGTTTCGAGCGGTCTCCAGGGATTCAACGATGGCGGTTTTGGCCCGCGGCCAGGCATCTCCAAAGTTGGCGAAGTCGGGCATGGCACGGATCACTGCAGTGGCACAATCGATAAAAAAGTCGATGATGGGCGGTTTCACGCAATCGGGGGCCAACCGCCACGCCCAGCCGGTCAGCACAATCTGCAGAATGAACGGGTTGACGGGGAAGATCAGGATGGCGCCGACGAGAATGATGATGGGGCGTATGAAAACCAGGAAATCGATGGCCAGCTGCTTAAGATCGCGCAGTATGACCACCAGCTCATCGAGGAACCAGTTCACCGCTTCCATGACCCGCTCGGCAAGGCGCGACACCGCCTCAAAGAGTCTCCGCAGGACAGGCAGCACTCCAAGAGAGGCGAGCAAACCGGTCACCGCAACAGAGATTCGCGCCATGATGCCCGTGAGCCATTCGGCGGCAGTTTGCAGGACTGCCTGAAACCACTCCAGGCCTGCCTGAATGGCCGGGAGGATCTGCTGGTGAAGCAGTTCGCGCGCCCTTACAATGATCCCGATGTCGTCCCAGTTCTCGCGCAGCCAGTTGATGGCCTGCCACAACAGCGGCCCCCCGACCCCAATGGCCACAAACGGTCCCAGCGGAGTAAACAGGGCAAAGACTCCCGCGGCGATTTCGAGGGGAAGGAGATACGGACCCAGTTCCGCTTTGACGGCGTCCCATGCCTCCTGCGCCTTGTCCCGCAGCCAGGAGAGCACGTCTCCGGCGCCGTCCCACGCCAGGTTGAAGATGTCCTTGAACCCCTGCCATGCTCCGGCAATCCACCCGCGAATGCCCGCAGTCTGGTCCCAGAGCCATTGAGCCTGATTGGAAATCCACTCCCAGGCGCTGCCGGCCAGATCCCTCAGGATTTCCACCGCCGGGGCGCCGAAGTCGCTCCATAGGCCTCCCAGGAATTCACCGGCCTGGCCGAGCAGTGCACGGATCCCATCGAAAGCAGGGCCCATGAGCCGCTGGCCAAAGGCCGCGATGGTTTGGACGGCATCGAAAAGGGAGCTGCAGTTTCCATGGGAGAGATCGACGGCGATTTGTGCCGCAGTCCCCGTGAACTCGCCAAAGACGCTGCGGAGCGCAGGAACCAGGCCCTCCCTCTGAATCCGCTGACCGAATCCGTTGAACAGGTAATCCAGCCCCTGGAAGATGCGTCGCTTGATCTCCCCGATGATGTCGCCTCGCAGGAAGGCGAGAAGCCCTGGGGCATACTCCTCCAGGTAGCCGATGACCATGTCCCGGACGCTCTCGTACGCATCCACTGCCGTCTCGACCACAGCCCGAGCCCCACCCGCCACCGCTCCGCCGAGGTATTCCGCACCGCCCACCAGGGCACCGCCCGCATCACGGGCCGTTTCGGCCACGTATCCCGTGGAGCGATCCCAGAGGTTTTCCGCGTCATCGCGCAGACCCGCCTGGAGTTGCGGGGCATTCGAACTTGAATCCACCCCACCCGCGGCTGCATCTGACGGGTTGCCGGCAGAAACCCCGGCATCAGCCCTTATGGCTCCTGCATCGGCTCCCTGCTGCACCACGTGGGTCAGTTCGTGGGCGATGAGCCGCGTGCCTTCAGAAGTTTCGGGCGCATACTGGCCGGCGCCAAAAACGATATCCTGGCCGACCGTGAAGGCTCTGGCCCCCAGTCGGCGTGCCACCTTCTCGGCCCGGTCGTCGGTGTGGACGCGGACATTGCTGAAATCATGTCCGAGGCAGGCTTCGAACAGCTGCCTTCGGGCGAGGGGGCGTCCCCCATGGCGAATGGACGCGACCTCGCCGGCCAGCCTCTCCGTCACGCCGAACCACTCCTCGAAAGACTCTTCCGCTTCCGTCGACTCCTCCGGAACATTCGGCTTGGAGTCCCCAGGTTGTCGATGGCCCGCGCTCAGACGTTGGGCCCTTCTGCCCGCCGGACCAACAGGAGATATGCTGCGCAGCGTTGCCGCATCGGATTGGACGCCGGAGCCTGCAGCGCGGTCGTCAGATGCCGTGGGTCCATTCCCCGTATCGGCTGCATGGGCCTGAGGAGGCTGCCTGCGAAGAGCTTTCAAGACCCCCTCGGCAACCCGGTCCGCCTCCTTTTCGAAGCGGTCATCGGGGCGGCCAATCTCGAGAGTTTGCTGTTTATGGGAGCGGCGCACAACGCAAGCCACGGCCTCGTGCTGGCCCCCACTCTTGGGGAGAGGTTTGCGCACTGCGGCTCTTGGGCTGCCCTCTTTTCGAAAAACGGCTGACGCTTCCATTCCTTGATCTGCTCTCTATCCGACTCCCAAAAATGACGGCTCCGCAAAAAGTCCACTTTCTGCGTTGCGCCGCATCTCGAAGTCGCTGCGGCGTAAAGGTGTGCGCCTCACGCCTCGAGATTTGCGCGCCGTAAATTGAACTTTCTTCAAAACCGTCTGGATTTTGACTTTTTCTGGTTCATCAAGGTTTGAGTTCTTGGCATTATGGAATTGTGGACAGCTGCTATGGGCCGCCGCCCGAATGCTGACCGGATTGCCGACTCTGGGCGCGACGTGACAAGATCTGTCGACCCAGGGCGCGAACCATGCGACGCAGCGTCTCGATGAGGAGGTTGAGCACACCGCGGGCCGCACCGAGTGCTCTCGTCCTGGTTCGTCTCTCCTCCCGGGTACCGGTTTCCTGAGGGATGAGGGCCCCGCCGGGGGTATGCACGTGGAACGAAGTTGCGCGGCCGGAGGGTCCGCCCAGCTCCCGCTGAGCCCGGTAGGCAATTTCGTTGGAAAGGAAGCTGCCTCCGGGACCTCTGACCACCGCGGCCCGGAACCGCTGGCCGGATACGCTGAAGCTGATATCCGGGCTCATCCCCTGGGGTGTGGTGATTCGGCTCATGCTGCGCATGATGTCACGCAGTGCCCGTTCATCGCTGATCACCACAAGCGCAGACGTCACCGACTGACCGAGACCGAGCGCCGCCACCGCGCGCCGAGCGTCTCCAAGGCCGGCGAAGCGCAAAGCGAGGCCCCGATCGATGGTCGGCTGCTGCACTGTCGGCAGTCCGCGCCGCGTCCGGCCGGCCGTCGCCTGGGCTATGGCTCCCACATCGACGCCGGTTTCCACCATGGCAGGCCCTCCCCCGGGGACAGCCACCAAGCCTGGAACGCGCGGACGCTCGACGGGAAACATCCGGTGCGGCTGGATCGAACCCGGGTCACGCACACCGACTGCGAATTGCTCGATGGTCACGGGTGCGCTCGAGGCGAGGTTCGGATCGACGCTGACGGTGATGACCCCGTCGAGGGCGGATCCTGCCCGGCGAACAACCTCTTCCACGATGCCCTCGTCAAACTGGCCGGCGCTCACCGGCATCACCACCCCTTCCACGGCGGCACGGTTCCGGCCGTCCAGGTTGACCGTCGTCCCGTCCATGGCCATGACCGCCGCTCCGGAAGGGTTCCATTCGCCGGGTCGCGGGGGTGGGCGAACCGAGGTGGGCGAAGTCCGAACGAATGCAGCATGGAAGGGATCGAAACCCGTCACCAGCAGTTTGACCAGTTCTCCGCCGCGGGGCACCCGACGATTGAGGCGGATATCGTCTCCGCCGCGTGCCGACCGGTTGAAGTCCCGGTCGATAACCGCAAAGGTCGTGCGCACGTTCCCGGCAGCCTGAGGATTGCCCTGGTAACCCGGAGGCTCGATACCCCCCAAGGCGCGAATCATGGCCCGAATGCGATGCAGCCGATCGAAATGGACCCGGTCGCCGAGGTCGCCCCGCCTCGGATCGCCCCGGCTTCGACCGAACCCCGCAAACCGGCTCACGGCCTCCCGCGCAAAGTGCCACAGGCGGCTGCCGGCGCTGGTTCCCAACGTACCGGCATCGGCAGCAGAAACCGCCTGCCCCCCATCGATGATGGAGCGGACCTCATGGAGGGCCGCCTCGAAAATGCCGCGCAGCCGTATCAGGCCGGCTCCGGACAGGGCTCTGAACCAGTCTGAAATGCGTCGCGCACGTGCACCGGCAACGCGCCTCATGGCAGGTCGGGACGTCGCCCGCGGAGGACCGGCAGCTTCCAGGATGGTATGGTCCGGATCGTTCCAGCTCCAGACGCGGACGGGTTGGCGGGCGCTGCCCCT